>Ga0210122_1000037_pt1 | contig 32005 bp, 26 predicted proteins | sample Muzzi_CordB_D2_FD_185530 | JGI IMG/M metagenome (GOLD analysis project Ga0210122, IMG submission 185530) | Wetland microbial communities from San Francisco Bay, California, USA, that impact long-term carbon sequestration - Muzzi_CordB_D2 (SPAdes) | ecosystem: Environmental > Aquatic > Marine >... | reverse complement strand
AGCCCATGGGCGGGTTCTCAGGCATTGGTTCAGGCATGGAAGTCGGCGGGTCGATGGCGTGGATGCAGGCGACCGCGGCCACCGAACTGCCGGTGGAGGTCATCCAGGATGACGAGGTCGCGCGGGTCGAGGTGCACCACAAACCGATCGGCGTGGTCGGCTCCATTACGCCATGGAACTGGCCGCTGATGATCGCAGTCTGGCATTACGCACCCGCCCTGCTGGCCGGCAACACGGTGGTTGCGAAACCGTCGGAGTACACGCCGGTGACGACATTGCGGTTCGCACAGATCGCCAACGAGATACTGCCGCCGGGTGTACTCAACGTCGTTGTCGGCGACGGCAGCGTCGGCGCGGCCATCGCCGGCCACCCGGACATCAACAAGATCGTCTTTACCGGCTCCAGCGCCACCGGTAAGACGGTGATGCAGGCCGCCTCCGGCAACCTCAAGCGGCTGACGCTGGAACTGGGCGGCAACGACGCCGGCATCGTGCTGCCGGATGTCGATCCGAAAACCGTCGCGCCGAAACTCTTCGCCGTGTGTTTCCACAACAACGGCCAAACTTGCCAGGCGCTCAAGCGTCTCTACGTGCACGAGGACATCTACGACGAATTGTGCAATGAAATGGCCGCGATCGCCGGCAGCGTCAAGACCGGCAACGGGCTGGAAGAGGATACCGACCTCGGCCCGCTGCAGAACGAGAAACAGCTCAATATCGTGCGCGCCCTGGCCGCCGACGCCCGCGCCGCGGGCGCGACCTTCCTGACCGGCGGCGAGGAAGACAGCCGGCCGGGTTATTTCTACCCGCCGACGATCGTCACCAATATTTCCGACGGCACGCGGCTCGTCGACGAAGAGCAGTTCGGTCCCATCGTCCCGGTGATCAGGTACTCGGACGTCGACGATGCGATCGCTCGCGCCAATGCCTCCTCGGCGGGCCTCGGCGGTTCGATCTGGTCGAGCGACCTGGACAAGGCGGCCGAATTGGTGGAGCGCCTCGAAGCCGGCTCGGTCTGGGTCAATACGCACGCCGATATCCAGCCGAACGCGCCGATGGGCGGCATGAAGCAATCCGGCGTCGGCTGCGAATTCGGTCACTGGGGCCTGGCGGAAAACACCGATATTCAGACCGTCAAGATTTCCAAGGGCTGACAACCGGCGCAGTTGCGCCGGCTGTGAAATCCAGCAAGGTTCGCGACAAAGGGTGAGTTTCAGGCACTCTCACCCGCCGGGAACCGGTGCCGAGCGGCCTTGGGTGGCTTGAGCGTGTCCCGTTCCCGGGCAACCACCATCCCGGCCAGGTGGATGGATTTTTCAAATGCTATTGAGGCATGCGTGCAACGCCCATGGAAATCACAGCTATCGCAGCTGCGCGGGCTGCGGTAAAAAACCGACGACGAGCCCGCCGGGGCCGAGGTGCACGCCCAACGCGGGCCCGGCCTCGGTGATGTGGCAGGAATGCACGCGGCCGTGGCGGCTCAGTATATAGCGTCGCAGTGCGTGCGCGCCCTCCGGGTTGGCGCCGTGCGAAATCAGCAGTCGGTAGCTGACGTCCTTCTTCATGTTTCTGAGGGCTACCTTCCCCAGCGCAGAGGGCCTGGCGCCCTTGCCGGCCGCCACTCCGCCGAGTGAAAAATTACCGGCCTTTTCCGCCAGCACCGGCTTGACGTGCAGCACGTCCGCCAGTGTCTTGACCCACGCGGGCAAGCGCCCGCCCCTGACGATATATGAAAGATCCGCCGGGATGGCAAAAGTACGGGTATGGCGCCGCAACGCCTCCAGCAGGGGTTCGATTTCATCCAGCGTCATACCCTGCCGGGCAGCCTCCGCCGCGACGATGGCCAAGACACCCTGGCCGGTGCTGGCGCTCTGCGAATCGAAGACGCGGACCCGCCCCCGGCCGACTGCCTGGGCCGCTGTGCGTGCGGCCTGGGTCGTACCGCTGAGGGTTTCGGACAGCCCCACGGACATGACATCGTAACCGTGGCTGATCAGCAGTTCGTACTGGCGGCTGAAATCCCCGACCGGCGGCTGCGAGGTCTTCGGCATTTCAGCACAGTCCTGCAGCATGCGGTACAGGTCCGCGCTTTGCAGCGAGACGTGATCGATGTATTCCCGGTCACCGAAATTCAACCGTACCGGGACCATGTGTATCGCCAGGCGGTCCTGTTCCTCGATTGGTATGTCGGCGCCCGTGTCCGCGACCACGGCGACCGTGCCCGCCTGGTTCATCAGGCCATGCTGACGCTGCATGTCATCGGCCTTCTGCTGATGGATGTCACCGTATGCCTCGCAGGCCAGGAAGACTTCGCCGGGATCGTCGACGTGGATGTGGACCCTGACCCGCTGCAGCCCGCCTGCGACCATCAGCGAACTGCAGTCCAATTGCTGCAGACGTTCCATGATGGCCGGGCGATCCAGCGCATCCCCTTCGATGACGCACTCGGCGCAGTAGCGGTGACTGCCCGTGACCGTCTCCGCTGCCGCGCCCGCGGGCGTCAGCAGCAATTCCGCGGCCAATTGCGGCAAACGCGACGCGCCGCTTTGGATATAAGTCCAGATGCCTTCCAGCAGATCGACAAAACCCTGCCCGCCGGCATCGACGACACCCGCGCGCTTGAGCACCGGCAGTTGCTCGGTGGTCCCCGCGAGCGACTTGCGCGCTCGTTCGAGGCCGTGCTCGAAAACCCTGCGAAAATCGTCGGTGCCCTGCCGAACCTTTTCCTGCAGACCCGTTGAAAAGTCCTCCAGCACGGTCGGCAGCGTGCCGGCGACCGGCTCTGACATGGCGGTCCAGGCCGCCTCCGCACCGGCATTACTGGCCGTTGCGAACTCGCCGGGCGTGATCCTGTGCTTGTCCGCCAGTGCCTCGCTGAAGCCGTGAAAGTACTGCGCCATGATGGCGCCGGAATTACCCCTCGACCCATCCAGCGAAGCGCGCGCGACGCGTTCCATCAGCTGCTTGACCGACAAGCCACTGGCATCCCGCGCGGCCTCGTGGATGACTTTGAAGCTGAAGGCCATGTTGGTGCCGGTATCACCATCCGGCACCGGGAACACGTTGATCCGGTCGATGTACTCGCGGCGCTGGAACAGCTGTGCGATTCCGGCGCTCAGGCCCCGCACCATCCGGTCCGCGTCAATATAGCTAATCGCTTTGGTCAACGATCAGGGCTCTGCTTGCAAGAAAGGGGGGAAAGTGTAGCATGGGGAATGCGTCCCGGGCTGGCGAGATCACCCGCAACTTGGTCAAAACACCCATGAGCGGGCGCCGCGAGGGTGCGCAAAGCCGGGCCGTGCCTTATGGCACATTTGGCATGAAAACTGCATCTGTAAACTATGTGTACGCCGCACCGGCCGCTGGAGAAAGAGCATGCAGGACAAACCGTTTTTTACAAGTGTCAAGGAAAACCTCAACGGGCAGCCGGGACAGCCCATGGTCCTGGGCGTCTGCAAGACGCTGGCAAAACGTTTCGATCTCGAGGTCTGGTTCGTGCGTCTCGCAGCCATCGTCCTGGGTGCCTTTTTTACCTTCGCCACGCTGGTCGTCTACATCCTGCTGGGTCTGTTCCTGGAAGAGACGGCCGCGCGCAGCAAGAGCCTGTTCGAGGGCCTGGGTATCTGGTTCCGCGAACTGACCGAGAAGGTGGCCAATTGCTGCAGCCCGGCGGGCCGCAGCAACAACGGGCACTCCAACCGCTACGATCACTGATCCGCGTCACCGGACGCTGAAGCCCGCCGCGACGTGTCCAGTCTGAAGCGGAACACGCCCGCAGCCGGTGTCTGTCCCTCACGCATGCCGCCGATGACGTAAAACCAGCCGCCGGCAAAGGGCAGCCCCCGGTGGTCCATCGTGGCCGTGGGCAAATCGCCCTCCACTCGCCAGCGGCCGTCATCGAGGTCGAAACTGATAACCGTTTTTTCCGCGTTTGCCTCGACGCCGTTGTAACCGATGCCGTCGTAGTTGTAGGGGTTGATCGAGCCGCCCGCGAACACCACCCGGCCGTGGTCATCGGCCGCCGCCGCCATGCGGTAACGCGGCTTGCCAGGATGCGATGGCGCCGGACGCCAGTGAATACGCCTGTAATCATCCCGGTCTATTTCACCCAGCCAGCATTCCCCGGAGGGCAGAAACTCCCGTTTACCGCCGGTTGCAGGGTACTGAATCCCGACACCATCGCAGACCAGCAAGCGCCCGTCGCTGCCGCCGCCGGCGTGGCCGAACACCGGCGTCCCAGGCCAAGGCGTGGCCTGCGTCCATTCCAGGGTCTGCGTATCGAACACCTGCACCAGGTTGACGTTGCCGAGGTCATGCCATCCGCTGAAGAGATACACATAGCGGTCCCGGTAGACCAGGGCCACGGTATCGTCGACCGCAACCGGCATGGCGGTGACCCGTCGCACCCCGGCCTCGCCGGGACGTATGCGGTAAACCCCCGCTGTCGATACCTCGCCGCCCTCCAGGTCCACGGTATAGCCACCGAACAGCCACGCCGCGCCGCCCGCGGCCACGGCGGCCGCGGCCAGCCGTCCCCGGTCTCCGGGCACCGGTCCGAGCTCGCGCCAGTGTCCGGCTCCGGGTCCGAGTACCGAGGCCGCGGCGGAAATGTCCCGCCAGGTCTTGCCGCTGCCGAGACCCAGAAAGCTGTAGAGATAGACGCCGCGGTCGGTGGTCACGGCCGCCACGGCGTTGTTGCTCCTCGCCTGCGCGAGCGGCGGCAGCGTTTCAACCGTGAGGACCTGCGCCGGCGCAAGCCTGGACACCATGAACATTGCCAGACAAATCGCACGCATCATCAGCGGCCCGCGACCGCGAACCTTTCCAGTTCCTCCACCCCGAACGGCCAGAACAACTCACGCCGGTCCTCCTCGCGTAAGAGGACCGGCACGGTGAAACCATAGCGCTTGAGCAGTTCCAGATCGTCCTCGATATTCACCCGCTTCACCCGTTCGGTCAGCCCCAGCGCGGCAATGAGCACTTCCGCCTCGTCGCACAGATGGCACTCCGGTTGAAAAAAAAGCGTCAGCTGGCAATTCGTGTCCATGGTCGGGGTGTTCTCCATTGGCTGCCACGCATTGTCGCATTTTGCCCGGCGCTTTTGCTATGCTGAAGAACAGCCGCACGAGGCATTGCAGCAGTCGAGGACAACGCCATGTTGGTCAATACGCTCGTTTACCCAGGCATGACCATGCTGGACGCCCTGGGTCCCTATGAAGTGCTGAGCCGGCTGCCCGGTGCGCACGTGCAGTTCGTGGCCGCCGACAGCCAACCCGTCACGTCGGATACCGGGTGCCTGACCTTCCTGCCGACCTGCACATTCGCCGCCTCCGGGCAGGCCGATGTGCTGCTCGTTCCGGGCGGGCCGCCGGAAACCGTGATGGCGGTGGCGCAAATCCCGGAGGTCCGGCAATGGTTGCAGCAGCAACATGAGAACTCGCGATTCACGGCCTCGGTCTGCACCGGCTCGCTGATCCTGATCGCCGCAGGCCTTATCACCGAGGGCGGTGTGTCCTCCCACTGGGCTGCCGCGGAAGCCATCGGCAACATGGGTCTCGAGTACACCGGCCGGCGTATCACCCGTTCGGGCAAGGTGTTCACCGCCGCGGGCGTGTCCGCCGGCATCGACATGGCGCTGGCATTGAGCGCCGAGATTGCCGGACGCGAAGCCGCCCAGGCCATACAGGTGGGTATCGAATACGACCCGGAACCCCCGTTTCCTTACCTCGGCGATGACCCGGATGTCAGGCGCACGGCCTTCGAAGCGATGCTCGCAAGCGCCCGCTGAACCGGGTTCTCCCGCCACCTTCCGAAACCGGCAACAGGCCGCAGCTGGCGACGGACCGCCCGGATAACAGGCCTTCGCCCTCTCATCCGTTCCGCTTTCTACTTCGACACGGCATGATCCACGTCGGCGAAATAAATGAGTAATTCTTGCTATACCCTTTTTTCACCGCATTGGTAGTCTGTTTTCGATAGTGCAAAAAAGTCACTGGCGGCAGTGAAGCGCTTGCAGCCAACGCCGCACAGCACCGTTGGGTGTCATTATTACTATAAATAATACAGGTAGTTGTGGAGGACAATCGGTCATGGATATTAAGTTTTTGGTTCTAACTTCAGCAGTTCTATCCATGTTTTCTGCGGATATTCTGGCGGCCGAACAACTGGAGGAAATCATCGTGACGGCCACGCGGCGCGAGGTCAACGTGCAGGATACCGGTATATCCGTCAGCGCTTTCTCCGGCGACACGCTGGATCGGCTCAATATTACCGATACCGACCTCCTGACCACCATTACCCCCGGACTCATGTTTCAAAACGGCGGCGGCAGCCCCCTGGTCGGCCTGGTGTCCATCCGCGGCGTGGCTCAAAACGATTTTGCCGGACACATTGAATCGCCAAATGCCCTCTACCTGGATGAAGTCTACCAGTCATCCATTTCGACCAACTCGGTAAAAATGTATGACATGAACCGGGTGGAGATACTGCGCGGCCCGCAGGGCACGCTCTTTGGCAGAAACGCAACCGGCGGCCTGATCCACCTGATCACGAACAAGCCGACCGACGAGCCCGAAGGCTATTTGAAACTTAACGCAGGCAGTTATAACTCCTACGTCATCGAAGGTGCGTTGAGCGGTCCGGTGAGCGACAGCTTCAAGGCCCGTATCGCGGTATACCGCAGCAAGGCCGACGGCTGGCTCGACAATGCGCTGGGGCCTGACCAGATTCCGGACGACACCAAGGCAGCCAGGCTGCACCTCGATTTCACCCCGACCGACAAGCTCGAAATCCTGCTGAGCGGCGACGTCTACAAGATGGACCTCAAGAACGTGGGTGGAGCGTATTCGCAGGCCGCGGCCGTCGACCCCGTAACGGGCCTGGGCTATAACGTCGGCACGGGCAGCAACCTGATCACCGGCTACGTGGACGCGGACGGTAACAAGTACACGGGTGCGTTCGACCAATTCGGCTACCTGTATCGCAACTCCCATAATATCACGGCGAGAATTTCCTATGACTTTGACGCCGTAAAACTGGTTTCGCTGAGCAATTTCAACAGCGTCAAGGTCAAGTACCTGGAAGACAACGACCTGAGTCCTTTCCCGTTCATCGAGTTCGGCCAGACCGGCGACAGCGACACGTTCAGCCAGGAACTGCGCCTCGTGGAAGACCAGGGCACGACCCGTTGGACGGCGGGTGTTTATTATCTGAATATCGATGGCACCTACAGCCAGGACCTCGGTGTCTTGCCGCCACCATTCTACGACGCCAATGCGGTATCGCTGGGACAGAAGGCCATCTGGACGGTCGAGACCGAGTCGTACTCGTTTTTCGGCCAATTCGAGTTTGACGTGAGCAAGCAACTGATGCTGACGGCCGGTGCAAGGTGGACCTACGACAAGAAAGACTACACGTACATCGCGATTCCGAGATTCGCTCTCGGCGGTGTACCCATCCCCGGCGTCGCGCCGCTGGGCGTGCCGCCAGGCAGCCTGGTCGAAGCCTCGCTGGCCAATAACGGTGTCAGCGACACGCATCATGAAGACGGCATTTCCGCACGCTTGCAACTGGATTACTCGGTCACCGACGACTGGCTGCTCTACGCCAGTTTCAACAAGGGCTACAAGGCGTTCAACTACAATGCCGGTTTTGCGGGCCACGCCCCCTATGCCGGTTTGCGTTTTCATGGTGAAGACATAGACGCCTTCGAAGTCGGCAGCAAACTGGATTTCTGGGAGGGCAAGGGCCGCTGGAACGTCAGCGCTTACTATTACGATTACAAGAATTACCAGGCTTTCGACCAGCGCGGAATCAACTTCACGCTTTTCAATACCGACGCCACGATCAAGGGCCTGGATTCGGAACTGCAATTAAAACCCGCGGAAAACACGACCTTGTTGATCGGCATCGCCCTGCTGGATACCAACGTCAAGAACGTTCTCATCGGCACGGATCCGGCCAACCCGATAGCCGTTGACAGGGACGCCCCGCAGTCGCCTTCGCTAACGCTAAGCGGCACCATCGTGCAGGACTTCCATCTGGGTGGCGGACTCCTGTCGATACAATTCAGCGGTTACCATAACAGCGGCTACTATTCCCAGCTCACCAACGCGCCGAATACCGACATTCCAAAATACACGCTTTATAACGGCCGCATCAGTTTTACCGGCGGTAGCAATAAGTACCAGGTTGCGCTGTTCGCCAAGAACCTGTTCGACAAGAAGTACTTCACCTACGCCTTCGATATTGCCTCGAACGGGTTCACGGAGCAGAGCCTCGCTCCGCCGCGCTGGGTGGGCGTCGAGGTGCGTTATAACTTCTTTTAAACCGTAACGCCGTAGGGCGTCTCGCCGGCGGGCGAGGCGCCGCACGAGCAACCGGTTCGGTAACCGGCCCGGCGAGGAGATAGCATTGTGAGTCAACCCGATGGAACCGTCATGCAGATCGCCTATGTCGTCGACGACATGGAAGCGGCACTTGGGCAATGGCTGGACAGAATGAAGGTCGGCCCCTTTTTTGTACTCAGGAGCCTGGAGGTCCTGGATAAACGCTACCGCGGTTCACCCACCGACGTCGACCTCGACATCGCCCTGGGCTATTGCGGCAACGTCTGCGTCGAATTGATTCAGCAGAACTGCCGATCGCCCTCCGTTTACCGCGAACTCCTGGATAGCAAGGGCAGCGGCTTCCACCACTGGGGGCTGTTCGCCGAGTCCTTCGACACGGAGGTCGACCGCTACCGTCAGCAAGGACACGCCCTGGCTTTCAGCGGTGCGGTCGCGATCGGCGGCCGCTTCGCGTACCTGGACACGGTCGCCGAACTGGGTGGCATGATCGAGTTGATCGAAGCGACACCCGGTGTCCGCGAGTTGTTCGCCAATCTGGAGAACGCCTCGCTGCAATGGGACGGCACCGACCCCGTTCGTTATATGAATTGAAACGATCCGAATCCGGACGATTGACCCGCGACAACGACAGCGGGTGACTCAGCCCGGTCATGAATTCTTACAGGAGTGGCAGAGATGGAATGCACGGTCAGCGCAATGCTACTGGCGATACTCAAGAAACACGGTGTGAAATATATTTGCGGTTTGCCGGCCGCGCAAATCGGGTTGATCATGGACGGCGCTTCCCGCGACCCCGATTTTACTTATGTCACGACCCGCCACGAAGAGGCCGCGGGCCACATGGCCGCTTCCATTTCTCGCGTGACCGATACCATGGGTGTCTGTTTCGCAACCGTCGGCCCGGGCGCGACCAATATCGTACCCGGTGTCGCGGCGGCCTTTGCCGACAACATACCGATTCTGGTCATCACCGGCCAGAACCAGGCCGCGGCAATCGACCCGAGCATCGACCAGCTGCAATCGGGAGACCAGTTGGGTCTGTTCAAGTCCATTACCAAGTGGAACGCGTCCATTCATCACGCCGAACGGGCGCCGGAGTTGGTGGAAAGGGCGTTGCATATCGCGCGCTCCGGGCGGCCGGGGCCGGTGCATTTGGACATACCCTGTGACGTAGGGACGCAGCTCTGCAGCTATGACCTGGACATGATCCCGCCCTACCGGCCGCAGCGGCCGACGCCGAGCCGGCAGGAGTTGCAACGGGTCGTAGACGCGCTGGCGGCGGCACGCAAGCCGCTGCTGATCGCCGGCGGCGGCGTGGCAAGATCGGGCGGCGTCGACGCTTTCAGGGCCCTGGTGGAGACGACCGACATGCTCAGCATGGCCACCGCGAACGGCCGCGGAGTACTCGACCCGGCCAGCCCGAACAACATCGGCTCAGCCGGACTTGTGTCGGGTGAAGTCGCCATCGAGGCCGGGCAGGAAGCGGACCTGGTCCTGGCATTCGGTTGCAAGTTCTCCACATTCACGCCAATCCACAAACCACCGCACTATCCCAAGCCCAAGGGACAGAAAATCATCCAGATCGATATCGACGCCGAATGCATCGGCAAGGCCGCCCCCATCGAGATCGGCCTGGTGGGCGATGCCAGGGCCACGCTCGAAGCCCTGCTCGAAATGCTGGATTCAGCCGGCGTGGAATATCGGCAGGATTTGGATTGGAAGCGCGCGATGCAACGCCGGCGGCGGGAGTGCGACGAGGTCTACCGCGGAACGGCAGCAGCAGAAAAAGTCGTCGGCGGCACCGGATTGCTGAACGAATCCGCGGTCGCCAGGCTCATCGGTGATTTATTGCCCAAGGACGCCATTGTCGCTCACGACGGGGGCCAGGCGATGATGTGGACCTTGTCTCACATCCAGGTGGACAGCCCGGAGAAATCGCTCTTCGTCCCCGGTATGGGGCACCTGGGTTTTGGCCTGCCCTATGCCAATGCCGCCAAGCTGGCGCACCCGCAGAGGCCGGTGTTCTGCCTGACCGGTGACGGCGGATTTGGTATGACCATACAGGAACTCGAGACCGCGGTCCGCTATGGCCTGAACGTGATCGTCATCGTTTTCAACGACAGTTATTGGGGGATGTACAAGCCATTTGGCGACATCCTCGACAACCCGGACTTCGGCACCAAGCTGACCAGCGTCGACTTCGCCAAGGTGGCCCAGGGATTCGGCTGCTACGCGGAGAACGTGACGGAACTGGATAAGCTGCCCGCCGCGATAAAAAGATCGATCGATGCGAACAAACCCGCGGTCATCAATGTCGGCGTCGACTATACACCGCACCCGATGGACTTCCTGTGGCCCAACATCATTCTCGACGGCTTCCAGTTTCCAGAGGTTCCCGCGAACAAATTGCACGCGGTTGGCTGATGGGGTCGGGCTCAATCCGCTAAAGCGGCGTCCGCTCGATATGGTCCGCCGCGCGGTTGGCGACGGCCAGCTCGTACATCAGGTCATTGTCGACGACACCGGCAATCGACCCGTCTTCGTTGTAACCGACGATCGGCCCGTAGACGATGGCGAACATCAGGGTTCCCCCCGGAGAGTCGGGCCGGTGCACCGAACCCGCGGCTTCATAGGCGTAGCAGCCCGCACCGCCGCGATCGTCGTCATAGCCGAACTCACCGTCCAGCACGTACGCCTCGACACCGCCGGTATGCTTGTGGATGGGCGTATCCATACCCGGGTCCACCTTCAGCAGCATCGTGAAGCTGCCCTGGATGTCATTCAGGTTGAGCAATTTGAAATAAGTGCCCGGCATGACCCATTTGGTCCAGGGCAGCTTGGACGGATCAAAAAAGACGGGCCTGGTGTGCCGGGTGACCTGCGGGGGCCGTTGATCGTTGGCTTGGCTATTTACCATGACAATTTGCTCCTCGTCTCGCGGGACGAAAATCGGGATTGAAAAACTTGTGGCAGATGAACCGACGATGACACATTGGCGCATTGCCTCCCTTCAAGCGCGCACCGACATACCGCCGTCCACCAGCATCTGGGCACCCGTGATGTGCCTGGACTCGTCCGAGGCCAGAAACAGCGCCATGTGAGCGATATCGGCCGGTTCGCCGAACTCGCCTAGCGGAATTTTCTTCAGAAATTCACCGCGTATGACATCCTCGCCCACTTGGTGGGCCGCGGCGGTGTCGCGAAACAGCCCCTCCAGCATCGGTGTCAGAATCTGCCCCGGGTGTATCGAATTGCAGCGGATGCCGTACCCTTTTTCGGCGCAATGCGCCGCGACCGACATGGTCAGTTGCCGGACGGCGGCTTTGCTCGCGCCATAGGCCGCGATGAACGGCGTGGGAACGAGAGCCGCGATCGAGGAAATATTGATAATCGAGCCGCCCCCGCTGCCGCGCATGGCTTCAATGGCGTATTTGCAGCCCAGAAAAGTACCGCAGGTATTGACGTTATAGATGAGTTTGAAATCTGCGAGCGTGGCATTTTCAAGGTCGCTCGGGCCCTTGCCTTCACCGATACCGGCATTGTTGACGAGCACGTCCAGGCCACCGTGGTTACTGACCGTTTGTGCGACGAGAGTGCGCCAGCCGTCTTCGTCGGTGACGTCCTGGTGGAAAAAAACGCACCCCAATTCACGCGCGGCCCGCAGCCCGGCCTCCTGATCGATATCGGTCAACGTCACCTGCGCGCCTTCACGCAAAAGCGTTTCCACCGTCGCCAGGCCAAGACCCGATGCGCCCCCGGTCACAATGACGATCTTGTCCTGCACTCTATTCATGGCGTTGGCCAGGACAGCGCCATGGTTCGCATAACGGACCGTTCGGAGCGAGTGCGCGCATCACTCGCCCCCCGAGTGCCGCGCGGGCAAACCCGCCGTGGTTCCGCCATCCACCACCAACGCGGAACCGGTCACCATTGCAGATTCATCCGAAGCGAGGAAAAGTACGGCGTTGGCTATATCGCGGGCCGTGGCGAGTCTTCCCAGCGGCACTTGGGCGGCCATACCCGCGCACATTTCTTCCCGGCTGGAAAACAGTTCCGCGATCGGATCGAGCATTTCGGTATCGACGTAGGTCGGGTGAATGGTGTTGCAGCGGATACCCAGCCCCCTGGCCGCGCAGGAAAGCGCGATCGATTTGCTCAGAATGGTGACGGCGCCTTTTGTCGCACTGTACGCGGCGATGTCCTCGCCGCCCACCAGGCCCGCAATGGATGAGATATTGACGATGGATGCGCTCGTCATCGTTCCCATGCGTGCGCGAACCATGCTCTTGCACCCCAGGAAAACGCCGGTCAGATTGACCCGGATGATGGCATTCCAGTCTTCGATTTTCGTATCCTCGAAATTGCCACTGAAACCTACGCCGGCCGAATTCACCAGGATATCGAGAGAGCCAAACTCATCGATAGCGCGACGGGCTGATTGATTCCATAGCTTTTCGTCACCGACGTCCAGGTACTGGAACCGGCTATTGGCGCCGATGGCGGCAACGGTCGCAAGCCCCCCTGTTTCATCGATATCAGCGACCAGGACCCGCGCGCCTTCAGCCGCCAGCAGTTTGCAACACTCACGGCCGATACCGGATGCGCCACCGGTGACCAAGGCGACCTTGTTCTCGACCCTAAGCACAGGACCCAGAAACAGTGACTTCCGCAGGTGGCTGCGCCAACGAACCGTCCCTCATCAGTGGCCAAACCAGGACCGGACAAAGCCGAAACAAGAACGTAACCGTTGCGGGTTTTTTGACCGATATCGAATCACGCATGTTGTCTGCTTTTCTCAGAGGTACACAGGTTCGGGACACAAAGGACACTATTCCCGCCCAAGCTAACGCCGTATCGGGACGCTGGCTATAGCGTAAAGTACTCATATTTTCCGGCCACTGCAGCGACGCCGGAACCCCATGGCACCTGCCCCGAAAAGCGTCCCGCGGCAACCATCCGATCCCACCGACCCCGGGACGCTCCCGCGGGCCCGCAGCACGCCGTCCGGGCGTGTGACCGGGAGCGTGCAGACAAGCGCCCTGCCGCGCGCGTCGCCGCCGTGTCCTGCGGCGGCATTTTGCGGCTGCGGGTTTAGCTGCTAGTATCTAACAGTCATGGCACGTGAAAACAATGACTTATAAAACACGCGTGTTCTTGCCGTCCTGACGCATTGCAGCGGGACGACGGAACGACCAGGGAGCGGTGAACCGATATCTTGAATGGTTGAGAGGCCGGGAGTGCGGGCTATGTCGCAACTGAGACGACAGGATCTGAGGGAAGTGCTGGACTTGGGACAAATCGCTCTGGACTGCGTTTCCCGTGAGGAATTGCAGCAAAACAGCCTCGAGCGCCTGGAAAAATCCCTGGGCGCAAAGAGCAGTCTTTTTATTTCCATCTCCAGGAATCGTTCCCGCTGGTGTTTCGAAAAAGGCCTGTCCCACGGTGTTCCTGAAAACGGACCCAAGCTGTGGAATCAGCGCTACCACAAGCAGGATCCTTTCGTTCATGCCTTCCTCAGCGCCCCGAGCGACAATTCTCCGGTCGTCGTATCCAGCCAGGTGATATCGCACCGCCAGCTAATTGCGACGGAGTTCTACGCCGACTTCCTGAAACCGCAATCGATCTACCACGTCATGGTTTTGGGGCTCATCAGCCACCAGCGACCCATCGGGATGTTCGGCTTCCATCGGCCGCCGGGCGCGGCGCCCTTTTCAAAACGGGATGCGGAGAAGGCCAGCCTGTTGTCCCCGTACCTGACCGCCGCGGTGGAAAAGGTCGCAAAAATGGAAGAAATCCAGTGCTACCAGAACGCAATCGACCGCCTGACGTCGGATACTTCCAGCCGCGGTGTAATCGTGCTGAGCAGACTGGACAAGCCGCTGTATGCAAACAGCAAGGCCTGTGAGCTTTTGTGTCCGTCGAGCGAAACAGCGTCTGAAGAAATGGGCGTGGGCAAGAGCATCCCGTCACACTTGCGAGAATTCTGCAGGTCGATCAACGACAAGGGCACAAGGCGCATGGGAAAAATGAGAGGCCGCAACTGGCAGAATCACGCATCGCGCCGTGACCTCTCGATCGAGATTCACGATTGCAGGGACGGGACCCGCGTCGTGTACCTGAATGACGGCGACCCCAGTTTCCTTCGGCCAGACCGGTTGACAGAATACAACCTGACCAACCGTGAGCGCGCGATCGTGCACCTGTTAAGCACGGGCATGACGGATAGTGAAATCGCCGATAAGCTGTTTATCAGCATCCGCACGGTGCAGAACCACTTGCGCAAGGTCTACACCAAGACCAGTGTGCACAATCGCACCGGTCTGGTGAATCGCCTGAGCCGCTGAGCGGCCCCCGCGGGCTAGGGCTGCGGCTGGGTACAGGGCGGGCTGCTGCAGACGGCCACGCTGTCCGCGTTGGCGATCAAAGCGATCAGGGCCGCGAAACCGAGCAGCCCGAGGACAAATCCCAGGCCATTTCCGTCATGCCTGCCCTGCCTGCGGACCTTGAGGCTGTCCATGTCCGCGTAGCGGACAAATTCCTGGCTGCCGCTTAGCCCCTCGTTGCTTATCTCGGTAACGCGGAATTTGAGCAGGCGCTTGTCCAGCGTCTTGACGATGACCAGGCTGCCGATATCGACCCCCGGCGGGCGGGAACCGTGCATCGCGCTCTCGACACTCACAGCTTGCATCGACGAACAGGCAGCGAGGTTGAAGACCAGCAGGGCGAGCAGATAACGCCCGGTGAAAGCAAAGCTGCGCATTACACCCACCGCCCTCGAACCGAAATGTAATATATTGATTTTAATGAACAATATGGCATATTTGCGGATTAACCTGCAAGCAGACTTCGACACCGGCCCGAGTCCTGTCCAGCATCTGGCTTGTCCAGTTGCACCTGAACATGAGCTTCCCTTGATCCATAGCCACCGGCCATGGGTCTCGGTCCAGCCCTGCGTTCAGACACCTGCGTCCTGCGCCGTCTTCCCGGATACTGTTGCAGCTTGCAGGTACAGGGGGCCGCGACAAAAACTATATTCCAAATGCCCCCGGATAAAAAGGCCGGCATGCCTGCCTGCGGCCGGTCCCAGGCCACGGAATTGCAGCGCCGCGTGCAGTTCGTCGTCACACTGGCCTTGCGGCGGGGTAAAATCAACCCCTCAAGGAGTCAACGGAACCACCCTACAAATGGCCATCAGCGTTTTTGACATGTTCAAGATCGGTATCGGTCCCTCGAGTTCACATACCGTTGGCCCGATGCGGGCCGCTTCCACCTTCACGCGCCGGCTCGAGGAGAAGGGGCTGTTGCGGAAGGTGGCCCGTGTGCAGATCACGCTGTACGGCTCGCTCGCCTTCACCGGGCGCGGCCACGGCACGGACAGCGCGGTGCTGCTGGGGCTGTCGGGCGAATTGCCCGAGAGGGTCGATCCGGACCGGATCGACCAAATCGTCGTTGCCATAAGGGAACGCGGCAGCATCGATCTCGCCGGAAGTCACAGCACGGCCATCAACGAAAAAACGGATGTCGTTTTCAACAAGCGGGAAAAGCTTCCCTTTCACTCGAACGGCATGCGCTTCAAAGCTTTCGACGGCAGCGGGGGCAGCCTGCTCGAGCGTGATTTCTACTCCGTCGGCGGCGGTTTCGTTGTCAGCCAGGCACAAGCGGCTGCGGACCGGATCGTCAGGGACGATACACGCCAGCCCTACCCGTTTGCAAGCGCCGCCGAATTGCTGCAGCGGTGCGCCTCGAACGGCATGAGCATCGCCCAGATCATGTTGGCCAACGAGCGCGCCTGGCGCAGCGGCGAAGACATCCGGGCCGGTCTGTTCACCATCTGGGATGCCATGCAAGCCTGTATCCGGCGCGGCTGCCGGCAGGAAGGTGCGCTGCCGGGCGGGCTCGGGGTGCCGAGACGCGCCTCCTCGCTGCACCGCGCGTTGCAGGAGAAAGGCGGTGACGAGACTCCGGACCCGCTGCAACTCATGGACTGGGTCAACCTGTACGCGCTGGCGGTCAACGAGGAAAACGCCGCCGGCGGACGCGTCGTCACGGCACCGACCAACGGCGCGGCCGGCGTCATCCCGGCGGTCCTGGGCTACTATCGGTTTCACCTGCCCGGCAGCAACGACGACGGTGTACTCGATTTTCTGCTGACCGCCGGCGCCATCGGTATCCTGTACATGCTCAACGCCTCGATATCCGGCGCGGAAGTCGGGTGCCAGGGCGAAGTCGGTGTTGCCTGCTCGATGGCGGCGGGCGGCCTGACCGCGGCGCTCGGCGGCAGCGTGGACCAGGTCGAGAACGCGGCGGAGATCGGCATGGAGCACAACCTCGGCCTGACCTGTGACCCGGTTGGCGGCCTGGTGCAAATTCCCTGCATTGAACGCAACGCGATGGCAGCCGTCAAAGCCATCAACGCCCAGCGCCTCGCCATGCAGGGCGAGGGCAAGCACAAGGTATCATTGGACAAGGTCATCAAGACCATGCGGGAAACGGGCGCCGATATGAAAAACCGCTACAAGGAAACTTCGCGCGGCGGTTTGGCGGTGAATGTCATCGAATGCTGAGACGGTCTTGCATCATCGGTGGGTTGATGCTGGCGTTTGCCGCCGGTGGCGGGGACCTGTACAAGTGGCAGGACAAGGACGGCGTCTGGCATTTCAGTTCCACGCCACCGGACAACAATGAGAAATACGAAACGCTGGCCCTGCCGGTGGACCCCCAGCCCTACATCAGCATGCGCAAACTGGGGAGCGAACGGGAGCCGGAATACGATTTCTTCAACAAGCTGTGGGGTCCGGTGGAGATCGAAATCGAGCTGACGGACGCAGAAAACGTCGTCACAGAACCACCGGTGCCCGCGCGTTTCGTATTGCAGGGCCAGACCGAAAAGCGCCTGTTGAAGGTCAGCCCCAAGAACCCGCAACGGGGGTTCCATTTCAAGCTGACCTACCGTTCGATGATCGGCCCGCCGCTGCCGGAGGTGCCCGCCGCCGTGGATTACTACCCGCCGTTCGCGCTGGGCGAAACGTTCCTGATCAGTCAGGGTTTCGATGACGACACGACGCACAACGATCCTTCCAGCCAGTACGCGGTCGATATCGCCATGCCGGTCGGGACACCGGTACTGGCCGCCCGCCCAGGGCGGGTCATGGACCTGCAGGACAATTTCCACGGCGCGGCCCGGAAGGAACGTTACCTGCAGCGCGCCAACGAGATCCGGATACTGCACGATGACGGCACCATGGCCGTTTATGCGCATTTGCAGGCCAACAGCCTGCGCGTGCGCCCGGGTGGCCAGGTGAAACGCGGACAGTGGATTGCCAATTCCGGCAATACCGGCTACAGCAATGGGCCGCACCTGCACTTCGCGGTGCAGATGAACGCCGGCATGTCGCTGGAATCCATACCGTTTCGTTTCAAGATACCGACCGGCGGCACGATGACGCCTTCGCACCAGATGCCGATCGAGGGCGTGCTGCCGGCACATTGAGCCATCGCCGGCGGCAGCGTGCCATCATCTCGCCCTGCTCGGAATTCAACCGTGCTCACTCGCCCATGTCTGCTAAAATCCGCGCTTCGATTATCGCGGTGTTTCAACCAATGACAGAGTTGCAACGACAAATCGCCCGCAGGCGTACATTTGCCATCATTTCTCACCCGGACGCCGGCAAGACCACGCTGACCGAGAAGTTGCTGCTGTTCGGCGGCGCAATCAAGATGGCGGGCACGGTCAAGGCCCGCAAGGCCGCCCGCCACACCACGTCCGACTGGATGAAACTGGAAAAGGAGCGCGGCATTTCCGTCACCTCTTCGGTCATGCAGTTCAAGTTCGAGGACTGCATCGTCAACCTGCTGGACACGCCCGGCCACGCGGACTTCTCCGAAGACACCTATCGCACGCTGACCGCGGTCGATTCGGCACTGATGGTCATCGACTGCGCCAAGGGTGTGGAGCAACGCACGATCCGGCTGATGGAGGTCTGCCGCCTGCGGCAAACACCGATCTTCACGTTCATCAACAAGCTGGACCGGGAAGGCCGTGACCCGGTGGAACTCCTGGACGAGGTGGAATCGGTGCTCGGCATCGAGTGTGCGCCGGTCACCTGGCCCGTCGGCATGGGCAAGCGCCTCAGGGGTATTTACCATCTCCTGGACGATGCGCTTTACCTGTATGCGCCCGGCAGGAACTACGTCAAGCAGCAGGCCGAGGTGATACCCGGTATCGATAACCCGCTGCTGGACGAGCGCCTCGGGCAATACCAGGCGCGCGAACTGCGCGACGAAATCGAACTGGTCAGGGGAGCGAGCCACAAATTTGACCCCCGGCTCTACCTCGGCGGCGAGCAGACACCGGTATTCTTCGGCTCGGCCATCAACAACTTCGGTGTCACGCCGCTGCTGGAGTCGTTCGTCAGGCACGCGCCGCCGCCCGGGCCGAGGGCGGCCGTGACACGGACGGTCCAAAGCGACGAGACCGCCCTGAGCGGCTTCGTTTTCAAGATCCAGGCCAACATGGACCCCGCCCACCGCGACCGCATCGCGTTCATGCGCATCTGCTCGGGCAAATTCACCCAGGGCATGAAGGTCAGGCACGTGCGTATCGGCAAGGACATCAAGATCGCCAATGCACTGACCTTCATGGCGCAGGACCGCGAACACGTGGATGTCGCCTGGCCGGGCGACATCATCGGCATACACAACCACGGCACCATCGCCATCGGCGACAGTTTCAGCGAAGGCGAGACACTGCAGTTTACCGGCATCCCCAACTTCGCCCCCGAACTGTTCCGGCGGGCGCGTCTACGCGACCCGCTGAAGCTCAAGGCGCTGCAAAAGGGTCTGCTGCAACTGTCCGAGGAAGGCGCCACCCAGTTCTTCAGGCCCCTGCAGGGCAACGATCTGATACTCGGCGCCGTGGGCGTCCTGCAATTCGACGTGGTCGCCTATCGTCTTAAGAACGAGTACAGTGTCGATGCGGGTTTCGAAAACGTCAACGTCCAAACCGCGCGCTGGGTCAGTTGTGACGATGAAAAAATGCTCGAGGATTTCAGCAGACAACTGGCGGCCAATCTCGCCCGTGACGCGGCCGGGCAACTGGTGTACCTGGCGCCTTCCAGGGTCAACCTGCAACTGACCGAGGAGCGCTGGCCGGGCGTCCGTTTTTCCGCGACCCGCGAAACCCTGCTGTTCGCCGCTTGATGGCATCGATGCTGAGCAGGCAGACGCTGAACCTGTTCCCGAACCGGGAGAGACGCAGGGCCATCTGGGCCATCGCCCTGCCGATCATGGGCGGCATGATGTCGCAGAACGTTCTCAACCTCGTCGACATCGGCATGGTCGGCCGACTCGGTGACGCGGCGCTGGCCGCGACCGGCATCGGCAGTTTTTCGAACTACATGGCGATCTCCTTCATCATCGGACTGTCGGCCGGCGTACAGGCGCTGGCGGCACGCAGGCTCGGTGAGAACCGGCATGGCGAGACCGCGGTCCCGCTCAACGGCGGTCTGATGCTCGCCCTGCTGATCGGCCTGCCGCTGTGCGTCGTGCTCTATATGCTGATTCCGAAGGTCTACCACTTTCTCAGCGACGACCCCGAGGTCATCGTCCAGGGCGTGCCCTACCTGCAGGTGCGTGTGCTGAGCATGGTGGCCGTGGGTATGAATTTCTCCTTTAGAGGCTACTGGAGCGCCATCCACATGACCGGCGTGTACCTGCGGACCCTGCTGGTCATGCACGCCATCAACATCGGCCTGAACTGGCTGCTGATCTTCGGTCACCTCGGTTTTCCGAAAATGGGCGTCGTCGGCGCCGGCCTGGCGACGACGATCTCGCTCTACATCGGCACCGGTCTGTACTTCTTTTTCGCCCTGCGCCATGCTCGCGACAAAGGTTTCCTCGAACGCATTCCCAGCCGCCAGACGCTATGGCAACAGTTCCGCCTGTCGCTGCCGTCGAGCCTGCAGCAGTTGTTCTTCTCGGCGGGTCTCGTGACACTGATCTGGATCATCTCCCGCATCGGCACGGCCGAGGTCGCGGCCGTCAACGTGTTGATGACATTCCACATCACCGCCATCCTGCCGGCGTTCGGCATATCGCTGGCCGCGACCACGTTGGTGGGCAACGCGCTGGGCAGGAACGACACGGAAGACGCGGCGCTGTGGGGCTGGAACGCCGCCGCCATCAGCCTGCTGTATGGTGTTCTGCTGGGCGTCGTGCTGATCCCGCTCGCCTGGCCGTTGCTGGGTCTGTTCCTGAGCAACCCGGAGACCCGCGAACTGGCCCATGCGCCGATGATCCTGTGGGCGCTGGTGATCGGTGTGGATACGATGGGCATGGTCCTGCTGAACGCGCTGATCGGCGCAGGCGACACCCGCCGCAGCATGTGGATCAGCGTGATCGCGCAATGGGTGTTTTTTCTGCCGTGCGCATACGCCGTGGGACCCGTATTCGGTTTCGGGCTGATCGGCGTGTGGCTGGTCAACATGCTCTACCGCGCCGGCCAGTCCGTCGTCTGCGTGCGCCAGTGGGCGGGCCGGGGCTGGGCCGGGATAGAACTTTGATTTGCCAGCCCCCGGCAAAGCCGATACATTGCACTACCTGGGGCCTGTCAACGCGGAGCATCCGCATCGCGTTCACAGCCCCAGGCCTGTACTTGCATCGCGGTTACGGGTCTCGACAATCAAAACAAATGCATTGGGGAGTGTTCGATGATTGGCAGCATTGCATTCGGCCTGTTCGGCCTTGCTGTACTGGTCTGCGTCGCCTACCTGTTTTCCGGTAACCGCGGTGCCGTTGACTGGAAGCAGATCGGCGGCGGTATCGGTCTGCAGGTCGTGTTTGCCGTGCTTGTCATCATCGTGCCGGGCGGCCGGGCGTTCTTCAATGCCTTCGGCCACGTATTCGTCAAGATAATCGATTTCGCCCTGGTCGGCGCCCAGTTCGTTTTCGGCGATCTGGCCAGAAGCACGACGTTCGGTTTCATTTTTGCGTTCCAGGTGCTGCCCACGATTATCTTTTTCGCCTCGCTGATGAGCGTGCTCTACCACATCGGGCTGATGCAAAAAATCGTCCAGGGCATGGCCTGGGTCATGCTGAAGGTTTTGCGCACCAGCGGTTCGGAGTCCTTGTCGGTCGCGGCCAACGTGTTCGTGGGCCAGACCGAAGCGCCGCTGGTGGTGCGCCCGTATATCGCCAAAATGACCGAATCCGAACTGTTCACGATGATGGTCGGTGGCATGGCCACGATCGCCGGCGCCGTGCTGGCGGCCTACGTCTCCATGCTCGGCGGGGCGGACCAGGCGCAACGCCTGTTCTATGCGCGCCACCTGCTGGCCGCCAGTGTCATGGCCGCACCCGCGACCATCGTCATCGCCAAGCTACTCAGGCCCGAAACCGAGGAATCCCTGACCAAGGGCGAGGTCAGGCTGCATGTTGAAAAAACCTCGGTCAACATCATCGAGGCCGCTGCCAACGGCGCCGCCGACGGCGTCAAGCTGGCGCTCAACGTCGGCGGTATGCTGCTGGCCTTCTTCGCCCTGATCACGATGTTGAACGCCCCGCTCGAGTGGCTGGGCGAGGTCACCGGTCTGCAGGCCGCCGCCGGCGAACCGCTGAGTCTCTCCCTGTTGCTGGGTTACCTGTTGTCGCCGCTGGCGTGGGTCATCGGCGTGCCCTGGCATGACGCGGTCGCCGTCGGTGGGCTCATCGGCGAAAAAATCGTCATCAACGAATTCGTGGCCTACGCGCACCTGGTGGAGATCAAGTCGACACTGTCCGAGCACTCGGTGCTGATCTCGACCTACGCGCTGTGTGGATTCGCCAATTTCTCATCGATCGCAATCCAGCTGGGCGGTATCGGCGGGCTGGCGCCGAACCGGCGCTCAGACCTGGCCCGGCTCGGTCTGCGCGCGGTGCTGGGCGGCACGCTGGCCACGATGATGACGGCCACCATCGCGGGCGTGCTCACAAGGCTGGCGGTCTGAACGGGGCCGCCGCCAGCCGGCCACGGCAACGGGGTCGTACCGCGTAGCGCATGTCAGGCCATTCACAATTCCAGTTATTCCGGCAACGGCGATTCCTGCCTTTTTTCGCGACCCAGGCGCTGGGGGCGTTCAACGACAACATCTTCAAGAACGGGCTGGCCGCGATGCTGGTCTTCCACGGCAGCCAGCTCGCCGGTCTCAACACCAACCAGGTCGTCAATCTCAGCGCGATGGTGTTTATCCTGCCGTTTTTCCTGTTTTCCGCGCTGTTCGGACAGTTTGCCGACAAGTTCGAGAAATCCCGGCAGATACGTGCGATCAAGCTGTTCGAGGTGGTCATCATGCTGCTGGCCACGCTGGGATTCTGGCTGGAAAACCTGCCGATTCTGCTGAGCGTCCTCTTTCTGCTCGGTTTTCAGTCCACGATGTTCGGCCCGATCAAGTACGGCATCCTGCCGCAGATTCTCGAACGCGAGGAACTCGTCGGCGGTAACGCGGTGGTCGAAATGGGCACGTTCGTCGCCATTCTCGCCGGCACCATCGCCGGACCGCTGCTGATGGGCATCGAGGTGCCGTGGCCTTTCTGGCTCAGCGGCGTGGCCCTGGCCGTCGCCATCGGCGGCTATCTCGCCAGCCGGCGCATTCCGGTTGCCGCTGCCGTCGAGCCCGCGCTCAGGATCAACTGGAACTTCTTGACCGAGACACTGCGCAACCTGAGCTTCATAAGGGAGAACCGTGTCGTGCTCAACAGCGTCCTGGGCATCTCCTGGTTCTGGTTTTTTGGCGCGACGTTCCTGGTGCAGATACCCAGCTATTCGGAAACCGTGCTGGGCGGCGACCAGTACGTGATGTCCACCCTGCTGGCGATGTTCATTATCGGCGTGAGCAGTGGCTCGCTGCTGTGCGAGCGGCTGTCCGGCGGCCAGGTCGAAATCGGCCTGGTGCCGTTCGGCGCCATCGGCCTGACCGTGTTCGGGATCGACATGTATTTCTCCAGCCCGGCCACGGCGGCCGCCGCCACGACGCTGGGCCAGTTCCTCGCCATTGGCGCGCACTGGCGCATCGTCGTCGACCTGTTGATGATCGGCGTATTCAGCGGCTTCTATATCGTGCCGCTTTACGCCCTCGTGCAGCAGCGCACCCACCCCGGTCACCGCTCCCGCGTGATCGCCGGCAACAACATCATCAACGCACTCCTGATGGTCATTTCGGCCGTGTTTTCGATGCTGATGCTGGGCCGGGCGGGGCTGACCATCCCCGAATTGTTCCTGGCCACCGCCGTGTTGAACGTGCTGGTGGCGGTATACATATTCACATTGGTGCCGGAATTCCTGTTGCGGTTTTTGATGTGGATACTGATACACGCCATCTACAAGGTGAAAGTCACCGGGCTCGAGCACATACCCCGGGACGGGCCGGTGATCATCGCGTCCAACCATGTCAGTTTCGTCGACCCGCTGATCATCGGCGGCACGGTCAGGCGCCCCGTCAGTTTTGTCATGTACTACAAAATATTCCGTTTGCCCGTGCTGAAGTTCGTCTTCAGACTCGGCAAGGCCATTGAAATAGCCGGGCAGAAGGAAGACCCCGCGGTCCTGCAGCGGGCTTTCACGCGGATGCGCGCCGTCCTCGAAGCCGGCGACGTGCTTGGAATCTTCCCGGAGGGGCGGATAAGCCGCGACGGTGAAATCCACGCTTTCAAAAAGGGCGTCGAAAAGATCGTCGGCGAAAAGCCGGTCGCCGTCGTGCCGGTGGCCTTGTGCAATTTATGGGGTTCCCTTTTCAGCCGCCGCGATTCGTTGCTCAAGCGCAGACCCTACAAATTCCGCGCCCTGGTAGAATTGCGTATCGGCGCGCCGATCCCGCCCGAGGCGCTGACAGCCGCGGGACTCGAACAGGCGGTGCGCGAATTGCGCGGCCGGGACCGCTAACCGAAGGCTGCCGGAGCCGGCGCCGAACCAGGAGGTAATGGAAGCTTGCGAATATTCAACACCATTTTGGCCGTATCGGTCATCAGTCTGCTGCCCCCCAAGGCCCTGGCCGGCAACCCTTGCCCGCCGCCTGGCTACACGCGGCCGCAGTTGCTGCAATTGAAGCAGGCCGGCTTCGAGTTCGCGGATGACGCCGGCCGCAATGCGCTGGCGCTCGGCCTGGCCGGCTGCCTGGCCGAGCCCGACCCGAAGATCCGCGACGGTGTCGCCTTCGAGGCGTTGGCGCACTGGATGCGGGCGGGCCAACTGTCCCTGGACACCCGCCGGGCCCTCTATCATGACCTGCTGGGACAGCTCGACAGCGGCCGTGACAAGAACGGTTTCCAACGACCTTTCGCGGCCCTGGTGCTGTCTGAAGTCGCACGTACCGACCGTATCGATGCCTGGCTCACGCCCGCCATGCGCGAACCGCTGGTGGAAGCCGCGGCCCGCTACCTCGAAGGCGTCCGCGACTACCGCGGTTTCTCCGACCGCGAAGGCTGGCGCCACGGCGTGGCGCACGGCGCGGACCTGGTCCTGCAACTGGCGCTGAACCCGCAAATCGATGCGGCCCAGGTCCGCCGGCTGATGTCGGCCGTCGCCAGCCAGGTGGCCCCGGAGGGGCCGGTATTCTATATCTTCGGCGAACCGGGAAGACTGGCGCGCGCCGCCTACTATGCCTACCTGAGGGGTGTGCTTGACGATGATGATTGGGCGGCCTGGTTCAACTCGGTTTCCGACCCCAAGCCGCTTCCGGGCTGGGGCGACTCGTACGCCAGCCGAACCGGCCTGGCCAAGCGGCACAATACGCTCGCGTTCCTCACCGCCATGTATTTGAACGCGACCAGCAACGACGGCAAGACGCCGGCGCTGGCGGATATGGTCGGACAGGCCGTTGGGCGTGTCGCAGGCGGCTGAGAATCTGCGGCAGACCGGCCTTGTATTGCCGGCTGAGTCTGTTCTAATAAGCGCATGGCAATGCTACCCCGAAGGATATACCGATGAAAGACCAGACACTCGCGATCCACGCCGGTTTCAAGTCAGACCCTGAAACCAAGGCGGTTTCGGTGCCGATTTACCAGACCGTCGCCTACGAGTTCGACGACGCGCAGCACGGCGCCGACCTGTTCAACCTGGCAGTCCCCGGCAATATCTACACGCGGATCATGAACCCGACCACCGCCGTGCTCGAACAGCGCTGCGCGGAACTCGAAGGCGGTATCGCGGGCTTGTGCGTCAGCGCGGGCAGCGCGGCCATCAATTACTCGGTGCTGAATATCGCGGAGGCGGGAAACAACATCGTCACCGTCCCGCTGCTTTACGGCGGCACCTACACGCTCTTCAAACACATGCTGCCGCGTCTTGGCATCGAGGTGCGCTTTGCGCCCGACGACAGCGCGGGGAGCATGCAAAAGCTCATCGACGACAAGACCACCGCGGTCTTCTGCGAATCGATCGGCAATCCGGCCGGAAATATCGTCGACATCGAGGCCCTGGCCGAAATGGCGCATGCGCAGGGTGTGCCGCTGATCGTGGACAACACCGTAGCCACACCCGCGCTGATCAAGCCGATCCGCTACGGCGCCGACATCGTGGTCAACTCGCTGACCAAGTACATGGGCGGTCACGGCAATTCGCTGGGCGGCGTGATCGTCGACGGCGGGCGCTTTCCGTGGGAGCAGCACGCCGAGAAGTTCCACATGCTGAACGAACCGGAGGAGTCCTACCACGGTGTGGTGTACACGGAAGCGATGGGTGAGGCCGCCTATATTGCGCGGGCGCGGACGGTGGCACTGCGCAACACCGGTTCCGCCATGAGCCCGATGAACGCCTTTCTGATCCTGCAGGGCATGGAAACGTTGCCGCTGCGCATGGAGCGCCACTGCGACAACGCGCTGGCAGTGGCCAGATACCTGCAGGAGCACCCGAAGGTCGCCTGGGTCAGCTTCGCCGGCCTCGAGGATTCACCGTATTACGAGCTGGCCGGGAAGTACACCAACGGCAAACCGTCCGCCCTGCTGACCTTCGGCATCAAGGGCGGGTTCGAGGCCGGTGTGAGATTCTACGATTCACTCGAGATGTTTCTGCGCCTGGTCAACATCGGTGACGTGAAGTCGCTGGCGGCGCACCCCGCCTCGACGACACACCGGCAGTTGTCAGAAGAGGAACTGGCTAGCGCCGGTGTAACCCCGGACATGATCCGGCTGTGCATCGGTATCGAGGACATCGAGGACATCATCGCCGATCTGGAGCAGGCGCTGGCGGCCGCCTAGCCCGCGACTTCGGACAGGTCCTGCTTCCGAAGTTCGTTCAGCAGCGCAACGGCGCGCTCACCGTCGGCGTCATTGAGCACCCAAAGCTGGGGCACGGCCTCGACAAATGGAATCTCACCCATGCCGGCCGTGAGAAACCGGTTTTTCATGAAGGTGGCGATACCTTCCGCTTGCAGCACCGACTCGTACAGCCCGACGAGGGCGATATCGAAGTCCTCGAACACCTTGATCATGGCTGTCTCGCGAAGATCTGCTCGTCGCTGCCAAAGGCCTTGAATTCGAGCGTATTGCCGGAGGGGTCGGTAAAAAACATCGTCGCCTGGGCTCCGGGCCTCCCCTTGAAGCGGATACGCGGTTCGATATCGAAGAACACGTCGGCGTCGACCAGTCTTTGCCGCAGGGCTTCCCAGTCCTTCATGGTCAGAACCACGCCGAAGTGCGGGACCGGCACCGGATCGCCATCGACGGCGTTGCGCACCTTCTTTCCCGTCACCGCCCGGGTCCTGTCCAGGTGGCACACCAACTGGTGCCCGAAAAAATTGAAGTCCACCCAGTGCGTATCGCTGCGGCCCTCTTCGCATCCCAGCGATCTGCCGTAAAACGCGCGTGCCGCACCCAGATCATCTACCGGGATGGCAAGATGAAAAGGTCTCAGATCGGACATTGCAATTACTCCAGTCATACGATTGGCTGCTTGAGGAGCACGCCATAACAGAAATCCGAAGGATACATTACAATGGCTGGATTGCACATCCATTTGGAGGCCAGGGCGAAACAGGTGCCGAAGAAAGTTTCAAAAGATGCATCCGAATGGCGGCAACTCCTGGACCCGGAACAATATCGAGTCACGCGCGAGGCGGGTACCGAGCCGCCCTACAGCGGGCGCTACTGCGACCACTTCGAGCAAGGGGTCTACCTCTGCGTCTGCTGCGGACATACCTTGTTCGATTCCGGGAGCAAATTCCATTCCGGCTGCGGCTGGCCGAGTTTCCACGGCGAACTGGACACAGCCGGGATCACGCAACGGCCGGATCACAGCCACGGCATGCACCGCATCGAATTGCTGTGTCCCCGGTGTGACGCCCACCTCGGCCACGTGTTCGACGACGGGCCGCCGCCGACCGGCCAGCGCTACTGCATCAATTCGGCGGCACTGCAGTTCGTGCCCGCAAAAGACCGCCGCTGACGGTCCGGGACCGGCAGGATCCCAACGGTGCCGCAATGCATTGACGCAGCACTCGGCCGCCGCTTGCTGTACGCCCTCCTGGCGGGCCTGCTCGCGGGGTGCGCCGGTCCGGGTTACTACCTGCAGGCCGCCTCCGGCCAGATGAAGCTGCTCCACGCCCGGCGGAGCGTGGACACGCTGCTCGCCGACCCTTCGACCAGTACCGAATTGGCCGGGCGTCTCGAAGAAGCCGAACGCATACTGGCTTTTGCGCGCGAGCGTCTCGACCTGCCGGCCCATGGCAGCTATGGCAGCTACGTGGACACCGGCCGCGAAACACTGGTCTGGAATGTGATCGCGACCGGGGAGTTTTCACTCGAGCCCAAGCGCTGGTGTTTTCCCATCGCTGGCTGCCTGCCCTACAGGGGCTATTTCAAACGCCGCTCGGCCGACAAGTTTGCAGCCAAACTGCGCAAACGGGGGCTGGACGTGATTGTCACCCCTTCCCCCGCCTACTCCTCACTGGGTTGGTTCAAGGATCCTCTGCTCAATACAATGCTGAACGGTTCCGACCTGCAACTCGCGGCCTACCTGTTCCATGAGCTCGCACACCAGCGCCTGTACGTCAAGGGCGACGGCCGCTTCAACGAGAGCTACGCGGGCTTTGTCGCCGATGCCGGCGTCACCGCCTGGCTGCAATCCCTGCACAGGGACGCGGACCTGCAAAAATGGCGGCGGTCGAAGACCGCCGGGGAGGATTTCAGATTACTGGTTCGGAAGGTGCGGACGCGGCTGGCCGAGGTCTACCGCTCCGCTGCCGCGCCCGAGGTCAAGCGGCGGCAAAAAACAGATATCCTTCGGGGTCTGGTCCGCGCCACGCAGCAGCTGGCCGACACGCGCTGGCGCGGCATCAACGACTTCGGCGCCTGGCTCGAGGCGCCATTGAACAATGCCAGGCTGGCGCTCTTCGACACTTATGAAGACCGGCAATGCGCGTTTCAGCAGCTCTACGGGAAAGCGGGCGGTCAGATGACGGATTTTCATGCACTTGCCAAACAGCGGGCGAAACTTTCGCCGGGCGCGCGAAAAAAATGGCTGGACCAAGCGTGTTCGGCGACAGGCGGTGCTACAATGAATGGGATAACACCGTCCAAAACTGGCGCTGATTTGTGATCCCGATATTGTCCAGATTCAAGGTCCGGTTACCGGCCATATGCCTTTTACTGATCGGTACCGCCCTTGCGGGATCTGCCGCGGCCGGCGACGAACCGGCGTTGGCCTGCCCCAAGCCCAGCCTGGCCCCGGCGCTCAAACAGCACCCTGACCGCCAATCGGCGCCGCTTGTGCTCAGGGCGTGGTCGTTCGACGCACAGAGGGGACAATTCGGCGAAGCCAGCGGCAAAGTGGACCTCGAGCGCGGCGACCAGCGACTTTCGACCGATCTGCTGCACTACGATCCTGACGGCAAGACCGTCACGGTGCCCGGCGACCTCGTCTACAGCGACGCCGTGATGCAGATCAAGAGCGCCGGCGGCAATTTCAGCTTTTTGGACGACAGCGGGTATTTCAGGACCATCGACTACGGCCTGGTGGGGTCGAACGCCAACGGTCAGGCGGCTGACCTGAACATCGAGTCGGCCGGCCGCTCGGTTTTGACCGAGCTGAGCTTTTCCACCTGTCCCAGGGACGAACCTGCCTGGGTGTTGTCGGCCAGGAAGATGGTGCTCAACTTCGACAAGGGTACGGGCACGGCCAGGTCAGCCAAGCTGCGCTTCTTCAAAGTGCCCATCCTCTATTTGCCTTATATCTCGTTTCCGATCACGAACAAACGGAAAAGCGGTTTTTTGTACCCGTACCTGAACACCGCCAACAATACGGGTATTGAGATCGGGGTTCCCTATTATTGGAACATCGCACCCAACCAGGACGCGACGGTGACACCGCGGCTGTTTACCGACCGCGGCGCCATGCTGACCACCCAGTACCGCTTCCTGACGCGCCGCGCCAACGGCGTACTCGATGCGGACTACCTGCCCAACGACAGTGTCGCCAACAAGGACCGCTACCATTACAAGGTCAACCTCGGTGCCGCTCTGAGCACGCGCTGGCGCAGCCGTGCGCTCGTCGAGAAAGTCAGCGACAAGCAGTACTTCCAGGATTTCGGCAACAGCCTGGCGGAAACTTCGAGGCAGTACCTGAGGAGCCGGGCGGGGATTTACGGCAGCGGCCACACCTGGGCCTTCAGTCTCATCGCGGACGACTTCCAGGTCGTTGACGAGGCCGTCAACGCCATCCACGAACCCTACCGGCGGCTGCCGCGCATGACCTTCGATCTCGACCAGCCGCTCGGCGGCAGGGGGTTGCGTCTGCGGCTCGACTCCGAACTGGTCAATTTCGACCGCGACGAAGGGGCGACCGGGTCCCGGCTCGACCTCTTCCCGAGGCTCGAGTGGAACATCGAGAGTCCATGGGGCTATTTGCGTCCCAGCGCAGGCTATCGCTATACATCCTACAACCTCAGTCTGCACGGTCTGCCGGGCGACTCTTCGCCCGACCGGCGTACGGAAATCCTCAGCGTCGACGCCGGTCTTTTCATGGACCGCGAGCGCGGCGACGGCAAGCTGCAGACCCTCGAACCACGGCTGTTCTATCTCTACGTGCCCTACAAGAACCAGGATGCGCTGCCGGACTTCGACACTGCGCCGTTCACATTCAGTTTCAGCCAGCTCTTCCACTCCAATCGATTCACCGGCGCGGATCGCCAGTCGGACGCAAACCAGGTCACGCTGGCGGTGACCACCCGCTCGATGAACCAGCGCATCGGCCGCGAGCTGTGGAGCCTGAGCCTCGGACAGATCATCTACTTCAAGGAACCGCGCCTGGCGCCTGACCTCAACCGCTCGGGCGACGAGGCTTCGCCCTTTATCGCGGAACTGGCGATTCAACCGAGCCGAAACTGGCGTGCACACGCCAGCGCGCAGTGGAACTGGCAGACCAGCAAACTGGACGTCGCCGTTCTGGGGTTGACGCGCAGCACAGCCAACGGCCTGCACGTGGGCGCAGAATACCGCTTCAGGCGCGACAACCTCGACCAGTTCGACCTGCGCTATTATCAACCGCTCAATGAGCGCTGGCGCGTCCTCGCGCGTGTGAACTACTCGCTCCGGGACTCCGACCTGCTGACGGCCGAGGCCGGTTTCGAGTACGACAGCTGCTGCTGGGCCCTGAGTCTCGTGACAAAGCGTTACCTGAGAAACCGCGCGGGCGACTTCCGCAGCGCGATCTTTTTGCAACTGCAATTGAAGGGGCTGGCCAGCCTGGGCCGCAGGGAAGAGCCGCTGTTTTATGACCTGGCCCAGTAAAATGATTCGCCGCCGGGTTGGCGGGTGAAAAATGGGTTAAACTTAAAAGTTGGCCCCGGTACATGCAACCAATCGGCATGACCGGGATCGAATATGGAGCGCACCGAACCACGCTTTCGCGGAGAAACACCTTTATGAGATTTTTTCGTCACCCGGCAATCTGGCTCAGCTGCCTGGTCCTGGCTTCGCTGGGAATCACAGGGCATGTGAGGGCAGAAGACACCCAGCCAGTCGATTCCATCGTGGCCCTGGTCGACGATGACGTCATCCTGCGCAGTGAGCTGGATACGGCCATCAAGGGCATCGTGGACAGGATCAACCAGCAGGGTGGCGAGCTGCCGCCGCAACACCTGTTGGAGAAACAGGTCCTCGAACGCCTGGTCATGCGCCAGTTGCAGCTGGAACGGGCCCGCCAGACGGGTATCCGTGTCAGTGACGCGGACATCGACCAGGCCCTGATCAAGCTCGCGAAGCAGAACAAGCTGACCCTTTCGCAGCTGCGCACCGTGATCGAGTCGGAGGGCGAGGATTTTACCGAATTCCGCAAGAACATCGGTGAAGAGCTGATGACCGACCGGCTGAGACAACGCATCGTCAACAGCATGGAGCCGGTCACCGAAACCGAAATAGACATCCTGCTGGCGTCGGACAAGTTCAACGGCGGCGAATACAATATCTCACACATCCTGGTCGCGCTGCCGCAAGGGGCGACACCCGACCAGATCTCGATCCAGGAAAGCAAGGCGAACAACGTTTACCAGCAACTGAAGGACGGTCTCGATTTTGCATCGGCCGCCATCAGCTATTCGGACAGCCAAGAGGCGCTGGAGGGCGGTCTGGTCGGCTGGCGGGACCTCAATTCGGTACCGACCGCGTTTGCCGATGCCATCAAGAAACTGAAGGCC
>Ga0210122_1000036_pt1 | contig 32162 bp, 24 predicted proteins | sample Muzzi_CordB_D2_FD_185530 | JGI IMG/M metagenome (GOLD analysis project Ga0210122, IMG submission 185530) | Wetland microbial communities from San Francisco Bay, California, USA, that impact long-term carbon sequestration - Muzzi_CordB_D2 (SPAdes) | ecosystem: Environmental > Aquatic > Marine >... | reverse complement strand
ACACGGCGTAGTCGTCGACAAAGCGGTTGCCCGCGGTTCCGAAATTGGGCACTTCGAGCACGTGTGCCGCGTCCCCATCACAGCCCAGATGGGAACACAACAGACCGGTTTTGTCTTCAGACGCCTCCACCAGCACCGCGCCGGCGGCATCCCCGAAGAGCACCGCGGTACTGCGTTCCGACCAGTTGAGAAACCAGGTGATACGCTCGGAGCCGATGACCAGGGCTTTCCCGTAGGCGCCCGCCCGGACCATCGCGGTGGCTACGCTGAGGCCGTAAATGAAGCCCGAACAACCGGCGTTGAGATCGAAAGCAGCGGCGTTGGCGGTACCCATTTTGCGTTGCACGTGGGCCGCCGTGCTCGGGATCACGGTATCTGGCGTACAGGTTGCGACGATCAGCAGGTCGACGTCTTCAACGCGCACGTCCGCCGCCGCCAGCGCGCGCAGCCCCGCCGTCCGTGCAAGGTCGCTGTTGGGTACATGCGAAACCCTGCGTTCGCTGATCCCACTGCGGGTCCGGATCCACTCGTCGCTGGTGTCAATGACGGTGGCGATCTGGTCGTTGCTCAAAACTGCGGGCGGGAGGCATTTGCCCCAGCCGGTAATGGCCGCGTATCTTGACAAGTTCGTTACCCCGGTTCGCGCGCGGACGCGCCGCGTCAATTACTGCCTGTCGGTCGTTCAATCCATATTAGCATCCCGGCCGGGTCCCCGCACCGCCATGCAAAGGGGCTCGCTGCCGGGCGCCTGGCCTCTTGATATGTCGCCCCGATAACCGCACATGATACCAGGACCGCCGATCAAGCTGGCGCGGCTGTGGAGCGGAAGGATGGCGTCATGAGCGTTTCGATAAAAGTCGTGTGTCCCCGGTGCGGTGCCGTTAACAGGGTGCCCACCGCGCGCCTGGGCGGCGGGCCGAGGTGCGGTCAGTGCCACGCGGAAGTTTTTACCGGCCGCCCGGTAACGCTGGGCGCAGAGAATTTTCACCGGCATATCGTCAACAGTGAAATTCCGGTTCTGGTGGACTTCTGGGCCCCGTGGTGCGGCCCCTGCAAGATGATGGCGCCGGAGTTCGAGAAAACCGCGGCCGCGATGGAACCCCGCGTCAGGCTGGCGAAGCTGAACACCGAGGACGAACCTGGCTTGGCGGCACAGTTCGATATCCGCAGCATACCTACGCTGGTTCTGTTCAGCGCGGGCAGGGAAGTCGCCCGCCAGTCGGGCGCAATGACGGGTTCGCAGATCGTGCGCTGGGTCAGCCAGCAAGTCACCAGCGCCGCCTGAGGGCATGGGACACCCCCCGGCAGCCGCCGGGGTCGGCGCGGGTCTCGCACACCCGGGGCCGGGAAAGATTCATGTAAGATGATGCGCGGGATGCCGATCCTGTCGCAGGGCGGCACCGGGAAAGGATGGAGAAGCGATGACTGTCAGGAAGGGTTTTGTCATTTCGGCCACGGCGGCGGCGTTGCTGCTGGCGGCCTGGTCGTTTTGGTGGCGGCCCGCTGCGTGGTTGTTCGTGTTGCTGGGCCCGCTCATCGCGCTCGGCGCTTACGACATGGTCCAGAAGCGCCACACGGTTCTTCGACTGTACCCGGTTATCGGCCACATACGTTATTTGTTCGAGTCTGTGCGCAAGGAAATACAGCAGTATTTCGTCGAGTCAGATACGAACGGCCGTCCGATCAGCCGCGAATTCCGGTCGCTGGTATATCAACGCGCCAAGGGTGTGAGGGATACCCGTCCGTTCGGCACGATTTTCGATGTCTATCACGATGGCTACGAATGGATCAACCATTCGCTCGCGCCAAGCAAAATACAAAACCGCGACCCGAGGGTCGTATTCGGTGACAAGAATTGTTCCAAACCCTACGCTGCGTCGCCGCTGAATATCTCGGCGATGAGCTTTGGCGCGCTGAGCAAGAACGCGATCATGGCGCTGAACAAGGGTGCGCAGATGGGCGGATTCGCCCATAACACCGGTGAAGGGGGGCTGAGTCCCTACCACCTGGAATACGGCGCGGACGTCATCTGGCAGATCGGTACGGCATATTTTGGCTGCCGTGACGGGAACGGCGACTTCGATGCCGAAAAGTTCCGGCTCAATGCGACCCGCGCCGAAGTCAAAATGATCGAGATCAAGCTTTCCCAGGGCGCCAAGCCCGGTCACGGCGGCATCCTCCCGGCGGCCAAACTGACCGAGGAGATCGCGGCGATCCGGCATGTGCCGATGGGGCAGGACGTCGTCTCGCCGCCGGCCCACACGGCTTTTGACTCTCCGCTCGGCTTGTTGCAGTTCGTCGTGCGCCTGCGTGAACTGTCCGGTGGAAAGCCGGTCGGGTTCAAGCTCTGTGTCGGCAACAAGAGCGAATTTCTGGGGATCTGCAAGGCCATGCTGGAAAGCGGCATTACCCCGGATTTCATTACGGTCGACGGGTCAGAAGGCGGTACCGGCGCCGCTCCCGTAGAATTGACCAATTCCGTCGGCATGCCGCTCAGGGACGCGCTTGTATTTGTCAACCGGGCCTTGACGGGCATCGGGCTGCGGGGTGACATCCGGGTAATCGCCTCGGGTAAAGCCGTCTCTGCCTTCCACATGATCAGGCTGCTGGCGTTGGGCGCCGACACGGTGAATGCCGCGCGCGCGATGATGTTCGCGCTGGGGTGTCTGCAGTCCCGGAGCTGCAACACGGACAAGTGTCCAACCGGTATTGCCACGCAGGACCCGGAACGCTACAGGGCGCTCGACATCGAAAGCAAGGGTGAACGCGTATACAGATACCACGCGGCGATGATCGAGAACCTGCTGGAATTGCTGGCGGCGGCCGGCCTGGAAAAATTCGAACAACTGGCGCCGCGTCATATCCACCATCGTGTCGAAGGAACGCTGGTCAGGAACTATGACGAAATGTATCCGCCAATCCCGCACCGTTGCCTGTTGGCCGACGATTGCATGCCGGACGACTGGCGAGCCGACTGGGCATTGGCCGACGCGCACAGCTGGACCTACTGAACGTTCCGTCCGCCGGCCGCCTGCTGCCCGCAGGTCGGCATGGCGGCCTCTTCGCGCGGCGGATTCTGCGCACGACGATCGCGTCAATTGTTGACCAGGGTCATTTGCGTCCTTCGGCCCGTGCGCTATAAACGGAATATGGTCAAAGGACCTGGTTCAGGGACACAACCGGGATGGGTCGGCGAATTGTTGAAACCGGAAGCCTACCCGCATCCCGCAGGAGACATACAGCTCATCGAAACCCACATTTCGTGGGTTTTTTTATGCGGCGATTATGCCTACAAGGTCAAGAAAGCGGTCGACCTGGGTTTTGTCGACTTTTCCATGCTCGAGCGCCGCAAGTTTTTCTGCGAGGAGGAGTTGCGGCTGAACCGGCGCTATGCGGGCGGCCTGTACCTCGATGTCGTGCCGCTCGGCATGGCTGAGGGCAAGCCGCTCGTCGGCGCTCTTCCCGCCTTCGAATACGCGGTGAAGATGCGGCGTTTTGCCGCCGACGCCAGGTTGGACCGACGCCTCGAGGCAGGCCGGCTCGGCCCCGGCGATTTCAGATCGTTCGCAGCGAGGCTTGCGGCGATCTACGAGCCACTCCCGCCCGAGGACGTGAGTACGCCGGACCGTGCCGCCCAACGCGCGGTCAGTCCGGCCGCGGAAAATTTTCTCTATCTCGACGGGTCGCATATCAGCGCCGGGTCCCGTCAGCGGATCGCGGCCATCGAAGACTGGACGCTGGCCCAGGCCGAATTGCTGAAGCCGCTCTTCCGGCAACGCGCGGAGGAGGGCTTCGTAAAGGAATGCCATGGGGATCTGCACCTGGCGAACCTGGTTGATCTGGACGGCCGCATCTGCCCCTTCGACAGTCTCGAGTTCAGTCCTGAGCTGCGCCGCATCGATCAAATCAGTGATGTCGCGTTTCTTGTCATGGACCTGATGGCGCGGGCCAGGGTGGACCTTGCATACACGTTCCTGAGCAGCTGGCTCGAGGCCACGGGGGACTACGACGGGCTGGCCGTGTTACGTTTCTACCTCGTTTACCGTTGCATGGTGCGTTTGAAAGTGGCCGCCATCCAGACCCGGCAACTGCACGAGAGCGCACGCGGTGAACATGCCATCAAGGCCCGCGAATACCTCGGACTGGCCGAGGCGCTGATGCTGCGGCCGGCAACTCCCCAGCTCGTCATCATGCATGGCTTTTCGGGTTCAGGTAAGACCCACGGCAGCGAGGATCTGGTAACCGGGTTGCCGGCCATACGCGTACGCAGCGACCTCGAGCGCAAGCGGATATCGGGCCGGCCCTTGCGGCAGCACATGACCGGCGGCGTCGGATCGGGTCTGTACGCGGATTCCGTGACCGAAAAAACTTACGAGGCGCTGGCGAGGCACTGCACCACCGGTCTCGGGGCCGGCTTCAACATGATCGCGGATGCAACGTTCCTGCAGCGCCGATGGCGCCGGCGTTTTATCGATCTGGCCAAGCGCGTCGAAGCCTGTCCGGTCATCGTGGATTGCAACGCACCGCTGGCAGAACTGGAGCGGCGCATCCTGAAGCGGGCGAAGCAGGGTACAGACGAGTCGGACGCGGATCTGGCCGTGCTGCAGTACCAGCTGGCCAACAACGATCCGCTCGATCTGCAGGAACGGCGACTGTCCGTGGCCGGCCCGGCGGAGTTATTGCCCTAATGCCACGTTTCCGCAAACAACCTTGCCAGGTTTCCGCCCAGTATTTTTCGGACCCGCTCCTCGCCATGGCCGCGTGCGAGTAACAGGTCCATCAGCCTGGCAAAGCGCCTCGGCGTGTTGAGGTCGGCGGCGAACAGGTAGCCCGTCTCGCTCTCAAGGGGCGCGGCGATCCCGCGATTTTTCCTGTCGCGTGTCTCCTTGCGGAATTTCTCGATGAATTCGGGAGTCAGTTGCGTCGGCGACACGACGCCGTCCGTGCCGATGGAAACGTGGTCCTCGCCGGCGACGTTCACGGCGTGTTCGATATGACGGATGACATCGGCGGCCGTGGGCTGGCTGCCCCCGGAAAGATAGGGCATGATGAATATCCCGATGACGCCGCCGCCTGCCGCCACGGCACGCATTTCCTTGTCGGTGCGGTGCCTGGGGTGGGCCGCCAGTGCGTAACAGCCGGTATGCGTGAAACTGACCGGTCTGTTGGACGCCGCGACGGCATCCATGGCGGTACGCCGGCCGCAGTGACTCAGATCGACGAGTATGCCCAGTGCGTTCATCTTTTCCACGGCCGTGAATCCGGCCCTGCTCAGACCGGCATTGGCGGGCTCCATGCACCCGTCACCCAACAGGTTGCGGCGGTTGTACGTCGGCTGGATGACTCGGATGCCGAGCTGGTGAAGGGTTTCGAGGCGGTCGGCGTCGTCTTCGAAGGAGACACCGTCCTGCAGGCCGTAAATCAGACCGGTTCTTTGCGTTTGCTTGGCGGATTGCAAATCGGCTGCGCTGCGGACCGCGCACATGACTTGCGGATTTGCCGCGATCTGTTCGTCCCAATGTGTAATGTCACGAACGATTTTCTCGAACGCCCCCAGCGGCGGCATGCCGCCGACCGCGCCCAGCGTGAGGTGGATCGCCGTCAGTCCGGAGCGCCTGATGTCTTCCACTTCGCCGCCGGAAAGGGGTTCGTGACCGTCCCTCGTATCATTGCCGGGAAAGCCGAGTCCATCGATGATCATGCTGTTCTCTTAAAGCCTCGTGTTCGCGCCCCGGGCCCGTTCGCTGCCCGCGACGGCTGCGAGAATGGCCACGGCCAATAATTCACGGCGTGTCAGTGTCACGGCCGCCCCTCTGCTGACAGTTTGCCCGGTATTCTACATGCCCGGGGCCTGCTGGGTCCTAACTGGCGCCCGGGCGGCGCGCCCCGGTCCAGGACGGCATGCTGCTATCCGTGTCGCCCTCGCTGCGCCGCGTGCATGGACCCGTTGGACCGGCGTGCCGGGTATACGCCGACGCAGCGTTCCAAGCGGGTCAACGATGGGAGCGTGGTATTGAAAAAAAGTACTCAACGTCGGCGGCAACAACAGCACCATCGCGTAGCCGCTCCGGTACGACGGATTCGAACAGGTGCTGCTGGATATCGACCCGCAGGGCTCACCCGGTATCGTCTGCGATGCCCGGGAACTGACACGGCTCGAGCGCGAACGCTTCAATCTGCGCTGATTGCATGGATGGCAAAGGCCCGCTGGCGCGTTCAGCCGGGATAACGGTAGCCGAACATCTCGATTTCCGCGGCCCAATGCTCGGCCACCAGCGCGATGCTGTCCTCGGTGTAATAATGGCCGAGGCCCTTGCGTGTGCCCGCGTTTTTGTGCGGCAGCGGCTGGCATGGAATACCGATCCGCTTGGAGACCCTCGCCCAATCGTCCTCCAGGTTTTCGTAGCGGCCGACAAAGTCCACGAGCAGGTTGTTGGATGCATCACATAACATTCTGATTTGATAGGCATCACGGCGTTTTATCTGCAGGCGGATAAAGCCGGCGAACGAATCCAGGGCGCGCACCCGCCGATGCCGGCCATGTTCGGGCCGGTCCAGGATGTACTGGTATTCTGAAACCAGCCTTTCCCATGGGTTACGGACAAAGGCGAACTTGAAATAGCGCTCGAACCTCGAGGACGGCATGCGCCGCTTGACGCTCAGGATATCCGCGTGCAGCGGAAAGCTGTAAGCGCGGTAGTCCCATTCGAGCCGGGCCCGGCTTTTCAGGTGAGACAGCATGCCGCCTGCAGGCGTGATGCACAGCGGGCGCAGGATTTGCTGCATGCTGGTGCTGGCGACCTTGCGCATCTGCGGGAAGATGAATTCGTGGCTGTCGGAAATGAGCATGATGGGTCCGCCATTGGCTGTTGTATTATGCTGAGCCGGTGATGAGAGCGTCAATCAGAATGCTGTGTAGATGTTGCGCGGGACTGCGGTGCCTGCTGCCGGTCTGTGCGCTGCTGTCCGGCTGTGCCGGGCCGGTGCCCGCGGGCACTTCGCAAAGCGAGTTGGCTGCATGTTACGTGATTATTGACGCGGGCAGCAGCGGCACGCGTCTCAATATCATTCGGCGCGAGGCGGGCGGATGGGTCAGGCACGCCGGGCCCACCACCGTCCCGTTGGCGGATCCGGCGCGCGGGATACGGGGCAAGTCCATGCGCGATGCCGAAACCGTCACCAATGACATCGTCGCCCTGCTCGAGGCGATGACCCACGCCGGTCCCGTGGACAGCCGCGGCGCGGCGAAATGGCCCGCCTTCGATTGGCGCAGGCGTTGCGACGTCCGGGAGCTGGCCGTCTACGCAACCGCGGGCATGCGCCTTGCGGAACGCCAACACCCGCGCGCCGCCGCGGAATTGTGGGAGATGCTGAAACGCAAGCTCGGCGGTGTGACCCGTGCACCGATCCGTGCCAGGACGCTGTCCGGCTTCGAGGAGGGGTTGTATGCGTGGCTCGCCGTTCGCGCCGAATACGGGGGCGAAGCTTTCGGCAACGTGGACATGGGCGGTGCCTCGGTGCAGGTCACGTTCCCGTGTTCGCGCTGCCGTGGCGCCGTTGCCGTCCGCATCGGGCGCCGGGTCGTGCGCGTTTTCAGCCACTCGTTCCTCGGCCTCGGTCAAGATGAAGCGTGGGAAAAATTCGGTTCGACAAGGGAGGCGTGCCGGCGCGGCGCCGGCAGGCTGTACCCGGGCTGGGAGGGCGCGATGTGCACCCGCGGGATCGTCTTGACGGATGGGCATACGCATGCCGCGGACATCCCGCTGGATCGCTCCGAGGCGCGCCGCTGGTTCCTGGGGGGTGCGTTGCGCCATTTGCGGTCGTCCGATGTACGGCGCTATTGCCTCGACGGCAGTAGCACCGGCTTTGAACCCGAACGGGCCTGTTTCAGAACCCTGTACCAGTTGTATTTCCTGCGCGCCCTCGGTGTACCCACCGATGCGGCCCGCGTCGATGACGACTGGACCGTGGGCGCGGCGATTTGCAGCGCCGACCATTGTCTCGTGCGGAAGCCGTGATTTGCCCGCGAGATCATTGCGACGCCCGGCGCCCGGTATGAGCGCAGGAATGCGGTGCCGGCCCGGTCAGTGCCGGGCTTCTTCGCGTGCCTTCCTGGCGGCGACGCATTCAGGCAGGTCGTAATACCGGGGCGGGAGCAGCGTATTGATATCCACGCGCCTGGCGTCGCCCCAGTCGGCATAGTAATTTCGGCACCACTCGGCCTGCTTGTCGCCGCGTCTGATACAGCGCTCGACGAGGTGTTCGCGCTCCGGCTTGAGACGTTTCTCACGCTCGCGTTCACACAGCGCTTCGAGTTCGTCGACGCTCATGTTTTGCAGTTCGCGCCCATACACCGATGGACACCTGCCTCCCCTCGCCATGGCCGTCACCAGGTCCGCGGCGCTTTGGATCATGCCGAGGTCGATCCTCGATTGGAGCCGCTGACGGTGGACGCCGAGCAGTTCACTCTTGGTGCGGTCGCGGTAGACATGTACCTCGATTTCGTAGTTCCAGCATTTGAAGCCATCCGACCACGGGCTGTACAGCCAGAAGTCGCCGCCGCGGCCGCTCAGCTGCTTGGTGACGATACGCTCGTGCTCAGCGTAGGCCGGGTCCGGGAAAACGGCCTCGAGCCAGGCGTCTGCCGGCAAGTCGTCCCTGGCCTCGAGTCTCAGCACGAAACGCCCCTCGAGTGTGCCGGGTTTGAAACTGTAATCGGCCCCCAGCGTCACCAGGTATCGCGATACGCTGTTCTCCGGCAATTCGCCCAGCTTGTCCAATGGCAGCGAGCGGCCCCGGTGAGGCTGCGCTTGTTGGTCTGCAGGTTTTGATTGCCGCCTCGTTTCGATCGCTTGCCTCGTTTCGGCGGAGCGCCGCTCGGCGGCTTCCGTGCGTTGGCGCGAAGGCGGCGGTTCGAGGCTGACATCGCTGCCCTCGACGCCTTCGGGACAGGTTTCGGCATAATGCACGCAACCGTCTTCGTCCACCCACTTGCAAACGTCGGGGATCGCAGAACCCGGTGCGAACATCATGCAAAGGCCAAAGAAGACGATGCTTAAGCCGTGTCGGGTGCCGTGTTGCAGCATGGGTCTCACGTCCGTACGCAGGGTGCCTGCTAATTAAAATGAGGCCGGCCCGGCCTGACTTCAAACCCCGTTCGCTGCGGGAATGTCCCGCTCAGCAGAACACCGACAGTTCTCGCTCCATGCAGGTCAGGGTTGCCGGCGTCCTGCCGCGGAATTCACCGTCCGGTCCCAGCAGCATGCCGGCGGGTTCGAGGATGGTGATGCTGCGAGCCTGCCGCACGGTCACCTCCGGGAAACCCGTGTGCCGGCCGTCGTAAACCGTCGGGAACAGCTTCAGCAAGCGGATTCTGGGCAGCTCCCGCACCAGCGTCACGTCCAGCTTGCCGTCGTCGAAGCGGGCGCCGGGCGCGATCTTGAAATGCGTACCCGTAAAACGCGTGTTGGAAATCGTCAACAGGACGTTGCGTTGCCTGATCTCGCGGCCGTCGACGCTGATCGTGAGCGGGTATGGCTTGAGCCAGAGCGTCTGCCACAGCGTCGCCAGCGTGTACGCGGCGCTGCCGACGGCCTTGATGCGTTGCGCCGTTCGGCCGGCATCCACGGCGAACCCCATGCCGACCACGTTCAGAAAGAAATAGCCCTCGTCCGCTGCCTCGACACGCCCAATATCGATTTTCCGGCAGTGAGCCCGGTGCAGGAGCTTGACGGCCGCGGGCCAGTCGAACGGCGCGAGGCCCAGGTCGCGGGCGAAAGCATTGCCGGTTCCGATGGGCAGCACCCCCAACGGGACCCGCCGCTCCCGCGGGTGCCTGCAGAGTCCATTGAGGACTTCCGACACCGTTCCGTCACCGCCGGCGGCGACGACCCCGTCGTAACCGCGCGGATCGGCGCCGGCGACCAGTTCGGTTGCGTGGCCGGGCAGGGACGTCGGCAGAAACACGCTGTCGATGCCCAACTCCTGGAATTGCGCGCGGATGCCGTCAAGCACTTTTGCGGCACGCCCGCATGCCGCGCCCGGGTTAAAAATGACCAAGAGTTTCAATGAATCGGCGGATCCTGTTGCGAGCATGCTGAAGAGGCATTGTAGGACAGTTGTCCGGAGCGGTCATTAAATTGCACGCAGTTGTCGTTGCAAGCAGCTGTTTTTGGTATCCTTTCATGACAAGGGGAAGGAAGCCTCGTAAAATTACCGAAATGGCAGCGATCACGACACGTTTCAGCCGCAAGTTACACATGGCGTTTGCCGCCATGCTGGTCATTACTCTGGGTTTGGCCTGGTATTTCTATGACAGTGTGAAATGGTTCGAATACGACGTAAAACGCATCACCATCGCCAACTCCGTGCTGAACGGTTACCGTTCACTGTCCGCGTATGCCAACGACAAGCTCAGGCTGATCGGGGAGAGCACGCGCCAGGGCGAGATCACGGACATTTCCCGCTGGCGGGACCTCGACAGCAATATGCGCATTACCGTGGGAAACATTCGCCAGTCCCTGCTTCAGGAACATGCGCTGCAGGGGGTGGGCCACGGCAATGAGGACATGGCGAGCCTGGACGAACTGGGCACCATCGTGGAGCAGATCATCCGCTCCGGCGAGACCATCCGGCAGGCGCTGGAGAGCGGGCAAGGCGCTATCGCCAGGGCGGAACTCGTCAACCTGCACAACAATGGGACCGAGGAGTTTTTCAACGAGCTGACATCGCAGACGCTGGAGGCGAGGATCAAGGCGCTCAGTGACGCCAACGCCGAGGCCATTTCGCTGGCGCATTACATCACCGGGGTTCTGCCGTTGTTCATGCTTGCACTGGCGGGTTTTACAGCGCTGATCGCCTGGCTCTTTTCGCGCGGTCTTACGCGGTCCGTCAGCAGCCTCTACCACGGCGCCCAGTCCTTCACCAGCGGCGATCTGAATCACCGAATTCCCCAATTGCAGGAAAAGGAATTCCAGCGACTCGGCGTCGCATTCAACACGATGGCACGGCAGTTGGCCGAACACAGGGCCGAAATGCACGACTCCAACGTCCGTCTCGAAGCCATCGTCGAAGAACGGACACGGGCGCTGAAAGACAGCAACGAGGTACTGGCGACCGTGGACGACAACCGGCGCAAGTTGCTGGCTGACATCAGTCATGAATTCCGCACCCCGCTGACGGTGATACGCGGCGAGGCCGAAATCGCCCTGCGCGGCAAAACGCGCACGCGGGCGGAGTACCAGGAAACGCTGACGCGCATCATGGAGCAGGCCGACCAGACAACGCGGCTGGTCGACGATCTCCTGTTCATTGCCCGGGCGGATGCCGGGGAGCCGAGGCTGAAAATTCGCCCGCTCTCCATCGGCGGCGTTCTGGGCGCGGTCTGCGAGGATTTCGACGCGCGGGCGAGCCAGCGTAACATCCGCATCAGCCGCGACCTGACCGACAACATGACGACCGTAATGGGGGACGACGGCCGCCTGCGACAGGTGTTTTCCATTTTGCTCGACAATGCATTGCGCTACTCGGAGGACGGCAACGCGGTCGAAGTGGAACTCGAACGCACCGTGAAGGAAGTGATCGTCCGCATTCGCGACAGCGGTATCGGTTTGACCGACGGCGAGGCGCGTCAGGCCTTCCAGCGCTTTTTCCGCGGCGGCAAGGCGCAGGGTCACGCGCGGGGTACGGGGCTGGGCCTGCCGGTCGCCAAGGCCATCGTCGAGGCCCACAAGGGCAGTATTACCCTGCAGGGCAAACCGGGTAAAGGGGCGCTGGCCCAGGTCGTACTGCCCGCCGAAGACAAGCTGAAGTCGGTGGCATGAGAATCCTGATCGTCGAAGACGAGGCGAGGATTGCCGACTTTCTGGAGCGCGGCCTGCGTGCTGAAGGGCATTTCTGTGTCGTTGCCGGCGATGGCGAGGCCGGCCTGTCACTCGCCCTGCAGGGCGATTTTGACCTGGTCCTGCTCGATTTGATGTTGCCGGGCATGCATGGCCGCGAGGTTTGTCAGCAGTTGCGCATGAACCGGATCAACACGCCGCTGATCATCCTCTCCGCGATGGACAGCCTGGACGATGTCATCGCGGGTCTGCGCATGGGCGCCGACGACTATATGACCAAGCCGTTTTCTTTCGAGGAACTGTTGGCCCGGATTGAAACGGTCATGCGGCGCAGTTCGGTGGTGACCAGCGAGGAACAGGTACTCAGCGTCGGGCCGTTGAAGTTCGACCGCGGTTCGTTGAGGTTTTCGGTGGCGGGTAAGGACATCAAGATGACCGCCAAGGAACTCGCCATCATGGAATTGCTGATGAGTCACCCCGGCACGCTGTTCAGCCGCGAGCGGATCCTGAGCAATGTGTGGGGTTTGAACATGGATCCGTTGACCAACGTGGTGGATGTTTACGTGGGCAAACTGCGCAAGAAAATTGATGCGGGCAATTCCGAATCGATGATCGAAACCGTCCGCGGCATGGGGTATCGCCTCAATTGCGAAACCGGGTAAATCGCGCAATGGGCGTTTCGCGGCTCTTTTTTCATTAAAAATTTAGACTGCTTTCATCTTTGCTTCAATATACGTTTAACCCTTTTGGGTAGCATTGACTCGTGGTCTTTGTTTACCCGTTCAGTTTACCCCTTGCTGACTTCCCAAGTAACCGAAGGCCCTGTTAACCGGAAGACCGGCCATTGCTTTCATCGGGTGGCGAAGAAACTTTGAGTCGGTCTGATGGTGGTTGCCAAACGGGTCGTGACGGAGCACCCGAGCGACAGGCAAGGACGCTGGTTGCAGTGTGTTCCGGATCCGAATTTGGCAGACGCAATACTCATCGCCGCTTCTCAGGGATGCTGGAGCGGTGATTTTTTTAGTCCGTGATTTCGTTCCGGTTCCCCAAATTCAGTTTTTGATGTCGTACAAGAGCCGTGCAGGTGCGATGGTTGCATCGGCCCGGTAAGTGCGGCCCGCATACTCGATACGGGCCGGCGCCAGGGCGATGCGGGTGGGCAGGGGTTGGATTTCGAGTTGCAGATTGCCGTTATAAAAACCTGCCCCGTCACCCACCAGCGCCTGGTCCACGTCATCGATCGAGAGGTGGATCGTGCAATTGGCCAGCAGGTGAGGGTTCTGCCTGAACACCGACTCCAGCGGCGTGGGGCTGGTCCGCAGCGACAGGACGTAACCGGACCAGGTGCTGCTGTAGACATGACCTTCCGGATTCAGTGCGGCGAGCATGCTGCTGGCTTGTGCCGGCGGAATGATCCGGGCCGTGAACGGCGCGCGCCAGTTCCCGATGCAACTGTTCAGCGTCTGCGGTCCTTCCTCCGGGCTGAATGAAAGGTCACCGCCGAGTTGCAGCCTGGACGCCAGAGCCAGGTCGAGTTGCAGGCGGCTGAATCCGTCCTCGACCTTGAAGTTCGAAAAGCTGACCCGGAACGGGCCTCGCAGTGCGGCTCTGGCCGAGGTGGTTGCAATGAGCGCGCCCTCCGGTAGCTTTGCAATTTCGGCCTTGACCCCCTCACAACTCGATTTTTCGAAACCGGATTCAATTTCGCAACTGCGTTTCAATTGTTCCCAGAGTGATTCGCAGTCCTGTTTTGCGGTTTCCGCGACCGAGATGCACTTGGCCCTTTCGACTTCGTACTTGATGTTCTGCCGCCGTCTCGCCGCCTCGCAGATCGGGTCTGTCGCCTGTGAGACGCAGCGGTTGTTCAGAGGATTGCGGAACAGGCACTTCGAGCAGTCGCGGGTGTCGCGCAGTCGCTTGCATTGGGTCAGCGCTACGGCGCACTCGGGGGCCGGCGGACAAACGACCTGGCCGCAGCTGATTTTCGCGACGTCGAAGGGCTGCAGCGAAGCCGTGCTGACGATCGGATTCAACTTGCTCGTATCGATGTCCACTTCCAGTTGCTGGTCACCCAGCGATGTGGACAGGGCTCCCTGCAGGAAGGAGCGGTCGATCTCGACCAGCGCGATATCCGGTTTCCTGTCCCGTATGCTGAATCCGTCGAGCCTGGCAGTGAAGAGATCGCGTAAGTCGCCGAAGGAATGGACTTGCTTCCCGTCATCCGGCGCGGATCCGGCGCCGGTGGCGGCCAGCCTGGTCAGTGCCTGTGTGTGCAGAATGCAGCCGGTCTCTTTTTCCACGACCAGGACTTCCCAGTGGCGGGCGCCGGGGCGGCCCGGTGCCTTGGAAGACCAGGTCCGCCAGCGCTTGCTGGGGCCCACGGGAAGTTCTTCGACCGCCAGCGGTTCTCCGTCCTCGAACCAATAGTGGATGATCGTCAGCGGCCGCTTGGCGCCCGAGATCTCCGTGTAGTAATAATGCACGTCTTCCGTGGAGTCCGCGTGGTGAGCCAGGCCGACGGGTTCGTGGTTCTTGATTTCGCGCGTGAAGCCGGCCCTGGACACCGTTACGTCTGCCGGGCAGACGCTGAAATCCGGAATGAACTCCAGGTCCAGGGCGATCGTCGTGGTGCGCCGGTCGATCAGCATGGCGCTGCCCTTGACGATGAATACGCCGTTCAGTTTCTTGCTTTGCCGTGCCACGGCGTTACCCAGGCCGGGCAGCGCGATACCAACTTCCAGCGTGCCGAGCGGAACGGCGACGAGAGGAATGACGTTCCGGTCGTGCAGGATCAGCGATTCGGACACCTCGGTATTGAGACGCTCGAGCAAGCGCGCCTGCAACGCGGGCTGCGGACCGCTGTAGGCGGTTTGGTCGAAAGTGAATTCGTCGGGCTGTATCTGCAATTGTCCGAAGTGAGGGATCCATTCAAGGTGGTTGCCGCTGTAATCGAGCAGCACATCGCCTTTTGCCTTGGCCTGGACATCGTTGCCGGCGGCGTCGGAAACCGTCAGTGTCGCGTCCAGTCCAATGGTCTGCCGACCGAACGTCACGTTGAGATCGTCAACCGCGTAGCCGCCGGCGGCACGGGCCCTTTCCCTTATGACGCGGGTCATTTCCTTGGCCAGCTTTCCATTGTCCAGCCTGATCAGCGCGTCCGTTTTCTCCAGGTTCTCTATATCCGCCTGTGCGCTGGCTGCACGCCGGGCTTGTTCCGGGGTCAGTTTGCTGAAATCCGGTACGGGGGGCAGTACGCTGCAGGCGAACAGGAGTTGCGTGACGGCTGCCAGGCAGAGCAGACGTTTCCACGGTGTGATCATAAGGTGAATCCCCGGCATCATCCGATTGTGCGCAGTGGCCTCCTCAAAATCAATTGTCCGGGTCATCTTGATGGCCATTCTTTCAGTTTTTTACAGGCGTGCACGTAACCTGCGTCGATGATCCGGTCAAACGCCTTTACGTTGGTGATGCCGAACTTTCGGACCGGCGGCTGCAGCAGCAGGTCGGCGTGGGTGCGCGCCTGGCGGACCTTCTCCTGTGTGCCGATCTCGGTCGCCTTGAGCATTGTCGTCGTGATGGAGGGGGCGCGAATCCTCTTGCGGAAGGGTAGGTAACGGCTCGACAGGATGGACCACGGCGATGGGACGGACGCATATTCCACTTCGTAGGTCTTGCTCGCCGACAGGTCGACGGCGATGACTCTGCCGACGGGCTTTTGCCGCATGATATCCACTGGCAGGCTGTTCAGCACGGAACCGTCGATCGTGAGCCGCTTTTCCACCACCGCCGGCGGAATGACCCCCGGCAGCGCCGCGCTGGCGCGCAGGGCGGCGGGCAGGTCACCGTGCTCGTGTACTTGCATGCGGCCGTTGTCGAGCACGCTGGAGATGCAAAAGAACGGTATCGGCAGGTCCTCGATCCGGTAGTCCTGGCTGGCGCGCAACTCGCGCTCCATGCGCCGGCCGCGCAACAGTGCGACCAGCGGCAGCGTGTAGTCGCTGAACGGCTTGACCGCGACGAAACTGTGACGCGCGATGCGCACGGTTTCCTCGTAACTCCAGCCTGCGGCTATGGCGGCGGCGAAGATGGCGCCGATGCTGGTGCCGCCGACCCAGTCGATGGGTACGCCGGCTTCCAGCAGGGCGCGGTATACGCCAATGTGGGCGAAACCGCGTGCGCCGCCGGCCCCTAGCACCAGCCCGACGGCCGAACCGGAAATGATTCTCACGACCCGTGCGGTGTCGCCTGCGACGTCCGCCCGCGCGTGCAAGTGAAAATCCGCGCGCCGGGGCTGCAGCCAGCGATCGGTGTCGCTGACGGGCCGCGAGGACCCGGGCTGAAGCAGCACCAGCGCCTGCTTCCCGGTGACGGCGCCCTTGCTCGCCAGCAGTCGGCTTTCCCACGCGGCCGGCTGCGGGTCGCCGCGCGCGTCGGCCACGTAGACGATCAGGTCCGACTGGCGCAGCGCAAAGCGGCTCCAGGCGTCATCGACGGCCCTGCAGCGGTAGAGCACGTAATCGGTGCGTGTTTCCTGGTCGTGCAGCCAGGTTTGCAGGGCTTCGGGGATGGTTTCACCGCCACCCACGCTGGTGAGGGGCGCCCCCAGGCCGGCCAGGTTGTCTTCGGTCAGTTCCAGCGTGCGGGCCGAAGCCGCCAGACCGGCTGCGACGTCGTTGCAGAAGACACGCGTACGGTCGTTGTCCGTGAGCGGCACCAGGGCAATCGTGTTGAGACGCCAGCTTGCGCGAGCGCCCCTCGAAGCCTGGGAACGCAACAGTGTGGCGACGTTGGCCGCCAGTTGCATCACCAGCGACGGATGCGAAACGGCAAGCCTCTCGAATGCCTCACGGTCGATACTGATCAGCAGGCTGTCGCGTATCGCACGTACCCCGGCGCTGCGTTTCTCGCCTGTCAGGAGCCCTATCTCGCCCACGCTTTCGCCCGCCGTGACCTCGCCCAGCAGCCGTAAGGGCTGCCTGTCGGATGTTTCGGTCCAGACCTGCAGACGTCCGTGCACCAGCAAATACAGGGTGCTGCCGTCGTCACCTTCGTGAAACAGCCAGTCACCGCCGGCCACGGCCGTGGTCTTCAGGGCGGCCACCAGGTCGTTCCCCAGTTCCACGCCGAAGTAGATTTCCGCAATCTTGCGAATCTGGGCCGTCGTCACTGTCATGGTCGATGCGTTACCGCCTGTTGCTGCCGCCGCGCGAGTTCCCGCACCGTTTCGAGGATGATCCCGATGGATTCCATGAAGCCTGCAAAGCGCTTTTCATCGTCTGCGTCGAACGGTTGGCCGTCCTCGCGGTTAAGCAACTGGGCAACGGCGAACACTTCGCCGGTGCGGTCCTGGATCGGCAGCGCGAGAATCGAACGTGTGCGGAAACCGGTGCGCCGGTCGACGTCGGGATTGAAGCGCGGGTCGGCATAGGCGTCGTGGATGTTGATGACGTGACCCGATTGCGCGGCCGCGCCGGCGATGCCGCTGCCGAGCGGGATACGTATCTCGTCGCTCTCATCCAGGTCGTGGGCCACCTTCAAAACCAGGCTGTCTCCGTCCGCGAGGAACAAGGAAGCGCGTTCCGCGTGGAGCAACTGGCCGAGCTTGAAGGTGAAGGCGGAAAGGCTGTTGCCGAGCATGCTCCTGAAAGCGACGTCGTGGGCCAGTTCGGTGACTTCCAGAAAACGCAGGGATTCTTCCGTCATGTCGTTCAGCAGATTACTGAAACCGCCCTCGTCCAGGCCGGCAACCACGGATTCCATGGATTGCTTCCGACGGTTGATCGCGAGCATCTGCATCATCAGGCGTTCGTTGTTGATGACCGATTCGGTAAATGTCGTCAGGCGCCCGTCCTCCAGATGCACGATCCGGTCGGCGATGTCCAGGATGCGGTTGTCGTGGGTCACCAGCAAAATCGTGGTGGCCTGTTCCCGTGCCAGGGTTTTCATCAGATCGACCACCTCGCGCCCGGACCGTTTGTCCAGGGATGCCGTGGGTTCGTCGGCCAGCACCAGGGCGGGTTCCGCGACCAGTGCGCGCGCAATGGCAACGCGCTGACGCTGGCCGCCGGACAACTGGCCGGGTTTGTGATACAGCTGTTTTTCGAGCCCGACGGCGGTGAGCATTTCCACGGCCTTTCCGTGCCGTTGCCTGCGGCCGTACTTGCCGCTGACGCGGGCGCCCAGCTCCACGTTCTGGACCGCACTCAGGGCGTCCAGCAGGTTGTGCTGCTGAAAGACGAAACCGATTTGCCTGCGTACTTTCTCAAGTGTACCGCGGCGGGCGCCGCTCAACTCGTGACCGAGTACGGTGATGCTGCCCTGCTGCGCCGACCGGAGCGCGCCGATCAGCGTCAGCATCGTCGTTTTTCCCGATCCCGACGGCCCGGTGACGATCACGATCTCGCCCGCCGGTATCTCGGCACTGATGTCAAACAGTATCTGCTTGCACAAGGCTCCCTTGCCGTACGAATGGTTCAGGTCATGCACGGCGATCAGGGGTGCACGGTTCATCAGAACACCTCGGCAGGGTCGAGCCTGCGGACCTTGCGCACGGCCAGCAGCGCCGACAGGGCGCACATTGCCAGGGTCAGCGCAAACACGACGGCGGCGCGCGCCGGGGTTATATAGAGGGGCAGGTGGGTCGCTGCCGCGGCAATACGGGAGAGCCACCAGACCAGCCCGATCCCGGGGAAATACCCCAACACGCCCAGGATCGCGGCCTGCTGTATCAAGATGCCGGATATGAAGCGGTTCGGGTAGCCGAGGGCGCGCAGCGTAGCGTACTCGTGCAGGTGCTCCGACACATCGGCAAACAGGATCTGGTAGACGATGATCGCACCGACGACGAAACCCATGATGGCCCCGAAGGCGAAGATATAGCCGATCGGTGTCGCACCATTCCAGTAGTCCTTTTCGCGCTGCATGAAATCGGCCTTGGTCATGACGAGCACGTCCCGCGGCAGATAATTGCGCAGGCGGTCGCGCGTTGCGATAGCGTCCGCGCCGGGTTTGAGCCGTATGAGACCCAGCTCGATGTCATTGCGGGAGCGGCTTGGGAAAAGCCTGAGCCAGTTGTCCACGCTGGTCATCACGGTGCCGTCGATACCGAACGACGTACCCATCCTGAAGAGACCGACGACACGGATATGACGGTCGTTCAGTTCTGTTTCCGGCTTCTCGCCGGACTGAAAGTTTTCCGCTACCGGACCGAATTCCGGCCGTGACGCCTCGTCGAAAATGACCACATCCTGGTGGTGCAGCAAATGCCGGTAATGGTCGAAGCCGGGTGCTTTCAGCAGGTCGATGTCGGGATCGAAGCCAATGATGTTGATGCCGCGGTGGTCGTTGTTCCACGGGTTTTTCCAGACACCGGGAAAGATATGCACCGGGGCGATGGACTCGACCGCGTCGTCACCGAGCGCCTGGTACAGGCGGCGCGCGGAGAAAGGCTGCGGCCGCACGATGAACACGCTGTTGATCGAGAATAGTGCGATATCGTAGTTCAGGCGTTGCTGAAACCGCACGGCGCTTTCGAACAGGGCGGCGCGAAAACCCAATTGCATCATGATCAACAGCACGGCAAAGCCGATTCCGGCGAGCGCGACCAATAGACGCAGCGGCCGATGGCGCAGTTGCAGCCAGCCCAGAGGCATCGCGTCAGTTGATTCCGGGGTCAGTCATCGATGACGATTTCGACCTGCAGGTTGGTCAGTTTGTCGGCGAGTCTCGGCTCGTCGAGAAGGATCTCGACCTCGACGATACGCGCGTCCTTGGCCGCCGCCGGATCGGTACCCGTGACGTCGAGCTTCTGGACCTTCTGGTGGATGATGGCGACTTTGCCCGTGAGCGTGTGTTCGAGGGCGGTGCTGCTGACGGTGGCGTTTTGACCCACCCGGACCCTGCGAATATCGTTTTCGAAGACCTCGGCCACCGCGTACATCGCGTCCACGCGCCCCAGTTCGAGGATGCCTCCGGCGCCGATGAACTCGCCCGGTTCCGCCACCACCTTCAAAACACGGCCGTTCGCCGGCGCACGTATCTGTGAGCGTTCGAATTCAGCGTGGGCGACGTCCAGGCGGCGCTTGGCGACCTCGATACCGGCGTCGGCGACCTGGGTGTTGGTGCGGGCCGCCGTGCATGAGGCCGCGTTGGCCTGCGCCTCACCCTCGGCCGCCTCGGTTTCCTCCTGGGATGCCAGCTTCTGGTCCAGCAATCGAGCCCTGCGCTGCGCCTCCCGGGAGGACACGTCGGCTAGAACGCAGGCCTCGTCGGCCCGGCTCTTCGCCGCAAGGGACGATTTTTGCGCCAGTTCGAGTTCCGCTGCGGCTTCATCCACCCTGGCTTGCAGCACCTGGCTCGCATCCGTGGCGGCCAGCAGTTCGCCGGTCTCGACGTCATCGCCCTCCTTCACGTAAAGCCTGGCCACCAGTGAACCGGAAATCGCTTCCGGCATCGACGGGACACCGATATGGATAATCCCGTGCTGCGGCTGCAGACGACCCAGCGCCGAAACCTTGCCCCGGTGCTCTTGCGCATTCGCCGCCGGCAAGGCCGACAGCAATACCAGGAGCGAAGCGACGGCGCAGCATTTGATTGCGGAATCTATCCTTGTCATTGGCCCAGCCCGTTGTGGTGAAGTACAAACCGTCGATGGAGGTGCATTTTTTTGTTTATTATAGCCAGTCTGGCGCTGTCGCACGCAAGACCCGCCTGCATCGTGTCCGGCAACCGGTCATTTCCAGCCACAGGCCATCACCGCCAGCACCCAGACGCAGCGCACTTCGGTTCCGTAGCGCGTGGTCCATCCGAACTCCGGTGTGATTTTGTCCCAAAAGCGCTGCATGTCGCCCCGCACACCCGGGTCGTAGGCGAACCTGACCAGGCCGCTTGTGTACTCGAACGGCAGGTCGGGCAAGGGGCGATCCAGCATGGTGAGCATGTCGATCCTCCGCGGATAGTGGAAACTGTGCTCCGGCGCGTGCGTTTGAGGGTGGGGTCCGGCCGCCGACAGCGGATCGCGAACCGGCCGCTCCGAAAGGTATTGGCGTGACAGCAGTTGGCGTGCCAGGGAACGTGTCTGCACAGGCGCAGTTTTCGACTCGCTGCCCTTCGTGGTCCGCGGCATTGCGCGAGGCGCCGCCGTACCGGCTCCCGGCGGCCGCTTTTCATCCATTGTTTCGGGAGCGGTTTGCGGGAGGGTGGTCAGGTGCAGACGAAAACTCGCCTGCGGATGCGTGACCCCGGGCGCAGGGCCACTCTTCGGCAGCGCCAGAAACAGCATGTGCAGGATGACGGCCAGCAGCAGGGCAAGCCCGAAATTGGCCTTGTCGCTGCCTTGGCGTGTCGTCATCGTTTGCATGGCAAACCGGTCATGGATGCGTCGGGCTCCATGATAGCTTCGCCTGGTTAAATACGGGTTAATCGCGAAAGCGAACCAGGGGATGACTTGTGATAGCCTTGCAGCTGTGAAGGGATTGTCTGCATGATCGTATCGGCACGAAGACAAACGGCGAATCGCCCGCTGCGCCGGCTGGCCGTCCTGGCCGGTATTTTGCTCGCAGCGGCCGGCCCGCCGGCGACCGCGGCGGACACGGACGCGAAGGCCGTGGTGCGCGCGGCGATGGACCATTGGCGGGGGCGGACATCCTACTCCGAGATGACCATGGTGATACACCGGCCGGGCTGGGAGCGCTCGATGTCGATACGGGCTTGGAGCAAGGGCGATACACAGTCGCTGGTCAGGGTAACGGCGCCCAAGAAGGACGCCGGCAACGGCACCTTGATGGATAGCCACGAGATGTGGACTTTTTCGCCGAAAATCAACCGTATCATCAAGATACCGGCGTCGATGATGAACCAGGGATGGCTGGGCAGCGATTTCTCGAACAAGGACGTCAGCAAGTCGACCGATATCCTCGACGAGTACGACCACCGCCTGTTGCAGAGCAGCGAAGAGGACGGTCACACCGTCTACACCATCGAAGCGGTTCCACACGAGGACGCGGCCGTGGTCTGGGGTCGGGAAGTCCTCAGGATCCGCGACGATCACGTGCTGCTGGAGGAACAGTACTGGGACCAGGACGACAAGCTGGTCAAGCGTATGCTCGCGGTGGAAATCCGGCAGATGGGCGGCCGCGCCGTGGCCAGCACGCTGCACATGGGAAAAGTGGACAAGCCGGATGAGTGGACCGAGATCAGGGTGCGGGATATACGGTTCGACATTACCCTGCCGGCCAACATCTTCACATTGTCGAACCTGCGAAACCCGCGTCAATGAATCACTCGGCGGGTCTCAGTCTGCGGCTCGCTTGGCGCAATATCTGGCGGCAGAAGCGGCGCACCTGGCTGACGGCCCTGGCGATGGTTTTTTCCAACGTGCTGTTGGTTTTCATGATTTCCCTGCAACTGGGTTCCTACGACATGATGATCGACAACAGTCTGCGGCTCTTCAGCGGACAGTTGCAGGTACAGCGTAGCGGCTACCACGAGGACCAGCAGATGCGTCAGCAGGTTGCGGACATCAGCGCCTTGACCTCACGATTGCGCGAGCGCTTCCCCGGGGCAGATTTTGCCGCCCGTGCGTCGGCGTTCGTGCTGGTGTCGGGACAGCACCGCACCTACGGCATACAGATGGTCGGGGTACAACCGGAGCGCGAGCGGGGCGTATCGACAATTCCCGGTCTGCTGGTCAGCGGCCGCTACCTGCAGCAGCATGATGCGGCGGAAACCGTCATCGGCAGTGTCATGGCCCAAAACCTCCAGGTGACGGTGGGGGACGACCTGACCTTTCTGGGTAGCGGCGGTGACGGCTCGTTCGCGGCCGGTGTCGTGCGTGTCACCGGTATTTTCGAGAGCGGCAGCAAAGACCTGGACCGCGGTTTCGCCGAGGTTCCGCTGGACTATTTCCAGGATGCGTTTTCGATGCACGGCGGCGGCCACGTAATCGCCGTCGCCGTCGACGAGCTCGGTCAGGTGCCGCTGATGAAAGCAGCGCTGCGCTCGGCTCTGGCCGGGCAGCCGGGGCTGACGGTGTTGGACTGGGACGCGCTGATGCCGGGACTCAGGCAGGCGATACAGGCCGACATGACCAGCGCCTGGTTCATGTACGGTGTCCTGATCGTACTGGTCGCGTTCAGCGTCCTCAACACGCAACTGATGTCGGTGCTGGAGCGTACACGCGAATTCGGCGTCATCATGGCGTTGGGCGTGAGGCCGCGGCGGCTGGCCTCGCTGGTATTGCTCGAGACAGCCTTGATGGCCCTGCTGGGCCTGCTGATCGGTATCGCCCTGGGCTTGCTGGTGACCGCCTACTTCGCCCATACCGGCTTTTCCTATCCGGGCATGCGCGAAATGGCGGACAAATTCAACCTGCCGGGCGCCATGTTTCCCCGGATCAGCGCCTTGTCGGTCCTCACCGGGCCGCTGGTGGTCTTCCTGTTTTGCCTGCTGGCTGCACTGTACCCGGCTTTCAGGCTCTACCGCTTGCGGCCGGTCGATGCGATGAGGGCGGCCTGATGACGCTGCGGGCGGGAATGTACCTGCGGCTGTCCTGGCGCAACCTGTGGCGCAATTACCGGCGTACATTGATCATGGTGCTGGCGATCACTGTGGGCGTGTGGGCGATAATTTTCATGACGGCACTGCTGCGGGGCATGGTCGACAACACGGTCAGGCAGGGGATAGAGGCGCTGCCCGGCGAGGCGCAGATCCATGCCCGGGGCTACCGCGCCGATCCGTCCGTTACGCACAGTATGCCGGCACCGGGTGAGCGTTTGTTGACGGTTCTGAACGGACCGGGCGTAAAGGCCTGGGCGAGCCGTGTCAAGGTCCCGGCAATGATTTCGAGCGAATATGCAAACCGTGGCGTCAGTCTGCTGGGCGTCGACCCGGGCACGGAGGTGGCGCTGGGCTTCAGTCCGCAGGATGTCACCGCGGGGCGCTTTCTGCGCGGCGTCGGCGATGCCGGTATCGTGATCGGGGAAAAGTTGCGGGAGCGTCTGAAGACCCGGGTCGGTAAGCGGGTCGTGCTGATGAGCCAGAACCCGGGCAATACGATCGTTGACCGCGGGTTCAGGGTCGTGGGCGTGTTTCACACCGATCTCGAGTCCCGCGAGGAGCTTATCGTCTATGCCGGCCGTGACGTGGTGCAAGCGATGCTCGGCATGGGCAACGAGGTGTCGGAAATCGCGCTGAACGGGCAGGACTATCGCAAGGCGGATGATCTGGTCCGCCTGCTGCGGCCCGCTTTGGGCGGAGACCTGGAAGTATTGCCCTGGCAGGAGCTGGACCCGTACCTGGACAGCATGATGCGGGTCATGGACGGGTTCGTGCTGGTCTGGATGGTGGTCGTTTTCCTGGCCCTGTCGTTCGGCCTCGTCAATACGCTGATGATGGCGGTGTTCGAAAGGGTGCGCGAGATCGGTCTGATGCAGGCCCTGGGTATGCGCCCGGGGGCGATCGTCTGCCAGTTCCTGTTCGAATCGTTGATGTTGCTGGCCCTGGGCCTGATCGCAGGCAACGGCCTGGCATTGGCGAGTATTGTGCCCTTGCATGACGGGATCGACGTGTCAGCCGTCGCCAAGGGCCTGGAAATGATGGGTGCGGCCAGTGTGCTGTACCCCGTTTTGCACTGGCGCGACCTCGTCCTCGCCAACGCGGTGGTCGTCGTGCTGGGAATATTGACGAGTCTGCTGCCGGCCTGGCGGGCGGCGCAATTCCGGCCGGTGGAGGCCATTGCCAGCCACTCCTGAGCGGGGTGTGAATTGACAGGCCCGGCGTCGGGCCGCGAGGACAGCAAGCAATGAAGATTACGGATGACAACAATTATGGCGGAGAGCAGCATGCCGGCCATTGAGTGCGTCGAACTTTGCAAGTACTACCACCAGGGTGACGCGGTGATCAAGGGCCTGGACCATGTCAGCCTGTCCATCGAAGCGGGCGAATTCCTGTGCCTGTCCGGGCCTTCGGGTTCGGGCAAGACGACCCTGCTGAACGTCATCGGCGGACTGGATGCGCTGGACAGCGGGCAGCTGTCGATCGACGGCGAGCGCGTCGACCTGATGGGAAAGTCCGCGCTGGCGGAGCTCCGGCTGCACGATATCGGTTTTGTATTCCAGGCCTACAACCTGATCCCGGTGCTCAGCGCCAGGGAAAACGTCGAGTTCGTCATGCAGGTGCAGGGCGTGAGTGCGCCGGAACGGCGGCGGCGCGCGCTGGAAATTCTCGCCGAGGTCGGCCTGGCGGGCATGGAGGACCGGCGTCCGGCACAGCTTTCCGGCGGGCAACAACAACGCGTGGCGGTGGCGCGCGCCATTGTCAGCCACCCCAAGCTGGTGCTGGCGGATGAACCGACGGCTAACCTCGATTCAGTTAGCCTGGAACGGCTGATGGCGCATTTTCGTGAACTCAACCAGGTGCACAAGATCACTTTCCTGATGGCGACGCACGACGAGCGGGTCATGGCCTGGGCGGAACGGCGTATCCGGATGGAAGATGGTCGTATCATCAGTGACACGCCGCAGGCGACAAACTGAGCGGGACGGCATCGGCCTCCCAAACCTCGCGGCTGTGCGGCGGCGGGCGCTCGCCGCCTGGCGCCTGCGCTGTCCGCTCGTCGGCTGCCTGTTGCTGGCCATCGCGGTTCCGGTGCACGTCTGCGCGGGAGAGGCAAAAGCCGCCGTGTGGACCAGCGGCGGGTATATCAAGTATCGCAGCCTGCTTACGCAAGCCCCCGTTGATAGCGTGTTCCGCGACATCAGTGGTGAATACCTCGCGGCACAGCAGTTGGAGAGCCGCCTGAAAATCGCCGCCCGGCGGGGGCGCTGGGATTTCGACGCTCAAGCGCAGTTGCTGGCGAGCCGGGCGGACGACCTGGGCGGCGCGGCTGCGGGGCTGCCGGCCCTGTCCGCCGGTGCGGTCCTGCCCAACGACAGACGCCGCTGGTTCGACCTGACCCGGCGCTTCTCCAGTGGCGGCCGGAACACGGCGCTGTTGCGTCTGGACCGTGCCAGCGTGGGCTATACCGGCGACCGGGTGGTTATGCGTTTCGGGCGCCAGGCGATCTCCTGGGGCAACGGCCTGCTGTTTACGCCGATGGATATCTTCAACCCTTTCGACCCGGCCGCGATCGATCGAGAGTACAAGAACGGGGATGACATGCTGTACCTGCAATGGCTACAGGCGAATGGCAATGACGTGCAGGCCGTCGGCGTGATGCGCCGGGACCCTGCAAACGGCCGGGTCAGCCGGGGCCAATCTTCAGTGGCGTTCAAGTACCACGGGCTTTGGCGGAGCAACGAGTACGACCTGCTGTTGGCGGAGCATTACGACGACCGCGTGGTGGGCGTGGGCTTCAGCGCTGGCGCCGCCGGCGCGGTCTGGCGCAGCGACCTGGTCTGGACCGACACAAGACAAAGAACCGTGTTTTCAGCGACGGCCGGAGTGACCTGGTCCTGGGCGGCGCGGCAGCGGAACTGGACCGGTGTGCTTGAATATTTCTACAACGGTTTTGGTCGGGGCGACGGTGACTACCGTGTCGATACGCTGGAATCCCGGCCAGCGCTGATGCAGCGCCTGGAAAGAGGGGAGTTGTTCAATCTCGGACGCCATTACTTGGGCGCGTCGATCAACATCGAGCTATCACCGCTGCTGAACGCCGGTCCTAATGTCTTTATCAACCTGGAGGATCCGTCCGCCCTGGGGCAACTGGTCGCAAGGTACGACTGGCTGCAAAACGTCCAACTTATCGCGGCTCTCAGCGTGCCGATCGGACCGGCGGGCACGGAGTTCGGGGGGCCGGCAAGTGGTGATCAGGATAAGTTTCTCTCGGCCGGGCCATCTCTGTTCGCACAGCTCGCCTGGTATTTCTGAGCGGGTTTGGGCCGCGGCCCATTTTCCGCTGGAATTCCGCCATATTTTATCCTATGGTTAAGCGCACGAGGTGCATAAGACATGCGCTAGTCAGCCAGCTTTCACTTAACCCCCCAGCCGATCCGATGCGGATGCGGCCAGAAGCGAGCAGAAACGACAAACATGATTAGACTCAATGCCACCCATTTTATTCGACCCGCGCGAAACACGTTGCGGATATTGCCATCGGGCATCTGGACCAGCCTCATCCTGAGCGTCGGCCTGGTGGCCTGCGCCGAAACACCGACTCAACCGGCAACGTCCCAGGAGCCGAGGGTGTCCAGCGGGCAGGGCCTCGATGCGGCCAGCAGCCTCTATGAAGCCCGCGACTTCGAAAACGCCCTGAAGAAATTCGACCGGGTCATCGCGGCTCCCGATTCCGACGCCAATGCGAAGCGGTTGGCCTACCTGGGCAAGGCTCTCATCTATCTCGGCAACGACGAGAAACTGCACAACCTGGAGAACGCCAAGCTGGCCATCAGTGATGCCGCGAAAGTCGTGCCCCCGCAGGGCAAATCGTTTACGGCGGAAAGCAACATGATGCGGGACGCGGTGATGGCGTTGGCGGGTTCACGGTCGGCCTATGACGCCCTGGAGACGAAAACGGGCGGCTCCGGCGGCGAGATAGCGCAACTGAAGAGGCAGCGTGACGCACTGATCGCGGAACGGGATGCGTTGCTGGAGGAGCAGGCGTCGCTGAACGAGGCGCTCGAAAAGCTCAAGGAACTGACGCTGAAAAACTAGGCGTCGGCCTGCGACGGCTCCGGGGTCTCGCCATTTTTCCGTACCACGTGGACGCGGATGTAGCTCAAGAGTTGCTCCGCATCCATTGCTTCGAGTTGTATCGAGTTGAGCAGCAGCATCGGCGTCGGTGGTACGGTGTTCGAGTTTGCGACCTGTTGCATGAACTTCGATACACGTTCCATATCCGAATGCTGACCGACCAGTACGACGCCGAAGGCCCGCGCCTGCATCCATTCGCTGGCTTGTTCCAGATCGGCGGTTTGCAGTAGCTCGTAAGATGCTTCGGTGTGATTTGCGTTGAGCAGATCGACGATCTCCGCGCCTTCTTCTATGACCAGAACACCCTGGTCCAGATTGAGTTCCGGCAGCAGTTTCCTGATGGCGTTGGGCAGGTCGGACTTGTCCACCGGCTTGGTGAGATAGTCGTCCGCACCCATCGAGAGACCCAGTTCGCGCTCGCTCAGCATGGATTGCATGATGATCGGGATGTCGGCAGTGGCCGGAATCGCACGCAGTTTCTCCAGCACTTGCCAACCGTCCATTTCGGGCATGATCACATCCAGCACGATGATGTCGGGGTGCTGCCCGCGGGCCACTTCGATACCTTCCGCGCCCGATGAGGCGGTCAGCACCGAATAGCCTCGTTTCGTCAGGATACGCTTGGAAAGTTCCAGCGAGGACTCGTCGTCGTCTATCACCAGTACACGTGCCAGACCATCCTGTGGGGTTTCGCTGGTTTCCCCCCCGGCCGGCTTCCCTTCCGACTCTTCCGTCTTGGCGTCCTGGGCGATCGCAGGCACCGCGAAAGTAAACGTGGTGCCTTCGCCGGGGGTGCTTTCCACTTCGATCCGGCCCTGCATCAGTTCGGCGAACTTTTTGCAGATGGACAGCCCCAGACCCGTGCCGCCGAACTCGCGGGTCGTGGACTCGTCGGCCTGCGTGAATTCGTCGAACACCTTGTCCAGTTGCTCCGGCGTCATGCCGATCCCGGTGTCACTGACGGAAATGCTGACCATGTCGGTCGCATTTTCGGGGAACCGCCGCGCCCGTATCGTGATCGTGCCGCTGCGGGTGAACTTGGCGGCGTTGCTCAGCAGGTTCATCAGGATTTGCCTGAACTTGGTGACGTCGGTGCGGATGGCGGTGTCGTCGACCTCGATGAGCGTCTGCAGTTCGTTGTCGTAATTGGCCACCAGCGGCTGTACGGTGCTTGCGACCCCGGCGATGAGTTTTTCCAGGTCGGTTTCTTCGTTGTAGACACCCATTTTGCCGGATTCGACCTTGGCCAGATCCAGTACTTCGTTGATCAACCCAAGCAGGTGCTTGCCGGCGCCGTGAATTTTACCCAGGTCGGCAGCCAGTTCCTGCGGGTCGGGTTCGACGTCGTCCTCGAGGTCCTCGAGCAACATCTCGCTATAACCGATGATGGCGTTCATCGGCGTTCTGAGTTCATGACTCATATTGGCGAGAAAGCCGCTCTTGGCCTGGTTGGCCTCGTCGGCTCTTTCCTTCTCCCGGTTGGCCTCCTCCATCGCCGCCTGCAGTTTTTCCGCCATGGCATTGAAGGCCAGGCCGAGTTCGCTCAAGTCACCCTTGCCGACGGTCCGCACCCGGTGCGAAAGGTTGCCGTTGCTCCACTCGCGCGTACCCCGGCGGAGTTGTGACAAAGCCACTTGCGTATACCGGATCAGCAGGGTCGTCAGAATCACGGCCACCGCGACACTGAGGAAGAAGACCAGCAGCGACACCTTGTGCACCAGGGTCTGTGCCTCGTCGATGGCCTGGTTCAGATCGGAGGACATCGAGCGCAGCAGGAAGCCATCGTGGGTGAGCCGATTTTCCGCGTCGCCGAATTCGCTGGTGAAAGCGACCAGCGTATAGAGTTGCACGGACTGGCCTTGCGAGTCGGCACGGCCGATCAGCATTTTCCACTGGTTGATGATCTCCTCCGCCTTGTCGACACCGGTCAACTGTGGCGCGATCTTGTCGCCGGCGACCCGGCGTACCGAGTTGATCGCATTACCGGTCGAAACGATACCCTGGAGCAGACGTTTCTGCTCGTCTTCCGACAGCGCGTTCTTGTCCTGCGCGGAGGCCACGGCGTCGAGCACCTGCAGACGCGTATTCAGTTCCTTCATCTGCTGGGCGATATCGCTGACGAGGTACTGGGCGCGTATGACCGACTGCAGTTGATTGACCTTGCCCCGGGTGATCTGGTTCGACCACAAGAACACGACGACGGTGAAAAAGAAGAAGACCAGTATGACCGATGAAGTCAACGTAATCCGTTTACTGAGATTCATGCCTAACCCCTCATTTGGTATTGTCTTGTCCGCGCTTTCCAGCTCAGAGCAGCGCCTCGATCTTGGTCAGCAGCCGCTTCAGGTCGATTGGCTTCGTGTCATAGTCATCGCAGCCGGCCTCGATGGCCTTCTGCCGGTCTCCTTCCATCGCGTGGGCGGTCAGGGCGATGATCTTCAGGCCGGCGGTCGCCGCATTGCCCCGCAATTCACGGGTGGCGGTCCAGCCGTCCTTGAGCGGCAGGCTCATGTCCATCAGCACCAGGTCGGGCAGCAGGTCCGATGCCTTGTCGATCCCCTGCTGGCCGTCGACCGCGACCTCGATGTCGTACCCCTTGCGCCGCAGACGGCGGCTGAGCATGTCACGGTTCATTTCATTGTCTTCAACGATCAATATCCTTGCCAAGTTTCACCTCTTGAGTATTTGTCTGTGTGTTGGTTCAATCGGCCGCCACCAGTGAAAGTATGTACTCCCGCGCGGCCGGCGACGCCGAAGTAAACTGTATTATGTATCGATTCTGCCCGTTATTGCCGCCGGGTTCCTCGATGACCGTCGTCACCTTGCTGAATAGCTGGTCGTCTTCGGCTCCCGGGTAGCCCGTCATGCGCATACGCAGGTTGGACATCGTTTCCAGCGTCGCCCCCGTCGCGAGGTGGGCGACGCGCCCCGCCGCGGCGACCAGGGCGCCATCGACCTGTTCGTCGGCGATCGCTTTGCCCGTAAGGCGGTTGAAGGTGACCGGCAAGGCCTCGCGCAATGGTTGCGCCGCGGCCTCCCCGGTATCTATGGCCAGGTTGTACGGCTCGCCTATGGCGGTGATTTCATGGATCATCAGGCGCCCCTTGATGCCCTTGGCCTCCATCTCCAGTGAGCGCGGTGACACGATCTCCGGCTGTAGTGCCGCGATGGTGAATTCGGATGCCATGACCTGGCCGCCGAGCGTGAAGGACTCGATTCTGGCGGTGAGATTGACGTGATGGCCGACCACGCCGTACTTGGAGCGCACTTCCGAACCGATGTTGCCGACGACCACCTCGCCCGTGTTCAGGGCGATCCCCATTTCGATGTCGGGCATCCCCCATTCGAGGTTGTTGCGGTTGACCTGCGTCATGGCCCGCTGCATTTCCAGTGCGCAGGCGACCGCGTGCTCCGCGTGCCTGTCGTTGCTCACGGGGGCGCCGAATATGGCCAGTATGGCGTCGCCCAGGAATTCGTCGATGACACCGTTGTACTTTTGGATCAGCGGCGTCATGACGCCGAAATAGTTGTTCAGCATACGTACGCAGTCCTGCGGATCCAGTTGCTGGCTGAGCATGCTGAAACCGCGGATATCGGTCATCATGATCGTGACCTCCCGCTTGCCGCCGCCCATCTGCATGCCGTCGTCCGCCTCGAGGATCTGTTCCACCACTTCATCGGACAGGTAGCGCCCGAATACCTTGCGAATGAAGGTATAGCTCTTCTCGAGCTGGTGCTGGTAGGCCAGTTCCTTGTCGTGCCAGGCCTTGCGTTCGAGGCAGGCGGTTACGCGGGCCGACAGCAGGCTGGGGCTGACCGGTTTGATCAGCATGTCGAATGCACCGGCTTCGATGCAGCGGGCGGCAGCCTCGCGGTCGCTGAGGCCGGTGATGATGATGACCGGGATCGCGCGCAGGGTCAGGTCCTTGTGCATTTCGCGCAACACGTCGAAACCGTTCATGTCCGGCATGAACAGGTCCAGCAGGATCAGGTCCGGCGCCGACCGGCGGATCGCCTCCAGGGCCTGGCGACCGGATGCAGCGCCGCTGGTCGTATGGCCCTGGCGGCTCAGCTGATGCGTCAGCAGGTTGCGGCTGCTGTCGTTGTCGTCAACGACCAGGATACGGCCGCTCAAGCCGTCGCCGCGATCTGCCTCCGAACGCTCGAAGCTGTCGAAAACCGAGTGGATGTCCACATTCAGAGCGGCTTCGGACGCTTTGTCGAAACCCTGTTCGCCCTGGAACAGCGTGTCGACCATCAATAACAACTTGCCCGCGTCTGCCAGCTGGTTGTCGATGTAGTTACGCGCCTCGTCACTGAGTTGCTCGCTGTCTTCGAGGTCTTCCAGGATGATTTCCGAGTAGCCTGCGATGGCGCCGACGGAGTTGCGTAAATCATGACGGTAGCGGCTGCGGATGCTTTCCCGTTCCCCGGCGTCCGGCTGCTCGAGTTCGGCAGCCAGCATGGCGTCGACCAGTTCGCGTGTCTGTCCGGCGGCCTCCTCGACCTTGCCAAGGTCATCCAGGCAGTCTTCGTCGCGGATATGCTCCCTGAGTAATTCCACGTGCCCCTCGATGGAAAGCAGCGGCGCCAGCAGCTCCTGCCTCAGTATTTCGAGGCGGGCGACGTCCC
>Ga0210122_1000035_pt1 | contig 32200 bp, 26 predicted proteins | sample Muzzi_CordB_D2_FD_185530 | JGI IMG/M metagenome (GOLD analysis project Ga0210122, IMG submission 185530) | Wetland microbial communities from San Francisco Bay, California, USA, that impact long-term carbon sequestration - Muzzi_CordB_D2 (SPAdes) | ecosystem: Environmental > Aquatic > Marine >... | reverse complement strand
ACCGGTACCGAGATTTACCGCCCGCAGGCCGGCACCTTCGAATTTCAGCGCGGGCCCATATTTCACAACCTGATCCTGGCCGACGAGGTCAACCGCGCCCCGGCCAAGGTCCAGTCCGCCATGCTCGAGGCCATGGGCGAGCACCAGGTGACGGTGGGCCGCGTCACCTATCCGATGCCTGCGTTGTTCCTGGTCATGGCAACGCAGAACCCGATCGAGCAGGAGGGCACCTACCCGCTGCCGGAGGCGCAGCTGGACCGTTTCCTGATGCACATATCCATTGGCTACCCGGACGAAAAGTCGGAACAGGAAATCCTCGAACTGGCCCGGGGCCAGGCCAGGGACGAGTTGGGTCACAAACCCGAGCCGCGCACGCTGGTGACGCAACAGCAGGTGTTCGCGGCGCAAGCTCAGGTCCTGGACCTGCACATGGCGCCGGCGTTGCAGCAATACATCATCCAACTGGTGCTGGCCACCCGCGAGCCCGGAAAATGGGATGAAAGCCTCGCCCGGCTTGTCAGTTACGGCGCCAGCCCGAGGGCGACCATCGCGCTGGACCGGTGCGCGCGCGCGCGAGCCTGGCTGGACGGACGGGATTTCGTTTCCCCGGACGATATCCACGCAGTCATCCACGAGGTCCTGCGACACCGCGTGCTGCTGTCCTACGAGGCCGAGGCGGACGGGGTGAGCGTCGACGACCTGGTCAACCGCCTGCTGGACCTGGTCCCGGTACCATGACCGAAGCGCGTGCAGGGGATGGCATTCACCTGAGCGCAGCCGAGCTGATCGCACTAAAACCCCGCTGTAATGCCCTCGCGCTGCCGATGCACCGGCCCGCCGCGTCCGCACTGGCCGGCGCCTACCGTTCGCGCTTCCGGGGCCGCGGCGTCGATTTCGTCGAATCGCGCAGCTATTTTCCCGGCGACGACATCCGCAACATGGACTGGCGCGTCACCGCGCGGACCGGCAAGCCCCACACGAAGATATTCCAGGAGGAGCGCGAGCGGCCGGTATTCGTGGTCGTCGACGCCAGCCCGAGCCTGTTCTTCGGCACCCGCAAGCGGCTCAAGTCGGTGGCGGCCGCCTACCTGGCGGCGTCTGTCGCCTGGGCCGCCGTTCGCCGCGGGGACCGGATCGGCGCCTACCTGGTGGCCCCGGGCAAGCACCGCGAGATCAAGCCGGCCGGCGGCCGCCGCGGAGCGATGCGGGTCATCCAGGTGCTGGTCGACTGGTTGAACCCCTCGTCCATGAGCACGGAACCCGAACCCCTCTCCGGGTCGTTGGAGCGCATCCGGCATATCGTCCGCCCGGGTAGCCTGCTCCTGATCATCAGCGACTTCTTCAACCTCGACGAGCAATGCCAGCGTCACCTGTCGCGTCTGCGCCAGCACAACGACGTGATCGGCTGCCAGGTGGTTGACCCGGCGGAGCAGGACCTGCCTCCGGGCCGTTTTCCGATCACCGACGGTGCAACGAGCTCCATGCTGGATACCTACCAGCAACTGGCGCGCCGACGCTTTGCCAGTATGAGCCGGCAGCACGCGGAGGCGCCGAAACGCATGTTCCAGCGCCACCAGTGCGGATGGCTGGTGTTGAAGACGACCGACGACCCGGTCGACGTGCTGGGCCGCGATCTGCGCTTGCTGACGGGGCGTGCCGCATGAACCCCGACCTGCTGTCGCAGTTGCGTGATATCCACAGCGCGCCGCCGCCCTCGTGGTGGCCGCCGGCGCCCGGCTGGTGGGTGCTGGCGCTGTTGTTGCTGGCCCTGTTGTCATGGGCCGTCCTGCGGGCGCTGGCATTTCTGCAACGCCGCCGCCGTCGCCGCCGCATGCTGGCGTGGATCGACGGCCTCAATGCATCCGTGGATCCGCAGACCGATCCCGGGGCCTATCTCGCGACCTTGAACCAGGTATTCAAGCGCGTCGCCATACGCGCGTTCCCGGGCCGGCGTTGCGAATCCATGTCCGGCGACGAATGGAGCCGGTTCGTCGCCGCAAACCTCGGCAAGGGCGTGGACGACACGGCGCTGCGTGTCCTGGCGCGCGGCCCCTACGACCCGGCGCCCAGGTTCGACCCCGGCATCGTCAGCGACGCGGCGCGGCGCTGGATCAGGCAGTATGGCTGATCTCAAGCTGCATGCCGCGCCAGCCGGAAGCGGGCCTTGCGCCAGGATGATGGTGAAGCATGCAGCTTGCTAGCGGCTTCACCTTCGCCTGGCCCTGGCTGGCGCTGCTGGCGCCGGCGCCTTGGCTGCTGCGGCGGCTGCTGCCCCCGGCCTCCACGGCCGACAGCCGGGCGTTGCGGGTGCCGTGGTTTACCGCCGTGGCCGGTGACCGTACGGGCTGGCTGAGCCGGCCCTGGCTGGCGGGCACGGCCGCGCTGGTCTGGTTGTTGCTGGTGTTGGCGGCGATGCGGCCGCAGTGGGTCGGTGAAATCCAGTCACTGCCCGTCACGGGCCGCGACCTGCTGCTGGCGGTGGACATTTCCGGCAGCATGGACACCCAGGACATGGTGCTCGACAACACCGCGGTTAACCGCTTGCGCGTGGTCAAGAAAGTGGCAGGGGAGTTTATCGAGCGCCGCCGCGGCGACCGCGTCGGGCTGGTGCTGTTCGGCAGCCGGGCCTACCTGCAGACGCCGCTGACTTTCGACACGAAGACCACGGCAACGTTGCTCAACGAGGCGGAGATCGGGCTGGCCGGGCGCGAAACGGCGATCGGCGACGCCATCGGCCTGGCGGTCAAGCGCATGCGTGAGGATGCGGCGGCCGACCGGGTCCTGGTGCTCCTGACCGATGGCGCCAACACGGCCGGCGAGGTCAAACCGCTGCAGGCCGCGCAGTTCGCCGCCCGCGAGGGTCTCAAGATCTACACGGTCGGCGTCGGCGCCGACAGGATGATGGTGCGGGATTTCTTCGGTACACGGGTGGTCAACCCCTCCGCGGACCTCGACGAAGGCACGTTGCGAAAGATCGCGAAACTTACCGGCGGACGCTACTTCCGTGCGCGTGACACCGAAAGCCTCGAGAAGATCTACGAGCTTCTCGACGAACTCGAGCCGGTCCAGAGCGACGTCGAAATCATCCGGCCCGTGGACGAATTGTTTTACTGGCCGATGGGTGCCGCCTACCTGCTGGCATTGCTGGCCGCCCTCGTTGCCATCCGCCCGTTCAGACTACAGGCGCTGCGTTCGTGATGGATATCCTGGCGCTGCATTTCATACGCCCTTTCTGGCTGCTGGCCTTGCCCGTTGCGGTGTTGTTGCCGCTGATGTGGCGGCGCCTGCGCCGCGCCGCCGGCGATTGGGGGCGGGTCTGCGATGTGCACCTGTTGCGCTGGCTCAGCGTCGGCGAAGGCGCCGGGCGCGCATCCGGACACGGGGCCTGGCTGGCCGCCGCGGCCTGGCTGCTGGCGGCCGTTGCCCTGTCCGGCCCGAGTTTGAAGAAGTTGCCCGACGGCTCTTATGCTTCGCGCGACGCGCGCGTGCTGGTACTGGACCTGTCCAGCTCGATGTTGGCCGAGGATCTGAAACCCAACCGGCTGACGCAGGTGCGTTACCGGCTTTCAGACATGCTCGAGACCAAGCAGGAGGGGCAGACGGGGCTGGTGGCCTACGCCGGTGACGCGTTCGTCGTTTCGCCGCTGACCAGTGACACCAACACGATTCGAAACATGCTTCCGGCGCTGCAGCCCGACGTCATGCCGGCCGCCGGCAGCCGCCCGGACCGGGCTCTGAAACTGGCGGCGGAGTTGTTGCAGCGCGCGGGTCACGCGGGCGGCGAACTGTTGCTGATCGCCGACAGCGGCAGCCAGGCGGCGGCGGACGTCGCGGCCAGCCTGGGCGGGGCGCATATCGTCACCTCGGTAATGGCCGTCGGCACGACGCGCGGGGCGCCGGTCCCCAGCGGTGACGGCTTTGTCAGCGACAGCAAGGGAAACGTGGTGATCTCCAGGCTGCAGCGGGATGCACTCAAGGCCGTGGCCAGGGCCGGCGGCGGCAAGTACACCGAGCTTTCGACAGCCGGTGCGGTCAGGTCGCCGTGGGTCAGGAAGCGTGGCACCGAGTTCGCACGCAAGGACGACGACACCAGCGATCGTTGGAAAGACAGCGGGCCGTGGCTGTTGTTGCTGATGTTGCCGCTGGCGGCGCTTGGTTTTCGCCGCGGCCTGCTGTTCCTGCTGCCGCTGTGTATCGTGCCCGGTCTGCTCGCCAGCGGCAACGCACATGCCGGGTTCTGGAACGATCTTTGGTTGACCCGCAACCAACAGGCTCACGCGGCACTGACCGAAAACCGCGCGGCCGACGCGGCCGCGCTGGCAACCGACCCGGAGATCGCCGGGGAGGCGGCCTACCGTGCCGGTGACTACGCGCGCGCGAGCCGGTCGTGGTCGCGGCTTGACGGTGCCGACGCGGATTACAACCGGGGCAACGCGCTGGCCAGGGCCGGCGATTACAAGGCGGCGCTCGGCGCCTACGATGCGGCGCTGGCGAAAAATCCGGATATGGAGGACGCAGCGTTCAACCGCGACCTGGTCGAGAAGCTGCAGCGGCGAAAGGAGCAGCAGCAAAAGGAGCAGCAGGAGCGCGACCGGCAGAAGAAGCAGCAGCAGGATCAGCAGGGGGACGGCAGCGACAAGCAATCCGGCGAGCGGTCGAAACAGGACAAGGACAAGGCGGACAAGGATGCCAACGAGCAGCAGAAAGCCGGGCAGGACCAGGACCCGTCCGGCCAGCAGGGAAAGCAGCGGCAGGAAGCGCCCGACATGGAAAAGAACTGGTCGGAGGAGGACAAGCAGGCCATGGAGCAATGGCTCAGACGCATCCCCGACGACCCCGGCGGCTTGCTGCGGCGCAAATTCCGTTACGAGTACCAGCGCCGCGGCGGCCCCGGCGCAGACGAATCACAGGATTGGTAGAGCGATGAGATGCAGACGCGGGCATATCGGTGGGTGGATGTTGGCGGCCACGCTGCTGACGGTATTTTCGAGCGTGCAGGCGGCCGAGGTCAGCGCGGATCTGGACCGCGCCAACGTGGTCGTCGGTGAAACGCTGACGCTGACGCTGAAGACGGCCGACACCGACCAGAGCCTCGACACCGACCTGTCGGTCCTGGAGCAGGACTTCGATGTGCTGGACCAGCGCACAGAAACCCAGATGTCGATCGTCAATGGCCGGAAAAGCGCCGACGTGCGCCTGGTCGTGACCCTGGAGCCGAAACACGCGGGCGACCTGGTCATACCGGCGCTGAACTTCCCCGGGGCCCGCTCGCAGCCACTCGAAGTTCACGTCTCGCCGGCGCCCCAGCCCGCACCGGGTGAGCCCCAGCCGATTTTTATCGAGCTGAGCGTGAAGCCTGCCAAAGGTCCGTATTACGTGCACTCGCAGGTGGAACTCAGCGTCAGGATCTTCTACCAGACCAACCTGACCGAAGCCGCCATCAACCCGCCGGCGCCAAAGCAGGCGCAGGTGCGCCTGCTGGACGAAGTGCCCTACCAGGCGGAACGCAACGGTGTGCAGTACCGGGTTCTGGAGCGCCGCTATGCGGTCTTTCCCGAACGGTCGGGCAGTCTCGAAATCCCGCCGATGCAATTGACGGGCCGCCTGATCGAACGGCCCTCCAACAGTCTCTGGCAACCGACGGTCCGCGGACGGCGGGTCCACGTCGACAGCAAATCCCTGCGCCTGGACATCAAGCCCCGGCCGGCGGCGTTCGCCGGCAAGGCATGGCTGCCGGCGCGCGGCCTGACGCTGTCCGAACAGATCTCCGATCCGGACAAACTCCATGTCGGTGAGCCGGTTACGCGCACCATCATCATGGACGCGGTCGGTCTCGAGGACAACATGCTGGAAGAGCCCCGCTGGCCGGACGTGCCGGATACGCGGATTTACCCGGATCAGCCCCAGGGCATTACCCGTGACAACGGTGAATGGGTGCTTGGGCACAAGGAGTTTCGCTACGCGGTGGTGCCGGAGAAAGCCGGCGAATTGGTCCTCCCGGAGATCAAGGTGGAGTGGTGGGATACGACCGCGAACCGGCCGCGGACCGCGGTGGTGCCGGCGCACTCGGTCAAGGTCCTGCCGTCGAACCTGACCGCCGCCGCCGTCGGCAACCCGCCGGCGCCGGAATCCACCGCGCCGGCGCCGGCCACCGGCCGCCCGGCGGCCCGGTCCGTCGCCGCGCCCCGGCCGATCTGGTGGCAGGCCGCTACCGGCGTGTTCGCCGTCCTATGGCTCGTGACGCTGTTTTTTTACTCCCGGCGCAGCCGTCCACCGAGGCAGGCCGGCACCGGGACCGAGGCCACCACGCCCGCCGAGGCCAAGCTGCTGCGGAATGTCCAGCAGGCCTGCAGCGCCGGCGACGCGCCGGCGGCACGCCGCTGCCTGTCGCAGTGGGTCAGGCACCATGCTCCTGACGGCATGCGCACCAGCATGCGGGATTACGGGGCAGGTTGTGGCGATGAAACGCTGCGCCGGGCTATCGAGGAACTCGACGCGGCCGGCTTCGGCGATGGCGACGCGGCTGCATGGAATGGCAAGGAACTGTGGCAGGCCTTCAGGCGCTGGCGCGGCCGGCAACGAGAGCCGGGCGAAGACGATGTTGGCCAGGCGCCGGACCTGTACGCGCGCTAGCGAGCGGCAGCGGCACGCCGGCCCGTTTGCCCGTCAACGGGAAATCGTTCAGGGGTTGGCTTTCAGCACCAGCGTGGCGATGCGGTTTTCATCGAGCATGCGGCGCAGTTCGTCGGTTTTGCGTGCGCCCTCGAGCGGGCCGACCCTGACGCGGTGCCAGGTCTCGCCGTTGACGGTGACCGCCTGTATGTTGGCCTGTGCGCCGAGCAATGCCAGCCTCGCCTTCAACTGTTCTGCATCGGCGGCGTCGCGGAAGGATCCGGCCTGCAGTATGTACGCCTCGTGGGCGCTGCCGGGCTGCTCCTTCGCGCCCGGTCCCGCCTGCCGGCTCAACTCCTGCTCCGGTACGACGACATCCATCTCGGGCAGCACGGTGAAAAAGTCGTAACGCGGCTTCTTGGGCTCCGCGGCGACGCCCTTTCTGTCTTTTGCCAACTCCGTGTCAGCGGGCGCGGTTACCTGTTTCGCGGCGGTGGGGTGGTGCTGTTTCAATTCCGGCAGGTAGCCTTTGAAAACCAGCGCGACGGCGCCGCCCAGACCGATCAGGATGCCGCCCAGCAGCCAGAACCAGGCCGGGACGCCCCGCCGCGGTTTCTTCCTGCCCGCGACACGGCGTTTGGCGGATGATCTGCGCCGGGCCGGCATTACATCGTCTCCGGTGCGGATATCCCGAGCAGGCCGAGACCGTTCTTCAAAACGGTACGGGTCGCAAGGATCAGGTTGAGACGCACGTTTCTGATGTTTTCGTCGTCCACGAGGAACTGGTGCGAGTTGTAATAGGCGTGAAAGCCGGTCGCAAGCGACTGCAGGTAGTGCGCCAGCAGGTGTGGCGCGCGCAGACGGGCAGCCGCTTCGATGACTTCCGGATAGCGGCTCAGGTCACGCAGGAGTTCGGTCTCCTGCTTTTCGGTCAGATGATTCAGTGCCACCTCGCCGATGGCCTGGTTGTGCACCTCGTTCATCTGTTCCAGGTTCCTGAAGACACTGCAAATCCGGGCGTGTGCATACTGGATGTAATACACCGGGTTCTCGTTGCTTTGCGACTTGGCGAGATCCAGGTCGAAATCCAGGTGCTGGTCATGTGAACGCATGACATAGAAGAATCGCGCCGCGTCGGTGCCGACCTCCTGGCGCAGTTCGCGCAGCGTGATGAACTCACCCGAGCGCGTCGACATCGAAACTTTGCGGCCGTTGCGGAACAGCACCGCGAACTGCACCAGCAGAATTTCCAGCCGCTCGGGGTCTTCGCCCATGCCGATGGCGGCCGCGCGCAGACGGGCGATGTAGCCGTGGTGGTCGGCGCCGAGGACATAAATGGCGCGGTCAAAACCGCGTTCGAGTTTGTTGAGGAAATACGCGATGTCGGAGGCAAAATAGGTCGTGCGCCCGTTTTCACGGACGATGACCCGGTCTTTTTCGTCGCCGAGTGCCGATGCCCGGAACCAGACCGCGCCGTCTTTCCTGTACAGGTGGCCGTTTGCCTCCAGCCGCTCGATGGCGTGGCCGATCGCGCCGTCCTCTTCGAGTTTCCGCTCGGAGAACCAATGGTCGAACCTGACCCCGAATTCCTCCAGGTCGAGCTGTATGTCGGCGAGGATGTTTTTCAGGGCCGCGTCGAGAAAGGTCTGGTAGCCGCTGTCACCGAGCAGGTCGCGCGCCCGGCCGATCACGCTGTCGATGTAGGTTTCACTGTCGCCACCGGCGTCCTGGGCGGGCGGCAGTTCGTCAAACACATCCATGCCCTTGTGTCGCCACTTGTCGCCTGCCTCCGTGCGTATCTCACGGGCGATTTCGTAGATATACTCCCCCTGGTAGGCGTTGACGGGAAACTTCACCGGCTCGCCGCACAATTCCAGGTAACGCAGCCACACGCTGGCCGCGAGAATGTCCATTTGCCGGCCATTGTCATTGACGTAGTATTCACGTTGCACCCTGTGGCCGGCCTTTTGCAGGATGCTGGCGAGGCTGGCGCCGTAGGCGGCGCCGCGGCCGTGGCCGACATGCAGCGGCCCGGTCGGATTGGCGGAGACGAATTCCACCGTTAACTCCTGCTGCTGGTCGGGCAACTGGCCGAACTCCTCACCCACCTGCAGGATGTCGTTGACAACGGAGGTCAGCGCGACCTGGTTCATGAAGAAATTGATGAAACCCGGCCCGGCGATGTCGGCGCGGTCCAACTGCCGTGACCGGGGCAGCTTGTCGATAATGGCCTGGGCCAGTTCCCGCGGCGGCATGCCGGCACATTTTGCCAGCACCATCGCGACATTGGAGGCGAAGTCACCGTGCTCCGGTGAGCGTGTGCGCTCCAGTTGTGGTACCACTTCGCAATCTTCCGGCAGCGTGCCGTTTCTGACCAGGTGCAGCAGTGCCTGAATCAATAGTTCTTCGATGTGTTCTTTCAACTGGCGGATCCCGTGGCCGGCCGCACAATGACAGCCTGAAAGCAGCGTATTGTAACCCGTTGACCGCACGCTGAAAACGGTTGCCGGCAGTGGTGGGCGCAGAATAGGCGGGTGCCGTGCACAAGCTGTGGATAACTTTGTGGACAAAACCCGCGGCGGCCCGGTTGCGCCGTTGCGTGTTATGATGGCGGCACCGATGAACTGGCAGCATCCAGAGAAAGAAAAATTTAAATAACAAACAGATAAAGAAAGTTCTGCATGATTCCTACTCAACAGGTTCATTAAACCCATGTTTTTTTGTACGGCAAAATTATCTGTGTATAAATGCGGGTATTGGCGCAAGGCGGCCGCCGAAAAAGTCAAATGTTGCAGAAGCATTACTGCAATCCCTTGCAATTCTTCACTTTTTTCACCGGGCGTAATTTGAAATGGCGGGCCTGATGTCGCTGGGTTTGTTTCTGGCCGCGGGTCTGTCGCTGCTGGCCGGTTTCCCCGTCGCTTTCACGCTGGCCGGCGTGGCCCTGCTGTTTGCGCTGATCGGCGTCCTGACCGGGACCTTCGACGTCGCCTTCCTGGGCGCCTTTCCGAACCGGGTCTACGGCATCATGAACAACGAGACGCTGATCGCGGTGCCGGTGTTCGTGTTCATGGGGGTGATGCTCGAACGATCCCGCCTGGCCGAGCAATTGCTGCAGGCACTGGCCAAGCTGCTGCGCCGCGTGCCGGGCGGACTGGGTCTGGCCGTCATGCTGGTCGGCGCCCTGATGGCCGCCAGCACCGGGATCGTCGGGGCGACGGTGGTGACGATGGGACTGCTGTCATTGCCGACGATGCTGAAGAACAAGTACGACCCGGCGGTTGCCACCGGCAGCATCTGCGCGGCCGGAACGCTGGGCCAGATCATCCCGCCGTCCATCGTGCTGATCCTGCTCGCGGACGTGCTGTCCAACGCATACCAGCAGGCACAGTTGCGCATGGGCATCTTCAGCCCGGAAACGGTGTCCGTGGGCGAGCTGTTCGCCGGTGCGTTGCTGCCGGGTCTGCTGCTGGTCGGGATCTACATGGTTTATCTTTCCGTGCTGGCGATGGTTAAGCCCGGCTATATGCCGGCAGCCGAACAGCTCGCCGGTGAAACGGTGCGGATGCGGACGCTGCTGCGTTTGCTGGCGGGGCCGCTACTGCTGATTGTCGCGGTGCTGGGATCGATCCTGATGGGTGTGGCGACACCGACCGAGGCGGCGGCCGTGGGCGCGGTCGGGGCCATGTTGCTGGCCCTGCAGCAGCGACAGCTGTCCGTGGCGACGTTGCGCGAGGTGGTGTTTCAGACCACCAAGGTCAGCGCCATGGTGTTCATGATCCTGATGGGGGCTTCGCTGTTCAGCCTGGTGTTTCGGGGGTTCGGCGGCGACGAATATGTACAGTCCCTGTTACTGAACCTGCCGGGCGGCGAGGTCGGCGCGTTGCTGATCGTGATGGTGGTGCTGTTCCTGCTGGGATTTATCCTGGACTTTATCGAAATCACTTATGTCGTCATACCCATCGTCGGCCCGGTCCTGCTGGCCATGGGCCTGAACCCGGTGTGGCTGGGGGTGATGATTGCGATCAACCTGCAGACCTCGTTCCTGACACCTCCGTTCGGGTTCTCGCTGTTCTACCTGCGCGGCGTGACGCCGCCGAGCGTGCCGACGACGGCCATCTACCGGGGCGTGATCCCGTTTATCGTCATCCAGTTGTCGATGCTGGCCCTGCTTTCGCTGTGGCCTTCGCTGGCGACCTGGCTGCCGTCGGTCATTTATGCGGGCTAGGAGCCTGTCGGATTTAACATGGTCTACTGCGGAAAAGCCGAGTTTGGCCAGATTTCCCGCTCTTTTTCGTTAAATAGCGGTGCTATTCGCCTCAAGAGATCGAAAAATCTGACTCAAGTCGGCTTTCCCTCGCTACGATCGGTCAAACCCGACAGGCTCCTAGACGTATCCGGTCTGAGGTTCAGCAGCGTGCGGTCGGAAATATCCGTCCAGGGTCTGACGGTTTTCTGGTAGTCCCTGATCGACGCGATGATGCGGCCCATCATCTCGTCGTCGGCGGCCATTTCGTTCAAGAGTTCTTCGCATATCTCGGACAAACGGCGCAGCACCTCGTCGGGGAAACGGCGTAGCTGCACGTTGTGCTTGGTGAGCAGCGTGTGGAGTGCCACGCCATTGTTGTAGGTGAAATCCGAAAGCGTATCCATTACGCAGGCCTGGCAGGCGATTTCGACGATCGCTTGCAGATCGGCCGGCAGCTTGTTCCAGGCGTCCTGGTTGACCATGCATTCAAGCCCGGTGCCCGGCTCGTGCCAGCCCGGGTAGTAGTAATACTTGGCCGCGCGGAAAAGACCGAAGGCGAGATCGTTGTACGGGCCGACCCATTCGGTTGCGTCGATGGTGCCGGTCTGCAGCGCCGTGAACAGCTCGGCGCCCGGTATGTTGGTCGGTGTTCCGCCGGCCCGCCGGAGGATTTCCCCGCCGGGGCCGGGTATGCGCATCTTCAGCCCCTGGATGTCATCCAGCGTGTTGATCTCCTTGTTGAACCAGCCGCCCATCTGCGGGCCGGAGTTGCCCGCCAGGAAAGGCACGAGTCCGAACGGCTCGTAAACCTCGCGCCACAAGCCGAGACCACCGCCGTAATAGATCCAGCCGTGCAATTCCTGCGCCGTCATCGCAAACGGAAAACCGGTGAAGAACTGCGCGGCCGGAACCTTGCCGATCCAGTAGTAAGTTGCCGAGTGGCCCATTTCGGCGGTGCCCTGGGTGACCGCGTCGAAAACCTCGAACGGCGGCACCAGTTCATTGCCGCCATAGACCTTGATTTTCAGACGGCCGTTGCTGAGCCGGTCGATGTATTCGGCCAGGCGGTTGGCGCCGGTGCCCAGCCCCGGAAAATCGCGTGGCCACGAGGTCACCATTCTCCACTCGAAAGTCGGGCCGCTCGCCGCTTCCCCGCAGGTGGATTGCGTTGCGCCCTGTCTGCCGCAGGCAGCCAGCAGACCGACCGCGCCGGTCAGACCCGCCGCGCCGACAAATTTTCTTCTATCCATGGGATAATGTCTCCTCGAGCGGCGCCAAAGCCACTGATGATACTATACGGGAAAGCCGCAGTACCATATGGGGCAGCCGCGGCCGATTCCGGGGCCGGACTACATGGTTTCATGACAACAGAAGACCCAGCAGAGATCAGGCGCTTATTGGCCGAATTACGCGAAGAGCACCGCGACCTGGACCAGGCCATTCAGCGCATGGTCCTGGATCCCTGGCAGGACCAGTTGCGTCTGCGCCGCATGAAAAAACGCAAGCTGAAACTCAAGGACTGGATCGCGCGGCTGGAGTCGAAGCTGATCCCCGACCTCGACGCCTGAGCGGCACGGAAACCGGCCTACAGTCTGCACGCCGCCACGATTTCCTGGCGGATGGATTCACCGAGGACGAACCTGGCGTCGTTGCTGATCTGCTCGAGCCGTTTGTCGAACACCAGCTTGTCGTCCTGGCTGACGGTGAGGATTCCGATTTTTCTGAGCTGAGCGACAAACTCCCTGAACAGCGCCCGGTCGTAGAATTCCGGTGCGTTGAATTCATGCAGCATCGTAATCCGTTGCGCCGTCTGGATGCAGAGCCGCTCCAGTTCCGACCGGCTCAGGGCGCCGGAGCCGTTTCGGCTCAGGATGACGATGGCGATCAGGTAGCGCTGCAGGGTCTGCAGCAGGCTGTGCGCCAGGATTTTGAGTTGCAGCGCCGCTTCGGGGTTTCGCGGGTCGCGCTCGAGGTTTTTCCCGCTCTTGTCCCACCGCAGCAGTTTTTGATCGACCACTTGCGCAATGGACTCTCGCAGCGCCCCGATGAAATTGCGCTGCTTCCACGGCAGGAAAAGCTCGGCCTGCAAGAACGGGTGCAGTGCAATCGCGAAGCGGCGCAGATGGACCAGGGAAAAACGTTCGTTTTCAAGAAAACAGCAGGCCAGCAGCGACGGTAAAACCAGCAGGTGCGTGACGTTGTTGCGGAAATAGGTCAGTCCGACCGCGTGTTCCGGATGCAGCGAAATGATATCGCCCAGCGGGTGCGCCCGGCGTTGCAGCATACCCATCTGCAGGCCGTAGGTGATGATGTCGGCGGGGCCTTTCTGTGTCACGGTCACCCGTTCGGGGGTGGGTTTGTTGTTCAACAGGACCTGGTAGAGCGCGACCTGCCTGGTCAGTTGTGCCTCGCTCAGCGCATGCCTTGGCGTGCCCAGCAGGACCTGCGCCAACAGGTTGACGGGGTTGACGTCGGCGCTGCCGTTGATATGGGTCATGATGGTGTGGCCCAATTCCTCGACGACCGCGTTCAGCCACGCCGGCCGGACGTCCCCTTCGGTCATGTTCCGTTGCCATTGGGGATCGTGTTTCTCGAGCAGCCTGTCCAGGTAGATGGGCTCACCGAGGCTGACATGGGCCTCGCCGTAATTGCGTCTCGCGATGTCGAAAATCTTGACCAGGTCGGTCAGTCTTTCCGAGCGCTTGGCCTTGCCCGACAGCTCGGTGGTGTAACTGTTGCCTTCCACCAGTCGTTCGTAGCCGATATAGACCGGCTGAAACATGATCGGCCTGACCGGGGAACTCAGGTAGCTCTTGACCGACATCGCCAGCATGCCGCTCTTGGGCGCCAGCAGGCGCCCGGTCCTGCTGCGTGTGCCTTCGATGAAGTATTCGATCGAAACACCTTGCCCCTGTATGGTCTTGAGGTATTCGTAGAACACGGCGGCGTAGAGCTTGTGCGAACGGAAAGAACGCCGCAGGAAGAACGCCCCGCCGCGTCTCAGGAGGGCGCCCAGGATCGGCAGGTTGAGGTTGACACCGGCGGCGATGTGCGGCGGCACGGAACCGTTCTCGTGGATCAGGTAGGACAACAGGCAGTAATCCAGGTGGCTGCGGTGGCATGGCACGTAGATCACTTCGTGCCCCAGCGCCTGGTGCGGAAAGCTGTCAAAGTGATGCAGCTTGATGCCGTTGTAGATGCGGTTCCAGAACCAGCCCATCAGCGATTCGAGAAAGGTAATGAACGAGTAGGAATAATTGGCCGCGATCTCGTGCGCGTACTTCCTCGCCTGCCGCAGCGCCTTTTCCTCCGAGATACCGGTGCGGCGCGCCTTTTCCCTTATCGCGCTGCGTACTTCGGGTGAATTGACGACACCGTCCATGACCGTGCGCCGGTGCGACAGGTCGGGGCCGATCGCGGCCGTGCGCACGCGTTTGAAGTGGACCCTCAGAATCCGTGACGCCTTTCTCAGGGCCAGCGGCGCCTCGAGCCCTTCGGCCGCCATTTCCCGCAGCGAAATCGGGCGGCTGAACTGCACGAAGGTGCGGCGCCCGTTGACCAGCGTGCTGAACAAGCGCCGCACGCGGCCGGCGATCTCCCAGTTTTCGGCGAAGAGGTTGCGCGTGAGGCCGCTGTCCTGGCTGGGCCGCTGGCCGACCAGCACCGTGACCGGCACCAGGTGAATGTCCAGCTCCGGGTTTGCCCAGCACTGTTCGATCAGGAACGCCAGCATGGCGGAATGGCGGCGCGGGTCCTGGCGCCGTATGAACAGGCCGCGCAGACGCCGCAGCACCGCGTACGAGCGCGCCGCGCCGCCGGGGACGCCGGCGAGCGGCAGCAGCGGCCGCACCCGGCCCTGCCGCTCGCAGCAGCGGTCGAGGATCAGTATCGACGACAGCGCGTAGGAATCCATCACGTAACAGACGGGCTGCAGCCCCTCGATGCCGATATTGCCGTCAGCATCGGGCTTGATCCGGGGTTTGACCCACAAGCCCAGCAGCCAGCGCAAAAGCAGGAACCAGCGCAGCCTCAGCTTCGCTGCCCCGGAGGCCAGTTCCATTTGCCTGTGAGTTTGTGTCTGTACCTGGTCCAAGCAGGTATTCTAGCCCGGAATTCCGGGCAGGCATAAAAAATCCGGGCGAGGCACGAAGCCTGCCCGGAAATCCGGCAGAGCCGGAGAGGATCGGAGAATTTTGAAGAACAAAAAAATTACGTTCTATTAGGTAGTTATAAACTTATTATAATGTGAAGGATTAATTTATGTCAATACCCGGTTGTAGCACCGGAACCCCCCTTTTTACGATCGGCGGGCTGAAAAGCAAAGGTTTCGGGCCGGCCCGCGCCGCCGCCGGCGCGGGCGTGCGGACGGACAGGCTGAACTGCCGGATGCTGAATTCTGGACTATGCTTATTGCAGAGGCCCAGCGAGGAGAGAAGCCATGCGTGCATCCGGATTTTTGATTTTCGTGCTGTTGATCGGCCCGCTATGGGCGTCCGGGGCCGCGGCCCAGGACAGGGTCGGCACGGCCAGGCAGGCCGTGGTGGCGCCGGCCAGGGCGACTACCGCCGCCGCCGGCAAGACCATGCCCGATGTCACGATGGCCAATATCTGCGACCGCGCAAAAGCGCGCGCGCGTTCCGGGGGCCATACCCTGACGATCGCCTGCGTACCGGGCGGGACGCAGGACAGGCTGACCGCCAAAGCGGATGTGCAGGCATCGGACGTGACTTGCAAATACACCGAAAACGACGAGGGCGGGTTCGATGCCAAGAGCTGCAAGTGCAGCAAGGACGAGGATTCGGACTGCACCGGCTTTATTACCTGGTGCGCCAAACAGGGCGGCGACGTCAGCGGCAACAACCAGTCCGCGACTTGCGACTAGCCTGACGGGTCCGCCGCCAACGCCCGCGCGATGTCCTGCTGGATGGATTCCGCCGCTGCGCGGGGGTCGTCGGCGCTGCGGATGGGACGTCCGACCACGAGGTAATCCGCGCCGTTCCTGATGGCCTGGAACGGTGTCATCACGCGTTGCTGGTCATCGTCGTTGAAGACCGGACGGATGCCGGGGCAAACGGTGATCAGGGCGGGGTCGACGGTCTCGCGCAGGGCGCCGACTTCCAGTCCCGAAGAGACCACGCCGTCGCAGCCCAGCGCCAGCGCGCGCCGGGCCCGCGAAAGCACCAGGGTCCTCGCGTCGCATTGGAATCCAAGGTCTTCGAGGTCTCCCTGATCCAGGCTGGTGAGCGCCGTGACCGCCAGGATTTTCATATTGCCCTTGGCCTCGGCAGCGGCCCGCAGCATGCTGTCGTTGCCGTGTACGGTGCAAAAATCGATGTCGTGGCGCGCCAGCTGCCGCACCGCAGCCGCGACCGTGGCGGGGATGTCGAACAGTTTCAGATCGGCAAAGACCTTCTTGCCCTGGGCCTTGAGCTCATGCAGCAATTCAAAATAATACCCCGACAGGAAGACTTCCAGACCCAGCTTGTAAAACTCGACCGAATCACCCAGCTGCGCTATCAGGCGGTGCGCCTCGTCGGCGCCCGACACGTCGAGGGCGAAAATGAGCCGTTGCCGGGCCGGGATGCGCGAAGGTGTGACAGGTTTGCTAGGTGTCGTCATGGGCGTGGCCTCTTGCATGCAGGAAACCGGAGACGAGTCCTTCGATCGTTTCCGGCTGTTCCATGTGGAAGTGGTGATGACCTCCGACGGCGACATGCCTGCAGTCGGAGATCGCTGCCAGGCGCCGATGCATCGTTTCCTCGCCGAGGTAGTCCAGGACCTTGACCGAGGTGATTGCCAGCACCGGGGCGCGGATGGCCGCCAGCAGGTCCAGGACCTGGTCATCGGTCATCAACACGGGCGAGCGCCAGTTCAGACGCGGGTCGGTGCACCATTGGTAGTGGCTGCCGGTGTGTCGCAGCGAGCGTTCGCACAAAAGGCGCGCGGCCTGCTCGGAAAGGTCTGAATCCCTGCGCCTGGCGTGCATCGCCGCCGCCACGCTCGGATAGGGCCGCAGCCTGCTGCTCGCGCGGCCCTGCTTGCGTACCGAAAGGCAGGACTCGCGCAGGCGGTGGGCCGTCTGGCCGGGCGGATTGGCCAGGGAGCCGACGGCGTCCAGCAACACCAGCCGTTCGACCCGTTCCGGCAGCGCGGCGGCCAGGTGACAGGCGATGCCGCCCCCCATCGAATGGCCGATGATGTTGCAGCGGTCCCAGCCGAGCGCGTCGAGGGCCGCGTCGAGGTCGTACAGGTACTCGGAGAAGTAGTAGCGGGCAGCGGGCGGACGGTGGGAAGACTTCCCGTGCCCGGCGAAATCCAGCGCGACCACGTCGCAATCCTGCAAATGCCGCGACAGTGGCACGAAGGAAGCCGCATTGTCGAGCCAACCGTGCAGGCAGAGCACGCGCGGCTGCCCGGGCCGCTGCCAGTGCAGCCCGGCGAGGTTTCCCCAGGCCAGCGGCAGGTTCAATTCGCGGGGCGTCAAGCTCAAGCCGCCTCCAGGTTGGCGTAAGCCAGCACCAGCCACTTGGCGCCGGCGTTCTGGAAGTTGACCTGTACACGCGCGTGCTCGCCCGAACCTTCGAAGCTGACGACCGTGCCATAACCGAACTTGCGATGGCTGACGGCAGCACCGAGCTGAAACGGCCAATCCTGCTTGATGTTGCTGCCGGATTGACGCGGTTGCGATGTCTTGTGGACGGTCCACGGGCGTTGGGCCTGCATGCGCGGACGCACTTCGCGGATCAGTTCCGCCGGGATCTCGTCGAGGAATCGGGACGGCCGGCTGCGGCTTTCGGAGCCGTACATGCGCCGGACCTCGGCGTGGCTCAGGCACAGCCGTTCCCGCGCGCGGGTCATGCCGACGTAACACAGGCGGCGCTCTTCTTCGAGCCTGCCGCCGGCCTCGGTGACGCTGCGCTGGTGGGGAAACAGGCCGTCTTCCATGCCGGCGATGAAGACCTGCGGAAACTCCAGGCCCTTGGCGGAGTGCATCGTCATCAACTGCACGCAGTCGTCCCAGGCCTCGCCCTGGGTCTCGCCGGCTTCCAGGGCGGCGTGGCTGAGGAAGGATTGCAGCGCGGTCATGCCGGCGTCCTCGTCCTCGCGTGGCAACACGAAGGACTCGGCGGCGTTCACCAGTTCACGCAGGTTTTCCACCCTCGACTCCATCTTTTCGCGCGGCTCCTTTTCATAGTGAGAGACGAGCTGGCTCTGTTCGATAACGCCCTGCATCTGGTTACCCAGCGTCCAGTCGCCCATGCGCTCGCGCATGTCGGTGACCAGCTGCATGAAGCCGTGCACGGCGGTCAGGGCCCTGCCGGGCAGGGTGTTCTGTCGGATGCATTCCTGCGCGGCCTGCCACAGCGGCAGGCTGCTTTGGCGCGCCTGGAACCGCAGCGTCTCCAGGGTCTTCTGACCGATTCCGCGGTTTGGCGTGTTGATCACGCGCTCCACGGCGGCATCGTCGTTCGGGTTCTGGATCAGACGCAGGTAGGCCAGCGCGTCCTTGACCTCGGCCCGCTCGAAAAAGCGCAGGCCGCCATAGACCCGGTACGGGATGGAGGCCCTGAGCAGCCGCTCTTCGAACAGACGCGATTGCGCCGTGGTGCGGTAGAGTATGGCGGCCTCGTCGGCGCGCCGGCCGCCGCCCAGCCACTGTTCGATCTGTTCGACGACGAAGCGGGCCTCGTCCTGTTCGTTGAAAGCGGCATACAGCGTGATCGGCTGACCCTTTTCACCCGCGGTCCACAGCTTTTTGCCCATGCGTTCGTCGTTGTTGGCGATGACCGCATTGGCGGCGTCCAGGATCGTCGCCGTCGAGCGGTAATTCTGTTCCAGCTTGACGGTCGCCACGTCGGGAAAGTCACGCACGAAGTGCTGCACGTTTTCGACCTGCGCACCGCGCCAGCCATAGATCGACTGGTCGTCGTCGCCGACCACCAGCACGCTGCCTTCCTCGCCCGCCAGCAGGCGTATCCAGGCGTACTGGATGGCGTTGGTGTCCTGGAATTCATCCACCAGCAAGTGGCTCATGCGGCGGCGGTAATGGGCCAGCAACGCGGGGTCGTTGAGCCACAGTTCGTGCGCGCGCAGCAGCAACTCCGCGAAATCCACCAGTCCGGCGCGTTCGCAGTAGTCATGGTAAAGCTGGTAGACGCGAACCCACATGGCCGTGACCGGGTGATCCAGGTGCTCGATGGAGCCGGGGCGCTGGCCTTCGTCCTTGCGGGCATTGATGTACCACTGCGCCTGCCGCGCCGGCCACTGGTTTTCGTCGAGCCCTTCGTCCTTGATCAGACGTCTGAGCAGCCGTTGCTGGTCGTCCGCGTCGAGGATCTGGAAGTTTTCCTGCAGCCCGGCCTCGCGCCAGTGCATGCGCAACAGGCGGTGTGCGATCGAGTGGAAGGTGCCGATCCACATGGGCCGTGTCGGAACCTGCAGCAGTTGCTGGGCGCGCTCGCGCATTTCACCGGCGGCCTTGTTCGTGAACGTGACCGCCAGGATGCTCAGCGGGGACACGTGCCCGACCTGGATCAACCAGGCCAGCCGGTGGATCAGGACCCGGGTCTTGCCGCTGCCGGCGCCGGCCAGGACCAGCGTGTGCCGCGACTCGGTGGTGACCGCTTCACGTTGCGCGTCGTTGAGGCTCTCGAGCAGGTGCGATACGTCCATGTTCAGGGGTTTTCCCGGCGAATCGCCCTGTGACCGATGTCGCGGCGGTAGAAGGCGCCGGCCCAGTGGATCTTTTCACAGCCGGCGTAGGCGCGCCCGGCGGCTTCCGTGACGCTGTCGGCCAGTGCGCAAACGCACAATACGCGGCCGCCGGAGGTGACCACGCGGCCATTCTGGCGCTGCGTGCCCGCATGGAAGACACAAACGTCCTCGCCGCCTGCGTCGTCCAGGCCTTCGATCGGGAAGCCCTTGCCGTAACTCCCGGGGTAGCCGCCCGCCGCCATCACCACCGCGAGCGCCGGCCGCGGGTCCCAGGCGGCGTGGACCTGGTCCAGCCTGCCGCCGAGCGCGGCCAGGCACAATTCGACCAGGTCGGATTCGAGCCGCATCATCACGGGCTGGGTCTCGGGGTCGCCAAAGCGCACGTTGTATTCGAGCACGCGGGCCTCGCCCGCGGGTGAAATCATCAGGCCGGCGTACAAAAAGCCGCTGAACGGCGTGCCCTCGTCCCGCATGCCGTCGATCGTGGGCCGGATGACGGTCCTCATGATCCTTGCGTGCATGGCCGCGTCGATTACCGGCGCCGGGGAATAGGCCCCCATGCCACCGGTGTTGGGCCCTTGGTCGCCCTCGTCGCGCGCCTTGTGGTCCTGGCTGGACGCCAGCGGCAGGATGTGCTCGCCGTCGGCCATGACGATGAAGCTGGCCTCCTCGCCTTCGAGGAACTGTTCGATGACCACGCGGCTCCCGGCCTGTCCGAAGACGTTGTCGGCCAGCATGTCGCGCGCCGCGGCTTCGGCGTCCGCCACGGTCTGCGCGATGATGACGCCCTTGCCGGCGGCCAGGCCGTCGGCCTTGATCACGATCGGCGCGCCGTGCTCACGAATAAAGGCCACGGCCTCTGTGAGGTCCGTAAAATTGCCGTAGGCAGCCGTGGGGATCGAGTGCCGGGCCATGAAATCCTTGGCAAAGGCCTTCGAGCCTTCCAGTTGCGCTGCCGCCGCCGTCGGCCCGAAGCACTGCAGGCCGGCTGCGGTAAAGCGGTCGACGACGCCCGCCACCAGGGGCGCCTCGGGGCCGACGATGGTCAGGCCGATCCGCCTGTCGAGGGCGAAGTCCAGTAGCGCGTCGATGTCGGAGGCGCCGATCGGCACGTTCTCCACCCCCGTCTCCAGCGCCGTTCCGGCATTGCCCGGTGCGACGTATACGGTTTCCGCCCGCGGCGATTGCGCCGCGCGCCAGGCCAGCGCGTGTTCGCGCCCGCCGCTGCCGATAATGAGTACGTTCATCGTGTCGTTTGGTTCCATGGTGCGACTTTGAGCAGTAACAAGAGTCCCGGTATCGCGACCAGCGTGCAGACCAGGAAGAAATGCGTGTAGCCGATGGCCTCGATTATAAAGCCCGTCGACGCATTGGCGAAGGTCCGCGGCACGGCGATAAAGCTGCTGAAGAGGGCAAACTGGGTGGCCGTGAACGCCTTGCTGGTCTCGCGGGCCATGTAGGCCGTCAGCGCGATCGTGCCGAGACCGACACCGAGGTACTCGCCGCTGACGACCATGAACAGGCCGAGCGGGTGGTGGCCGACCGTGCTCAGCCAGACGAAACCGAGTATCGTCATCATCTGCACGAAACCGAACACCCACAAGGCCCGGTTGATGCTGAGCCTGAGCATCAGCAGACCGCCCAGGATGCCGCCGGCGATCACGGACCACAAGGCCGCGACCTTGGCGATGGAGCCGATCTCGGTGCGGCTGAAACCCATGTCGAGATAAAACGGCGTCGCCAGCGCCGTCGCCATATTGTCGCCGAGCTTGTACAGGAACATGAAGGCGAGGATGGCCAGCGCCGAGCGGACGCCGCCGCGCTGGAAGAACTCGACGAACGGTTCCACCACCGCCTGGCGCAGGCTCGCCGGCGCCAGTGCGTCATCGCTGACTTCCCGGATCACCAGTATCGTGACCATGCCGACGGCCATGAAGCTCGCCGTCACCCAGTAGACCACCGCCCACGGCAGGTGGTCGGACAGGATCAGCGCCAGCGAGCCGGGCACGAGCGACGACAGGCGGTAGGCATTGATGAAGAACGAATTACCGGTGCCCAGTTCATCGTCCGCCAGCAGTTCGCGGCGATAGGCGTCGATGACGATATCCTGGCTGGCGCCGAAAAACGAGACGATGAAAACCATCACGACGACGGCCTTGAGCGAGGTCGAAGGGTCGAACTGGCCGAGACCGCCGATGGCGAGCAACAACCCGGCCTGGGCCAGCAGCGCCCAGCCGCGCCGCCGGCCGAGAAACGGCAGCCGGTAACGGTCCAGCAGCGGTGACCAGACAAATTTCCACGTGTAGGGCAATGCGACCAGCGAGAACAGGCCGATGGTCGCCAGGTCGACGTCATTGCTGCGCAGCCAGGCCGGCACCAACTGGATCAACACGTACAGCGGCATCCCCGAAGTGAAGCCGAGAAAGACGCAGGTGACCATTTTGCGGCTGAGCAGTATGTCCCGCCAACTGCGGTCCGCCGTGTTCAAGCGTTCGTCTCCCCGCCTTCGATCCGGTAGTCGTAGTCGATAATCAGCGGCGCGTGATCCGAAAAGCGCTCCGCCTTGTAAATGTCGACCGCGCGGGCGCGGGCCGCGATACCGGGCGTGGCGACCTGGTAATCGATACGCCAGCCCGTGTTGTTGGCCCAGGCCTGGCCGCGGTTCGACCACCACGTGTATTGGTGTTCGCCGGGTTCGATGCGGCGGAAAGTGTCGACCCAGCCCACCGGGCCGAACAGCTCGTCCATCCAGGCCCGTTCCTCGGGCAGGAAGCCGGAGTTCTTCTGGTTGCCGCGCCAGTTCTTGATGTCGATCTTGCGATGGGCGATATTCCAGTCGCCGCAGACGATGTACTCGCGCTCGTGCGCGGCCATCTCCCTCAGTATCGGCTGCAGGTAATCCATGGTCCGGTACTTGACCTGCTGCCGCTCGTCCTTTGACGAGCCCGACGGCAAATAGAGCGATATGACGCTCAGGGCGCCGAAATCGGCCCGCAGCCACCGGCCTTCATTGTCCATCACGTCCCAGCCGATGCCGTGGTGCACGCGGTCCGGCACGGGCCGGGTGTATATCGCAACACCGCTGTAGCCCGGTTTTTGCGCGTCGTGGAAAAAGCGCTGGTACCCGTCTGGAGAGAAGACCGGGTCGCCGAGCTGGTGTTGCTGCGCCTTGGTCTCCTGGATACAGACGACATCGGCGTCCTGTTGCTGCATCCAGCCGAAGAACCCCTTGCGGGCAGCGGCGCGGATGCCATTGGCGTTCATGCTGATGATTCTCATGCGGCGTCATTTTTTTGTGAGAGGGGAGCATAACCGCCCACGGCAGTCTTGTCATCGCCGTTACCTCGCGGGATACTGCGTGCATGCAGAATTACAAGCAGCAGTTTTTCGAACTGGCCCTGGCACGGGGCAATCTCAAATTCGGAGAGTTCACGCTGAAGTCCGGCCGCACCAGCCCGTATTTCTTCAATGCCGGTGGCTTCGACGACGGCGAGAGCCTGTCGGTTCTGGCCGCGTGCTACGCGCAGGCGATACTCGACTCCGGCGTTGCCTTCGACATGTTGTTCGGCCCGGCCTACAAGGGCATTCCGCTGGCCAGCGGCATCGCCATCATGCTCAGCCTCCACCATGACCGAAACGTGCCGTTTGCATACAACCGCAAGGAAGCCAAGGACCACGGAGAAGGCGGACAGCTGGTTGGCGCGCCGCTCGGCGGGCGGGTGCTGATTACCGACGACGTCATTTCCGCCGGTACTTCCGTGCGCGAGTCCATCGCCTGGATCGAGCAGGCGGGGGCGAAACCCAGCGGTGTCGCGATCGCGCTGGATCGCCAGGAGCGCGGCAGCGGCGCCAAGTCCGCCGCGCAGGAAGTCATCGACGAGTTCGGGCTGCCGGTCATAGCCATTGCCGGCCTCGACGACCTGATCGAGTTCCTCGAAAAGCGGGCCGCGGCAAACATCGACATCGCTGCAATTCGGCGTTATCGTAATGAATATGGTACTTAGAATTATCGCGTTCTCAATCGTGGTCGCCTTGTGCCTGCCCGTTCCGGGTCAGGCCGATACCTATCGCTGGCGTGACAAGGAGGGCAAGCTGCATTTCGGTGAAAGCGTGCCGGCCGAATACGCCGACCGGCCTTACGACGTCATCAACAATGCCGGTCTCGTGGTCAAGCATGTCGATCCCGGCGAAGAGCTCGAGCAGAAAGCCACAAAAAAAGAGAAGGTCAAAAAGAGGGCGCCGCTGATATCCGCGGAGGAGCGGCAGCGGCAGGCCGACCGCTACCTGTTGCTGCAGTATCAGTCGGAGGAGGACATCCACCACGAGCAGGAAATGGAGATCTCGCAAATGGCGTATGACGTGAGGATCACCAAGCAGTCGCTGGAGAGCACACGGACCGCCATCGCGAGCCAGATCAGGGACCTGGCTGACCAGCAGCGGGCCGGTCAGCCGATCAGCAAGGAGCAGCAGGCGAAGGTCGATAAGCTCTACCGGCGCCTGTCCAGCGACAGATTCAAAATGGCCAAGCTCGATGAACGCGCAAACGACATTCGGGCACGCTTCAAGCTGGACCTGGAACGGTTTCGCTATCTGACCAGCGAGAAGAAATCGGCAAGCGGGCAGGAAGCACCAGCCGAGCAGGACTAGGTGACCCGGCGACGGGTAGCAGAGGCTGAAACCATGTACACCCGTTGCCCACAATGCAAAACCGTTCATACGCTGGACGCCGCGTTGCTTGCCCACGCCCGCGGGTCGGTGCGCTGCGGCCGCTGTAACACGACCTTCGACGCACTGAGCTGCCTGTTTGACGAGTGGCCGGCGGGGCGTGCCTGGGGGCCGGCGGCCGACACGGAAGTCGAAGCACCGCTGCTGGGTCAGCCCCGGGGGGGTAGCGGTCAGGACGGCGGCGTAGCCGCCGCGGATGAAGTCGGTCACGATTCCGCCGATGGCCCGCGCGCGAAGCTGTGGGCCGGGGCCCTGGCGGCGTTGGCGGTGCTGACCGCGGTGAATGTGGTCTGGACATTTCGTGAGCCGCTGTTAGGGGTGCCGGTTGTCAGAAGCTGGCTGCAGCATGAGGGCTGGCTGGAGGCCAGGAAAAAGGGTTTGCTGCGGGCGCCGGATCAGATTCGGCTGATCAGCCGGGATATGCACACGCATCCGACACGCGCCGGTATCCTGGTCCTGAGTCTGACCTTCGTTAACCTGGCGCCGGACCGGCAGGCCTTTCCGCGCGTGCAAATCACGTTGCTCGACTCCGCCAACCAACCGGTTGCGCGGCGACGTCTCGAGCCGAGCGAGTACCTGCGCCCCGGAGCGGATATCGCAAGCGGACTGGCGAGCGGCACGCTGTTGCCCGTGTTGATCGAACTCGCCGACCCGGGTGAGCGGGCGAGCGGTTTCGAGGTCCGGATGTTGTAATAATCTTCGCAAAGCGCGTGCTTTGCGCCCGCCAAATATGTTAGTGTTCAATCATAATCAGGGATGCGGGGACGACCCCAAAAACGGTCGCACAACAAGCCGAAAGTCACCCTGGAACCACACCAGAATCACAGTTTGAACACACGATGCAATCACATTCAGAACAGCAGATACCACTCAGGCAACACGTACAAAGCACGATCAGCAGGTACCTGCAGGATATGGGCAACACCGCCCCGGCCAACCTGTACCAGATGCTGCTGGCGGAGATCGAGCCGCCATTGATCGAGGAGATTCTCAAGTGCACCGGCGGCAACCAGTCGCGGGCGGCCGGTATGCTCGGTATCACCCGCAACACCCTGCGCGCCAAGATGCAGCGTTACAAAATCAGTGCGCGGCGGGGTAAAACAACGCGTTTGCACAAGTAGCCGCCGGTCCTTCGTTAGATGGTCGATAGCGAGACACGTAAGCCCGGCCCGCGTTTTGCCCTGCTCAGCGTTTACGACAAAACCGGTATCGCGGACTTTGCGAAACGTCTGCGGGATCTCGGGTTTTCCCTGCTCAGCACCGGCGGCACGCAGAAACTGCTGCGGGAAGCGGGTCTCGACGTAACGGCGGTCAGCGAGCATACCGGTTCCGAGGAAATCATGGGCGGGCGCGTGAAGACGCTGCACCCGCGGATACACGGCGGGATACTGGGCCGCGCGGAAGACGCGGGCGTCATGCGGACACGCGACATACCCCCGATCGACGTGGTGGCCGTGAACCTGTACCCGTTCGAGGCCGTTACGGCGGATGACGGGTGCAGCCTCGAGGACGCCATCGAGAACATCGATATCGGCGGTCCCACGATGGTGCGCGCCGCGGCCAAGAATTTCCGGCGTGTGACCGTGGTCGTGGACCCGTCCGATTACGCGGCCGTGGCCGATGAACTGAAGGCCGGCGGTTCGGTATCGCCGCAGAAGCGTTTTGAGCTGGCGGCCAAGGCCTATGCGCACACGGCCCGCTACGACGGCCTGGTGGCGGCCTACCTGAGTCGCCGCGTGGAGGATGCTGACAACCCGGAATTGCTGCCGCCCTGCTTTACCCCCCAGTTCATTCGGCGACAGGCCCTGCGGTATGGCGAAAACCCGCACCAGGCGGCAGGCTTTTATGCGGAATCCGGTATCGAGCCGCACGGGATCGCGGCCGCCGAGCAGCTGCAGGGCAAAGAACTTTCCTACAACAACATCAACGACGCGGACGCCGCGCTGGAATGCGTCAGGCAATTCGGTGACGACTACGCCTGCGTGATCGTCAAGCACGCCAATCCGTGCGGCGTCGCCGTCGCCGAAGACAACACCGAGGCCTACCAGCGCGCCTTTGCGACCGACCCGGTATCCAGCTTCGGCGGTATCATCGCGTTCAGCCAGGCCATCGGCCGTGAAACGGCGGCGGCCATTACCGGCCAGCAATTCGTCGAAGTGGTGATCGCGCCGGGCTACAGCGATGGCGCGCGCGAGCAGTTTGCCGTCAAGCCGAACCTGCGGCTGTTGCTGGCGCGCGAAGACAGACTCGCCGGCGAAAGCCTGCACCTGCAACGGGTGTCGGGCGGTCTGCTGGTGCAGCAGAAGGACAGTGATCGTCTGCGCCGGGAAGACTGCCGCTGTGTCAGCCGGATCCGGCCCGACGAACAGCAGTGGGCAGACTTGTTGTTTGCCTGGAAAGTCGCGCGCATGGTCAAGTCAAACGCCATCGTCTACGCCGCTCGCGGCCGCACGCTCGGTATCGGCGCCGGCCAGATGAGCCGTGTCGATTCGGCGCGCATCGCGCGCTGGAAGGCCGGCGACGCCGGTCTCGACCTCGAGGGCGCGGTGATGGCCTCGGATGCCTTCTTCCCGTTTCGCGACAGTATCGATACGGCAGCGGAGGCCGGTATCGAGGCCGTGATACAACCCGGCGGTTCGATGCGCGACGAGGAGGTCATCGCCGCCGCCGATGAGCACGGCATCGCGATGGTGTTCACGGGGCTGCGTCATTTCCGGCATTGAACAGGCCGGTCAGTTCCTGAATCAACTATTTATCACGTCAATATCAAGCAATTGTCCCCCTCGCGGGCTTAACGTGCGCCTGTAGCCATCCGTCAGTGCTACCGGCCGGCCGGGCGGCCCGGTCCTGGACTGGTCAGCCCGGTCGGCTCGTCACGCTGCGGAATGGCTGCGGTAGTTCTGACGAGCATCGAAAACGAGGAGGACATGATGTTTTCAATACGACAAGTTGTGGGTTTGTTGGCAGGCTTGTTCCTGTTGACCGGCGCTGCGGCGGTAAGCGCGCAGCAGGGCGCCGTGCACGGTGAATTCGACTTCCAGGTGACCGACTGGAATGACTGCACCGGAGAATGGGTCGATTGGGACGCGGCCGTACGCTCGGTGGATCGGGCGAACGAGACACCCAGCGGCCAGGGTATGGTCATGGGTCACTGGAACTGGGTGGGTAACGTCGTGGGACAGGATTCCGGCTTCGAGTGGTCGACGCGGGGCATCTACCAGGGCGTGGAGACCTACTCGCTGAACAACACCTTGACCGGTGTAAGCGTGACCATGGAAAACTCGGTGTTACATCCCGTGACGCCGGGGGCGCCGCTGATCAACTTCAGCGCCCAGATCATATTCGTTTACAACGCCGATGGTGACCTCGTCGTTCAACGTGTCATCTATACCTACGACTGCTCGAATTAATTAGGGAAGGGCAGGGGAGGCGAGCGGGGACACGGCCAGGGCCGGGTCCCCGCTCGCGCCTTCGGCTATCGGCTGGCCACGCTTTCGCGGTGCCGGCCGAGATAGGCGATACGCTGTTGTTCCAGCGCCTGCAAGTGATCGCTCACCAACTGGCGGAACTCCGGCAGATCGCGCAACGTTGAAAATCGTGGATCGCGCAGCAGTGAGCGGGCGTGGTACCTGACCCAGCCGGGCGGTGACGCCCGCAGTTGCTGCATGGCCAGGTCCGTTTCGCCGCGAATTGCGTGAGCGGAGGCGAGCGTCAGGTGTTGGCGGGACAGGGGATCGCTCAAGCCGTCCACGACTTGTTGCAGCAGTGGCGAGGCGAGGTCCGTCTGTCCATCGACGGTGTAGGCTAGCGCAAGCATCACCATGGCCTCGTAATTGGGCGCCTGTGAGCGTTCAGCTGCCGACGCAATCTTCGGGTATGCCGTCGTAATCCGTTGCAGAAATTGCACCGTCTGCCCGGCCTCGATATCCAGGATCGCCAGCACGAGTTGCGCCAGCGGCTCCCCGGGTTCTTCAGCGATGACTTCCTGGGCGATGTCGCGGGCGCGTTGGTCCAGCCCTCTCGACAGGTAATTGAACGCCCGGGAGGCGTTGCCGAAGCGCTGGGTGGTCGCGGCCGGCACGGCAGTTTGCCAGTACTCGTTCGCCAGGTTTTCCAGACCGAGCACGTTGGCCCACTCCGTGGCAAAACCCAATGTCCTCGGTGTCGGGTGACCTTCGACCGACATTTTTTTCTGTATCATTTCCAAGGCCTGGCCGAACTGCCCGCGACCCATGGCCAGCATCCCCGACCAGGAGTCATAGGTCTCCTCATAGGTTGGGTCGATGTCGGCGGCCAGCCGGTACCTGCGCTCGGCTTCTTCGTTGTTTTCGGTAAACCAGTTGCTGGTCCCGAGTCGCGCCTGCGCCGCCGGGTTGAGCGGGTCCAGCGCAACATCCATGGCGTGCACGTCCAGCGCCTCGCGGAAACGGCCGGCCCGTCGCAGCACCAGGCCCAGGTTGCCGCTGGCCCAGGTCGAGCCGGGCTCCAGTTCAAGCGCCTTGCGGAACAACGCGATGGCCTCGTCAAACTCGCCGAACTCGCGTTTGAAGCGGCCGAGCGTGACGTAGGCGCCTGAGAGATTCGGATCGATGGCCAGCGCTCTTTCAAGATAGGGCCGGGCCCGTTGCCAGGCATCATTGACGTCGGCATTGCCGTTCCACACCGGCATCACCTCCATGCCCGCGAGTTCGTTCCAGGCCTGGGCAAAGTTTGGATCGATCTGGACCGCGCGCTTGAGTAGTGCCCGTCCCGCATCACGGGTCGGCGCTTGCCAGGCCGCGAGGTAGGCTTCGAAAGCCTCGAGGCTCGTCGTCGGCCCGCTTACGCCGGCCGAATCCACGCTGACCTGGAGCAGTCCGGTCAACTCCAGGGCGACAGTCCGCAGCATCGTGAACGGCGCGTCTGCCTCGACGAAAAAGGAATGGTCCCATAGCTGTTCTTCACCGTTGACCTTGTGCAGTGCGAGCAGCACACGCCGGTGTTGGCCGACCCCCGTGACGCCGCCTTCGAGCAGGTATTCCGCCTTGAGCCTGGCGGCATAATCGAACGGGGATTGTTGCTTGAAGTCGGTGCGCATGGACGACGTCCTGCCGACGATCACAAGACCGGGTATCGACGCGAGTTCGTGGATGATCTCGTGCGTCAGACCGGCCGAAAAAATCGTCTGGGAGCGATCTTCCGACAAGTCCTGCACGGGCAGTACGACCAAACGCACTTCCCCCGGGGGGGGCGGCCCACCACCGCCGTGTCTTGCGGAAATCGCCCAGCCGGCAAGCCCGAGGAGCAACGCCGTGAAGACGGCCGCCGCCAGCCTTAGCCGTTGTCGGCCGACGAGCAACCCGGGGGTCTTACCTGCCGGGGCATTGACCGGCCACAGTAATCGGTAACCGCGTTTGGGCAGCGTTTCGATCGGCTGGCTGCCGCAGTCTGCGACTTCCTTGAGGCCCTTGCGCAACTCGTAGATGCAGCGCGAGAGCGCAAAGTCGGTGACGATGACGTCCTTCCACACGTCCGCCATCAACGACTCGCGCGAGACCACCTGCTCGGCCGAGGCAGCCAGCCGGACCAGCACTTCCATGACCTTGGGGTCGAGTTGGCGCTCGCCGCCCGGGCCGGAGATCCTGCCGGAGTGGGGCCTTACCTCAACGGTGCCGAGCCGAAATGCCGGCGGCGGCCCGGTGTCCCGGCTTGCTTCTGGCTGGCGACTCGAAAGCGTGTTCATGCAAAGAGATACCCAAGACCCTGCGGAAAGTATACGTCAAAGGCATGAATTGGGCTAAGCCCGCGTGCCGGGGGGATGGTGCACGGTGCCGAGCATGACGGGCCGTGCGGCGCCGGTGATCGCAGAGGTGTCTTGCAGTTGCTCATCCAGCCTGGCCTGCGCGAGCCATGCGAACAACAGACCCTCCACCCAGTCCGGGTCGACGCCGTGGTACCTGGTCGACTCGACCACCACGTCCGGCAGGGCCCGGCGCAGCCGTGTCATCAGGTGCAGGTTGTGGACGCCGCCCCCGCAGACCAGCAGGCGGTCCGGCAGACCGCATTGGGCCAGGCTGGCGGCGACACTGCGCGCCGTCAACTCGACCAGGGTTGCCTGCACGTCGGTGGCGGAGAGCCCGCTGCCTGGCAACCGCCCGTCCAGCCAATCCAGGTTGAAATACTCGGTACCCGTGCTCTTGGGCAGCGGGCGTTTGAAATACGGGTCCGACAGCAGGTTCTCGAGACAGGCCGCGTCCACGGCCCCTTTGCCCGCCCAGGTCCCCCGGTCGTCGAAGTCACGTTGCAGATGCCGCCGTGTCCATGCGTCCATCAGGCAGTTGCCGGGACCGCAGTCGAAGCCCTTCAGTTCGCCGTCAGCGGGCAGCAGGGTCAGGTTGGCGATGCCGCCGAGGTTGAGCACCGCGCGGTTCTCGCTGGCCGAGTGGAAAATCTCGCGGTGCAACAATGGAGCCAGCGGCGCACCCTGGCCCCCGGCCCCGATGTCGGCGCTGCGGAAATCCGCCACCACCGTGGTCGCCGTGCCGCGGGCGATCAGTTCCGGCTTGCCCAGTTGCAGGCTGACGGGATCAACGGCGTCCGGGGCGTGCCAAACCGTTTGCCCGTGCGAGCCGATGACGCTGATGTCGCGCATCTCCATGCCGGCTTCCCGCACCAGGTCCTGCGCCGTGCGGGCAAAGAAACGGCCGAGGCTTTCGTCCAGCACCTGCGCTTCGTCGCCGAGCGGGGGCCGGCCCTTGGCGGAGAGTTGCTCCAGCATCAGCCTGATCGCGGCCGGGTAGGGCGCGCAGATCGCGTGCAGGATGTCCATGCGCTGCCCGCGAAAACTCACGAGCACGGCGTCCACCCCGTCCCGGCTGGTGCCGGACAGCATTCCAATGACGAGGGATTCATTCACCGCGGTGTATTCACCGGCCGGCGGCATACATCGATGCGGACTCGAGGCGCGCCAGTTGCGTCAGCGCGGTTGCCGCGCGGCGCTGGAAGTCCGCCAGTTGCTGCCCTTTCAGACCATCCGCCTTGGGCAGCGGCACGGTGCGGGGGTTGCGGTGCACGCCGTTGACGACAAACTCGTAGTGCAGGTGGGGCGCCTGCGCCAGGCCGGTGGAGCCGACATAACCGATGACCTGTCCCTGCTTGACGCGCTGTCCGCGCTTCACGGCGCGCTTGCTGAAATGCAGGTACTTGGTGATGATGCTGTTGGAGTGCTGGATAAACACATAGTTGCCGTTGTACTTGTTGTAGGCTGAGCGGATGACCTTGCCGTCGCCGGCTGCATAGACGGGTGTGCCCCTGGGTGCGCGGTAATCGATCCCGTTATGAGGCTTTATCCGTTTCAGGATCGGGTGAAACCGCCTTGGGTTGAAGTTGGAGCTGATATACGAAAAGTTCAGCGGCGCGCGCAAAAAGGCCTTGCGCATGTTGCGGCCGTCCGGCGCGAAATAGCGCGGCTTGCCGTCGATTTCATAACGTATCGCCTGGAATCGCTCCCCCTGGTTGATAAAGGTGGCCGCGACGATGTTGCCGTCGCGCAGGAAACTGCCGTCGCGGTACACTTTCTCGTAAACCAGGTAGAAACGGTCGCCGGCGCGTATGTCGAGCACGAAATCGATATCCCAGCCGAACAGGTTGGCCAGCTTCATGACCATGGCGTCGGTCAGGCCAGCCTCCTTGCCCGCCAGGAAGAGGGAAGACCTGATCGTGCCGGCGGTCTCCTCGGTCTGTGTATACAGGTCGCGGGCCTGGGTGCTGGCCGCCGGCACGCCGTCGGTGTACTTGACCAGCAGGTAGCGGTCCTCATCGATGGCGTAACGCATGCTTTGCAGTGACCCGTCCTCGGACCGCCGGAACTCGAATACGTCGCCGGGCCGGATATTTTTCAAACGCTTGGTGTCTGCATTC
>Ga0210122_1000034_pt1 | contig 32224 bp, 25 predicted proteins | sample Muzzi_CordB_D2_FD_185530 | JGI IMG/M metagenome (GOLD analysis project Ga0210122, IMG submission 185530) | Wetland microbial communities from San Francisco Bay, California, USA, that impact long-term carbon sequestration - Muzzi_CordB_D2 (SPAdes) | ecosystem: Environmental > Aquatic > Marine >... | reverse complement strand
GAAATTGATTAAACCCAATCCACCTTCGGTGGAAAGTAGGATGGGGCACCGTACCCGTCTGGTTCGGACGGAACGGTGGCCGTCCCTACATAATCTCCATACTAAAATTGTGATTGCTCTATTCATGTTTTAAGTTGCCTCGCCGCAGGCGATGGGGCATTCTTTCTTTCATCCGGAAACAAAGAATAAAAAATCCAATAAATCCTGTAAATCCTGTCAAAGAAAAAGAGGATATAATCGAATCCATTCAATAAATTCGTCATTTGCCATTCGACATTCGTCATTTGCCAGCCCAGAGGGGGTTTTTATTTTTCAACGATTTAATTCACCATCCTGGATATTGTTTCTGCTCTCGGCTTCGGTCGGCGTGGCCATGATCGGACTGGGCATTATCTGGCCCCTGGTGCCGGTATATGCCGTGGAGCTGGGAGCCGGCGGATTTCAGGTGGGGCTGATTATTGCCAGTTTCAACCTGGCCCGGGCATTTTTTTACCCCCTGTCAGGGCGCCTTTCGGACCGCTGGGGCCGCAAGCCGTTTATTGCGCTGGGCCTTTTGCTCTATGCCCTGGTGTCTGTTTTTTACGTTATGGCCACCCGGGTTGAAACCCTTATTTTGGTGCGCTTGCTGCACGGGATGACATCGGTTCTAGTCGCCCCGGTTGCCATGGCCCTGGTAGCGGATATTGCACCCAAAAATCGGCTGGGTCTTTATTTAGGGACGCAAAACATGGCGGTTATGCTCGGGTTGGGCGTGGGACCTGTGGCCGGTGGAATTATTCGCGACTACTTTGGCATGAATACGGCATTTTATGCCATGGGGGGCTTGGCGCTGCTGACTTTTCTGGGGGTTGCCGCCTTTTTGCCCGGAGACCGCCATCGCAAGCTGAATCAAAAGCGACAGTCGATCCCACCAATAAAAACGCTCTTGAAAAATCGCATCATTTTAGGGCTTTTTCTGCTGCGTTTCTTTCTGGCAGCCGGCCAGGGGAGTGTTTACACCTTTTTGCCGCTATTGGCGCTGCAAATTCAGATTACCAGTTCCCAGGTTGGAATTATTCTCGGTGCCAATATTTTCTTGATTGCATTTTTACAGCGACTCTGCGGAGGCCTGGCGGATCGAATAAACCCGATGTATATGATAATTGCCGGATCGCTGATCTCCGGGCTGGCCGTTTGGGGCATTCCGCTGGGTCAGGGGTTTGTAATGGTTTTATCCTGTAACATTTTGATGGGCATCGGCAACGGGGTCTCGATGCCCGGCGGTTTGGTACTGACCGGCCGGGCAGGCAAACAACTGGGAATGGGCGCCACGATGGGTTTGACGGATGCCGGCTGGAGCCTGGGTATGATTGTTTCTCCGATTATATCCGGTGTGATTATGGACCGCCTGGGGCTGAACAGCATTTTCTATGCCGGTGGAGTCCTGATCATCATCGGTACGGTAATAGTTGCGGTCGTTCTTAAAGGTTACGGGAAAGATACAACGGCTGCGCCCGGGGCGGAGCTTGAAGTAGACTAACTCTATAATTGAATACCATATTGCATTCGGCTTAAGGTGTTCAGACGAAAACCATTGACAATATGGATTGATCCTGGATCCTGGTTATTGGATACGGCTCGACTGAGCTCGCCGAAGTCTGGATGTTTCTGGATTTGATTCCCGGTGCATTCCTGATTATCCAGCATCAAGTATCGAGAATCCAGCATCGACCTCGTCAAGGTGACCTTCTTGCACCGACATCTCCTATATTTGGTATATAGCTTTATGCAACTTTAGGGTTAAGTTGATTGGGGTAGACCGGCTACAGGTGGAATCATCCTAATTCATGATTTCTGTTGGCTGTCTGACCTTTCGGTGAACGGTGGTCTTTAGCTATACTGTCGTTCAAACTGCCGTTTTCTCTTAAAATGGTATTTCCGGCAGCTTTTACAGTAAATCAGCTCATGAGTCCGCAGCCTGAGCACGCATTGCCAGCAGACAAAAAGCTTTTTGCCATCGGCAAATATCTTTGATCTTCTTTTGCATTCCTGGTCACAGATCATACAGTCCATGAAGGCCGACTTTATCCAATCCACCCTCCGATTGTCAAATCCGGTGACAATCAATTGACCGGCAATAGGGAACCATAGGATTTTAAGGGGCTACTTTAACCAGCAGACTCAAACCGGTTTTATAATTCTTAAATCACCATCGAGCCGTCATTGACGCAGCAGCTTCAAATCAACGATTTTCAGGAGAAAATAAAAAATCTGAAGATGTAAAGATAAGACCCAAGTCCGCCATCGAAACGTTTTCCTATTGACAATTTTGCATACATAAGCGATAAAGTAACAGTTCACGATTTCGTGGGTCCAATAATCCGAATCTCATAAATCCTCTCTGGGAATCAACGCCCTACAAACGGCAAATAATGTTCCCTGATAGAACCAGATCATCATCGGACCTTTGCGGCAGAGTCAGAAGTGACTCTGCCTTTCTATTTAGATTATAAAAGTAGTATCAAAGGAGTTTTGAAATATGTCTGAAGGAACGGTTAAGTGGTTTAACAAGAAAAAGAATTTCGGATTTATTGAATCCGAAGGCCAGGAAGATATATTCTTTCACGGTTCGAAAATTGTTGATCATGGTTTTTTTGGTTTACAAGCCAACGATCGCGTCACTTTTGAGGCTAGGGATACCCCCCAAGGTCGTCAGGCAGTTAACGTAAAAGTTGCCCGATAATCATTTGTCCAATTGAATCTAATAAATTGGGATTTTCGACTAAAGAGGACTGACCCCGCACGATCACTTTGATGGAATTCAACCAGCACTCGGCGTAGCTCCTGTCCGCTCTTAAGCCATATTTTCCCTGCCTGCCTACAAGCTTATTTAAGACTTAAACAATGCAATCAAATAAATCTCCACATCCAGTACACCCCTTATCTTTTTGAACAAGGCTTACTGCAGGGACCTGGTTTGCGGAATATATATCGAAACCACGGTGCCGCTATCCAATTTGGAATCAACCCCGATCCAACCCTCATGATTTTTAACAATTCCGTAAACCGCAGCCATTCCCAGTCCACGTCCGGGAGATTTGGTGCTAAAAAAGGGTTCAAATATCCTTTGGCGGGTTTTCTCATCCATGCCGGGGCCGTTGTCTTCTACCTGCAGGCAGGCATACAAACCGGGGTTTAGACCTGCATTGCGGCGCGCCAATGTTTCATCGACCGTGGTATTTTGGGTTTTAATACAGATACGGCCGCTGTTTTCCATCGCTTCACAAGCGTTGGAAAGCAGGGCTGCCAGGATGAGTTGAAATTGGCTGACATCAATTTCAACTTGCGCAACGTCATCTTGCAGTTCGGTTATAACTTTAATCACCGGGTTCAGTGAATGGCGGATCACAGCTAAAGCATTTTGAACGAAATCATTTAAAGACACGGATTGGAGGAAATATTTACCGCCGCGGGCATAGGCCAGCATCTGATTAGTCAGGGCAGCCATGCGAACGCTGGACGTCGTGATCTGGTCAACATATTTTTCAATAGGGCTATTTTGGGGTTGTTCCAATTTTAGCAGATCAATATTTCCGACGATGACCGACAATGCATTGTTAAATTCATGAGCGACTCCGCCGGCCAAGGTGGCGATGGCTTCCATTTTCCAGGCTTGCCTGAGCCGTAATTGCAGTTTCCTTAAATCGGTAATGTCGACAATACTGGTTCTGACACCGGTTGTAGTATCGCCCTCGTGAATCGGGGCCGAATTTACGATCAGCAATAGTTCCGCCCCTGTCTTATCCACCATTCGATATTCGGTTGAGCCAAGACTCTGTCCCCTTAGCACCTGCGCAAAACGTCTTCGCGCTTTCATCTGCTCTTCGGCCGGCAGCAGGTCCGTTATATACACTCCCTGCGCCACGTCATCATTTGAAAACTTAAAAAGCTCTATCCCGGCCTTGTTGATGAACGTAATACGCTGATTTGCATCAACTTCGCAGATGACGGAAGGCAACAGGTCGGACATTTCCCGAAACCGTTTTTCACTTCCGCGCAGCTTTTTATCCATTTCGGCTTTGTAGAGACCGATTTCGATGGCCGATTGCAGTTCTTTTTTGGTAAACGGCTTTAAAAGATAGCCAAAAGGCTCGGTATTTTTGGCCCTCTCCAGCAAGGCCTGGTTCGCAAAAGCGGTCAGGAAAATGACCGGTATGTTAAACTGGGCGTGCATTTTCTGGGCTGTCTGAATGCCGTCCAGAGCGCCTTTCAGGACGATGTCCATTATTATCAGGTCGGGCCGCTCATTTTGGGCCTGTCGCAATGCCGACTCTCCCGACTCAAAACTGCCGCAAATCGCATAACCCATATCCGTCAGGCTGACAGCTAAATCCTGCGCCACAATAAACTCATCTTCTACGATCATAATGGATGTCATATTAACAAAGCCTGTCCTGTTTTTGGCAATTCGCAGGGAAACTGAATCGTAAACCGCGTCCCTTCCTCCCGGCTTATTTCAACCCGTCCGCCCATTTGGCTTTCAACCAGACCCCATACCAGTTTCAGTCCCAGCGTATTGCTATCATGGATGTCGAAATTCGCAGGTAGCCCCGCACCGTTGTCGCAGACAATTAGACCGACACCATCCTTGGCCGTTAGAAAGGCTTCGATCCTGATTTCGCCGGCTCGTTCCGGAAAGGCGTACTTGAGGGCATTGGCGATAAGCTCGTTGATAACCAACCCGCAAGGTATCGCGTGGTCAATTCCCAAGTAAATGTGTTCTGCCTTGACGCAGATATTTATCCGGCCCGGAGAAATGTTGTGCATTCCCACTAAACCTGAAACCAACCCTTTGATATAAGCGTTCAGGTCAATTTTTGAGAGTGAATCGGACTGATACAGCATTTCATGTATCATGGCCATGGCGTTGATGCGGCTGCGGGTTTCACGGAAACACGCTTTCAATCTTTCATCCTGTATGTTGACGGCCTGAAGGTTCAACAAACTGCGGATAACCTGCATGTTATTCTTTACACGATGGTGAATCTCCTGCAGCAGGACCTCTTTTTCCCGCAAGGAGGCCCTTAATTGCCTTTCACTCCGGCGCAGAGCGTCTTCGACGTTTTGCCGTTCTCCGATCTCGCTTTTCAAATCCTGATTGACCTGTTCTAATTTCTGATGGGCGGACCTGAGGATTTTTTCCGCCCGGTGCCGTTCGGAAATATCCTTGATCGCCGACCGGCAAAAAATAGTTTGTCCGGCATCGGTAAAAAAAGGCATGCTCACGATTTCGGCCGGAAATATCGGCTGGTCTTTGACAGCGAGCCATATCGTATCGTTGGCGGTACTGCCGCTCATCACGTGTCGGAGGTGTTTGGCGAATTCGTTCTTTGACTTTTTGTCCAGAAAGATGCGGAACGGTTTGCCGGTCAGATGGCTTCGATAGCGGCCCAATAGTTCGGCACCGGTCAGATTTACTTCCAGTATTTTGCCAAGCGGATCGAAATTAAAAAAACCGACCGGCGCAAAATTATACAGATCCTGGTATTTGCGGTTGGTCGCCTCGATTTCCGACTGGGCCAGAATCAGATCTTCATTCTGGGCCCTTAATTCTTCCTGGTGAATGTGAAGTTCCTGGAGGGTATCCTTGAGCAGATTTTCGGCATGAATCCGTTTTTCCAATTGCATTTCCAATTCGGAGAGCTTCTGCTTAAGCCGCCGGTTCTCAAATTGTAATTCGGATCCATTTTCGGCATCGGATTTCATTTTATTCCCCGCGAGACAGCACTGGTGGCCCGGAACGTGCTTCGTCGGAAAACGCTCAACCCAAGCTGCCCTGACCACGGACAGATTTTTGTTTGGTGAGTATCATCGCAATTTTTTGGGAAAGTTGCGTCAAATCAAACGGCTTTTGAATAAAATCCTGCCGGTCCCGGGCAACGATCTCGCCGGCCTGGCCTTTCTCGCTATAGCCGCTGGACAACAGCACTTTAATTTGGGGGTTGATTTCTTTGAGACGGTTGTAAGTTTCAAAACCACTCATCGCCGGCATGATCATATCCAGGATAACCAGGTCGACGTCTTGACACCATTTCTGATAGATTTCTACGGCCTGCTCGCCGTTTTCGGCGGCGATGACCCGGTAGCCTAAGCGCTCAAGCAGTTTGCCGGAGACATCAAGGATCATCTCTTCATCATCAAACAGGTCGCGGTACTTGCGCTGCGACTGCGTAATTTCTTTTTGCGCGGTAATCAGATCTTCGTTCTGGGTGCGCAATTCTTCCTCATGAACCCGCAGGCTGTGCAGGGTTTCATTCAGCCGGGTTTCCAGGTCCTTTTGCCGGCCAAGGCGTTCTTTTAACCGCTGGATCTCCTCATGCAGATCAGAGATCTGTTCGGGGCTGAATTTGTCGGCGGATTTGGGCATATTATTATCTCCAGCCGGTTTTACTAATCGACCGGCTGTGCTTGCTTGTGCTCCGTCAGATCCCGGATGATGCCAACGAACTTGCGTTGCCCGAATACCCACATTTCCGTAACGGCCAGATCCATGGGGAAGGTCAGCCCGCTCTTGCGTTGCCCCGTGACTTCACGTCCGAGGCCGATAATTTTGGCTTTGCCGGTTTTTATATAATTTTCAATATATTCATTATGTTCGCTGCGATACGGCTCGGGCTGCAACAGCGCGACATTTTGTCCCGCGACTTCATCGCTGCGATACCCGAAAATACGCTCGGCCGCCGGATTGAACGATTCAATGATCCCCGTTTCGTTCGCGACGACGATGCCGTCAAACACATTATCCAACACGGCACGCAGGATCGTATTGCTTTCTTTCAGGGCTATTTCGGTTTGCTGAATATTGGACAAATCAATAAATGTCAACATCGCTCCCACCGGCCGGCCGAATTCGCTCAGGTACGGTGTAACGCGCATCAGGAATCTGCCGGAATCGATATTGAGTTCATGTTCGCATTCTTTGCCATTTTCGATTACCGTTAACAGCATGCCCCGCAGATCCGGCAGGCTGAGCGCTGAAGGAATCGAGGTGATTACATGGCCGTAATCGGAGGTGGTGAGCTGGAAAAACCGTTTGACCGTCGGGGTGAAGCGGGTAATTTTAAGATCATTGTTGACGATAATCATGGCGATTCCGCTTCGATTGAGGATGTTTTCCAGATCGGTGTTGGCCTCGGCCAGCTCGCCCGATTTGACCTGCAGCTCCTCATTGACGGTGGTAAGCTCTTCGTTGGTGGATTGCAGCTCCTCGTTGGATGTTTCCAGCTCTTCGTTGGATGACTGAAGTTCTTCGTTGGCCGACTGCAATTCCTCATTGAGCGACTGCAGTTCTTCATTGCTGGTTTCCAACTCTTCCACCGTGGTTTGCAGATGTTCGCGCGCAGCGGCCAGTTCCTGCTCCAGCTCCAACATACGCGGGTCGCCGGCTGTGTCTCCGACAAGCGTTTCCTGTTCGGTTTCAGCCAGCGGTGCGACTTCTTCGAACATGACCAGGGTCAGGTTGACCGACTCGGTTTGGGCCCCCGCAGGGCCGGCGTGCAAAATGAGTTTGCGGGGTTGGCCATTGTACTTGAAAGTAATTTTGTTGCTGCGAACAAACTGGTTTTCGCGCGTGGCCTTGTGGATAAGAGCCCGCAGATCGAGCCGTAATTCGGGCCTGGCCATGTTGAGAATGTTTAATCCGACTTCGCCCTGGGCCAGTGTCAGATAGGGCGCGACTTCGCCTTGGACGAAAATGATCTCCTGTCGGTCATCGATCATGACTGCACAATTGCCCATGGCGTTGATGACCGATTCGGCAAAAATCTGTTTGATGGAGATCTCCTTGTTCTTGGGAGTAATGGGGGCGGGACCTTTGCCGGTGTAGCTAAGGTGTCTGCCCAATCCGAAATCGACGACCGGTGTTCGCAGCGTCCCCCGGCGCTGAAATATCTTCCACTTTTTGACCAGGGGAACGAACAGGTCGGCAAATTGTCCGATAGACTCGGATTTGCCCAGAAACAGCAAGCCCTCCGGATTGAGGATATAATGAAACATGGGGACAATTTTTTTTTGAAGGCTGCTGTTGAAATAAATCAACAGATTGCGGCAGGAGATAAGATCCAGATGCGAAAAAGGCGGATCGCGGGTCAGATCCTGCTTGGCAAACACAATCATTTCGCGAATCGACTTGACCACCTGAACGGTATTATCGGCATGGGTAAAGAATTTATCCAACAGGTATTCATCCACATCAACGACGGTAGCCGTCGCATAGATGCCTTTGCGGGCGTGCATGATGGCATCCTGATCCAGGTCGGATCCGAAGATTTGAATATTGTATTGGTTTACGTCCTTACCCAATTGCCAGTAAAGCAGCATGGCGATGGAGTAGGCCTCTTCCCCGGTGGCGCAACCGGGCACCCAGATACGAATGTCGTCACCCTTATTTTTGGTTTTGAGCGTTTGGGGCAGGACGCGTTTCAGCGCCTGAAAGGCCTCGCGATCTCTGAAAAAACCGGTTACCGAAATCAGAATATCTTTGAACAGCAGATCCAGCTCTACCGGCACCTGCTTGATGTAATGGAGATAGTCTGCCAGGGATCGGATCTTGTGCAGCGCCATTCGGCGTCCCAACCGCCGATTGATGGTGGCCAGTTTGTAATCTGTCAGATCGGCTCCGGTGCGCTCGGCGATCATCTGCAGAATGCGGTCGATATCCTTGGGGGCCTCGGCTTCGGGCGGTATCTTGGGCACCAGGTTGGGATATTTGATGGCGACCTGCAGTTCCTTCCCGATATTGGCCGGATCGACGACCAGGTCGACATGCCCGGTTTCGATGGCCGCGCGGGGCATGCCGTTGTAACGGGCGGTTTCCTCGCTTTGCACGATCGTAATTCCGCCCCCGGCCTTGATGGCCCTGATGCCGTGGGCACCGTCTGAACCGGTGCCCGAAAGAACAATACCCACAGCGCGGTCCGCCTTGCTTTCGGCCAGGGAAGTAAAAAAATAGTCGATCGAAGGCTTGGGGCCGATTGCCGATGACGGTTTGCTCAATTGAAGCACCTTGCCGACGATTTTTACATTCCGGCCGGGTGGGGTGATATAGACATTGTTGGCCTCCAGGAATTGGCCGTCGACGATTTCCAGGACATCCATATTCGTGTGACGATCCAGCAGTGAGGCCATCATGCTGCGATGTTTGGGGTCCAGGTGCTGGACAATCACAAAAGCCATATTGGCGTTCGTCGGCAGACCCGGCAGGACATGTTTATAGGCTTCCAGCCCCCCGGCCGAGGCGCCGATGCCCACAACGATCAGGTCATTCGACGAGGCTGCGGAAGTTTTTGCGGTAGTGGGCGTCTTGCGGGCCGACGGGGTTTTTGTTTTTTTACGGGCAGCTTTGGGATTCGGTTTGGTCGTTTTGGGCTGAACCTTCGTCTTCTCAGTGGCCATGGCGGCACCTCGTCGGTTGGATAAGAAAGGCTGAAACGATTACATCAGTTGACACCGGGTTGCTCAAGCGCCGATGTCCTCTTAATAATAACTACGAAAACACCTTGGGCAAATTTTTGTTTGGCTTCCGCCCTCTGTTTAGCCTAAGTCGGATTTAAACAATTCAACCGAATTAATCCTCACATCCAGCAATTCCGCAACTTTGAGTTTGGCCCGCATGCCTTTCGGACTGCCGGCGACAGCGGTAATCATACCGATTCCCAGCTGTTCCCTGAGTTGACGGATGACTTCCTCGTTGGTCAGGTCTGATATTTCTACCTTCAGTTTTTCTGCCACATATTGTTTTGCTTCAGCGAGTTTCATTTTTTTAATCAGCTGCATCCAGGCCACCAGATCTCCAGTGGTTCGGATGCCGCCCATACCGGAAGCAAAGATATGCGCCAGGTGCATCCCGAACGGGTCGCCTACGCCAATCTACAAGCCGTCCGCCTTGCCGATCTGCACCAGTGATTTGGATGCCCGCGTGACACTGTCAATCGGCGGCGCCTCCATCATCGGAACACCGCCGACACCCATGCCGACATTTACATGGACCGGGATAGCTACGGCTGCCACGGCTTCTTTGACGAAGGTCGCGGCCCGTGCGACATTCCAAGCCAGGGATTCATTGGTGCTGGTACCGACGGCTACTCCGAATATACTGGCGCCGGCCGCTTCCGCGATGCGGGCCTGCTGGTGGGGATACATTCCGGCCAGCTGTTCGCCCTGAAAAGTAATCTCCCCGTGCATTCCTAAAACAAAATCGCCTGCGCCTCCCAGGATGATCGGCATGTCCGGGGCTGCTTTTCTCAGATCACCAATGGCCTGTAACGCGGCCAATAAATCAGCATCTCCGGCCGAACCGGCGGTATCCAGATTGAGCCCTTCACAGCCGACACCGTTTAATTTTTTGCCGACATAAACCAGATCTTCGCGCAATTGGGCGGCCGCCGCCTCCTGTACTTCCTGGGCTTCCTTGATTTTTCCCAGGGGCAGAAGATCGGCCGGATTTATGTGGGGCCCGTCCGGCTGAAAGTACAAGCCCATATTGGGCTGGGCGCCGTATAAAAACGGGGCGGTGGTCATCATCGAGGTCGTGTAATACTCATTCATCTCCGAATTGATGATGGGCTTAACCGGTTTGAAGCTGTAATCACTGTGCCCCATGGAGGTCGTATCCGCCGCACAGGCGCGTTCGTAGGTCAATATCGCCTGCATGCGGCTTAAGGATACCCCGACACCGCCGCTGTCCTGACCGGAATAAAAACTCATCGAACAACCGTCATCTGTGACAATCACCTCCTGACCGGGCCTAACGCTGACGGCCCGGGAGGGCTCGGCCATGATTTCAAAGAGGGCTTCCCTTTCCTCGGCGGTGAGCTCCGGAATTTCAGCATTCTGCGCAGCCTCCCGGGTGCCGGCCAGAATGTCTTCTTTAATTTCCGCGGCTGCCATGGAAACCAATTCGCCGTCTCCCATGCGGATTTTAATTTTATCCTTCATGAGTATTTTTCTCCCGTTTATTCACCGATATTCTCTGACTTGACCATAACTGAAAATGCCAAAATTGACTAAAATGCACTAAAATGCCTAAAGTTTAGGAGTCGCTACGCCCCATCTATTTATCGAGAAGCAATGCCTGGTGCATAAGATCGGAAGATCTGAAAAATGATTTTGGGGCGCACTCTATGTCTCTGATTAAATCGAAAGTATACCATAATTTTAGTCATTTTAGTCATTTGCAAATTTTTAAACTTAAATCCCCAACTCTCCTTCGGTTTCGGTGATAATCGCCTGCATGTCCGCCACGACCTTCTCAGGTAAGGGCAGCGGCTGATGGTTTTGCAGTATATCCCGTGTTTTTTCCGCAGCTTTAGTATAGCTGTCGGTAGCACCCGCGGCTTGCCACTTTTCCCTCCGGTTGCGATCGATAAATTCCGGCTGAGAATGGGAGCGCACATGTTTTAACGTGTGTTGCTGGGTCAAAAAGTCTTTAGCAGGTCCCACCGCCTTAATGACATCAACAGCCAGGGATTCGTCGTCAACCACAAAACCGCCGATGGTATGTTTGATCATCCTGACAAATTCATTGTCTAAAACCAGCTGGGCGAAATCGAAGGTGAGGCCGCTTTCGAGCATTCCCGGTCCGTAAATCAGATTGGCACCTGCCAATGCGGGTATCAGTCCGGTGAGCGTCTTCTCGTGGCCCATCTGGGAATCGGATATTTTGGAATCACTCTACCCGCCGGCGACATAACTGGGCAGGGCATAGTAGCGGGCCAGTCTTGCAACTGCGCCGCTGATGATGGCACACTCGGGTGTTCCCACGGAGGCTGCGCCGATCCTCAGGTCCATCGCGGTGGTTGAGCTGCCGTATATTACGGGCGCACCTTTGCATGTGAGCTGGTTCAGGGTAATGCCCCCGAGGACTTCGGCGTTGTGGGTAACCAGGGTTCCGGCCAGGGTTACCGGCGACGTGCCGCCGGCCATGGCCATGGACAGAATATTGATCACCGACCCGCTGCGGGCAGCTTCCATAATAATATCGCAGCATTCACGGATCAACTGCAGCGGACTGACCGGGCAGGTCGTGAAAGACAAGATGGGCCGTTCTTTTAATTTTTTGATTCCTCCGACAATCGTGCCGGCCATTTTGACCAGTTTTTTTAACAAGAATCCGCTGCCGGGGCCGACGCAGCAATGCTTGGTGGTATTGGTCAGCATGGCTTCAGCGTTGTGCAGCGAGATGACTTCTTGAGGGACATCGCTGGATCCAACTGCTTTTTCACAAACATCGATCCCGTCCAGGTAATCGACCAGCTTTGCGGCGTCGGCCAGATCGGATTTGACAGGCGGGCGGCGTTGACCGCTATACGGATCGACCACCTCGATGCCTTCGCTGAAGTTGGTAAAGTGCACCCGGCCGGCCTCCAGCACTTTGTCGCGGTCGGGATCGCGACCGGCCAGCAGAATTTTGGAAGGTGCGGATCGAATCGCATCCTCTACCAGATAGGGCGGCAGTCTAACGATTTTCTTTTGGCGATCCACCTCGGCGCCGGCCCCGTCAAAGATATCCAGGGCTTCATCTGTCTCGATAAAAAGCCCTGTTTTTTCAAGCACTTCTATTGTGGTCAGGTGAATATCAAATAATTCGTCGTCCGTCAGAAAATTCAGGCCTAACCCCTGGCTGCGATGTTTACCCGGATGGAAATTTCGCATTTCGATTAAATCCTTTTATACATAGCGTCTTAAGCTGTTGCGTTATCGTTGCCCGGATCGTTCATTCTGGAAACTGCCGCTTCGTATTAAAAACACATAAACGCCGTGTTTGTATAATGATTTTTGTCATTATGCATCGCTCAGATCGATGTTTTGAGACACCTTCTAACAAAGGGTCGATTGAAAATCAACATCTACTTAATGGCTTGACACTCGTACAACGTCAGTCTATTTATTATTTGTAACGCTCATCAAAGACTGAAAAATCAGGTTATGGATAGATCCCGCTGGTTTGGTATCCTATTGGTTGATCTTGACAGAGCGGCCCTTGAACGGATAACGGATAAATTGATGCCGTATCAACCGATTGCGGGGGGTGGATCGATAGTAGATCACGTGGACTCTAAATTCACGCAGCTCGGTGCGACACCGTGACCTCCCGCCACCACTGCCAATTTATTGCACTGCGGTCAATGGGATGCGGTAATTATTAGAATTATGAGGAAAAGCTAATCCAAAAGTTAATTGTTAATGGTTATTCGTTATTGGAAACGAAACCATACTTATTTATTTTAAAACCAGTAACTCATAACAAATAACTTTCTTTTTTATGGGAGGTTGCTTTGAGTATTGCCTGGACCGAAATCCAGCAGGCACGCCTGATAGAGTTGGCGGCCGATGAAGTCGAGCTCGCCATGCAATTTGAAGACACGTCGGTTCGTGACAGAGCATTCCAACAACTTGAGAAACAGCTGGTCAAAGTTGAGCGGCAGAAGCTGCAGGAATTGCGTGAAGGCCCTCGCCGACCCAGGCTTTGCCGGCTGGAGCGCCGTTTGGCGGATCTGCTGGTCGAAAACAATTTTGTCCAGGTGACCACCCCGACCATCCTGTCGAAAGGCCTGTTAGCTAAAATGTCGATTGATGACAACCACCCGCTGGCAGCACAGATATTCTGGCTGGGTAATGACAAGTGTCTGCGTCCGATGCTGGCGCCGCATTTATATTTTGTGCTCAAAGACCTGCTGCGGTTGTGGGAGAAACCGGTGCGGATATTCGAGATCGGCTCCTGTTTCCGTAAAGAGTCGCAGGGTGCCCAGCATTCGAATGAATTTACCATGCTCAACCTGGTAGAGATGGGACTTGCAGAAGACCAGCGGCTGGCAAGACTTGAGGAAATGGCGGCCCTGGTTACAGCGGCGGCCGGCATCGATGACTATATTCTTCAATCGGAAGACTCCGCCGTATACGGTGAGACCATAGATATTTTAGCCGGCCAGGATCGGTTGGAGATTGGCTCCGCCGCAATGGGGCCCCACGTGCTCGATCAGGCCTGGCAAATCACGGATGCCTGGATGGGTATTGGATTCGGACTCGAGCGCTTGCTCATGATTGCGGACAAAAGCAGGAGCCTGGGAAAAATGGGCAGAAGTCTGGCTTATCTGGATGGGATCCGTCTGAATATATAGTAGTTCATAGTTCATAGCTGATAGGATGAAGGCATAGAAACTCGTAGCTCTTAGCTCACAGCTCATAGCTGATGGTTCCCCCGATAAACCATTCGGGTATGGCGATTGTTAATCAATACAGTGAGCAAATTCCATGGCTTGAAACCCTTGAACCCTGAACCGTGAACCGATCAGTTCAGGTTGTATGGAGATCACAAAGCATTGGGAGAAAAGTCGCCTAGCAGGCCGCCTGTCAAAAGGTACTACCGCAAGCGGGTGGAACTTTTCCGGCTGATTGATAAAATAAAACTCTGGCCTTCGCGGACAGGCCTGCTGCACGGTATCAAGACGATCGAGGTGATCGGAGATCAGGCACGAATTACGACCCACTGCAACAAAACCTTCCTGATTTCCAACTCCAAAAACAGCCGGGCGGCACGCTGGCTCAGAAACAAATGGTTCAAGGGGGTGTGCGGGACCTGCCGGGTTCCCGAATGGAAACTGGAAAAGTACTCGGCTACCCAATTCAGACGTCAGTACGGATCGGCTCTGTTAAAGGAAAATGAATCGAATGGGAAGTAAAGGTTCAGGGTTCAAGGGTTCAATGTTCAGGGATAGAAGGATTCGGATCTTAGCTTATTTTTTCGGTGCCATGATTTTTAAGGCTTTCCTTCAATATTAACCTCTGAACGATGAACCTCCGAACCTTGAACCTATCGACGAAGGAGATATACATGCATCCATTAATCGAAACGTTGGTAAAAGACGGTCCGGCCGTGACGGACGGTTCCTGGGGCACCCAGATGCAAAAACGCGGCTTAACCCGGGGGCAGAATCCGGATTCATGGAATCTGAGCCATGCGGACCAGGTCCGGGAGGTCGCCGAACAATATGTCAACGCCGGCAGTCAGATTATATTAACCAACACCTTTGGTGCCAGCCGTCTGTCATTGGCCAACTTCCAGCTGGCCGAAAAAGCGGTTGAAATCAACATGGCCGGTGTCCGGATTTCGAAGGCAGCCGCTGCTGATCGGGCAGTTGTTTTCGCCTCCATCGGCCCGACCGGAAGAATGCTGGTAACCGGGGAAACCACGGAAGCAGAGCTGCAAAATGTTTTTGAAGAACAGGCCAATGCCCAGGCCCGGGCCGGAGCGGATGGTATTGTCATTGAAACGATGATTGATATCGAAGAGGCCCGAATTGCGGCCATTGCTGCCAAACAGACCGGATTGCCGGTCATTGTCAGTATGGTTTATGATTCCGGTGAAGATAAAGACCACACCATGATGGGCAATAGTCCGGAAGAAGTTGTGGCAGAAATTTCCAAAATTGGTGTCGACGGTATCGGCGCCAATTGCGGACAGGGAATTGAGGCGTTCTTGCCGATTTGCAGGCGCCTGCGGCAGGTTACGGATCTGCCGATCTGGATCAAGCCCAATGCCGGGCTGCCGGAAGTCGTCGATGACGGTGTGATTTTTCGTACGACGCCCGGCGAATTTGTCCAACACGTACCCGAACTGATCCAGGCCGGTGCGAATTTTATCGGCGGCTGCTGCGGTACAGATCAGGAATTTGTGAAGGCAATCCGGCAAGCGGTGGTTGAATTGTAAAACCGAAGATATAGCTCTTTGGACCAGGTCATTAACGTCCTTCAATTCCGGCTTGTCCGGACTAGGAAAGCAATATGCTCGAATCCATAATTCTTCCCTTTCACGACTGGCTGGTTGAATTGCGCCGTGATCTTCACCAAATCCCTGAACTTGGCTACCAGGAGGAAAAGACGGCTGCGAAAATCTGCCAGGTGCTGGATCAACTGGAAATTCCGTACCAGAGCGCTGTCGGCAAAACCGGTGTGGTTGCCAGACTCAAGGCTGATAGACAAGGACCGCTGGTCGCCTACCGGGCCGACATGGATGCCCTGCCGCTGGAAGAAGTAAATGATGTTGCCTATAAATCCCGGCACAACGGGCTGATGCACGCCTGTGGCCATGACGGGCATGTCACGGTTGCCCTCGGGATCATTCGCTGGCTTAAGGAACAGGGGTGGCCCCGTAAAGGCTGTGGAGAAATCCTTTTTTTCTTTCAACCCGCCGAGGAGGGCGGGGCCGGCGCCAAAAAGATGCTGGACACCGGCCTGTTCGATCAGGAGCCGGTCCAAGCCATATTTGCCGGCCACATGAACCCGGAACTGCCCGTGGGAAAGGTGGAGCTTATTTACGGAACGGCCCATGCGGCCACCAATACGATCCGCATTCGAATCAAGGGCAAAGGCGGTCACGGCGCAGCCCCCCATCTTTGCATCGATCCCATTATTGCGGGGGCTCATCTGCTCACCCAACTGCAGACGGTTACCAGCCGCACGCTTTGTCCCCTGGACAGCGCCGTCCTGACCATTGGTGAGTTTCACGCCGGAACTGCTGAAAATATCATACCGGAAGAAGCCAATTTGAAGGGAACTCTGCGCACCCTGACGCCGGAGGTCCGCGAGCAGGCTGTGCGCAGGATTGATGAAATAGTCAAGAGCCTGGACCTGGCATTTGGGGTTTCAACCACCTTCAAAAATATTGAAGGCTATCCGGCTCATATCAATGATTCAGAAAAAGTGGATCACATGAAAAGCTGTGTGACCGAGGTCCTGGGTGCTGACGCCGCCCACATCGCCCGCCCCAGGATGGGTGCCGAAGATTTTTCCTATTTTTGTCAAAAATGGCCCGGTGCCATGGTGGGGCTCGGCTGTCATGATCCCGCCAGGGGATTTGAATTTGCCCTGCATTCACCTCATTTTAATATGGACGAAAGGGTTCTGGATGTCGGTGTCCGGCTAATGGGTCATGCCTTGATTCAATATATAAAAAAAGCGAAGTCAGCTTAAATTCGGATATAGAGGTTCAGCATTCCAAATTTAGCATGAATTCCTAACCTCTGAACCCGGAACCTCTGAACTCTGAACGGTTACCTCAGGGGAACACTGCTCCCTGGGTTTCACCGAAATTGGTTCGGGCGTCATATGCTCTTTCTTTTGCGGCGTATTCTGAAAGGATGCGCCGGCCAAGTTGGTTGGCTGTTTTTGCCAGAGCATCACAGGTCACCGCAGAGTCTAATCCAGCAATGGATCGTTCAATTTCAATTGCCGCCTGCCTGCCGAAATCTTTATGCCCGTTCTCATGCTGTTTTAATGACTGCAGATACGCATCCCATTTCGCCTTTAACGCCGCCGGTGCGCCGGTGCGATTGACCCAGCGCGGCAATCGAAATTCAACGGTGAGGGTTGTGGTAACAGAATTAGTTGAGCAACCATCATCGGCCAGCCGATACCGGTAATTCCACTTTACATCCCAACCCGTGTAGGCGTCGTAGATGTTACCGTCCGTCCACACCACGCCGTAGATATTCATCTGCTCCCTGAGTTCGGCGGCCGTGCGGCCTTCAATATCATAATAGTCATAGCTGATTTTGATCGTTGGTTCGGCATTGGCTAAAGATGCCAGTCCTAAAAGCAGGACAATGACTAGTTTGCCGGACAGATACCCAACCCGGGCAAGCCGGAATTGAATATTTGTGGTATCGCTTCGCTCTGTCTTATTTATTAAATTGATAGAATTCCTTAAATATTCAATCTGGCTATGGCATAAATTGTGTGCAAACATGATGTGATTTCCATTGCTCCATCACTCCAGTACCGTGATTTTTTAATTCCTGCGTTCCACCAGGAGGCAACCCAAATGAGGGCTATCTTAGCCCGGATTCTTTACTCATCGGTGACGCATCCTTCTGATGCCGACTTGACATTTTTAATATACTTATAAAGGGTTCCGCGGCTTGCCTTAAACGGCGGCGCCTGCCAGGCTTTGCGCCGTGCCGCCATCTCCGTATCACTGATATCAACGTCGATGATATTCTTCTCAGAGTCGATGGTAATTTGATCGCCGTTTTTTAACAGGGCAATAGGCCCGCCTTCCTGGGCTTCGGGGGCAATGTGCCCGACAATAAACCCGTGCGACCCACCCGAAAAACGGCCATCCGTCAGCAGGGCGACGTCGTTGCCCAGACCGGCGCCCATGATGGCCGATGTGGGGGTCAGCATTTCAGGCATCCCGGGCCCGCCCTTGGGACCCTCGTAGCGGATTATGATGACATCCCCGCTGTGAATTTTTTGCACTTCCAGGGCCGCCAGCATTTGTTCTTCAGAATCAAACACATTCGCCGTTCCGGTAAATTTTGTTCCTTCTTTGCCGGTTATCTTGGCAACTGCGCCCCCCGGCGCCAGATTGCCCCGCATAATTTGCAGGTGCCCGGTTGCTTTTACCGGGTTATTCAGGGGCCGGATAATTTCCTGGTCCGGTGATAGGTCAGCCAAATTTGCCAGGTTTTCGGCCAGGGTCTTACCGGTTACCGTCAGGCAGTCGCCGTGCAGTAATCCGGCCTCCAGTAAATATTTCAATACGGCCGGAATGCCGCCGGCAGCATGGAGATCTTCCTGGACGAAGCGACCACTTGGTTTCAGATCGGCCAGGAAGGGAACCCGGTTGCTTATTTGCTGGAAATCGTCCAGCGACAGCGGGACATCCACCGAGCGTGCCATGGCAATCAAATGCAGGACGGCGTTGGTTGATCCCCCCAACGCAATAACTATTACCATCGCATTTTCAAAAGCCTTACGCGTCATGATGTCGCGCGGTTTAATATCATTTTCCAGCAGATGGCGGATGGTCACCCCGGCCTGAAGGCACTCTTCTATTTTTTGCGGTGAATCAGCCGGGGTGCTGGAACTGTAAGGCAGTGACATGCCCATCGCCTCGATTGCCGAAGCCATGGTATTGGCCGTATACATGCCGCCGCATGCCCCGGCTCCCGGGCAGCTGTGGCGAACGATTGAATGGCGCTGGTCTTCATTAATTTTCCCGGCAATAAATTCTCCGTAGCTTTGAAAGGCAGACACGATATCCAGTTTCAGATCGCCATGGTGGCCGGCCCGAATGGTTCCCCCATAAATCATCAGAGAAGGGCGGTTCAGTCGTCCCATGGCCATTACACAGCCCGGCATGTTTTTATCGCAACCCGGAAGGGAGATATTGGCATCGTACCATTGGGCATTCATCACCGTTTCAATCGAGTCGGCAATAAGATCTCGGGACTGCAGCGAATAGCTCATGCCTTCGGTTCCCATGGAGATGCCGTCACTGACCCCGATGGTATTAAAGCGCATGCCGATCATGCCGGATGTTTCCACCCCCTCCTTCACCTTGGCAGCCAGGCTGTTTAAATGCATGTTGCAGGTATTGCCTTCAAACCAAACACTGGAAATACCCACCTGGGCTTTTTGCATATCGTCCTCCTGCAGGCCGGTGCCGTAAAGCATGGCCTGGGATGCGCCCTGGGACTTTGGCTGGGTAATCCGGGAACTGTACCTGTTTATTTTCTGAGACATTTTATGCTCCTTTTACACAGCGTCGTAATAAACTGCGAATCTGGATCTTGGGCCGTTGATATTTATCCCATCGTCTATGGTTGAATATGCAAAACGCTGTGTATGTGTGAGAAATGATTTTTGTCTTAATTAATACACAACGTCATAATAAGATGTGTAATTGTCCATTTGAAACGAAAATGTTTAATATGATATTTGTAAGGTCGATTTCTGATTCGTCAACCTTCACACACTGACCTGTTTTCGCCTTTTTCCGCTTTGTTGCGCGAAATCACACCAAAGGCGGACAAGCTCAAAGCGATAGTAGCCCCAGGAGTTGTAATAAAATTAAGAATGCTTACTTTTTTGAAACTCTTCGAGAGGGTATTGAATAAATTATTGATATCGAGGTGTGGAATGAAAAAGATACTCTTGACGATATTATCTATTTTCTTATTTGCATATTCCGCCAGTTGTTCGGAGCATACCGAAAGCAATTCGAAAACGGTGCCGCCGGTTTCCGGCACGATTGTGAACGGATATCGGGTTTTATCCGTTCTCAAGACACCGGGTGTGATCGACCTGAAGGTCTATCGCGGCGACTATATTAAGTTCGAGTTTGATCCATCCGTTCAGGATCCGTTGCTGTCGATACCGGATCTTGGCATTCAAAAGAGACTGCCCAACAATCCGGCTGAAGCACCGTATTTCAAAATGAAAACGCCGGGAACCTTTGCTTTTTCCCTGGGAGAGATCAATGGCAACCTATCCGTCATTAATTACCTCCAGGCCAGTTATCGGGAAGTTTCATCCCGGGAGGCTGCTGAACTCATTAAAAATGAGCAGCCGCTTATTTTGGATGTCCGCACGCCGAATGAATACAAACGAGGACACCTGCGCGATTCGGTTTTAATTCCGGTTCAGGAACTGCAAAGTCGCTACAAAGAATTGGGGGACCAGCCGGATCGGGAGATTTTGGTCTATTGTGCCACCGGCAACCGCAGTACGGTGGCTTCCAAAATTTTGATCGATAAGGGCTTTAAGCATATCGTCAATATGCGGGGCGGAATATATGATTGGAGCAATAATAACTTTCCCGTAACGCGTTGAGGCTCGATACTGGATACTCGTTTCCTGGATCTGCGGGGGCATGCTTCGCAATCGTGGCAAAAAGAACTCCCCGACCGCCCGAACAATTAACAGCTACAGGAGGAAGATGAATGTTTATTGATTTAATTCGGCAAAGGAGAAGTATTCGCAAGTTTACGGATGAAGCAATCGAAGCGGATAAGATTGAGTTGTTGAAAGAAGCCACACTGCGCCCACCGTCTTCAATGGGTCATAACCCCTGGGAGTTTGTCTTTGTCAGCGACAGGCAATTATTAACCAGGCTATCGAAGGCCAAACCGCACGGTTCAAGCTTTCTGGCTGAGGCGCAGCTGGGAATCGTTGTATGCGCGGATCCGGAAAAATCGGCCGTCTGGATCGAAGATGCGTCAATTGCCACCATATATATCCACCTCGCAGCGGCAGCGCTGGGGCTTGGAAGCTGCTGGATCCAGATAAGGGAAAGGATGCACGATGATACAAGATCCGCCGAGGCTTATATTTCCGAGGTCTTGGAAATACCTTCAAATTTAAAAGTGGCAACCATGGTGGGTATCGGATATCCCGCGGAACAAAAAGCGCCCCACAAAAGAGAGTCACTGCAGGATGAGAAGGTTTTTATTAACGGCTATGGCAGACCCTTCAAGAGCGGGTAGAATTTTAAGCCCGAATTTTTTAAAAACTTATTGTGGCCTGATTTGAGCGATTCCAATAAGAAGGTTGAAACAATGGCACAATCTGTTTGGGCGGGTATAAAACCCGCCTCTGCTTATCAGGCTAGTCATCTTTTCGTAGGGGCGGGCTTTACGCCCGCCCGGATTGGATGGTGTACCTTTTTCAATATTAAATAACCTATCGATAGGCCAATATCGGCCAATTCCTTTTCACTGCAATTTTTCTCAGCGGGCCGGTGGGTTCAACCACATGCGGAAACCCGACCAGTTCAAGCAGCGGCAGGTCGGATTGATGGTTGCCGTAGGCATAGGATAAATCCAGATCAATCCCGTTGATTCGGGCTAGTTCTGTGGCGAGATGGCGTTTGGTTGTATCCAGGCACAGGGGTCCTTTGGGCCTGCCGGTAAGCAGGCCGTCGGGTCCTTCTTCCAGGTCCGTGCACAGCAGATGCTCGAATCCGAGATCCAGTGCCACGGGCTCGAGCATGTATCTGATCGAGCCGGATATGAGAACCATCGAATGCCCCTGATCCCTGTGCCGGTTGACTTTCGCCAGGATGTTGGGCGCTAATCTTGGTTGCAGAATTTCCCTGTAAAAAGTCGCGGAACCCTCTTTAAACTCATCCAGTCGCCGGTTGCGGTAAAGGCGCAGTAGTATTTTCGCTGTCTGTTCATCGGAAATCAAATGATGTCTGAATAAAAAGCCGGCCACAAAAGCTTTCACGATAAAGCCCTGCGAGACCAGGCGCCGCTCCCACAAATATTTAATACCCAGTCGGCTGCTTTCCGTATCCAGCAGGGTCTCGTCAAAATCGAAAAAAGCACCTATCCTTTGAGGTATCATCGGTTTAACCCACCCCGCATTCGGTATCAATTGTGTGCTGTTTTGAGCCTGATTTAGCTACCGCTGAGTATAGAAACTAAAATAAAGTGTCAAGCATTATAAAAAAAATCCCGGGCGCTGATTGTGCCCGGGATCCATAATAAAATTGCTAACCTTAACGATACGCGTAAAATCGGCATCCGACATGCCTACCATTTCATGATAATCAAAATCCCCTAAATAACGGTAAACTCGAGCGAACCGTTTTCAAACGTATCATTTAAAAAAACCTCCACTAACCCATTGCCCCCTAAAATCAAAAACAGAATTCGGGGCTGATTGCATGAATGGAAATGCAAGGATGAGGCAGAAATTCCTGGAAATTTTTTCAAGCATATCAGCACCGCCCTCTCTGTGTTTGATGCCTTGCGCGATCAGACAATCAGGTCAATGCTGATCCGCCCGGCAACCCCGCTGCCCTATCCATTTTGGACTTAGGCCGGTGGCTTTGCGCCCCAATCTTTCAATTGGTTTGCCCTTTTTCCTGCAGATAAATAATCGGCCGGTCGTTAAGACTTGCGACCTACACTGATATCGGTATTCCAGGAAACAACTTTAGCTTTTTTGGGACCGATTCAGGACGGATAGCAGCTGGAGTCGGATAAGCAATTAACATTACACAAAAACAATGCCAGCTAAATTTAAGGCGCTTTTGTCCGATACTAAAGGTTAACTTAACTCTTAAAAACCATCAGTTACCTTCGAAAACGGGTTTTTGCTTTGTCACAAATGCATTATAGGCGCGTTGGAAATCCCCGGTCTGCATACACAGCGCCTGGGTCTGGGCTTCGGCTTCGATGGCCTGATCGATGGTCATGTTCCATTCCTGGTTGAGCATGGTCTTGGTCATGCCGTGGGCAAAGTTGGGACCGGCCGCCAGGCGCGCTGCCATGGACCGAGCTGCGGCATAGGGATCGTCACTGACGCTGTTCCAGAAGCCCCAGCGCTCTCCTTCCGCGGCGTTCATGCTGCGGCCGGAAAGCAGCAATTCAGTTGTGCGGCCCTGTCCGATCAGACGCGGTAATATCGCGCAGGCACCCATGTCGCAGCCGGCCAGACCCACCCGCACGAAGAGAAAAGCAACCTTGGCATCCGCTGAACCATAACGCAGATCACAGGCCATGGCGATGGCCGCACCGGCGCCGGCACACACGCCTTCAATGGCCCCGATCACGGGCTGGGGGCAGGCGCGCATCGCTTTGACCAGATCGCCGGTCATGCGGGTAAATGCCAAAAGCCCCTTCATGTCCATTTGCGTGAGGGGGCCGATTATTTCATGCACGTCGCCGCCGGAGCAGAAATTGCCGCCGGCACCCCGGATAATGACGGCACCAATATCGTCGGCATAAACCAGCATGCGAAACAAATCGCGTAGCTCCGCGTAGGAGTCAAAAGTCAGGGGATTTTTGCGTTCGGGGCGATTGATGGTGACCGTTGCAACCGTGCCTTCCGTTTCCCATAAAAAGTGCCGTGCCTTATAATCCGCCAGCTTATTTGCATGCATCGTGCTTTTCCTTTCAGTCCCGGAAATTATTTTCGAGGTAGAAATAGAATTACTATCGGGGTAAAATCGGAAAAATGCCTAAAATTGTAGTTTCGCTGCGCTCAGCCAATTTATATGAACCAAAGGGACATATTTTCAAGCAACATAAGTTTCTTTAAAGTCAAAAATTACGAAGTTGCGGCGCATTTTTTTTAAATCGATTAAATACCTTAATTTTAGTCATTTTCAAATTTTAGTTAATTTTAACTTTCCGAGCTATAGCATATCTTTAATTCGTCATTCGTCAATCGACATTCGTCATTCCTCACGTCACTTCCCCGCCGGCGACCATGATGGCCTGGCCGGTGATGGCGGCCGACTCCGGCCGGCATAGCCAGATGACGGCATCGGCCACTTCCGAGGGCTGGATAAGACGGCCCTGGGGATTGTCTAGCGTGAGTTGCGCCAGGGCCTCATCCTCCGTACGGCCGGTTTTTATTACTATATTCTTTATCGCATCCCTTACGATGGCGGTATCGGTATATCCAGGACAAACCGCATTGACGGTGACACCGCTGGGGGCTGCTTCCAGGGCCAGGGACCGTGTCAATCCCAGCACACCGTGTTTGGCGGCGCAGTATGCACTGGCATACGCATAGCCCTTGACTGCGGCGGTACTGGCCACATTGACGATGCGACCCCAGCCGCGTTTGCGCATTGGATCATATACGGCCCGGGTGCAGTTGAAAACACCATCCAGATTGACGGCCAGCATGCGGCGCCAGAGCGCAAGATCCATTTTGTGAAACGGTGCCGTGGCAGCGGCTCCGGCATTGTTAACCAGAATATCGACCGGCCCCAATTCAGTTTGTGCCTGTTCAAAAGCAACCGCAACGCTGTCGGTATCGGTCACATCACAGCATACGCAACGGGCCTCCTTGAGGGTTGCCGTTATGGATTCCAGGGGCTTTAAGCGGCGACCCATGACCGTAACCCGGACACCTTCAGCCGCCAGAGCCGTTGCGACGGCGGCTCCAATGCCGGTACCGCCACCGGTAACAATTGCGTGTTTATCCGTCAACTCTAAAGTTGTCATACAAAGCTCCAAATATGCATTTTTCCAGCTTCGAGTCGAGACCGACCCGAGTGTCCATGGTTTCAGGTGTCAGGTACCAGTTGTCAGCCCGGCCGCTGGCCGCGAAGCGGCCAGTTTGACCTATAAAAGAATCATCAGAAATGATTTTTCATACGAGCAAATATCGAACATGGAACCCTGAACACTTGTCTGGCTGCAGTTATAAGCCAATCCGGCGGAGAAATACAATTTCATGGCGATTCCGACAAAATGGGTCGACGTTGTTTTGCTGAAACCTGACACCTCATATGAAACTAGATTTCCGAAGTTTCTTTTTTCGATCAAACTGGCCGCTTCACCGCCAGCGGCTGGGCTGACACCTGACACCCGAAACCTGCGATCTCAATGCTCAGGCGTTGATTGCCATCTGAGCGGCACGCTGCAGGTTGCGTTCCAGTTGTTCGAATCCCATAAGGTACTGAACCGGGCAGGCAACCCCATCACCATGATACGCCTGCTCGGCGGCGGCCCGCAGGGTCCAGTAGCGGTCCATCAGATGCGGTCGGGCCAGGCAGCACAGATCGGCCCGGCCGGCGGCAATGATGCTGTTTACGTGATCGATTTCGTAGATGTTGCCCACCGCCATTGTCGGGATGCCGGCCTCATTGCGGATCTGGTCGGCAAAAGGAGTCTGGAACATGCGCCCGTATATGGGCTCGGCCGCGGGGCTGGTCTGACCGGCGGAGACATCGATAATATCGGCGCCGGCCGCAACAAAGGCTTTGCCGATGAGCACGGCATCGTCCGGGGTAATCCCCGCATCGCCAAGCCAGTCGCTGGCCGATATCCGCACCGCCATCGGTTTGTGATTGGGCCAGATCCCGCGCACGGCGCGAAAAACCTCCAGCGGGAAGCGCAGGCGATTTTCCAGCGGGCCACCGTATTCGTCCGACCGCCGGTTCAACAGCGGGGTAATGAAGGCCGACAACAGATAACCGTGGGCGCAGTGCAGCTCCAGCATGTCGAATCCGGCGCGCCCGGCGCGTTTGGCAGCGGAGGCATAGTCACCCAGCACCGTATCCATATCGGCCCAGGTCATGGCACGGGGTATCTGATTGGCAGCACTGTAAGGCACGGCCGAGGGCCCGAGGATTTCCCAGTTGTCCGCATCAAGCGGTTCGTCCATTCCTTCCCAGCCCACCTTGGTAGAGCCTTTGGGTCCGGAGTGGCCCAGCTGCAGGCAAAATTTGGCTGTGGTGTGGCTGTGAACAAAATCAACGATGCGTTGCCAGGCGGCTTCCTGTTCATCATTCCAGATACCGGCGCAGCCGGGGGTTATGCGCCCAGCTGGGCTGATATCGGTCATTTCGGTATAAACCAGGCCGGCGCCGCCTGTCGCCAGCGAGCCGTAGTGAACCAGATGCCAGTCCGAAGGCACCCCTTCCACGGCACTGTACATGGACATGGGCGAGACGACGACGCGGTTTTTCAGCGTCATCCCGCGCAGCGTAAAGGGCGTGAACATGGGGGGCACCGGCTGCGCCACGGGTTTGCCGTGCGCCTTGGCGGCCAGGATTTTTTCGATACCTTCCAGCCATGCTTTGTCGCGCAGCCTCAAATTTTCGTGGCTGACACGCTGGCTGCGGGTCAGCAGCGAGTAGGTAAACTGCTGCATGTCAAAGGCGTCGATATAGCGCGTCACGTTTTCAAACCAACTCATGGAGTTGCGGGCCGCACTTTGCAGTTTCAACGCTTCAAGTTCCCGTTCATCCTGGTAGGCCTGCAGCGCCTCCTGCACCGGCTTGCCGGAATTCATGTTGTCCGCCAGGCAGATAGCGTCTTCTAAGCCCAGCTTGGTACCCGAGCCGATCGAGTAGTGGGCGGTGTGGGCGGCATCGCCGATTAAAACGAGGTTGTCCTTAATCCAGTTGTGACACAGTACCCGCGGGAAATTGATCCAGGCCGATCCGCGTATGTGGCGCGAGTTCGTGAGCAGCCGGTGCCCGCCCAGGTGTTGTTCGAAGATTTTGCGGCATGTTTCGGCGCCCTGTTCATGGGACATGTGCTCAAAACCCCATTTCGCATAAACCCGAGGCTGGCACTCAACGATGAAGGTCGAGGTGTTTCGGTCGAACTGGTAAGCATGGGCCCATATCCAGCCGTGCTTCGTCTTTTCAAAAAAAAATGCAAAAGCGTCGTCGAAACGCTGGTGGGTCCCGAGCCAGACAAATTTGTTGGGACGCAGGTCGATATCGGTGGCAAAGCCCTCCAAATCGCTGTTGCGGATTTTGGAATTCAGGCCGTCCGCCGCAACAATCAGGTCGGCATCACCAAAATCGGTTGGAATACTTTCCACTTCGAACTCATACTGGAATGCCATTTCGACCCCGAGTTGCCGGGCGCGTTCGTACAGAATTTCCAGCATCCGGCGCCGGCCGATTCCGATAAATCCGTGGCCCCCGGATCGCTCCACCCGGCCTCTGAGATGGACATCGATATAATCCCAGTGGATCAATTCGTCGATAATCGACTGGGCACTGACCGGATCGTTTAAACGCAGGTTGTCCATGGTCTGATCGGAAAAAACCACGCCCCAGCCGAACGTATCCTGCGGTCGGTTGCGCTCGTAAACCGTGATTTCGTGATTGGGATCGCGCAATTTCATTGAAATCGCGAGGTAGACGCCGGCCGGCCCTCCCCCGAGACATGCGATTTTCATAACTTCTCCTGCAGGCTGGATATTGAGGTTTAAAGATTTATCCTAATCCTTTTATCAAGAATAGCGTCAGACATCAACTTGTGAATTTCGACTTTTCAGAGGTATAGGATTCAGGAACTCGAATCCACAATTAAATTTGACGAATTGACAGGCAAGCAATGCAAACTTGATAATTTCCGAGTCTGATGTTAGACAATTTAAACGTATCGATACATCATCGGAACCGGAGTGCAATGAAATATATCGGCAAGTATAAAATCCGCGGTCTGCTCGGCCGCGGCGGCATGGGTAAAATTTTCAAGGTTGAACATCCGCTGATCGGAAAAATTTTTGCATTGAAGTTACTGGATCCCGATCCGCTGCTGGTCAGTTTGATGGGCTGGGATAAAATTTCAGATATGTTTAAGACCGAAGCCCTAACCATGGCCGGCCTGCGGCACCCCAATATTGTTGAAATACTGGATTACGGCGAATCGGACGACAAGCCGTATTATTTGATGGAATACTATGTCAATAACCTTGGGGTGATGATCGGTGAAACCTTTCGCACGGAGCAGGCGTCGCGCATCATAAAAATCGAAAAAGCGATCCGCTATACACTCCAGACGCTCAATGGTCTGGACTGCATGCATCAGGCCGGCATCATCCACCGCGATATCAAGCCCCACAATCTTCTGGTGACCGACCACGATACCATTAGGATCTGTGACTTCGGCCTTTCAAAGTTAAGGGGGGAAAAATTTGAAGGACCGCCGTCGCTGAAATTCGGTTCGGCGTGGTATGCACCGCCGGAACAGGAAGACAATCCCGACAGTGTCGACTTCAGTGCCGATCTGTATGCGGTCGGCATCACCCTGTATCGCATGCTGACCGGGGTTTTGCCGGAAGATGGTTACCTGCCCCTCAGCCGCTTCAATGCGGATCTGGATGAGGCCTGGGATGATTTTATCAGCAAAGCAATTGCTCCCCGTCCCGCCAAACGGTATCTTACCGCCGCAGAAATGCAGGCGGATCTAAAGCGGTTGCAGGCGACCTGGGATGCCCAAAAAGAGCAAATTTGTCGTCTGCCGGAATTCAAGAAAACGGCTAATAACGCACCGGCGCCCGCCCGGATGACACCCCGCAGCACGCCGGTTAAAGTCAATCCCCGCCATGCAAAAGCAATCTTTGCCCTGGATGATCTCTGGCGGCCCGCGCGATTTCTGCCAAACGACTTTGAGGTCCATGCTGATGAAACGATTACGGACCGGGCCACCGGTCTAGTCTGGCAGCAGTCGGGTGCCAAATTTCCGATAACCTGGTCCCGGGCCCACGGTTATGTTCAGGAGCTCAATGCGGCCCAATTTGCAGGGCGCAGCACCTGGCGCCTGCCGACGGTCGATGAATTGATGACGCTGCTCATCGAACTGCCCCGCGGTGAAGATTACTGCATTGAACCCATCTTCGACCAGCGGCAGAAATGGCTCTGGAGCTGCGATCGGCGGTCTTTCACCGCCGCCTGGTATGTCAGCATCGATATGGGGTACGTGGCCTGGCAGGAATTTACCGGGTACTACCATGTGCGCGCCGTACGGCATAATTAATCCCCCCTGGGAAATAGGGTGTTCAGGATTGTGATTTGAGAATATCCGCCAAAGTCGTGCTTGAGAATAAGGCCGGCGGATTAATTATATTATACGTCTTTTTATGGAGAACTCCCCAATTTATCGTCCAGTCGGTCTGCTTTTCCGGCAGTTAGGTACATAGCACCCAATATCGTGCCTCCGATTCCGGTCGTCGGCCTTTATTTCGAAAGCTAAATCTCAACCAAAAATTTACCTTGCATATCATCGAGAACCGCACTATGATTTGATTTCCGATATTAAATAGGGCTTAACCAATTAATATTATTGATATTTAAAGCAAAACAAAACCATCCGCATCCTGCATGCCGGATTCAGGTGGGGGTGCTCATCTGGCCCTGATGATGACGGGCGCCAAACGCACGTTGCTGGCAAAACGGGCTGCAGGAGAAACCGAAGAACGGAGCAAATTCGTTTAACGCACAACCAAGGAGGATATCATGTTTCTGAAAGGAAAGTCATTTAAGAGCATAACGGTCGGGTTGATAATGGTGGTCGGACTGTCGCTGATCTTCGGCATGCAATCGAATGCGGCCGCAAAAACCATTACGATTAAACTTGGCTGGACAACGTCAGACGGTGCTACCGATCCTTACGCGATTACCGCCAGACAGTTTGCCGCAGCTCTGGAAAAGGAAGCCCCGGGGCAGTTTAACGTGGAGTTTTTTCCCAACCGCGCTCTGGGCGATGAAAAGGAGATGCTCGAAGGATTGAGCTTCGGAACGCTGAACATGGCCGTGATTACCAATGCGCCCATTGCCAGCATTGAACCGGCATTTCAAATAAATGACCTGCCGTTTCTCTATGCCGATGAGAATACGGCCCATGCGGTGTTGGACGGTGAAGCCGGTCAAAAACTGATGAAAAAACTGGAATCCAAAAACATTATCGGCTTTGGGTTTGCCGAGGGTGGATTTCGTCAAATGATCAACAATGTGCGGGCTATCGAAACCCCGGGTGAAGTGGCGGGCATCAAGTGGCGCGTGATGCAAAATCCGGTTTATATCGGTATGTTTCGATCTCTGGGCGGAAACGCGGTTCCCATGGCCTGGGGGGAAGTGTTTACCGCCGTTCAGCAGGGCACGATCGACGGCTTGGAGATACCCATCGCGGTCATTCAAAACAACGGCTATTACGAAGTGACCAAATACCTTTCCCTGACCAATCATACCTATTCCGCGCTGGGGGTATTAATGTCCAAGAAAACTTGGGACCAGCTGACGCCGGCGCAGCAGACGGCCGTCCGCAAAGCGGCCCGCACGGCCATTGAAAAAGAACGCGCCATGAACATGGAAAATGTCCGAAAACTGGTCGACAAACTTCAACAAGAGGGCATGCAGGTCAATCAGGTCAAGAATCCGGCGTCTTTCCAGCAGAAAGTTAAACCGGTTTACGAAGAGTTCCGCCAGAGCATTGGCGATGAAATTTACAATCTCGTGATGGGACAGATGTAAATCACTCCTTGCCCAAGGGCCCCCGGTAACCCAGTTTTTAGGGGCCCTTGTTTCATGGTCTCTGTTGCAATGAAAACCGCCGTGAACATTCTTGAAAATGTCAGTGCTCTTTTAGCCCGCCTAACCGGTATTGTGGTCGTTATTTTTTGCATGGGCCTGGTCGGCAGCCTGTTAACGTCTGTTTTTTTTCGTTACGTGGTCGGACAGGCGCTGTCCTGGCCGGAAGAAATTTCGCTGATTATTTTTACCTGGCTAGTCCTGCTTGCCGGGAGCCTGGGGGTGCGCGAGGAATTTCATGTAAAACTGACGCTCTTCTCATCGCGTCTGCCACCGCTACAACGGCGCATCCTCGAAATGGCCATCCAGGCCTCAATTGCACTATTCGGCCTGATTCTGGTGTACAGCGGCTATGACCTGGTGCAGCGCACCGCCCAACATTTAACCCCGACGCTGCGCCTGCCGCTGGATTGGGTTAACTACTCGGCATCGGTCAGCGGTATCCTCATTTTTCTGCATGCAGCGGCGGTCCTGGTCAAATACGGCACCGGGGAGGCGAACCGATGAGTTTGGTATCCTGGGTGCTGACCCTGGGCTTTCTGTTGCTGCTGGCCATCGGTGTTCCCATCGCTTTTGCCATCGGGATCTCTTCCATTGTTGCGCTCTTGCTGCTTGACGTCGATTTGATTGTTGCGGCCCAGCGAATTATCTCCGGCACCCAGTCGTTTCCTTTGCTGGCTATACCGGGCTTTATACTGGCCGGTGATTTGATGTCCCGTGGCGGGCTTTCCGAGCGGTTGATGCAGGTGGCCGACCGTATGGTGCGGCATGTCACCGGCGGCCTGGGTATGGTATCCGTCCTTTCTTCAATGTTTTTCGCATGCCTGTCCGGGTCCGCACCGGCCACCACCGCCACCGTCGGAAAGATAATGATTCCTGAGATGGAAAAGCGGGGATATTCCAAACGATTTGCCACATCTCTGGCGGTAAGCGTCGGACCGCTCGGCCAGATTATTCCGCCCTCTATTCCGTTTATTGTCTGGGGCGTCATCGCCGAGCAATCCATTTCCAAGCTTTTTTTAGCCGGGGTGGTTCCGGGAATTATCGACGGCCTGGCTTACATGTGGGTTTGCTTTTTTATGGCGCGGCGTACCGGAATCGTGAAAATGCCCCGAGCTTCCATCAGGGAGCTTTTCAAATCGATCTATGCCGGCAAATGGGCCCTCTTTGCGCCGGTGCTGATTCTGGGCGGGATTTACGGCGGCATTTTTACGCCGACCGAGGCCGCTGTCGTTGCCGTGGCCTACGGGCTTTTTACCGGTCTGGCGATTTATCGCGGCATAAAAGTCCGGGAGCTTTTTGAGATTTTTCTGACCGCCATGAAAACCACCGCCATCGTTATGTTTATTATCGCCGTGGCTTCTGTTTTCGGTTGGCTGCTGGCCTATGAAAGAGTACCGGATAAGATCGTCGACTTAATTTTGTCTATTTCCGGAAATAAGATTGTAATCCTGCTTTTATTGAATTTAACCCTGCTGCTGATCGGGGCGGTCATGGACAACCTGGCGGTCATGGTGATTCTGGGCGGACTGCTCATCAAACTTGGAACTCAGCTGGGAATCGATCCGATTCAGCTCGGGCCTATTGTCGTCATCAACTTTGCGGTGG
>Ga0210122_1000033_pt1 | contig 32439 bp, 27 predicted proteins | sample Muzzi_CordB_D2_FD_185530 | JGI IMG/M metagenome (GOLD analysis project Ga0210122, IMG submission 185530) | Wetland microbial communities from San Francisco Bay, California, USA, that impact long-term carbon sequestration - Muzzi_CordB_D2 (SPAdes) | ecosystem: Environmental > Aquatic > Marine >... | reverse complement strand
CGTCGTGAACGGTTTTGCCGCCGCTGCCGGCGGCCCGCGCCAGATCGGTCTTGTTGAAAACACCGATACACGGGACGCCGTCCGGCACCTCCGACCTGAGGGCGAGTTGGGGTTCCAAGGGCCCGGTTGAATCGATCACCAGCAAAACCAGGTCGGCCTCCCTCAAGGTCGCCCTTGCGCGGCGGATACCCTCCGCTTCCACGCGGTCGGATGACTCCCGCAGACCGGCCGTGTCGGCGATGTGGGCGGGCAGGCCGTCAAGCGAGATGTATTCCCGCAAGACGTCGCGGGTCGTGCCCGGCACCTCGGTTACGATCGCGGACTCGCGTCCCGCCAGCGCGTTGAGCAGGCTCGACTTACCCGCGTTGGGCTGCCCGGCGATGGCAATTTCTATGCCGTCGCGCAGCAAGCGGCCCTGCCGGGCTTGTTCAAGCAAGGCGTCGGCGCGCCCGGCAATGCCATCCAGCTTCTGCAGCACGTCGCTGTCACCGAGAAAGTCGACTTCCTCCTCGGGAAAATCGAGCGCGGCCTCGACGAAGACCCGGATATCGATGATCTCCTGCCGGAGTTGGTTGACCTGTTGCGAGAACACCCCCTCCAACGAGCGCTGCGCGGCACGCGCCGCAGCCGCACTGCCCGCTTCCACCAGGTCCGCGATGGCTTCCGCCTGGGCCAGGTCGATCTTGTCGTTCAGAAATGCCCGCTCGGAAAACTCACCAGGTCGTGCGGGGCGCGCCCCCAGGGCGACGGCCCTGGCCACGACCATCTGCAACACGTGCGCCCCGCCGTGACCCTGCAGCTCCAGCACGTCCTCACCGGTGAACGAGGCGGGCGCGGCAAAAAACAGTGCAATTCCGGAATCGATGGTGTGCCCGTTCTGATCGAGGAAACGGGCGAATTGCGCCCGCCGCGGCTGCAACGGCACGTCGACGACCTGCCGTGCGATGGATCGGCTCAGCGCACCTGAAATACGTACGACGCCCACACCGCCCACACCTGGCGGCGTGGCGACGGCGCAGATCGTATCTGTCGTCATGTCCGTTCAGCCACAAGCCTGTTTGGTCACAGACTAATGTATACGGTGCCCGGCCGGCAAATGGGGGCGGGGCGGCGACAGGCCCGGGCCTGTCGCCGTTAATTGTCCGCGTTGATTTTGCGCGTGATGTACCACTGCTGCGCCAGGGAAAGACCGGCGTTGGTCGCCCAGTAAAGCACCAACCCGGCCGGGAAGAACGCGAACATGAACGAGAAACCGATCGGCATGAACTGCATGATCTTGGCCTGCAGCGGATCCATCCCGGCGGTCGGGGTCAGGCGCTGGGTCAGGATCATGAAGGCGGCGTTCAGCACCGGCAGGATGAAATAAGGATCTCGCACGGAAAGATTATCGATCCAAAGGATAAAGGGCGCCTGGCGTAACTCGACCGATTCGAGCAGCACCCAGTAAAGGGCGATAAAGATCGGAATCTGCACCAGTATCGGCAGACAGCCGCCAAGCGGGTTGACCTTCTCCGTCTTGTACAACTCCATCATCGCCTGGCTCATACGCTGACGGTCGTCGCCATAGCGTTCCTTGAGTTGTTCGATGCGCGGCTGGAGCTTGCGCATCCGCGCCATGGAGCGGTACTGGGCTTCGGTCAACTTGAAGAACGCAAGCTTGATCAGGACGGTCAGCAAAAGGATGGCCCAGCCCCAGTTACCGACGACGGAATGGATATGCGACAGCAACCAGAACAGCGGTTTGGAAAAGACCGTGAATATACCGTAGTTCACCGTATAGCGCAGACCCGGGGCGATGTCTTCCAGCTTGTTCTGTAACTTCGGACCGACAAACAGGCGGCTGCTGAACGCCTTGACCGAGCCGGCCGGAACGTCCTGCGGCGGGGAAATGGCGCGGGCGATGTAGTGTGGTTGCCCGCCCGGGGAATAAACCTGTGTCGAGTAGCTGTCGGTCTCATCGCTCGGCGGAATCCAGGCGGCAAAGAAGTAGTGCTGCACCATGGCCAGCCAGCCACCGGCAAAGCTGCGCTTGAACGGTTCGCCGGCGACGTCGTCGAACTTTATCTTGACGAATTTTTCATCCGGGCTGTAAAAGCCGATGCCGAAGAAGCTGTAGCGGCCCGGGTTGGTAAACCCGCCGCTATTCTTGCTGGGGGCAACGGTTCGCTGCAATTGCTCGTAGCGGCTGCCGCTCCAGTCCTGTCCGCTGCGGTTTTCAATGGTGTGGCGAACACCGACGTCATAGCGCCCACGCTTCAATATGAACGTCTTGGTCACGTGCACGCCGCCTGCATCGTCCCAGGTAAGCGGCACCCGCACCTCGTCCGCACCCTGCGCCAGTTCGTAGTGCATTTTTTCAGCGCGGTAGGTGCTGGTATGGTTGGGCGCGGGCTCCTGGCTCAATAACCCGGACTGCACGATGAACATGTCCGGTCCGCCGGCGCTCAGCAGGTCGACCTTCAAACCCGGCGCCTTCAGGTCGACCGGGTATTTCAATAGTTTTGCAGACACGACCGTACCGCCCACCGGGTCGATCGCCAGTTCCAGGACATCGGTCCTGACGGTCAGCAGTTCGCGCGCGCCGGCCGTTGCGGCTTCCTGCCCGGCGCCGCGGCCGCTGTCCCCGGGGACCGCCTGGGCCGGCGGCAGGTCACCGCTGTCAGGCCGCGCCTTTTGCAATGAAGGCACGGTGTCCGAAGCCGCCTGTACCGTGTTCTGGTCCGCGGCCCGCGGGATATCGGCGTCTTTCTGTTTCGACGGCGAAGCGCTCGCCGCCGCTTGCGGCGGCGCCGCGTAGTCCTTTTGCCATTCCACCCAGATGGTATAGCCCAGCAAGGCCAGCAATACGAAAAGAATAGGGCGCAAATTTACCATTGTCTTCAATCCTCGATGAGCGCGGCCCGGTCGCGCCGGCCGTCACCCTCACAGGCATTTGCCTTTGTTGTTTTTGCGGCCAGTTTGTCCCAGTGCCGCCTCAGTGAGCGGTACAACTCGGCATTGCTCTGCCGCGCCGCGTCGGCGGAAGGCAGGACAACGATATCCAGGGCAGGTGCCGCCGGGCGGGCGGCCTGGTGTGCGCGGAAGCTCTCGCGCACCACGCGCTTGATGCGGTTGCGCCCCACGGCCTTGGGGCAGGCCTTCTTTGAGACGGCCATTCCAAGCCGGTCGTGAAACAACTCATTGCGCCGCGCAAGCACGCGAAAACAGCGATCACCGGTGCGTATCGCCTGCTGGAAAACCCGTTGGAACTGTTCCGGCTTCTGCAACCGGAACTGCCTGGAAAATCTCATTCGGGGTTTCAAGCCCTTGCCGGAGCCGGTTTGCTACGCGGTTCCCGCAGCAAGCTGGGATCGCGCCGTCCGGCGGTTATCAAAACCTGGCGGTCTTCGCTCAGGCGCTCAGTCGTTTACGGCCCCTTGCGCGGCGCGCGTTGATGATGGCACGGCCGCCCCTGGTTGCCATGCGCGCCCTGAAACCATGTCTGCGGGCCCGTTTCAGTTTGCTTGGCTGAAAAGTACGTTTCATTTTGGAACCTCTGGTTGTTCAAGGCCGCCGTTTACGGACGGCCGACACAATCGGCGAATAGTAGCCCGGATGGGGCTTTCATTCAAGCATTTGTGGCCGCGGCACAACGGTTTTTGCACCGCTCGTCGCAATGACGGATTCAACGGTAGCCAAGTTATCCACAGCACGTTAGACTAGACCGTGGCGGGCCATCTGCCAACCGAAGCGTCCTGTCCCCCGCGGCGGGTTGCCGCGGCCGGGCAGCAAAACACGATCATATAAGATACACCTGACTCGAAGCTGCGAATTGACAGCAGCGTCAGTACAGCACCCGGGCCATCAATAAGCATGACGCAAGATAACTGGCAGCAATGTCTTCAACATCTCGAACGGGAGTTGCCGCCCGAGGACATCAACACCTTCATTCGTCCGTTGGAGGTCGTCAACAGCAAGACCCGGACGCGCCTCGTTGCCCCCAATGCATATGTCCGGGACCATATCGTCACCCATTACCTGGAACGTATCCGCGATATTTACGAGCACCTGGGCGATAAGAGGGAGTCGGTCACCATTGTCGACAGCCAGCCGGTGGCGCCCGCCCGCGACGAACCTGCGCCCGCGGCCGGCAACGGGGTGTCCAACGGCCTGGATCCCCGCTATCGCTTTGACAATTTCGTACTCGGCCGATCCAACGAACTCGGTTTCGCGGCGGCCTCGCAAATTGCCCAGAAACCGGGCGATGCCTATAACCCGTTGTTGTTATACGGAGGCACCGGTCTGGGCAAAACGCATTTGCTACACGCGATCGGCAACCAGTTGCGTGTACAAAACCCCTCCCTGAAAGTTTTGTACCTGGGTTCCGAGCGCTTCGTCAGCGGCATGATACGGGCGTTGCGCCACGGGGATATCGACAACTTCAAGAAGCACTACCGTTCGGCCGGCGCATTGCTGATCGACGATATCCAGTTTTTTGCCGGCAAGAAGAGCTCCCAGGAGGAGTTCTTTCATACCTTCAATTCCCTGCTCGACAGCAAGCAGCAAATCGTTCTGACCTGCGACCGCTACCCGAAAGAGGTCGAGGGACTCGAAGCGCGTTTGCGTTCACGGTTCGGTTGGGGTTTGACCGTGGCCATCGAACCGCCGGACTTCGAAACGCGGGTGGCGATACTGATGAACAAGGCCCAGGAGCGCGGTGTGCAACTCGAAGAGTCCGTCGCCCGCCTGATCGCAAACCGGCTGCGGTCGCATGTGCGGGACCTGGAAGGCGCTTTGAACACGCTGATCGCGAACGCCCGCTTTACCGGCCGCAGTATTACGGAGGCCATCACCCGCGAAGTGCTGCGGGACCTGCTGACCGTGCACGACCGCCTGATTACCATCGAGAACATTCAAAAAACGGTATGCGACTATTACAAGATGCGGGTTTCCGAACTGCTGTCCAAACGCCGGCCGAGGAGCATCGCGCGGCCCAGGCAAATGGCCATGGCGCTGGCCAAGGAACTGACACAGCACAGCCTGCCGGAGATTGGCGATGCCTTCGGCGGGCGCGACCATACCACCGTTTTACACGCCTGCCGCAAGATCGAAGAGCTGTGTGAAACCGACGGCAGGCTGCGTGAAGACAAGGTCAAACTGTTGCGGCTGCTGACGACTTGATAACCGCTGGGAGCGTTTCGGTATAAGCCATGAATAATATGTGCATAACTTCGGCAAAAGGAAAAAAAGCAAATACTCCACAGCTTATGAACAGCTTTGCCAATGTTGTTTGCACCGGGCATTCAGAAAATAATGTATTGATTTGAAATAGCTTTTGGTAGTTTGTGCGGTTACTAACAAGACTTATTATTACTACTGTTTATATATATAATTCCAATAACAGTAAAAGAAGGACCGACTCATGAAATTCTCCATCTCCAGGGAAGCCTTTCTCCAGCCCATTATCCAGGTGGTGGGTGTTGTCGAGCGGCGCCAGACATTACCGGTGCTTGCGAACTTCATGCTGGCCGCGCGTGACGGGGGTGTCACCGTAACCGGAACCGACATGGAGGTGGAGCTGGTTTCTTCCGCCGCCGCGGATGTCGCCAGCGAAGGCGAAATTACCGTGCCGGCCCGCAAACTGGTGGATATCGTCAAGGCCCTGCCGGACGGAGCGGCCATCGATTTCTCGGTCACCGACGAGCGGGCGACGCTGAGCACGGGACGCAGCCGCTTTGTTCTGTCCACGCTGCCCGCCTCAGAGTTTCCGGCGACCGATCAGTTCGAGTCGCTGGAAAGCCTGTCCGTCAAAGAGGCTTCCCTGAAGAGGATGATGGACAAGACTGCCTTTGCAATGGCCAACCAGGACGTGCGTTTCTATCTGAATGGCCTGTTGCTGGATTTCAGCGGTGACACGCTGCGCGCCGTTGCGACCGATGGGCACAGGCTGGCCGTTTGCGACCTGGAGACGCCGGTCGAGACGTCCATCGAGCGGCAGATCATCGTTCCGCGCAAGGGTGTAATGGAGTTGCTGCGAATGCTTTCGACAGAAGACGATGAGGTCACGCTGGCGGTCGGCGGCAACCACGTTCGCCTGGTAAAGGGCAACACCGTGTTTACGTCGAAGTTGATCGAGGGACGATTCCCCGACTACAAGGCGGTGATCCCGATCGGCGCCGACAAGCAAATACTGGTCGACCGGGGGGTGTTCACGCACGCGCTGCAGCGGGCAGCCATCCTTTCCAATGAAAAGTACAAGGGCGTGCGTCTGGAAGCGGCCGGTGACGCGATCAAGATCATCGCCCACAACCCTCAGCAGGAAGAGGCGGTGGAGGACATCGAGGCAAAGCTCAACTTTGACAGCCTGGCCGTCGGCTTCAATGTCAACTACCTGCTGGACGCGCTGATGGCGATCGAGACGGAACAGGTGTCGATGGAGCTGAAGGACGCCAACAGCAGTTGTCTGATTTCCGCCCCCGATTCTGACATCAACCGTCACGTGGTGATGCCGCTGAAGCTGTAATCCCGCGTTGGGAATGCGCCGGATGATGCAGGGGTAACCGATAAAGGTGTTTGTTAACTCCTTAGAAATCAACAACTTAAGAAATATATCTTCGGCTGAGTTCTCTCTTCACCCTGCACTGAACTGCTTTATCGGCGACAACGGCGCCGGTAAAACCACGATCTTCGAGGCGCTGGTTGTCTTGTCCAAGGGGCGTTCCTTCCGTTCCGGGCAGTTGTCGTCCCTGATCGGTGGAGACGGGGAACGCTTGCGGATATTCAGCCGGATACAAAGCACCGCCGGCACCGTGCACAAGTTGGGTGTGGAACGCGGCAGTGACAACTGGTTGGCCAGGCACAACGACGAAAACGTCATGCAGTTGAGCGAACTCACGAGGCTGCTGCCGCACGTGCTGCTCGAACCCGGCAGCCACACGCTGGTAAGCGGGCCACCGGAAGGCCGCCGCAAATACCTTGACTGGGGTGTGTTTCACGTGAAACACGATTACCTGCCGCTGTGGCGGCGTTACAGCCGTGCGCTGAAACAACGCAACGCCGCGCTCCGGTTGCAGGACCTGTCGGTTGTCGAGAGCCTGGACCCGGTGTTCGCCGAGTTGGGCGAACAGCTTCACACGGCGCGGCAACGGCAATCCGACCGGCTGGCGGAATTGCTCCGGCAGCAGTTGCCGCTTTTCAACCACACCCTGGGCGATATCGAAATGGTCTACCGCAAGGGATGGTCGGCCGGGAGCCTGGCGGAGGCGTTGCGCCAGGCGCTGGCCAAGGACGCGGAACGTGGCCAGACCGGGCCGGGTCCGCACAAGGCCGACCTCTACCTGGTGCTCGACGGCGAGCCCGCGAGGGAGCGGCTGTCCAGGGGCGAGCAGAAATCACTGACCGCTGCATTGATCTTGGCGCAGGCCCGGTTGATGTTGGATTCAGGGGAGCAGCCGTTGCTGTTGCTGGATGACCTGGCTTCCGAGTTGGATGAGCAGCACCTGGGAAAGGTGCTGCAAGCGGGTGCCGAACTGGGATCCCAGATCTGGGTGAGCGGTACGGCGCTTTCGCCGGTGATCGCGGCCGCCTTCGATGATTTTGAATTGTTTCACGTGAAACGCGGCCAGGTGGCGGCCAAGTCGTTAAATTCCTTATAAAATGCTTGAAAACAGGCATTTATGCGCCAAAAAGAGTATAATGGGGCGTGTTGATACAGCGTGCAATTCCCACAGTTAACGGCGATCCAGTTGCCCGTCCGGGCGACCCTGGTTGTGCCTGAAGGACACCGAGACGATAGATGACTGATCAGAAGTACGACTCCACCAATATCAAGGTTCTCAAGGGCCTCGATGCCGTTCGCAAGCGCCCGGGCATGTATATCGGCGACACGGACGACGGCACCGGCTTGCACCACATGGTCTTCGAGGTCGTGGATAACTCGATTGACGAGGCCCTGGCGGGCCACTGCGATTCCATCAAGGTCACGATGGAAGTGGCCGGGTCCGTGTGTGTGTCCGACAACGGCCGCGGCATACCGGTTGATCTGCACAAGGAAGAGGGGCGGTCTGCCGCCGAGGTCATCATGACGGTGCTCCACGCCGGCGGCAAGTTCGATGACAACTCCTACAAAGTCTCGGGTGGTCTGCACGGTGTGGGTGTTTCCGTGGTCAACGCCCTGTCCGAACGGCTCGATTTGGTCATCTTGCGAAACGGGCACGAATGGCGTCAGACCTACGAGATGGGCGTGCCTGTCGCGCCGCTGAAGAAGACCGGGAAAACCGACAAGACCGGAACGATGTTGCGGTTCCTGCCGAGCCCGCAGGTGTTTTCGGATACCGTTTTCCACTACGACATACTGGCTAACCGGTTGAGGGAACTCAGTTTTCTCAATTCCGGGGTGCGCATCGAGTTGTTCGACGAAATCAGCGGCCGCGGGGATGTTTTTGAGTACGAGGGGGGCATCCGTTCGTTCGTGGAACACCTGGGACGCAACAAGAATCCCCTGCACCCCACCATCATGCATTTTTCCGGTGAAACCAACGGTGTAACCGTCGAAGTCGCGATGCAATGGTCGGATGCCTACCAGGAAAGCGTGTTTTGCTTCACCAATAACATACCGCAGCGGGATGGCGGCACGCACCTCGCCGGTTTCAGGGCGGCGCTCACGCGCACGATGAATAATTACATCGAGGAGTCGGGTGTTGCCAAGAAAAACAAGGTTTCGATGACCGGCGACGACGCTCGCGAGGGTCTTATCGCGGTCCTGTCCGTCAAGGTCCCGGATCCGAAATTTTCGTCGCAGACGAAAGACAAGCTGGTGTCGTCCGAGATCAAACCGGTCGTGGAGTCTTTTGTTGCCGCGCAGTTGCGTGACTTTCTGCTGGAAAACCCCGCAGAGGCGAAAATCATCACGATGAAGGCCGTCGACGCCGCGCGTGCGCGCGAGGCGGCCCGCAAGGCCCGCGACATGACCCGCAGAAAAGGGGTCCTCGATGTGGCCGGCCTGCCCGGCAAATTGGCGGACTGCCAGGAGACCGACCCCGCCCTGTCGGAACTGTTCATCGTTGAGGGTGATTCCGCGGGCGGTTCGGCCAAGCAGGGGCGGAACAGGAAAACCCAGGCAATTCTGCCACTTAAGGGAAAAATATTGAATGTCGAAAAGGCCCGTTTCGACAAGATGCTGGCCTCCGCCGAAGTCGGGACACTGATCACCGCGCTGGGCTGTGGTATCGGCCGTGACGAGTTCGATATCGGAAAACTTCGCTATCACCGTATCATCATCATGACCGACGCAGACGTGGACGGCTCGCATATTCGCACCTTGTTGCTGACTTTTTTCTACCGCCAGATGCCGGAATTGATCGAACACGGTTATGTCTATATCGGCCAGCCGCCGCTGTACAAGATCAAGCACGGTAAACAGGAGAATTACCTCAAGGACGACGGCGAACTGAACGACTACCTCCTGGCCCGGGCAATGGACGACACGACGCTGGCTTTTGATGTCGATGCGCCGCCGTTGCAGGGCGCCGCCCTGGAGGGTCTGTTGCGGGACTATATGACCGTCAAGGCCGCCAACATCCGTCTGGCGAAACGCCATGATCACATGTTTTTAAGCCAGCTTATCGATACGCCGAGGTTCTCCAACGACTGGCCGCTTGCGCAGGCTCGACAGTGGTGCGAGGCGCTCGGCGCGAGAATGAACCGGCACACCCCGCCGAGCATCGCCTACGAGTTGATACCGTTTGAGACCGACAGAGGGCTGGAACTGGAGTTGAGAAAAACGACCTATGGTGTGGTCGAGAAGACTCTGTTGCGCAGAAATTTCTTCAATTCACCGGAATACAGGCTGGCCGCCCGGCTGGCGGATACGCTGCACGGCCTGATCCAGGAAGGTGCATACGTGCGGCGGGGCAACGCCGAGCAGGGCGTTTCCAGCTTTGCCGAAGCGTATGAATGGCTGATGAGCGAAAGCCGCAAGGGCCGGACCATTCAGCGTTTCAAAGGCCTGGGCGAGATGAACCCGGAACAGCTCTGGGAAACCACGGTCAACCCGGAGACGCGCCGTCTGCTGAAGGTCTCCATCGAAGACGCGGTTGCCGCCGATGAGATATTCACGACGCTGATGGGTGACGAAGTCGAGCCGCGACGGGACTTCATCGAACGCAATGCCCTGGATGTGACCAACCTGGATGTCTGACGGGTCGGCAGCGGCGGCTCAATTTATGACCGCCAGGTTCGCGACGCGGTCAAAAAGGTCCTTCAAGCGCCGCAACAGGCTCAGTCGGTTGTCACGCAGAACGGGGTCGTCGTCCATTACCATGACCTGATCGAAAAACGCGTCGATGCTGCCTGAAAGACCGGCCAGTAATTGCAGCGACGAGCGATAGTCGGCGGCCTTGTGAAGGCTGTCCAATTTCTTCGAAAGGCTTACAACATCGTCGAAAAGGCGGCGTTCTTCTTCGATAATAAGCCGATCTTCCAGGATTCGCACTTTTTTGTCCGAGCCGGACTTGCGTAGGATATTCGAAATGCGCTTGTTTGCGGCCACCAGTTGCGCGGCCACGTCCAGACGCATGAATTCCCGCAACGCCTCGAGCCTGGCCTCGAGGTCGGGCAGTGTACTCAGCGGCGCATCCAGCGCGGCATTGACGAGGCCGGTTTCGAAACCGGCGTCGCAGAGGTGGTGCTTGAGACGCTCGAGGATAAACTCGCGCAATTGCAACAGCGTCTTCGGGGATACCGCGAGGCGCCCTTGCAGCGCGAGGGCGGCGATCGCCAATACGCGGTCGAGGTCGATGACGACGTGGCCATCGAGCAGGATGCGCACCAGGCCCAGTGCCGCGCGGCGCAAAGCGAAGGGGTCCTTGTTGCCGGTCGGCTTCTTGCCGGCTGCGAAAATGCCCGTCAACGTGTCCACGCGGTCGGACAGGGAAACGACCTGTCCAGCCACGCCGGACGGCAGGCGGTCACCCGAAAAGGCCGGCAGGTAGTGATCACCGATCGCATCCGCGACCTGCTCGCCCTCACCCCAGTGACGCGCATAGTAACGGCCCATGGTCCCCTGCAACTCGGGAAACTCGTTGACCATCTGACTGGCCAGATCAGCCTTGCAGAGACGGGCCGCGCGTTGTGCAGTGTCGGCGTCAAGACCGCAATCTTCGGCGATCATCTTTGAAATGGTCGCTATTCGTCGCGATTTGTCGCCAATTGAACCCAGTTTCTCTTGAAAGATCACATGGTCCAGCATGTCCAGCCAGGTTTCCGCCGCGGAATGCCTGTCTTCATCCCAGAAGAACCGGGCATCTGCCAGACGCGGGCGAATCACGCGCTCGAAGCCCTGGCGCACCTTGTCCTCATCGCGGCTCTGCAGGTTGGCGACGGCGACGAAACTCGAGGTCAGCGCGCCGTCCTTCGTGGTGACCGGGAAAAACTTCTGGTGATCCTGCATGCTCGCGACCAGCGCTTCGGGAGGCACCTCGAGAAACTCCGTATCGAACTCGCAGGCGAGCGCACAGGGCCACTCGACCAGGTTGCTTACCTCGTCCAGCAGCGCCTCGTCCAGCAGTGCCGTGCCGCCCGTCTTGCCGGCCAGCCCGGTAACCTGCCGCTCGATGGTCCGGCGTCGTTTGGCCGCGTCGGCCATGACGTGTGCGGATTCGAGAACGGATTCATAGCGGTCGGCGCAACCGATAGTGACCGGGCCGCGGCTGTGTATCCTGTGGCCCAGCGTGGTATTGCGGGCCTCAAGACCGAACAGGCGGCCTTCGATCACGTCGGAACCGTGCATCACGACCAGCCAATGAACCGGCCGCACGAAACTGAAATCATGCGAAGCCCAGCGCATAGGGCGCGCCACCGGCAGTGCGGACAATGTCTTCTCGAGCATCGGGAACAGCAGCGTTTGTAAGGCTTCGCCGGGCTTTTCCACGCGGCAGAAAAGCCATGCGCCCTGCTCGTTTCTGAGCGTTTCCAGGGCCTCCACCGGTTTGCCGACCGAGCGGGCAAAGCCGAGCGCCGCCTGGGTGGGCCGGCCGTCATCGTCAAACGCGGCCGTGAGCGCCGGACCTTTGCGTTCGAGCACCTGGTCGGCCTGGCTGCCGGCCACCGCCCTTAGCAAGATGGCCAGCCGCCTGGGCGTGTAGAAACTGCGGCTGCCGGCTTGCTCGAACTGCAGACCGGCGTTGCGAAGTTGTGCCGAAAAGCCGTCGAACAGCGCACGTGCGAGGTCCGGCAGTGACTTGGGAGGCAGTTCTTCACAGCCCAGTTCGATCAACAGGTCCTCGCGGGCCGTCTGTTTCGCGCCTGCTTTATTCACCGTCGCCCACCACACCCGGGAAGCCCAGTTTTTCGCGGCGATCGTAGTAGGCTTCCGCCACCTGCCGTGACAGGTCCCTGACACGGAGAATAAAGCGCTGCCGCTCCGTCACCGAAATGGCGCGCCGGGCGTCGAGGAGGTTGAAGGTATGCGATGCTTTCAGGACCTGTTCGTAGGCCGGCAGCGGCAAGTCACGTTGCACCAGTTTTCGCGCCTCCCGTTCGCAGGTGTCGAACCAGCCGAACAAGGCGTCGGTATCGGCGTGTTCGAAATTGTAGGCGGACTGTTCGACCTCGTTCTGGTGGAAAACCTCGCCGTAGGTGACAGGCCGCCCGCCGACATCGGTCCAGACGACATCGAAAATGCTGTCGACGTTTTGCAGGTACATTGCCAGGCGTTCGAGACCGTAGGTGATTTCCCCGAGCACGGGCTTGCATTCCAAACCGCCGGCTTGTTGAAAGTACGTGAACTGGGTAACCTCCATGCCGTTGAGCCACACCTCCCAGCCCAGACCCCAGGCACCGAGCGTGGGCGATTCCCAGTTGTCCTCGACGAAACGGATGTCGTGGACTTCCGGGTCGATACCGATCGCCTGCAGGGAGCCCAGGTAGATTTGCTGGATGTCCTCCGGCGCCGGCTTCATCACGACCTGGTATTGGTAGTAGTGCTGCAGGCGGTTGGGGTTCTCACCGTAGCGCCCGTCCGTCGGGCGCCGGCACGGCTGCACGTAGGCGGCGCGCCAGGGCTCGGGCCCGATGGATCTCAGGAAAGTGGCGGGATGAAAGGTGCCGGCGCCCACCTCCATGTCGAGGGGCTGAATCAACACGCAGCCCTGCTCTGCCCAATAGCTTTGCAGCCGGATGATAAAGTCCTGAAAAGTCATGAAATTCCAGTAGCCGGCCGCGGCCCCTGCGCAACCGGTTCAGCCCGCATACCGCACCGGCGGGGCGGATCCCGGCGTCGGGCGGAGCACAAGGCGCACCCCCGGATCGGTCGGGTGGGTTCTCAATGATGACTCTGGGTTCATATGCTTATGTCAGGCTCGGCTCTCGGCTGGTGCAATACGCGGGATAGTATATCGAACGGGCGCTGCAGACAGAAGGTGATAAACTGATATTGCCCGTTTGACGGCAAAAGGCAGGACTGGGGTGAGCGGCATTTTACTGATCAAGACAGGGGCCACGCTGGGTCCCATCATTCCGCAACACGGTGATTTCGAGGATTGGTTCGCCGCGGGCCTGGGCGTGCCATCGGTGAGGCTGGTGGAAGTGTACCGGCGCCAGCCCCTGCCCGACCCCGCCTCACTGGCCGGCCGGGTTGCCGGTATCGTGATCAGCGGTTCCGCGGCCATGGTTTCCGAGCGGGAGGACTGGAGCGAATTGACGGCCGGGTGGCTGCAGCGGGCCGTGGCCACCGGCGTGCCGGTGCTGGGTGTGTGCTACGGCCATCAATTGCTGGCCCACGCGCTGGGCGGACAGGTCGGGCCCAATCCCCGCGGGCGTCAGATCGGTACGGTTCGGGCGCGCCGCCTGCCGGCGGCGCTGGACGACCCGTTGCTGGACTTCCTGCCGCCGGAATTCATGGCCCAGACCTCTCATTCCGAAATCGTGTTACGGCCCCCGCCCGGGGCGCGGCGGTTGGCTGTCGGCCCGAAGGACGAGCACTTTGCCTTGCGCTTCTCCGAAAATGCCTGGGGCGTGCAGTTTCATCCCGAGTTTTCCGCCCCCGTCATGGGCGAATACATACGCCTGCGCGCGGGCGCCCTGCGCAGCGAGGGCCTGCATCCAGCGGTTCTCGAGAGGGCGGTTGAAGATACGCCGCTGGCGCGGGCCGTGCTGCTTCGCTTCAGGGAGGTCGCGTTGGCGCGGTCGCCGCTAATGGACGGGGAGCGTCCGGCCCGAGCCGGCGCCGACGGCCCGGCTTGACCGCGGGCGTTCCAACCGCCGCCGGAACTCCCCGTGGCGGACGGGGCGAGCCGAGGAGGCCATGAGGATGAGCGACGAGAGAGACCGTCTGTTCAGCGGCGATGGCCCCGACGCCTGTTTTCGCTTCGATGAGCAGGTCGTGCGGGTATTCCCGGACATGATCTCCCGCTCCGTACCCGGTTACGGGCTCATCGTACCGATGACCGGATTACTGGCTCGACGCTACGCGCAGGACGACACGGTCGTCTTTGACCTCGGCTGCTCGCTCGGCGCCACCAGCCTGGCCATCTCGCAGGCCGTGGACCGCACCGGCGTGAAGATCGTCGCCGTGGACAATTCCGCCGCCATGGTCGAGGCGTTCACGCGGAAATTGGCGGCGACCCCCCCGCGGCTGCCGATCGAGGTCCGTAACGAGGACATGACCGGGACGCGGATACGAAACGCGTCGGTCGTGGTGCTGAACTTCACCCTGCAGTTTCTTGACCGCGCCGAGCGCCAGGGTCTGATCGACCGGGTTGCCGCGGGTCTGCGCGACGGCGGTGCGCTGATCCTGTCCGAGAAAATCCATTTCCCGGACGCGGAAGAGTGGCGGGACCAGGACGGCTGGCACCATGCGTTCAAACGCAGCCAGGGGTACTCCGAGCTCGAGATCGCCCGCAAGCGAAGCGCGCTGGAAAATGTGTTGCAACCCGACGACGAGGCCACCCACTTCGAGCGCTTCCGGCGGGCCGGGCTCAGCCGGCCGCGCCGCTGGTTCCAGTGTTTCACCTTCGCCAGCTACATCGCGTTCAAGTGAAAAACCCGTACGAGGGACTGGGGTGGTCGCGTTGGGCCTCGCTGGCGGAAATGGGCCGGCAGCGGCTGAACAACTGCCGGCACGGCGACCTTTCCACGTGGCTGCAAGCGGTCGACGCGCTGCCGCAGGGTCCCCGCCGGCACTGCGAGCTCGACCGTGACGCCCCCGAGTTGGGGCCTGCCGCGACCGACCGGCGGACCCTGCGGGCGAACCTGATGGCATTGCATCCCTGGCGCAAGGGCCCGCTCGTTCTCGCCGGGGTCCGGGTAGACAGCGAGTGGCGTTCGGACTGGAAATGGCAGCGCCTGGCGCCGCACCTGGACCTCGCCGGGCACGCCGTGCTCGACATCGGTTGCGGCAACGGCTATTTCGGTCTGCGGATGCTGGGCGCGGGCGCGAAAAAAGTGCTGGGAGTCGACCCCACGCTGGTCTTCGTCATGCAGTGGCTGGCGATGCAAAAGCTCTGTCCCGGGCTCGACCATTGGGTCCTGCCGCTGGGGATCGAGGATGTGCCCGACCCGATCAACGGCTTCGACAGTGTCTTTTCGATGGGCGTCCTCTATCACCGGCGTGATGCGGTCCGGCACCTGCGCCGCATCAAGCAACTGGTCCGCAACGGGGGACAGGCGGTGCTGGAGACGCTGATCCTGCCGGGCGCCGGTGAGGATGTGCTGATTCCCGCGGGGCGATACGCGCGGATGCGCAACGTGCACGCCGTGCCGTCGCTGAAGGTGTTGCAAGGCTGGATCGCGCGCGCAGGCCTGCCCGCCGCCCGCGTGCTCGACATCAGCAGGACGACACCCGGCGAGCAGCGCAGCACCGGCTGGATGAAGTTCGAATCGCTGCGCGAAAGCCTGGATACAGGGAACCCCGGGCTGACCGTGGAGGGTCACCCGGCGCCGGTCCGCGCGGCTTTGCTGATGCGCCTGTGACAGCGTGACGAAGCGCGGGTCGGCGGGCCTTGACCCCATTCGCGCCTTGCGTGCAGACTGGGGCGTATTGGCTGGCGGCCACCGGTCCTCGAAGCAACCAGGCAACAGCGAACAAACCGGTCATCTCCCGCCAAACGACAGGTCAGGGAGCGGGATGCATTTTCGTATGACAGCGCGCAAGGGCAGTATCAAGCACAGCGGGAAGGGCGAGGCGTGAAACAGCGAATGCCCCGCATGGCGGCGGCCCTGGTGCCGCGGGAGCTGGTCAGCTGGAGCCTGACGGCGGTGGCGCTGGCCGCCCTCGAAGGCGGTGTGCTGGGCGTCATCGTCAAGAATCAATTCGGCGCGGTCGCCTCACCGGCCGTCGTCAATGTCGCGGTTGCCGTGGTCGCGGCCGCCCCCGCGTTCAGCAACCTCGCCAGTCTCCTTGTCGCCCGCATGGCAAGCGGCCGTGACAAGCTGGTCATGCTCGGCCGGCTCATGGTCGTGATCGGCATTTGCCTGGTCGCGATGGCGCTGACCGGCAGGACGGCCGTCGGGCTGGCCGTGTTCTGCGTGATGGCGGTGCTGGCGCGCATGGCGTGGTCCGGTATCCTCATCGTGCGCGCAGCCGTCTGGCGGGCCAATTACACGCGCAACTGGCGCGCCCGGGTGACGGCCAGGATCGTGCAGATGGCGGCCTTGCTGATGGTCGTCTCGTCCGCCTTGATAGGGGTTTTGCTGGACTGGCGTCCCGATGCATTCAGGGCGGCGTTTATCGTCGGTGCGGTCTGTGCGCTAACCGCCGCACAGGTCAACCGCAAGGCGCACCTGCGCCGCCAGCGCCAGTTGATCGCCGCCGAACTGGCGGAACAGACATTGCAGGGCGGCCGCCTCAGTATCGCTCTGTTGGCCGATGTCTTGCGCCGCGACAGCGACTTCAGGCATTACATGATGAGCATGATGGCCTTCGGCAGCGGCAACCTGATGCTGCTGCCGATGCTGGTGGTCCTGATCAACGACCAGTTGCATCTGCAGCCGTTGCAGCAGGTCCTGTTGTTGTCCTCGCTGCCCCTGCTGGTGCTTTGCTTCTCCGTTTCCTTCTGGGGCAGGGTGCTCGACCGGCGGCACATTTTCAGTTACCGGGCCGTACACAGCTGGTTTTTCGTGGCGTGTTCGGGCCTGTTCTGCGCAGCGCTGATCAGCGGCACGCCGGCGTTGCTGTGGCCGGCCTCGGTGTTGCTGGGTGCGGCTTATGCGGGGGGGCACCTTGGCTGGAACCTGGGGCACAACGATTTCAGCAGCGATGCGAACGCCTCGCACTACATGGCCATCCACGTCACGCTGACCGGTTTGCGGGGCCTGATCATGCCGCTGGTGGGTATGGGGTTTTACCAGTACTTGCTGGCCGCGGCTCCGCGCTACGGCGAGTACGCCCTGTTGCTGCCCTTGAGCCTGACCGTGACGGGCGCCGTGTCATTCGTCGTGTTGCATTTGCAACTGCGGCGCAGAAACGCGGGAGCGGATTGACCGGGGCCTGACATGGCGCCACCTTCCGGACCGCTGGTGCAAGACGCGGGCTAGAGTTCCGCGGCCCCCACCCACTTGCGTACCGCCGGCGCCGAGTATGCGGCAAACCGGTCCAGCAGCGCCTCCGGGGTCGCCGCGGTCAGCAGCATCGGGCGGAATGACTCCCTGACGAAACGTTCGGCGAATGCCTTTTCCAGAAAGGCGATCAGCGCGTCGTAGTAGCCGCCGCTGTTGAGGAACCCGCAGGGCTTGCCGTGAAAACCGAGCTGGGCCCAGGTGAGCATTTCGAATATTTCCTCGAGTGTGCCCCAGCCGCCGGGCATGGCGATGAAGCCGTCGGCCAGCTCGGCCATCATGGCTTTGCGGGCGTGCATGGAAGCGACGACGTGCAGTTCATCGAGACGCTGGTGGGCGACCTCCTTGACTGCCAGGCTTTCCGGGATTACGCCCACGGCCCGGCCGCCGCCTTCGAGCACGGCGTCGGCGAGCTTGCCCATGATCCCGACCGCGGCGCCGCCATAGACGAGACCGATTTCGTGGGCGCACAACACGCGCGCGAGCTCGACGGCGGCCGCGCCGTATACCGGGTCGGAGCCTTCGCTGGAACCGCAATAGACACAGACGTTTTTCAGCTTCATCTGCTCCCCCGTCACGGGCTGGCGCGGGTCAGCCGCGGCAGTTCGCCCATCAGCGCTTGCCAGGGAAAGCACGGACCCGGATCGAGCTTGCGGCGGACCATGATGTCCGGACGGTCCTCGGCCGGCACGAGCGCGGTATCGAGGTCGGCGTGCCCGGCGACGCTGGCGAGGCGGTCCAGCCTGTCGCACAAGGAGTTCAACAGGGCCGCCAGCGCCTCGACCTGCACGGCCGGATAGGCCTCCGCCATCTGCTGGGCCGTGCTGTGCAGCCAGTCCGGGTAGCGGCCGCGGTTGACGAGTTCGATACCGATGCTGCGGACGTTGAAGCCCCTGACATGGTGCGCGGTGCGCTCGAGCGGCACCCATTGCTCGATGGCGCCGTCGCGGTCGATGTAAAAATGCCCGCTGTTGCCGGTCCGGCTGTTCATGTGAACCAGCCTTTCCCCCCAGGTCCGGGCCGTCGCGAGGTCGGGCAGCTCGGTGCAGTGTATGACGGCGAGGTCAATGAAGGCGGTGTCGCGGCGCTCCAGCCGTTCGATGTATGGAAGCGGAACCTGCCTGATGACGGGTCTCAATCCGGACACGGTCCGATCGTATCCCCGTGGTTCTGGTGGACGAACAGGTCCGCGGTCGAAACCGCCAGCGTGTGATTCTTGTGGCAAACGTACTGCTGTCCATAGGCGCGGTCCCGGATGGAGTCGTCGGAAACGCAACCGCAGAGCACCGACAGGCAGAGCAGAAGGATCGGCATGCGCATCATGTAGGTCCGGTGTTGCACGTCAAATCACGCCGTGTCAGCTTTCAACCCTGTTGCAACAGGTACCGCAGGTCGATGATCGCCGCGTTGGCGCGTGAGATGTAGTTGGCCATGACCAGCGAATGGTTGGCGAACATGCCGAACTTGCTCCCGTTCAGGACCATCGGCGAGCGCAGGGGGTCCTGGGTGGACTCCAGTTCGCGGATGATCTGGCGGAAGCTGACCAGGGCGTTCTTTTTCTGCAGCACGTCGTGGAAGTCGACCTCCATCGCGCGCAGGAAATGAATCAGCGCCCAGGTGCTGCCGCGGGCCTCGTAGAACACGTCGTCGATTTTGAGCCACGGGGTCTTGACCTCCATGTCACCGGGGGCATTGGTGGACTGGGTGGCGGCCGCGTCCCCCGCCAGGTCGGTGTTGAGACGGTGCTGGCCGACACTGGCCGACAATCGCTGGGAAAGGGAGCCGAGCCGCTTTTCGACCAGCGACAGCCAATCCGCGAGGTTGTCCGCGCGGGCGTAAAACTGTGCGTTCGGCTGGTTCGGGTCCGACAGGCGGGTCAGGTAGGACTCCAGCAGCTCCATGCCTTTGCGGTAATGCCCTTCGGTATCGGGTGGCAACCAGCGGTCGCTGTCGTACGAGAATTCCGGGTCGGCCTGCGCCAGGTCGGGGTCCTCGGTGGACTGTGTCTGTGAACGGCTGAAATCGTTACGCAGCGAGCGCACCAGGTCGCGAACCTGTACCAGCGCGCCGAACTCCCAGTTGGGCACGTTATCGAGAAACACCCAGGGCGGCATGATGTCATTGGAAACGTAGCCGCCGCGTTTGCTGAGCAGCGTGTTCGCGACCTCCAGCACGGCTTCGGTCGTCGCCGCACCGGTGACGTTCGCGTGGCCGTGTGCTTCGGCGTGCAGACGCGCGCGCTCGAGCGGATCGAACGTCGCGGGTTCGTGGTTGTACCAGAACATCCCGAAGAGAACCAGGACCACCAGCGCCACGGGCAGCAGAATCATCAATTTTTGCTTCATGGGGGCAAGATACCAGTTTTCAGGCGCAGCTCATGTGCCGAAAGTGTATCACGCGGGCTTCAGGCAAACCCCGGCACCGCACAATCAGACCTGTGCGTCTCCGGTTTTCAGCGAAGAGGTGACGATGGTGCGGAGTTGCGCCACGTGCTGCGACGGCCGGCCGATGATGGCGGCGGAGCCGTGTTCGAGCGCCACCAGGTAGGCCTGCATGCCGTTGAAATCGACCATCTGTCCGTCACGAACCTTGTTGTCGGGCATGAAAATCACGGTCACCAGGCCCTGGTCGGTACTGATCACCATGTGTGCGCCCGTTCCGTGCGGGGTCGGGCAAAACTTGATGAAACGCATGCGCTCGGAAAGTTGCGGCCCGGCATGGGCGTGGAGGCTGGAAAGGACCGCGCGGATGTCCTGCTCGGGCACGGGGGCCGTTGCGCGGGCGATCAGGTCCATGCCGTCGAGCGCAAAATGCTCCGCCACGTAGGTGCGCGTATCGATCACCGTATGGGTCTGCTTGTAGAAGATAGCGGCCGCACCGACCGCGAGGATCAGGCTGGCGGCCATCGCCAGTGGAACCCAGCGCCTGTGCTTGACGGCGTGCAGACCGATACCGGCGATGTCTTCGAGCAGATCATCGGGCGCCGCGGTGTGCAACGCCCGCTGGAGTTTCCTCTCGAATGCTTCGGCTTCGGCGGCCGCCCGTTCGAATTCGGGCGAGGAGTTGCGTGCACGCAGAAAGTCCGGATCCCGGTTCCAGGGGTCTGCACCCAGAAGTTTCTTGAACTCAGAAAAGTTCATGGACATTACCCGTTATCCCGTCTTTTTGCAGCATCGCCTTCAGCTTTTCCCGTGCGCGGAACAACTGCGTCATGACCGCGCTCTTGCCAATACCGAGCTGCTCGGAAATTTCCTCGCAACTGTGCCCGAACACGACCTGCAGCAGCAGCGGTTCCCGGTACTTGGCATCGAGCCGCAGAATTCCTTGCCGCAACAGGTCGCGTTCGGTCCGTTCTTCCGGTTCCAACTCGTCGTCGTCCCTGATAACGACGTTCTCGACATCGGTAAATTTCGGTACCTTGCGCTCGAAGGTGCGTGCATATTCACGCCTCAAGATCGTAATCAGCCAACTCTTCGCGGCCGTGGTGTCCTTGAGACTGTCCAACGCCCGCCAGGCACGCAGAAAAGTTTCCTGCACCAGGTCCCTTGCAAGCGCGTCGTTGCCGCAAATCCACATGGCGTACCGATACAGATCGGTCGAGTACGCCTTTGCGAGTTCGTTGAACCGCGCCGTGCGTTCCGTATCACTCTTCATGACCGGGGCCGGAATCGATTTATTACATGCAATGGCAAAATTCAGTCCTGGTTGGCCTGCTTGGCGTATGTTCGCTGGTCGTGATGAATTATAATGATGTCTGACCAGTAACCCTAATCATGCGCCGGGCGTCAATAGCATTAGCGGATCGTATCTCTACGGGAGTCCGTGTGACTAATGGCACTTAATCTGGCGGCCCCAAACACGGCAGTCTGTGCCCTGTCTGGCCGGCGGGTGGATTATACGCTTTTTGTTTGGGGTGGGATAAGCCAGCCGGTGGGAGCCGTTGAAGATGAGTATGAATTTCGAACAAGCCAGATTTAACATGGTGGAACAGCAGGTTCGGCCCTGCGAGGTCGTCGACGAGCGGGTGCTCGAATTGCTGGAATCCACGCACCGTGAAGACTTCACCCCGATCCGCTATCGCAAGATGGCGTTCGCGGACCTGGCCATTCCGCTGGACCACGGCCAATGCATGATGCGGCCCGTGGTGGAGGGCCGGCTGTTGCAGGCACTTGAGTTGCAGCCGGATGAAACCGTGTTGGAAATCGGCACCGGCAGTGGTTTCCTGACGGCCTGCCTGGCGCAGCTGGCGCAACACGTCGTCAGTGTCGATATATTCGAACAGTTTCTCGAAGACGCCGCCGTCAGGCTGAAAAAGAAAGAAATCAGCAACGTGGAGTTCGTGCACGCGGACGTCATGAGCGGGTGGCAACCGGAGCAGGCGCACGACGTATTGGTCGTGAACGGCTCGGTACCCGATGTGCCGGAACATTTCCGCGGCTGGGTCAATCCGGGCGGGCGCATGTTCATCGTTTGCGGGGAAGCGCCGGCCATGGAGGCGAAGCTGTTGACGCGGTTGAATGCGACCGACTGGCGCGAGGAAAGCCTGTTCGAAACCGACCTGCCCAGATTGATCAATGCTTCGAGCCCGCCGCAATTCACTTTTTGAGCAACTCTGGAGTTGACCATGCACCTTAGCGCCAAGAAACTGCAACCGTTGATGTTTGCCGCATTATGGATATCAACCCCGGTATTTGCCGTTGACCTCGTTGGCGTGTACGAACTGGCGGTCAAGAACGATCCCCAACTGAAGGCGGCCGAGTACCGGCGCGAAGCCACCGATGAGAACAAGCGCCAGGCCTGGGCCAACCTGCTGCCATCCCTGAGCGGGTCCGCTTCCCTTGCCAAGGGCACGAACGACGTCTCTCTGCAAGGCACAAGAATCTCCAAGTCCGACATTGACACCGAATCCTACGGCGTCGACCTGCGCCAGTCCCTGTATGCGCACAAGAACTATGAGCAATTGCGGATCGCAAAGAGCCAGGCCAGCCAGGCCGAAGCCACCTATAACATCGCTTACGAAGATTTCCTGGTAAGGGTCGCCGACGGCTATTTTGGCGTGCTGACCGCGCAGGATGGCGTCATTTTCGCCGAGGCCGAGGAAAAAGCCCTGCAACGTCAGTTTGAGCAGGCCGAACAGCGTTTCGAGGTCGGCCTGACCGCGGTCACCGACGTTCACGAAGCACGCGCCAGTTACGATAACGCCAGGGCGCGGGCCATCGTATCGAGAAACAACCTGGCCGATGCCAAGGAAGTCATATACGAGTTGACCGGCGAGTATTTCGACGAGATCAAACCCCTGGAGGACAAGTTGCCGCTGGTCAAGCCGTTGCCGGAAAACCCGACCGAATGGGTCAAGATCGCGATGCAGAACAACCCGTCCGTGGTCGCGGCGATCAAGGGTGTCGACATCGCCAGCGATACGGTCAAGCTGGAGCGCGCGGGACATTACCCCACGCTCGACCTGGTTGCGGGCTACAGCAAGTTTACGAATAACAAGTTCCTGATACGAAACGACTTCCAGGAGCCCATCGGCACGGTGCCGTTGACGTCAAAGGACCAGCAGTGGGGCTTGCAGCTCAGCGTGCCGCTGTACCAGGGCGGTGTGATCAGCTCCAGGACGCGGCAGGCCAGGTACACGCTCAATGCGGTCAGCGAGGACCTCGACCGGCAGCAGCGCGCCGTGGTCCGTCAGACCAATAACGCCTACCGGGCCGTTATCGCGGGTATCGAGCAGGTCGGTGCGTTCGGCCAGGCGCTGATATCCGCGAAAAGCGCGCTGGAAGCGACCCAGGCGGGTTTCGAGGTGGGTACACGAACGATCGTCGACGTCCTCATCGCACAGCAGCGTTTCTTCCAGGCGCAACGGGATAACTCACAGGCGCGCCACACGTACATCCTCAATCACCTGCGGCTCAAGGCCGCGGCCGGCGTGCTCGAGGAGAACGACCTGCACAAGATCAACGACATACTCAAGTAGCCGGGGTATTCAGCCGTCGTTCGATGGCGTCCAGCGTTCTGCCGAGCGCACCCCGGTTCTGGTCGACCAGCCGTTTCCCGGCCTGTCCCATTCGCGCCCGCACACCGCCGTCGAGCAGCAAGCGCGTGACGTTTGAACGAAGCCCCTGCTGATCGCGGACCACGAGGGCGCCGCCGCAATCGACCAGCTGCCGTGCGATCTCCGCCGCGTTTTCCATGTGGGGCCCAATCAGCAGCGCCTTCCCCAAAGCGGCCGCTTCGAGTGGGTTGTGGCCCCCTTGCCCGCCCAGGCTGCCGCCGATAAAAACCACGTCGGCACAGGCGTAGTAAAACAGCAGAAGACCCATTTCATCGACCAGCACGCACTGGGCGGCGCCGTCCGCCGGGGTTGCCGCGGCGCTGTGCACGGCCACCTGCAGTCCGCCGGCGCGCGCGTTACGGGCCGCCTCTGCAAAGCGCTCCGGGCGGCGGGGCGCCAACACGAGCAGCGCCTTCGGCAGGTCTTCGAGCACCCGGGCAAAAGCCGGGATGACGAGCGCCTCGTCCTCGGCGTGGGTGCTGCCGGCCACGAGCACCGGCCGCTTCGGCCCCCAGCGCCGACGCAGGGCGCCAGCCCGTTCGTCCAGCTCCTGCGGAAGATCGAGGTCGAATTTCAGGTTGCCGGTGACCTGCGTACGTGCGGGGTCCGCGCCGCAGGCGACGAGCCGCCTCCCGTTTTCCGCGCTCTGCGCGCCAATCCATGCAACCGATGACAGGACGTCGCGAAAAAACGCCGACGCGTATCGAAAGCGGCGCGCCGAGACTTCGGACAATCTCGCGTTGACGATCATCAGCGGAATGCCCCGTTCCCGTGCGCAAAGGTACAGGTTGGGCCAGACCTCGGTCTCGACGATGATGATCAGACGAGGTTGGAGACGTTGCAAAAAACGCCTGACCGCCGAGCGCAGGTCCAGCGGCAGGTAGGCATTGAACACGGTATTGCCGAGGGTTCGGCTGACGCGCTCGGAGCCGGCGGGGGTGAGCGTTGTGACGGTGACGGGCAGCCCGGGGAACCGGGTCAGCAGCTGCGCCAGCAACGGGCCGGCGGCATTCACCTCGCCGATGGATGCGGCGTGCAGCAGCAGGCCGCGCCGCTGGACGCCCGGGCCCAGCCAGCCGAAACGCTCGCCCCAGCGGGACCAGTAACGCCGGTCCGCCAGACCGCGTGCCCCGAGGTAGAGCACGAAAAGCGGCGTGCTGAGGGCGATCAGCAGGGCGTAGAGGAAACGCATGGCGGACGACTCCTGGCCTTGCGGCTGAAAACGGGAATTATACAGCCGCGGGGCAGGGTCGCCGAAACGGCGTGGGCGGCGGGGCGCGCCCCGAGTCATTTTTCGCTTGGATTGGATCGTGGATTGTGCGAAAAATAGCGGCATGGCGCAGAACACCCGAAAAGCCCCCCCGATTGGACCCCGCAGCTGGCCGAGTTGGCTCGCCGTGGCCCTGCTGTGGTTCATGGGGCGCCTGCCGCCGCGCCTGGGTCTCTGGCTCGTCAGACCGCTGGGGCCTCTGATGTATCTTTCGATGCGGCGCAGACGCAAAATCGCCCGGCGCAATATCGAAAAATGCTTTCCCGAGCTGCCGCCCGCGGAGCAGGCGGCGCTGCTTCGGGCCGGGTTCGCTTCACTGGCCCGCATGCTCATCGAGGCGGCATGGTGCTGGTCCGCGCCGCAGGATCGGGTGGCCGCGATGATTCGGGTCGAAGGCATGGAAAACCTGCAGGACGCCGAGGAGGCCGGGCGCGGCGTGCTGGTGCTGACTTTTCACTCCACGTGCATGGAAATGGGCGGCTTTATGCTGGGGCGCATCGCGCACGCGGCGGGTGTCTACCGGCCGTTGAAAAACCCCGTGCTGGAGTGGTACCAGAACCGCGGCCGCGGCCGCTATGCCGCCGCCATGATCCCGAAGGACAATGCGCGGAAGGCGGTCAGGGTTCTGCAGAACGGCGGCGTGTTGTGGTATGCGCCGGACCAGGACTTCGGTCCCGGCAAGACCGCGTTCGCCGACTTTTTCGGTATCCCGACGGCCACGTTGCTGGCCGTGCACCGCTTGCCGGCGCTGACCCGTTGCGCGGTGCTGCCGATGTTCATGCGCTACGATCGGCGCGCTGGCTACGTACTGACGCTGTTACCCGCGCTCGACGACTTTCCCACCGACGATGCGGTGGCCGACCTCGGGCGTGTCAATGCGGTCCTCGAGGCACAGGTTCGCCAGGCGCCCCAGCAATACTGGTGGATACACCGCAGATTCAAGACCCGGCCGGCGGGTGACGCGCCGTTTTACGATTGAAGCAGGCGGCCCAGAGGCCGAACAGCATCCATATCAGCGACGAAAGATAGGTGCCGTAAATGGCAAAGTAGGAGTTCAGCGGAAAAAGCAGCAGCCCGAGAGCCAGACTGTAGGGGTAAGCGGCGTCACGGCTTGCCGGTGTCATGCGGCGCCACAATCGCCAGGCCAGCAGCACGCCGGCCAGCAATCCGGCCAAGCCGATGGTGCCCGTATCCGCCATGACTTCCAGCACCACGTTGTGGGCGTGTGACGCACCGGAGCGGCCGCCGGAGCGTTGCAGGTGGATATCCCCGGCCCCGGCGTAGCGCATGTAGGCGCTTGGAAAGGCCCGCACGCCGGCGCCGTTGACCGGGTGGGCCCTGAAGATCTCCAGGCTCGTCTTGAATATCGGCAAACGCAGGCTGCTGGCCTCCTCCAGGGCCGAGTACGATCCTTTCGAGGCGGTCAGCGTTTGTTCGACCCTGGCCTGGAACAGGGGCGAGACCAGGTAGGCCGTGAACAGCGTTCCGATCACCATCACGGGAAGGGCCAGCGCGATCTTGCGCTGCTGCCGGTCCTGCTGCCTGAACAGCATCGTCGTGTAAACCGCCAGCAGCAGGGCCATCATCAGCCAGCCGGTACGCATGCCTGCGACCAGGACGGCGCCGAGCGTCAGTGCAAACACCCCGACCCAGGCCCAGGTGGGCCAACGGCGCCGCGCATGTTCGAGCAGCAGCGGCGAGAGGATGGCGAGCGTCGGGCCGAAGAACTGGTATTGCCGGGTGAAGATCCCGTTCAGACGATCGGGGTTCATCGGCGTACCGAGCAGGTCGGTGCCGAAAAACAGCTGCACGAAGGCGTCGACGCACCAGAACACCAGCAGCACGGCTACCCACCGGTTGACCCGCATACGTTCGCGATCCGCCCGCAACAGGACCGCCATGCTCAATGCCGCGGCCGGAAAACGCAAGGCGGCGATGGTGTGTATCCAGCTCGTTTGCGGCATGACCGAGTCAAGACTGGAAATCAGCATCGGCAGCCAGTAGCACAGGAACAGGGGCAGAACGCATCTGGAGGCTCGCCGCAGCGCCGGTCGGTATAATTCATTCCGGGCCAGCAGCGGCAGCGCCAGCGCGAAAACGGACAGCGGTATTTCCGCCAGCCGGCCAAACGGCAAGAGCGCAAAGAAAGCGAAAGCCCAGACCGCGGGCCAGTGACCGGACAGGCGCTCAGGCAGTAGCATGGCGCGTGCGCTCATCGAGCGCGCCCTGGTACAGGTCAAGGGTCTGCCGCATGGAGTCTTGCAGGGAGAAAGCGGCACTCGCCTTCACCGCAGGCGGTCGCCGCAGGAAGCCGGCGGTGGTCCGCAGCAATGCGGCTTCGTCACCGGGTTCAACCGCCCCGCGGGGAAACAGCACTGCCAGGGTTTCCCTGACACCGCCGTGGTTCCAGGCCACGACCGGGATACCCAGCGCCAGCGCTTCCGGGACGGTTCTGCCGAAGGCTTCCGGCGGCTCGCTGCAGAGGTTGAATACGAGGCTGGAGGCGGACATCCAGTCGCGGACGTCGATGCGGGGACCGGCGAAGGTCAGACGACCGGACACGGCATGGCGCCCTGCCAACCGCCGCAATTCACGCTCGTACTTCGAACCCGTTCTGGACTGTCCCAGTATGACGCCGTGGATGTCATCGAAATCCGCCGACAGGGCCGCGATCAGCCTGATGAACGCCGCATGGCCCTTGTAGCGGGACAGGCGTGCGGGCAGCAACAACAGGCGCTTGTCACTGAGAACCGGGTATTCCGCCAGAGTTCGCTTCCACCACTGCGCCGGTGGCCGGTAGCCGTGGGGGAACAGCGAGTGGTCGACTCCGCCGTGAATGACGTGCAGGCGCGTTCCGGACACGCCGGGGTAATGTTTGAAGGCATGGTCCCGGACATGCCTGGAAACCGCGATCACACGGTCGCCGCGCGTCATGATGGCGCTGTAGGGGCTGACGGAGTATTGGCCGTGAATGGAGGTGACGAACACCGGGCGCACAGGGTCCGGCAGCTTTCTCATGGCCAGGCGGCACACCCAGGCGGGCAGACGCGAATGCGCGTGGACGATATCCGGTGGCTCATCCGCGAGCCACGAACGCAGACGCCGCACGTAGCGCAGCGTGCCGGGCCGTTTGCGGCCGACGGGCCATTCGAGCACCTCGCCGCCGGCGGCCGTGACGCGGTCGGCCAACGGCCCGGCAGCGGCCAGCACGGCAACCCGGTGTCCCTGTGCGCACAGGTGCTCGGCGGTCTCCACGGCGACGAGTTCGGAGCCGCCGATGTCCAGTGACGCCAGTGCCTGCACTACGTACATGGGCCAGGGCCTAGTCGCATGGTGTCACCGTACCCCAGGTGCTAACGGACCCTAATCGACCAGGGTGAAGTGCGTATCGCAGTACGGGCAGACAGCCTTGCCGGTTTCCTCGATGGGCAGATAGACCCTTGGGTGTGCATTCCACAGCCTCTGGTCCGGCTGCGGGCAGGAGAGCGGCAGGTCGGCGCGACTGACCTCCACGCGTGTTTTCAGGCTTGAGTCCTTCAGGCTCTCATCGAGAGCGTCGGTTTGGTGTGTCACTTGCTCATCTCCAGAATGAAACTTGCCGCATATTCTACCCCGAGAGTGACCGTTCCGGGGCTGGCGGATTCAATGTGCGGGTCCGCCGTGTGGGTCCGGTTCCGGCATGGCGTTTTCGCGCAGCACCCGGTCGCAAACCGCCTGGGCCGCGGAGAGCAGTCCCTCGACGTCGGTCACGCCCGCGTCATCGACGACCGCGTCGAGCTTGGCCTGGTTAAGCCGCATATAAGCCTCGCTCAACAGGCCGCAGGTTTCACCTGCCAGCCACCCGCAGGTCGACAGCGCCTGCAATTGCCGCGAGATCTCGGTGGAACGGAAAAGTCCGGCGCCGCCCGCGGCGTTCGACAACAGTCCCAGTTGCGTCACGAACTCGATGTCCAGCATGCCGCCGGGGCCGTATTTCAGGGGGTCGCCGCCGGCGTTTTGTTCCTGGACCCTGGCCCGCATATCGCGGATGTCCGTCGCCAGCCTTGGCGTGTCGCGAACCTGCGTCAGTGTCTCCAGGCGCACGGCGACGAAGTTTTCCGCGATGGCCGTTTCGCCGGCGACCGGGCGTGCGCGCGTCAGCGCCTGCAGTTCCCAAACCCAGGCTTGTTCCTGCTGGTAGCGGCGGAACGCGTCGATGGACGACAGCAGCAAGCCGGCGCGCCCGTTCGGCCGCAGGCGCGCATCGGTGGTGTAGAGGCGCCCGGAGGGAGTCAGGGCCGACAACAGGCTGAGCAACCGGCGCACCGTGGCGGTGTGATACCTTTCGGCGGTCAGCGGCCGGGCGCCGCCGGACTGTGCCTCACCGGGCTGGTACAGGAATATCAGGTCGAGGTCGGAATCGAAACCGGGGGTTCGGGCGCCGAGGCTGCCATAGGCGACGACACACAGTTGCGAGCCTGGCAGGCTGCCGTGGCGCTGCTCCATGTCCAGGCGGGACAGCTGCAGCACGGCCCCGATCAGGCATTCCGCCAGGTTGCTCAAGGCGCGCTGCGCCGCAGCGGCCGGCAGGGACGACCCCAGCAGCGCGACGGCGATCCGCAGGCTGACGGCCTGCTTGAGGTAGTTCAGGCTCTCCAGCGTGGTCTCGGTGTCCTTGTGGACTTCCATGATCTTGTCGATACCGGCTTCGATATCCTCCCTGGCGGGCGGGGAGGCGCCCAGGCTGGGGTCGATCAGCTCGTCCAGCAGGGCCGGGTAGCGCGTTACGGTCTCTGCGACACGCCGGCTGCGGGTGAACAGATCCAGCATGCGCTCGGTTGCCAGCGGGTTCTGGACCAGCAGTGACAGGTAGGCGCTGCGCCGGCAAATCGCGCTGACCAGGTCGAAGACGCGGTTCTGGACCGCCTCGCCGGTTTGCCGGGCGGCGAATTTACCCAGCAGGAGCGGCACGAAGACGTCCAGCCTTTGGCCGGCGCGCTGACTCAGGGACAGCCGTCCCACGCGCTTCGCGAATTCCAGCAGCGGCTTGGCCGCGCCCGGAGGCGGCTCGTTCTGCCGGTCGACGTTACGCAGGCTCTGCCACAGGTTGTGCCATGGGTCCTTGTCATCGATGACCGGGCGGCTGTCCGGAAGGCTTTGGTCGAAGAGGCTCCCGACACGGGCTCGGGTCGCTTCCAGGGCCCGGTCGAAGCCGGTCCGGTCGGCATAACCCATCGCGTGGGCCACCCGCAGGCCGTCCTCACCGCCGGGCACGCGGTGGGTTTGCTGGTCGCGGAGCGCCTGGATCCGGTTTTCCGTCAGGCGCAGGAACGCGTAGGCCTGCAACAGTTCCTGGCAAACGTCGCCGGAAAGCATCTTGAGCTCGCGCAGCGCCTCCACGGCGCTGAACAGCGACGGGGTCCGCAGCAGCGGTTCGCGCCCGCCGCGCAGAAGTTGAAACGACTGCACCAGGAATTCTATCTCGCGGATACCGCCCGGACCGCGCTTGATGTCATCGAGCCGGTCGCGGCGCTGCGCGTCCTGGCGCACGCTGGCGTGCATCTCGCGCATCGACTCGATGGCGCCAAAATCGATATAGCGCCGGTAGACGAAGGGTTTCAGGATTTGCAGAAGCTCATCGCCCGCGCCTGTGTCACCCGCGACCGGGCGGGCCTTGATCAGTGCGTAGCGCTCCCAGTCGCGGCCCTCGCGCTGGTAGTACTGTTCCAGCGCGTCGAAATTGCTGACCAGGGGGCCGGAAGCTCCGAACGGCCGCAAACGCGTATCCACGCGGAAACAAAAACCTTCCCCGGTGACATTGGCCAGGCTGTTGATGATCCTGCGGGCCAGCTTAGTGAAAAACTGTTCGTTGTCCAGGCCACGCTGCCCGTCACACCGGCCCTGCTCCGGGAAGCAGAAAACCAGGTCGATATCCGACGACAGGTTGAGTTCGCGGCCGCCGAGTTTGCCGAGGCCGAGTACGACCAGGCCCTGGCGGGCCCCGTTCGCGTTGCGCGGCGCGCCGAACCGCTTTTCCATGGCTTCGCCGTGAACGCGGCAGCAGGCCTGCAGACAAATCTCGGCCAGGGTGCTGAGATCGGCCAGGGTCTCCGGCAGCGGCGCCAGGCGATCGAGATCGCGCCAGATCAGACGCAGCATTTCACGATTGCGAAACCTGCGCAGGGCGCTGTCCAGCCCGGTTTGCCGGCGGTCCTCCTCGAGCCGACGCGCGTCGGGCGGGCTGGGGCTGTCCAGGCGCCCGCTGCTTTGCAGTTCGTCCAGCCAGCCGGGATGGTTTCGGACCAACTGGCTCAGAAACGGGCTGTTGTCCAGGGCGCTGCCTTTGTGCATAAACGCAGTATAACGGCGCTTGCGCCCGTTTGGGCAAGGCCGCCCGGGCAAAAAGGGCCGCGAAGCCCCTTTACCGGGGCCGCCACGTCAGAACGAAAAACTCTTTGTCAGCGTCAGAACCAGGTTGGTATCCGCGGAACCGCCCAACAGCTTGGCGTTGCTGTGAATGATGGCGAAACTGTAATCGAGCAGGTTGGTGTCGGCGACATTGAGGCTGTTGCCGTAACCGGCTTCATAGTAAGTGCCGGCGAAGTCGTCCTCGAACGTACCGAGTTTGCCGTAAAAGCCTTTGTGGCTGGCGGTGACCGAGTAGAACCGGTAATGCAATGTCGGACCGGCGAAATTGTCGTACTTGCCGATGGCGGCGTCGAAAGACAGAAATTTCCAGCCCGCGGAGAGGTTCATTTCCAGGTAGTCGTCGTCGAAATTGCCGGTGTAGGTATACCAGGTGCCGCCGACCGAGAAATTGAAATCCCCCGCGTCGATGCCATAGCCCCCGTAGTAATCGATCTCCAGGCCGTCGCCCACGTCGGCCGCCCAGGTGCCAATGTTGAAGTTTCCCGCTTCCGCGTCGAGACCGGCAAATGCCGACGAATTCTTCTGTTCGATACCGCGGAAAATGTAATTGCTGTTCCAGCCGATGTTGGCCGAGAGGCTCTGCGCCAGGGCGGGGCCGCTGATGAGCCCCAGTAATGCAATGCCAATCATGTACTTCGTCACGTTTCTCTCCCGTTTCAGGTCAAAAGGGCGCGGGCCGGGCAGCATGCCGGGCGCCGCAAAGCTCTAATAAGCAAGAATCAGGCCACGCAAAAAATGCATATGTTTCAGTTGGATAGAAACCCCCGGCGAGAAAGTCGCGGGAAGAAGGCTTCACCAGGTGGCATCGCTGCACCGCAATGCAGCGCGCAAAAAAAAGCCCCGCCGGATGGCGGGGCTCTGTTCTGCCGGTAGGGGCAGGCGGACGAGATAAGGCAATTACATCATGCCGCCCATGCCGCCCATGCCGCCCATGCCACCCATATCGGGTGCGCCGCCTGCCGGCTCTTCCTTCGGCAGTTCGGCAACCATGGCTTCGGTGGTGATCATCAGACCGGCGACCGAAGCGGCGTTCTGCAGTGCGTAGCGGGTCACCTTGGTCGGGTCCAGGATACCTGCCTGGATCATATCGGTGTACTCGCCCGTGGCTGCGTTGTAGCCGTAATTGCCTTCGCCCTGCTTGACGTTGTTGAGGACCACGGAACCCTCTTCGCCG
>Ga0210122_1000031_pt1 | contig 32852 bp, 31 predicted proteins | sample Muzzi_CordB_D2_FD_185530 | JGI IMG/M metagenome (GOLD analysis project Ga0210122, IMG submission 185530) | Wetland microbial communities from San Francisco Bay, California, USA, that impact long-term carbon sequestration - Muzzi_CordB_D2 (SPAdes) | ecosystem: Environmental > Aquatic > Marine >... | reverse complement strand
CCTGCCACAATGTCCGCAGCGGGCCATCGGCGCCCAGCACCGGATCGCTTGCCGGCACCGGCACCTGGGGGATGACTTGCATCGCCTCGTCGTGCTCGGCCTTGCTGCTGCGGCAGAGATTGTAGGTGCCCTCCGGCGGATAGGCGCCGATCACCGAGAGATCGACGCTGCCCGACAGCCGCTGATGACCGGTACCGGCGGGCAGCACCGCCACGTCGCCGGCGGACAGATCGAGCTCCTCGCCATGCGTGCCGCCGAAGCGCACGCGCGCACGCCCGCGCGCGATGCCCAGCACCTCGTGAATCATGGAATGATAATGTATGTACGGATAGATGCCGTTCCGCCACATGCTGTGGCCCCAGCCGTTGGCGATGAAGGTGCGTTCGATCAGGCGCTCCGGATCGCTTTCGCCGAAGAGATCGATGCCGCCTTTGTAGAGCAGCATGGGCAGCGCCGGATTGTTCGGCACCCAGCCGTCGTCCTTGAACAGAAACGTTTGGGGCGCGGGCACCGTGCTGGCCGACTTCATGTTGCTCGCTGGCTTCATCGTCGTGCGGTGAACCTGCCGTGGCACGAGCCGGCTCCCGTGGTGGCGCTTGCTGATCCGGACGCGACCCGCCCGCGTATTGTTCCGGTGTAGACTGCCGCGACGCGGCCGCCGCCGCCGGGAGTCGGCCGCGTGCCGTGGATCGAAATCTGGCCCCGGCCATTGACCGTGCCTGGATAGGTGGCGAAGGCATGCGTCACGCTGGCGGCACTGCCGTGCACCCTGAGCGTGATCGCGATGTGCCCGCCCACGGCCGGGCACTCGTGGCCCATATTTCCGGCGCGTTTGGTCACCGTCACCGATCCCTTGTAGGTCCCGTCGAAGCTCTGCGCCTGCGCGGCCGCGGCCATCGCCGCGCCCAGCAGCACGCCCATCATTGCCCTGGCGATCGCCGTCCTGGCGCTCATGTTGGACCCTGAAATGCTTACTTCCTCTTTGCCTGCTCCATCATATCGACGAAACGGGTAAAGAGATAATGACTGTCGCGCGGGCCGGGCGAGGCCTCGGGGTGATATTGCACTGAAAACACGGGCTTATCGCTGAGTGCGATGCCGCAATTGGACCCGTCAAAGAGCGAAATGTGCGTCTGCTGCACGTTCTGCGGCAGCGTGTCCTTGTCGAGCGCGAAGCCGTGGTTCATCGAGGTGATCTCGACCTTGCCGGTGGTGAGATCCTTGACCGGATGATTGGCGCCGTGATGGCCCTGGTGCATCTTCACCGTCTTGCCGCCGAGCGCGATGCCGAGCATCTGGTGGCCGAGGCAGATGCCGAAAGTCGGCGTGCCGCCGTCGACCAGCGCACGGATCACCGGCACGGCGTATTTGCCGGTCGCCGCCGGATCGCCCGGCCCGTTCGACAGGAACACGCCGTCGGGCTTGAGCGCCATGATGTCCTCGGCGGAGGTCTGCGCCGGTACCACCGTCACCTTGCAGCCTGAGCCGGCGAGCAGGCGCAGGATGTTGCGCTTGATGCCGTAGTCGATGGCGACGACGTGCAGGCGCGGATTCTCCTGCCGGCCGAAACCCGCGCTCCAGGTCCACGGCGTCTCGTCCCAGTTGAAGCGCTGGCCGGATGTCACCATCGGCACCAGGTCCATGCCGACCAGGCCGGGCCACTCCTTTGCTTCCTTCTTCAGTGCGGCGAGATCGAACCTGCCCGACGGCTCGTGCGTGATCACCGCGTTGGGCATGCCCTTCTCGCGGATGAGCGCGGTCAGCGCGCGGGTGTCGATGCCGGCCAGCCCGACGATGCCGCGCGCGCGCAGCCAGTCGTTGAGGTGGCGCCCGGCGCGGTAGTTCGACGGCGCGGTGATGGCGGCATGCAGGATTATCCCGCGCGCGCCGGTGGTCGCCGCCATGTTGACGGTTTCGATGTCCTCGTCGTTGGTGCCGACATTGCCGATATGCGGAAAGGTGAAGGTGATGATCTGCCCGGCATAGGAGGGGTCGGTGAGGATCTCCTCATAACCGGTCATGGCGGTGTTGAAGCAGACCTCGCCAACCGCATGTCCGGTGGCGCCCAGCCCGAAACCCTCCAGCACCGTCCCGTCGGCCAGCACCAAAAGCGCCGTGGGCTTGGGTTCTTCCCAGGTCCCGGCAGGGGCGGCTTGCGTCTGGGTCATGCGGTCTTAGTTGCGTATTATGTGCAGTGAGGCAAGGGGCCGCGCATCACCGCCCCCGGACGGAACCGGCCGTGACGGTCAACCGGGCGGTAACGCAATCCGGGCTATAGCCGCTCTTGCATATGTCCGGCGGACAGGAAGGACCATCATGCTGCGCGACAACATCAACAAGGCCCTGACCGAGGCCATGAAGGCCAGGAACGAGCGGGCGGTTTCCACCCTGCGCATGGTCAATTCCGCGCTCAAGAACGCCGACATCGAGGCGCGCGGGGCCGGCAAGCCGGCGCTCGGCGATGCCGAGGTGCTGCCGCTGCTGCAGAAGATGATCAAGCAGCGCCAGGAATCGGTCCTGCTCTACGAGAAGGGTGGCCGCGGCGACCTGGTGAAGCAGGAGCAGGAGGAGATCGCCATCATCTCCGGCTATCTCCCGAAACAAATGTCGGAGGCCGAGATGGCCGCTGCCATCGACGCGGTAGTCGACGAGACCGGCGCCGCCGGCATGAAGGACATGGGCAGGGTAATCGGTGCTTTGCGAGGCAAATATGCCGGGCAGATGGACTTCGGCAAGGCGAGCGCCCTGGTGAAGGCGAAGCTGCAGTAGCAGCCGCCCCTTGTGGAAAACATGGAAAAGACCGCTATTTGAGCGGCTTCCTGTGGCCTCGCGGCGCCGCCCCGGAAAGTCTCAATTCGTCGGCCTATGATAGGGAGCCGATTCGGCGAAGCCCCGGACCCACGAACCCACTGCGCCTCAAGGCCGCGTCACCGACCCATGCGCTTTACGCCCCAGTTTCTCGATGAACTGCGCGCCCGCCTTCCGGTCTCCGAGGTGGTGGGCAAGCGCGTCAAACTCACCCGCGCGGGCCGCGAGATGAAGGGCCTGTCGCCGTTCAACAAGGAGAAGACGCCGTCATTCTTCGTCAACGACGCCAAGATGATGTGGTTCGACTTCTCCTCCGGCAAGAACGGCAACATCTTCGACTTTCTCATGCAGACGGAAGGGATCGGCTTTCCGGAAGCGGTCGAGCGCCTCGCCAACCTCGCCGGCGTGCCGCTGCCGAAAGTGTCGCGGGAAGACGCGGCGCGCGAGGCCCGGCGCAAGTCGCTGCACGAGGTGATGGAACTGGCCGCCGGGTATTTCGAGGCGACGCTGGCCGGCCGCGCCGGTGCGAAAGCGCGCGGCTATCTTGCCGACCGCGGCATCGACGCCGCCACCCAGCTCAGGTTCCGCCTCGGCTACGCGCCGTCCGAGCGCTTCGCGCTGAAGGAGCATCTCGGGCAACACGGCGTACCGGTCGAGGACATGGTGGAGACCGGTCTGCTGATCGCCGGCGACGACATCGCGCTGCCCTACGATCGCTTCCGCGATCGCGTCATGTTTCCGATCACCGACCTGCGCAGCCGCGTCATCGCCTTCGGCGGCCGCGCGCTCGAAAAGGATGCGCAGGCGAAATACCTGAACTCGCCGGAGACGCCGCTCTTTCACAAAGGCGCGACGCTCTACAACATCGCCCATGCGCGCCAGGCGGCCTACGACGGGGCGCCGCTCGTCGCTGTAGAAGGCTATGTCGACGTCATCGCCATGGACACCGCCGGCTTTGCCGCCACGGTGGCGCCGCTCGGCACTGCGCTCACCGAGGACCAGTTGTCACTGCTGTGGAAGATGGCGGACGAGCCGGTGCTCTGCTTCGACGGCGACGGCGCCGGCTTGCGCGCCGCCTTCCGCGCCGTCGACATCGCTATGCCGCAGCTGAAACCCGGCAAGAGCCTGAAGTTCGCGACGCTGCCGCCTGGCCAGGACCCCGACGACCTGCTGCGTTCGGGCGGCCGCGAGGCCATCGCCGAAGTGATCACCGCCGCCCGTCCGCTCGCCGCCATGCTGTGGGCGCGCGAGACGGAAGGCCATTCCTTCGACACGCCGGAGCGGCGCGCCGCGCTGGAGGCGCGCATCAACGCGGTGACCGGATCGGTCGCCGACGAAGCCGTGCGCCGTTATTACCGGCAGGATTTCAGTGCGCGGCTCAGCGCATTCTTCGCCCCGGCGCAGGCGGCGCGTGGATTTCGCGAGTCGCGCGGCGGCGGTGGCAACTGGCCGAACCGCAGTGAGCGCGCGCGCCGCAGCGGCGATGGGCCGCCGCGCAACGGCGCCGTCCCGCGCGCCGCAGGCAATGGCCGGCCGGCGCCCTACATGGTGATGAGCGGGCAGCTGGCGGCGAGTTCCGTCCACCGCGGCCACCGCAGCGTGCTGCCGCGGCGCGAGGCGCTGATCCTGCAGGCCGCGCTCAACCATCCCTGGCTGCTGCACGACCACCTGGAGGAACTCAGCCTGCTCGAGTTCCGCCATCCCGACGCCGAGCGGCTGAAGGGCGCGCTGATCGACATCGCCGCCCACGCCGAGGCCATGGAGGCGCAAGCCGTGCGGGCGGAGCTGGCGCGGCGAGACCTGGGCGCGGCACTGGAGCGGGTGGCGGCCGCCATCACCACCGCCTCGGTCTGGGGCGCCGGGCCGGAGGCCGCCCCCGACGACGTGCTGGTCACCTGGGCGCAGCTTGTCGCCTTGCATCGGCAGTGGCATTCACTAGTTAAGGAGCTTAAGGACGCCGAACTGGCGCTCGGCCGGGACAGCAGCGAAAGCAACTATTTGCGGCTCTGCGACGTCAAGGCCCGGCTGTCCCGGATGGACGGCACCGAGGCCCTGATCGAGGGGTTCGGCGCCGCGTCCGGCCGCGCCGCCCGCAGCCTGTGAACGGAGACCGGAAACGGACGTTGCGCGAGCCTTGCAAAGCCGCCTTGGGCGGACCCGGCGCGGGGAAGATGGGTCGATTCCTGCGTCTTTTTGGGTTAATCGGAGCTTAAGCGGGTTCCGGGACACTGACGACCTGATTCGGGGGCGGCGCCGTGATGGGCGCGCCCTTTTTGGCCAGTTGCTTCGCTTGTCGGACGGCGGGGTGCGGCGGCGTTACGGCGGCCAGGACGGTCGAGGAGAAGCACATGGCGAGCAAGGCGAAGGCGACCCAGACCAAGGACGAGGCGCCCGAGAAGGAAGCCGAGGGCGCGCCCGACACGCCGCTGCCGCTGCTCGACCTCTCCGACGCCGGCGTCAAGAAGATGATCAAGGCCGCCAAGAAGCGCGGCTACGTCACCTATGAGCAGCTCAACGCGGTGATGCCCTCGGAAGAAGTGACCTCCGAGCAGATCGAGGACACCCTGGCGATGCTCAGCGAGATGGGCATCAACGTCATCGAGAACGAGGACGCCGACACCGAGGAGGGCGAGGAGAAGGCGACCGACGAGGTGGCCGACGACGACGACGACGATACCGGCAACGAGCTGGTGGAAGCGAAATCAAAGTCGCTCGCCACCACCGAAAAGAAGGAGCCGTCCGAGCGCACCGACGATCCGGTGCGCATGTATCTGCGCGAGATGGGCACGGTCGAGCTGCTCTCGCGCGAGGGCGAGATCGCCATCGCCAAGCGCATCGAGGCCGGCCGCGAGGCCATGATCGCCGGCCTGTGCGAAAGCCCGCTCACCTTCCAGGCCATCATCATCTGGCGCGACGAGTTGAACGAAGGCAAGGTCTTCCTGCGCGACATCATCGATCTGGAAGCGACCTACGCCGGCCCCGACGCCAAGAACATGCAGCCGCCGCAGATCGGCCCCGACGGCAAGCCGGTCGCCGGCACACCGGTGCCGGGCGCGCCGCATCTGCAGGTGGTGCAGACCGCAGCGCCGCCGGCGGCGCCGCCGGCCGCCACGCCGTTCAAGGCCAAGCCCGAAGGCGAGGAGGCCAAGGAGGAGAAGGACCCCGGCGAGGCCGCGGCCGAAAACGATTACGACGACGACGACGACGACATGGAGGGCTCGCTCTCGCTCGCCGCCATCGAGGCCGAGCTCAAGCCCAAGGTGGTCGAGACCTTCGACAACATCGCCGACAGTTTCAAGCGCCTGCGCCGCCTGCAGGAGCAGGACATCGAGAACCGCCTGCGCAATTCCTCGCTGTCGCCGGCGCAGGAGCGCAAGTACAAGAAGCTGAAGGAAGAGATCATTTCCGAGGTGAAGTCGCTGCGGCTCAACCAGGCGCGCATCGACAGCCTCGTCGAGCAGCTCTACGACATCAACAAGCGCCTTGTGTCGAACGAGGGCCGGCTGATGCGGCTGGGCGAGAGCTACGGCGTCATCCGCGAGGACTTCATCAAGCAGTACATGGGCTCCGAGCTCGACCCGCGCTGGCTCAACCGGGTGTCAAAACTCTCCGCCAGGGGCTGGAAGGGCTTCATCGGCAAGGAGAAGGACCGCATCAAGGAGATACGCAGCCTCGTGCACGACCTCGCCGCCCAGACCGGCGTCGAGATCGGCGAGTTCCGCAAGATCGTGCACATGGTGCAGAAGGGCGAGCGCGAGGCGCGCCAGGCCAAGAAGGAGATGGTGGAGGCCAACCTGCGTCTCGTCATCTCCATCGCCAAGAAATACACCAATCGTGGGCTGCAGTTCCTCGACCTCATCCAGGAAGGCAACATCGGCCTGATGAAGGCGGTCGACAAGTTCGAGTACCGTCGCGGCTACAAGTTCTCGACCTACGCCACGTGGTGGATCCGGCAGGCGATCACCCGCTCGATCGCCGACCAGGCGCGCACCATCCGCATCCCGGTGCACATGATCGAGACCATCAACAAGATCGTGCGCACCTCACGGCAGATGCTCAACGAGATCGGCCGCGAGCCGACGCCGGAGGAATTGGCCGAGAAACTGGGAATGCCGCTGGAGAAGGTGCGCAAGGTCCTCAAGATCGCCAAGGAGCCGCTCTCGCTCGAAACGCCGATCGGCGACGAGGAGGATTCGCATCTCGGCGATTTCATCGAGGACAAGAACGCCATCCTGCCGATCGACGCGGCGATCCAGTCGAACCTGCGCGAGACCACCACGCGCGTGCTGGCCTCGCTCACCCCGCGCGAGGAGCGCGTGCTGCGCATGCGCTTCGGCATCGGCATGAACACCGACCACACGCTGGAGGAAGTCGGCCAGCAGTTCTCGGTCACCCGCGAGCGTATCCGCCAGATCGAGGCGAAGGCGCTCAGGAAGCTGAAGCATCCGAGCCGGTCAAGGAAGCTGCGGAGCTTCCTCGACAACTAACCCCTCTTGTCCCGGGCGCGCTGCAGCGCCGAAATCGCGTTCACGCGCGTCTTTACGCGAAAGCGTTGCTGCGCCGAACCGGGACCCCGGTTTCTGAAAACAAACGGCGGGCCAATGGCCCGCCGTTCTTGTTTTTGGCGACTTGCCCCTGTCAATTCGTCCTGCTCGCCTCGCGCACCAGCACCGGCTTCTCGCGCCACAGCTCCGGAAACAGCCGCTTCAGGTTCGCCACCTTCGGCGCGTCGTTGTAGTAGATATACGGCTGCATCGGATGCAGCACCGCGTAATCCTGGTGATAGGCCTCGGCCGGGAAGAACGCAGCCTTCATGCTGCCGCTCTTGGTGACGATCGGGCGCTTGAACACATGCGCGGCGTCGAGCTGCGCGATGTAGGCGCGCGCGGTCCTGGCCTGCGCTTCGCTCTGCGGGAAAATCTCCGAGCGGTATTGCGGGCCGGAATCCGGCCCCTGGCGGTTGAGCTGGGTCGGATTGTGCGCGACCGAGAAATAGATCTGCAGGATCTTGCCGTAGGAAATCTGGCGCGGGTCGAAGGTCACCTGCACGGCTTCGGCATGCGCGGTCCGGTGCGAACTGACGGCCTCGTAGTCGGCGTCTTTCCTGGCGCCGCCGGCATAACCGGAGACGGCGTTGCTGACGCCCTTGACGTGCTGATAGACGGCCTGGATGCCCCAGAAGCAGCCGCCGGCGATCACCGCGGTCTCGAGGCCCGCGGTGGTGTCCGGCGCCTCCTGCGCCGGCGGCGGGATGACGACGGCGGGCTCGGCGGCGCGCACCGCGAGCGGCGTCAAGGCAAAGGCGGCGGCAAAGGCGGCGGCGAGAACGAAGGCGGCGGATCGGCGCATTTTGTTTCTCCCGGCGTGATGGCCCTTCGATAGCGCATCGCGCGCTAGGCCGCTTATCACAAGGTTACACGTCTGCGTGACAGGGCCGGCGCCTCGCCCCGCCTCATCCTGAGGAGGCCGATAGAGGTTTCCATGGCCCTGCCTTCCGGCTCCGCGCCGGGCTTGCCATGCCGGGCGCGGCAATCGGCAATGCGGTTCGGCATCAACACCGGCGACACGCTGGAAGAAGCCGGCCAGCAGTTCTCGGTCACCCGCGAGCGTATCCGCCAGATCGAGGCGAAGGCGCTGAGGAAGCTGAAGCATCCGAGCCGCAGCCGAAAGCTCAGGAGCTTCCTCGACAACTGATTTCTCCCCTCATCCCCGCGCAAGCGGGATCCGGTTCTTCTGTCGGAATCGAAACGGCGGGCCGGTAGCCCGCCGTTTTGCATATTTCGGCGCTGATTTGCGGGGCTGCCCATGCAATGAAGACCGGTAGCCGTGACGGGTGCCCGGTGCCCGCCTGACCGCAAAGCGGATGCCGACGGCGCAGGCCCGGAATGTCCGCCTCGGGCCACGACTTCCCCGGCTTGACGGTTCTCGCCACACCAAGTCTGATGAGATGTTACGGTTGCGGACGCGCCGTCCGTGGGGGGCGGTCTGCAAGCGATGCCCCATGACGCCTGATCTTCGGCATTTAATCGATGGAGACCGGATGAGCATCTCGGAAGAGTTTTTGAAAAGGGAACATCTTCGTTCACATCTCTTCGCCGAAACATGGCAAAATTTGATACCAGAAGTCTTTCGGGACGTTCCGACCTATTACGATAAAGGCAATGCGGTTGCCTCGCTCGGCAGCTGCTCGCGCTGGAGCAATGCCTTCGCAAGGACCATCCACCGGCATCTGCCACGCGGTGCCAGGGTCCTCGATGTTTGTTCGGGCACGCATGATATCCCGCTGCGCCTTTTGGCGTTGGACCCGACGCTCCAGATCCACGCCGTGGACGGCAGCGCGCATATGACCGCTGAGGGTCAGCGTCGCGCCAGCGAGCGCAAATTGACGGTCCATGCGCGTGTCTGCGACGCCCATGTGCTGCCATTCGATGACAATTCATTCGATGCCGTGACGCTCCAGTTTGCTTCGCGCCATCTCGAAATCATTAAAACGTTCAGGGAGATTTACCGGGTTCTCAAACCCGACGGCATCTTCTGCCATAACGATATGCTGCGCCCGGCATCGCGGGTCGTGGAAGTGCCTTACCTGACCTATTTACGGTTTTCGGTCTGGTTTACGGCAAGGCTTTTCGGCAGTTCGGCCGAGAGCATGAAATGTATCAGCTATTTTGCGAATGCGATCCGGCACTTCTATAAGCCACGTGAACTGGCGGCGCTGCTCGAAGGAATCGGTTTCGTCGGCGTTGAAAGCCGCGATTTTCTCACTGGCGTCATGTCCTACCACATCTCGCGCAAGCCGCCGCTCTAGACAATGATTGCGTCACAATCGTTCAAACGTGACCACTGCAAAATGCATCGGCACCGGCCGCGCAGTCCATGGTGCCATGGCCAGGCCGATTGCGCATGGTCGCTGCGGGCCATGCGCTGACATTTTTTCCGGAGATCCTGAAGACCACTCGGGCTGGCCTGAAAGGCCGGCGAAACCAGGGACAGTCAATGAGCAGTGCGCCCGATCCTTTCTTGTATCATCCCGAACTGCGCGACAAGATTTCCGATCCCCTGCAGTCGTTCTCGCGCACCTTCACGATCGAAAAACTGGCCGCCTTGTCAAAGGAACGCGGCCTGACCACCGAGTGGTGGCATTCCGACAGCGAACGCGAGGCCTCGCGCGCCCGCACCCTCGCTGGTCGCCGCGACGCCGACCTCTGGGTTTTCGCCTACGGGTCCTTGATGTGGGATCCTGGCTTTCGCTTTGAGGAGGTGCGGCGGGCCCATGTGCCGGACCATGCGCGCCGCTTCATTCTCAAGGATATCTACGGCGGCCGGGGCACGGTCGAGGCCCCCGGGCTGATGGCCGCGCTCGACAAAGGGCGGGGCTGCGACGGGCTGGTGTTCAGGATTGCCCGTGACAACATCGACGAAGAAACGGAAGTGCTCTGGCGGCGCGAGAAGGTCGGCCCCGCCTACACGCCGACCTTTGTCGAAGCGATTGCCGCGGACCGCCGCATGACGGCGCTCACCTTCGTCGCCGACCACACAGCCGACCTCATCGACGCCGGCCTTACGCGCGCGCAGCAGATCGAGTATTGCGCGACCGGTACCGGCTTCATGGGAACGAGCCTGGACTATCTGCTCAACATTGCCGGCCATTTCGCCGCGCTCGGCATCCGCGACGACGAGGTGTCGACGCTGCTGCGCGAAACCGAAGCCTATATCGCCGCGCGATGACGGTCGCCGCCGCGGTCGATTGGCCGTGGTCGTCGGCGCTGCCCTGGAAGCGGACAGGCGCTGGCGCAACCGGCCTGTCTGCCGGGATCCACGAAGCGGCAGCCGCACAACGATGGCCCGCAAAACAGGGCCGCCACGCGACGGTCCTGTTGCAGGCTTCAGCGCCGCGCCTGTGGATCAGGCGACCAGCAAGCCGTCATCGGGTTGATAGGCGACCTGATAACCGAGGTCGGCCAGCGACACCACGCTGAATTCCGACAGGTAATTGTCGTTGTTGATGTAGCCGGTCATCAGTTCGTTGGTGAGCGCTTGCTCGTCCCAGTGCGCGCCGGCGGTTCCCGAGCCGCCGCCGTCCTCGACCGGGATAAAGGTCGCCGTCGGGTCGACAAGGCTCTGGTAGGCCTGGAGGCCGAGCGCGCCGGTATATTCATTGCCCGAAACCAGCGGATTGTCGCCGTAGTTCCAGAGCGATCCGAAACCGAGCACGTGCATGAACTCGTGCGTGACGATGTCGTCCCACAGGCCCAGGTTAAAAAAGGATTGCGCATCGGCGCTGTCGAACTGCATCTGACCGGCCGCGGTCAGCTCGGTGGCGCTCCATACCGCCGATGGCCCGGCCTGGCCGAGAACACCACCGGTGCCGTCGATCGACGTCAGTTCGGCGGTCACGTAGAGGTCATCGACCATTTTTCCATGATAGCGCGCGCCGCCGCCGATGTCGTCGGTGATCACCGTTGTGAAGTAGTCAGCCGCCTGTGTGAACGCATCCTGGAAGCTGGTGGTCCAGCCGCTTCCCTTGAAGTCAATCCAGATATCGTACCCGGCATCGCCATCGGCCGAACCGGCGAAGTATTCGGTCAGCACGCCGGTGTCGCCGCCGCCGCCGCCGCCGCCACCGCCGCCGCCGCCGGGGCCGCCGGGGATACCGCCCTTGGCGGCGAACGCGCCGTCAAGGACCGTGATGTCGCCCGCGTTGCCGAACGCTGCCGGCGGCGCGGCGAGGCCCGCAGGCGGCGCCACCCAGCCGGCGGACGCGTCGACCAGGAAGGGGACGGGCGATCCCGCTTCTTGGGCGTCGTCGGGAGCGCCGGCATGGGGATGCTGCGATGCAGCGGACCATATGTCGGCGGCGGGCAGGATGGTGAAGCCGTCGGCGATCGTTACGCCTGCACTGTTGCTGACGCCGGCAGCCGCACCGGCAGCGTCCGCATGCGCGGGCGCGCCCGTCGCGTCGTCGGGCGCGTCAAACCGGAATGCAAAGGATACCGGGTCGGCACTCAGGCCGGAGGTCGCGGGCGACCCGGCTGGCAGGTCGCCGGCCGGCCCGGGGAGCGCGGGCGCGCCGGTGGCGTCCGCATCGCTGCCGAAAATCCAGCTGAACAATGAATCGGCCGAAGACCCCGCAAGCGAAGTGGCGTCGTCAGCGGCGGCGAAGGCCGGGTGGTCCGGCAAGCTGTCGCCTGGCGTCCTGGTGAACATGAGATGCAGCCCCTGCCTTTGAGTTCGCTGCCGCGGACCGTGCCGTGCACGCATTGATGAAGACTGTGGAAATTCGGTAAAATAATCATCGTATCTGAACGACGGTAAGGCCGGTCGGGCCGTTGTCGCGTTGCGGTCATGCCGTCGGATAAGCGGCCGGCGCCGGCAGCGGACCGCAATCCGGTGACGGGGCGGGCGTCAGGCAGGGAGGCGATCATGCAACGAACGGCGTGCTGCCACTGCGGGTCGCTGCGCGCGACCGTGACCGGAGAGCCGACGGTGGTGAATGTCTGTCACTGCAGGGCCTGCCAGCGCCGCACCGGCGCCGTCATGCATTCGGGCGTGTACTTCAAGAAATCACAGGTCCGCATCGACGGTGCCGAAACAATCTACACGCGGGACGTCGAGGGCGGACGCACGATCAGCTTCCACTTCTGTCCCACCTGCGGCAGTTCGGTCTATTGGCATCTCGACCTCAGGCCCGAGCATTGCGGCATCGCGGTCGGTGCATTTGCCGATCCCGATTTCCCGCCGCCGGCCTATTCGGTCTGGGAGGAGTCCAGGCACGGCTGGGTCGATTTGCCGGACGGCATCCAGCATTTCCGGCGGGCGCGGGTTTAGCCATCCGTCTGGCGTGCTCGGCCGTCGGCGTCATGCCGGCCGTTGTGTTCTTCATCGCCGGTTGGCGGGGCGGCGTGCTCGCGTGAGATTGGTCGCCGTGGCTGTTGCCCGATAGGTGTTCGGCGACAAAGCGGGCTCCGCGACCGCGGATCCGGAATGTCCGTTGCCGGCCGCGATCGGACGCAATCCGATTCCGCGGCCGCGGGCGCGCGCGGGCCGTGTTGCCGCAGGGTGCCCCGGCCGCATCCCGGCATGTCCGCCAGGGGCCGGGCCCGGTCGAATTATTGCACGCAATGCCGTTTCAAGGTGGAACCCTGCAAAGCCAAATTGATATTGTGGTGGGGGGCGACTCCACCACCGATTCACCACGAGAGGACAGAACGATGGACTCTGCTCAGCCGGATGCCCGTGTTGACGTCGCCTGGATCGCTGCGCACCTCGACGATCCCGCGGTCAGGCTCGTTGAGATCGACGTCAGCGCGGCCGCCTACAAGGCCGGCCACATTCCGGGGGCGGTGCTGTGGAACGCCTACACGGACCTTCGCCATGCCGACTACCGGCCGCTGAGCACGGCCGAACTGCAGGAGCTGCTGCGCAAGTCCGGGGTAGCGCCCGACACCACCGTCGTCTTCTACGGCTACGGCGCTCATCTCGGCTACTGGCTGCTAAAGTCGCACGGGCACGAGCGGGTGCGGTTGATGGACGGTTCGCGCGAGCAGTGGACGGCGGCGGGACAGCACTGGTCGACCGAGAGTCCGGCGCCGGCGCGATCGCAATACAAGCTCGCCCCGCAAGATGAGTTTTTCGCATCGCAGCAACGCGTGCAGGAGATGATCGGCCGGCCCAACCAGGTGATCCTCGACACCCGATCCAGGGCTGAATTTGACGGCAAGTGCTTCTGGCCGTCCGGCGCGATGCTGGAGACCGGACGGGCGGGACACATTCCCGGCGCCGTTCACGTTCCCATCGAGCTGTTGCGCACCGACAGCGGCACCTTCAGGAGCGCGGGCGAGATGCGGCAGGTGCTGCAGGATCACGGCATCGGTCCGGAAACCGAAATCGTCACCTATTGCACGATCGGCAACCGGGCCGCCCAGGCGTGGTTCGCGTTGAAGTATCTTCTCGGTTACCCCGACGTCGGCGTCTACTGCGGCTCATGGACCGAGTGGGGAACCGCCGCCGGCACGCCGGTCGAAACCTGACGGCGCTTTGCAGGTTTGGCGGGCGACAAATTGCTGTCGGCCGCCGGGATGATTCGTCCCAGGCCTGCAGGCTGAGGTCGGGACGGGCGTCGTCGACGCGTCGAAAGCGGTCGACGCCGTGCGCCACGGCATCCGGTTTGCTCCTGACAAGGGACCGCGATCCGGTCCAGCCTGCGCAAGACCACCACGCGCGCGCTCGCCCGGCTGAGGCCGGGCGGGATGCGCCCATTGCGCAGGCGCGGATGACGGCCCCCGGTTTTTCCGGCTAGCGTGCCCTGGCCACCTTCACCAGCAGCTCCCGCAGCCACCTGTGCTGGGCGTCGCCGTTCAGCCGCGGATGCCAGCTGGCCATGACGTCGATGGCCGGCAGCGCCAGATCGGTTTCAAAGATCTTCAGGTCGGGCCGCTTGCGCACGATGGTCGCCGGCACGAAGGCAATGAAGTCGTCGCTGCGCAGGACGTCGAAGAGAAGGTGAAACGTCGGCACCGCCATGGCCACCCGCCGGCGGCTGTCCAGCGTGTTCAGGATCGTATCGACCATGCCGGAAAAGCTCACACCCATGGGATCGAGCAGCAGGTGATCGAACGCGCACAGCTGCTTGACGGACAGGCGGCGCGCCTTCAGCGGATGTTTCTTGCGCGCCACGCAGACATAGCGGTCGCGATAGAGCAGGCGCGCGGTCAGCTCCGGCAGCACGACCTCGCGCGCGCTGATGCACAGGTCCATCTCGCCGCGCGCGAACAGCTCGGCCAGCGCCTTGCCGGCCGGTCGTGGTGCGACCAGCACCCGCATCTTCGGCGCCGCCTTGCGCATCGCCGCGACCAGCGGGCCGATGACGGCGTGCTGCAGGTAGTCGCTGCCGCAGATGCGGATCGTCGTCTCCGCCGTGGCCGGGTCGAACGCCGCCGGCGCCACCAGCGCCTGCGCCTGGGCCAGCAGCGCCTTCACCGGGCCCGCCAGCGCCTCGGCGCGCGGCGTCGGCATGATGCCGTGCGAGGTGCGCAGGAACAGCTGGTCGGAAAAGGTCCGGCGCAGCCGGTTCAGCAGTCCCGACACCGTCGGCTGGGTGACCGCCAGCCGCGCGGCGGCGCGGGTGACGCTGCGCTCGTCGAACAGCGCGTCGAACACCGCCAGCAGGTTGAGATCGACTGTCCTGATATTCTTCATATCGATATCACAAATCGTATTTTACGATTTGAATTATATCACGGACGGGGCCAGGCTCAAGGCATGGACAATCGCGTGAGGGAGACACCCCATGACCATGCTGCAGGCCATTTCCGCCGTCCCGGCGCAGACGTCCTGGACGGCCACCATCAGCCGGCTCGTTCGCCGTTATCTTGAGCACCGGAAACAGCGGCGCGCGCTGGCGCAGCTGCGCGCGGTCGATCCCCGCACGCTCCGCGACATGGCTATCGACCGGACCGAGCTCACGTCCATCGTGTACGGCGACCAGAAGGGACGCCGGCGGCGCTGCACGGAAAACCTGGCGGCGCCATACGAAGGCCGTCGCTGGTGCGATGCGACCGAGCGGGCGCTGATCGGCGATATCGCCAGCGGCCGCCGTTCGGGTCTCTGAGACGCGCGGCGCCCGGGCGGGTTCAAACGGCAACGGTTTTTTGGCACCATGACGTCTCGCGTCTCGCGGAGCATGACGTGATGCCGGACACGCCATTCATGGCGCACTGGACCGACATCGCTGCGGAGCGCCTTGAGCGCTACGAGACGATGTACCGGTGGAATGCCGTTGCCGAGGATTTCTACGCGCCGGCCGACATCCGCGCCGGCCACATCGTGGTGGATTTCGGCTGCGGCCCCGGCCATGCGGTGATCGAGTTCGCCCGCCGCGTCGGGCCGGCGGGCCATGTGCATGCGTTCGACGTCAATTCCGAGTTCATCCGCCGCGCGCAGGCAAGGGCCGAGGCGGCAGGCTTGGCCGATCGCATCACCGCGCGCCTGCTGACCGGCGAGGACCTGCCGCTGGTCGATGCCGCCGTCGACCGCGTCACCGCGCGCAACACCCTCGTCTACGTGCGCGATCCGCTGCGCACCTTCGCCGAGTTCCGGCGGGTGCTGCGGCCCGGCGGCATCGCGCATGCGATCGAGAGCGACTGGAGCCTGACCGTGGTGGAGCCGCTGGGCGCCGAATGGCGCGCGCTCGTCGAGGCAGCGCGCTGGGCGTGGCGGACGCCGGAGATCGGCCGCAGGCTGCACGGCCTGGCGCGTCGCGCCGGCTTTGCGCCGGTGACCGTGCAGGTGCTGACCCGGCCCGACACCGACGGCCGGCTCATGGACATGATCCGCACCGTCGCCGGCTATGCGCGCGACGGCGGCATGGATCCGGCGCGCATCGACGCGATGCTCGGGCACCTGGACCGCGCTCTCGCCGACGGCAGCTATCTCGCCGTCGCGCCGCAGTTTCTGGTGACGGCGACGCGGTGAGCGGGGCGTTCACCGCTGAACGCACGCCGCCTCATCCTTGGCGACGCGCTTTCGGTGCCCTGCATCCGTCATTGCCGGCCGACGTCAACGCCGTGAAACTCTTTCGCATAGGCCGGCGTGATCTTGCCGTCCCGCGCATCCTCCAGCACCAGATCACGCGGACGCTCGGACGGATTGCCGAAGCCGCCGCCGCCGGCCTGCTCGTGCACGATGAGCGTGCCCTGCTTCACCGACATGGTGACCTTGGCGGGGATCGCCCTGGTTTCGCCGTCGGTCTCGATGAAATTGCGCGACGGCCCGCCCTCCTTGCCGCCGGCAAGCCCGTAGGGACGGAAGGCGACGCGGTCGGAGCGCAGTTGCAGCAGCGCCTCCGGTGCCAGGATGCGGTAGCTGCGGCGAATGCCGACGCCGCCGCGAAAGCGCCCGGCGCCGCAGCTGTCGGGCACGAACGCATAGTCTTCCACGCGCACCGGATGCTCGGCCTCCAGCACCTCCACCGGCATGTTGGACAGGTTCTGCGAGGCATTGGTGATCGCCTCGACGCCGTCCCGGTCGGGCCGGCCGCCCCAGGCCCCGCACAGCATGTCGACGATGATGAAGGGTTTGCGGTCCGGCCTGAGCCCGCTGATGCAGACCACGCTGTTGCCGCCTTCGCCCGCCGCCGGCACGCGCCCGGGCACGATCTGCGCCAGCGCGCCCAGCATGGTATCGAACACGCGGTAGCCGGTGAGGGCGCGCGCCGCGCAGGCCGCCGGCATCTGCGGATTGAGGATGGAGGCTTCCGGCGCCTTCACCTCGATGCAGCGGAACAGGCCGACATTGTTGGGGATGTCGCGCGCCAGCACGCAGCGTACGCTCAGATAGGTGAGCGAATGGGTGAAGCTGAGCGTCGAGTTGAGCGCGCCCTTCACCTGCGGCGAGCTGCCGGTGTAGTCGACCAGCAGCGTGCCGTCCGGGCGCACGGTGATCGCCACGGCGATCGGGATCGGCGTGTCGGAGAATCCGTCGCTGTCGACATGGTCGGTGAAGCGCCAGGTGCCGACCGGCCATTTGCCGATCTCGTCGCGGGTGCGCCGCTCGGTGTAGTCGAGCAGTTCCTGCATATAGGCGGCGACGGTGTCGGCGCCGTAGCGCTGGAACAGGCGGGCGAGGCCCTGCTTGCCGACCTGGGCGGCGGCGAACTGGGCAGAGAGATCGCCCCAGACGCGGTCGGGCACGCGCACATTGATCCTGATCAGGCTCTCCAGCGTGCGGTCGAGCACGCCGCGGCTGTACAGCTTGAGCGGCGGGATGCGCAGGCCTTCCTGGTAGATCTCGGTCGAATCGGACGCGTTCGAGCCGGGGACGCGGCCGCCCACGTCGGTGTGATGGCAGATGACGACGGCGAAGGCCTGGTGCTTGCCGTCGTGAAAGATCGGCACGAACATGAACACGTCGGGCAGATGCATGCCGCCGTGATAGGGGTCGTTCATGATGACGACGTCGCCGTCATGCAGATCGTCGCCGAATTTCGCCTGCACCGCGGCCATGGCTTCCGGCACGGCGCCGAGATGCTGGGCGATGGTCTTGGCCTGCGCCACCATCTGCCCGTCGGCGGCGCAGAGCGCGGCCGAGAAATCCATCACGTCCTTGACGATCTCCGAGCGCGCGATGCGGATCACGGTATAGGCCATGTCGTCGGCGATCGAATCGAGACCGCTCTTGATGACGGCGAAGGTGATCGGATCGATGGTCATGGCTGCGCTCCGAGATCGATGACCACGTTGCCAACGGCGTCGCGATGCACCGCGGCGTTTTCCGGCACCACGATGGTGGCGTCGAACTCCTCGACCACCAGCGGTCCGGCCGCCGGCGTGGGCCCGAGATCGGCGCGGCTGATCACCGGCACTTGCACCGGTCGTTCGCCGCGGCCGAAGGCAATGGCGCGCTCCTTGTCGCCGCGCGCCGCCGCCCGCACCTCGACATGGATGGCGCCGAAGTCGAGCCGCCGGTCGCGCAGCCCGCGTGCCGTCAGCCTGATCTTGGCGAGCTCGATCGGGCTGTCGTCGCGGTAGCCGTAGGTCTTCAGGTATTCGGCGAGGAAAGCCTCGCGCAGGGACGCGGCGATGTCGCCGTCGTCGCGGAACCGGACCGTGAGCTCGCTGGCCTGGCCCTCGTGGCGCAGGTCGGCCTCCCAGTCGAGCGCGATGCGGTCGTCGGCATAGCCGTCCGCGCGCAGCTGCGCGATCAGTTCGCCGGCGAGCGCGTCCATGACGGCGCGCAGCTCGCTGGCTTCTGTGTCGGCCAGCAGGCGCGAGACCATGCGCAGGCTCGAATGGGCGACGTCGGTCGCCAGCATGCCGACGGCGCTGAACACGCCGGACAGCACCGGCACGACCACGCGCCGGATGCCTAGGTGGCGGGCGACGTCGGGCGCGTGGATGCCGCCGTTGCCGCCCATGGCGACGATGGTGAAATCGCGCGGGTCGAGGCCGCGCTCGACGCTGACCGCGCGGATGGCGCGCGCCATGGCGGTGTTGACGACGGCGCGGATGCCGTGGGCGGCGTCCTCCGCCGTGATGTTCAGCGGTTTCGCCACATGGTCGGTGATGGCGCGCGCGCTCAGCGCGCGGTCGATTGTCAGGCGGCCGCCGGCCAGCGCCTGCGGGTTGATGAAGCCGAGCAGCACGTTGGCGTCGGTGACGGTCGGCCGCAGGTTGCCGAGCCCGTAGCAGGCCGGCCCCGGATCGGCGCCGGCCGATTCCGGACCCACCTTCAGGAGGCCGCCGGCATCGACAGCGGCCAGCGAGCCGCCGCCGGCGCCGACCTCGGCGAGGTCGATCGCCGGCACCTTCAGCATGTAGCCGCCAGCCTTGATGAAGCGGCTGGAGCTCGACATGCCGTCGCGGAACTCGTACTCGGCGGTCATGCCCGGGCGGCCGTTCTCGACCATCACCGCCTTGGCGCTGGTGCCGCCCATGTCGAAAACGATGACATTGGGCAGAGCGAGGGTCTGGCCGAGCCGCGCGCCGCCGATGACGCCGCCGGCGGGTCCCGAGGCGACCACCATCACCGGCTTGTCCGCCGCCGCCCGCGCGCTCAGCATGCCGCCGTTCGAGGTCATCACCAGGATCGGCGCGCTGACGCCGATGCCGCGCAGGCCGCTGTCCAGCCGGTCGAGATAGTCGCGCATGGCGGTCAGCAGATAGGCGTTCAGCACCGTGGTGCTGGTGCGCTCGTATTCCTTGATCTCCGGCAGCACCGCATAGGAGGCCGTGACCGGCAGATCGGGATGACGGCGCCTGATGAAGGCCTCGGCCTGCTGCTCATGCGCGGGGTTGCGGTAGCTGTTGATGAAGCAGAGCGCGACCGCCGCGATGCCGTCGGCGACCAGCCCGTCGATCGCGCGTTCGAGGCTGGCCGCGTCGAGCGGCCGCACCACGCTGCCGTCGGCGGCGATGCGCTCGTCGACCTCGACCCGGTGGCGGCGCGGCACCAGCGGCGCCGGCTTCGACCAGGTGAGATCGAACATCTCCGGCATGCGGATGCGCCCGATCTCCAGCACGTCGCGAAAGCCGCGCGTGGTGACGAGGCCGGTCCGGGCGCCGCGGCGCTGCAGGATGGTGTTGGAGCCGACGGTGGTGCCGTGCAGGAACTCGACGACGTCGCCGGGCGCGACGGCGAGCTCGCGCAGCAGGGCGGTGAGGCCCTCGACCACGGCCTGGCTCGCATCGTCGGGCGTGGTGGAGACCTTGCTCTCCGCCAGCACGCCGTCGGCGTTCATGACAACGATATCGGTGAACGTCCCGCCGATATCGACCGCGACCCGTACCCCCGCCCGCTTGTCCCCGCGCGCCATTCAACCGTCCGCCGCCGCTTTTTCCGGACGGTAGGTGGACGCGGCGATGGCGGTCAAGCGGCTGTGGCGCGGGAACAGACGGCAGTCAATGTGGTGCCTGCAAGGCGCCACCGGCGACGGACCGGCACGGCGGCGGGCAGGAGCGACGGGGCAACCGCTTTTGAATGCGGTGTCAGTTACCGCCGGAGGGAGTCCACGTGAGCTCGATGCGACCGAAGTGCCGGTCGACCGGGCCGCTGTCGAAGAATGCCGGCTGCTCATTGGGATTGGCCGGAACGTGCACTTCGCTGACCCCGGCGAGCCTCGAATATTCGTAGGATACCTTCAAGGACAGCGTTGGCGTAAAATCATACTGGAGATTCGTGCGAACACCCGCGCTGACCTTGAAGTTGTCGTTGGAGAATTCCAGTTGCTGGGTGACACCGGCGCCGAAGTCCGTGAACTGGGACAGGCTCGCCTTGCCGGTGTGGTAGGACGGCGTGACATAGCCCTCGATGCCTGCCGAAAACCTTTCAGTGACAGGCAAGGTAACGCCGGCATTGAACTCGTAGCCGTAATATTTGTCCGTGGTCGTGCCGCGCGTATCCTGGCCGGCGAGCGACACACCCGCGCGAAGGATGTCGGCCCGTCCGGAGAAATCCTGGTCGAACTGCTCAAAGGTAAAGGCGCCTCCAATGTGAAACTCGGGTCCGCCCGGCCCCCGGGGTGCGAATGATTCGCAGTAGCCGACGTAGCCCAGCATCCAGTCGTTGCTGATCTTCACGGTCGCGGCGAGACGGTCGCCGGCAACAGCCGAGGAGACACCGGTGCCAAGCCCGCCGTCCGGTGTGAGAAATGTCAGGCCGGCCTGCGTGACGCCGCCGGCTCCCACGATGGCGCCGCCGGAGCTCGTCGCCGACCCTGATGCGTAGCTGAAACCGAATGTGGCTTTGGCGTGGCTCTGCGGCCCGAGCAGGATGCCACGATCGGCCAGGTCGAATTCCCCGTCGACATCGAAACCGGCACGATTCACCCAACGTCCGACCAGGGCACCGAACACTTCGCCGCCCCCGACCACCACGGTGCCAATGCCGAATGCTGAATTCGCGTCGACACGCGAAACGTTGCCGCCGGCGCCGATGGAAAAATTGCCGCCGAGGCCGATGAACGTATCGTTGTTGGCAGTTCCGCCGCAGTTTTCCGGAAACGGCGGAATACCCGCGCGGGCCGCCTGCAATTCCGACCGCCACTGCTTCAATGCCTTCAGAACCGCCATGCCCTTCTTGTGAAATTCGCGGTAGTCACGCAAATGAGCGTCCAAGGGGCGTGTCATTTCACCCAGCTGAAAGAGTGCCTCGTCGTAGCTTTTGACCTCGTTCCACGGGCCTTCGATATCGTCCGGGAGGGAGTTTGACTCGGCCAGACCCGGAAGAACCGCCAGACCGATGTGATGGGCCTTGGCGGCCGCATCCACTGCTTTTTGCGCCTTCGCCTTGCCGCGCCGCAGTGATCTTGCGCGCCGATCGAATGGTTTGCGCACATCACTCACGGTGTTGGCGATGGAGCCCGGGGTGACGAGGCCGTTCATGGTTTTTTGCCCGTTGGCGATCAGGCCGTCGATGGTGCTGGCAAAGGCATTGATCTTGGCCATCGCCGCGTCGTAAGCGGCGCGGTCGCACGCTTCCGCGGCCTTTTTTGCCGCATCGATCTGATTCTGCATGACATCGTAGTACCCGCCGGGGCCGAATTCGTTGGCAAACGCGCCATCGATGAACGGCTGCATCGCCTTTCTGGCGTTCCAGACATAGTCGCCCAGGGGCCCGGCGTCGGGCGCCTTCAGGCCTGCCAGATGGCTGCTGACAGCCGTCGCGGCCAGCGCCGAACGCGTGACGAACGGCAAGGCATCCAGAGCGACCACGCCACCAAGCCCCAGATGGCCGGCCACAACCATCGCGATGGCAGCGCGCTTCCGGATTCTGATCGATACGAACTTGAACCGACTGGTACTCATGCGCCCCCCCGGTCCGTCTTATGTTCGTGCGCATATGACGGTCGCGGCGCCTGCCACGGAAGATTACATCAGCCGTCAGGCGCGGGGACCCTTGATCGATGGGACCTTGTACTTTGGGGGGTATTGTGACCTCAATGTCACATGGACATCGCCGGCACCTATGCCGCGGCGATAACCCCCCGGCGCTGTGCCGCTTTTCTGGTGACCAGGCCGCAATGAGGATGTCTGCGGCGGTCAGTCCCGGCGCCGGTTGCGCGGGACGAGCAGGTCACCTGATAAATCGTTCAACCGCATGATGAGCGCGGCAATCCGGATCGGCATGACCGGCGGCCACATGCCGGAGGAAACCGGCCGGCCGTTCCCGATCATGCGCGCGCGTATCCGCCGGATCGAGGCCGGGGCGCTGCGCAAGTCGTTAGCCCCGGGCTTGACCCGGGGGTGAAGCATCTGTCGCGCAACCGGAAGCTAAGAAGCTTCTTGGATAACCAGGGCGTGTGCTCATAAATCGAGATTGGTCAGCAGTAGCCGGTCAATGTCCGCTATACGGCGTTTTGAGTTCGTTATTCCCCCAAAACGGACATTTTTCGCAGGGTTGTGCGGCAACGCGTGAGGCTGCGATGGCGGATTTCAAGGCGGCGTGGTAGTCCCACCGCGTCGACAGCTGGGCGCACTCAATGGCCACCAGGCAATACCGCTTAAACGAGTTCGACCAGGGTGCACCACCGCCTGACCGGCCGCTTGAAATCCTTTGTGAGGACAAAAGCGGGACTTATGTTTTGCCGTACCCGTGCCAGTGGAGCGGAGGTGCTTGGCGCAATTCAGGCACGGGCACGGCGATTGAGGCGAGCGTACTGGGCTGGCGCGCAGGGTCGCTACATTTTCAGCGTGACGAGTGAGAGCGGCGGAGGATCATCTCGCGTGCGCGGTGCAGGCCGGAAACGGTACTTTTGCCCATATGCATGGCATGACCCTCACTATATCATCAGGCTTCAACATGGAGTGCGACGATGGCAAGCGGTACTGTGAAGTGGTTCAATCCGACCAAAGGCTATGGTTTTATTCAACCGGATAGTGGCGGCAAGGACGTGTTCGTACACATCTCGGCGGTTGAGCGCGCCGGCCTCAGCACCCTCAATGAGGGCCAGCCTGTCGAATACGAAGAAGTACCCAACAAAGGCAAGACATCGGCCGAAAATCTAAAGGTCAAGTGACCGTTGTTAATCCGACGCGGGCAGCGCGTCGGCTCGATGTGCGGTTTGCCCCACAACAATCATGAAGCGGACATTGCAGCACGTCCGCGCGATGTCCGCTTTGCCCCCGGAAGCGAACATTGATCAGCAGCTCTCACACGTCCGCTTTGGGCCAATGGGAGACAATCAGGTTTCCTTCACTCGCCAGGCTGCCCGGATGGAGGGCGCCAATGCCCCCGGTCTCCGCCCGGAAGCTACGGCGCCGGGGACAGAAATCGCCGCACATGGAGCGCCGGGGGGGCGCGCGTGTCCACGCCAGGACACGCCCGCGCTGCGCTGAGAGCGCGGATCTGTCTGGATGCGCCACGCGGCGCTCCATGCCCTTGGCCTTGCGCCGGGGACAGGAAAGACGGGCGAACCCGGCATGTGCGACCCATCATCGCCTTTCGCAGGCGCCCGCCCGCGTGCCATGCTCGCCGCTTCGGGGGCGACAACGAGGTTCCGGCATGATCGCGCGACGGCTCGCGACTCTTCTTCTCCTGTGGACGTTACCGTTTGTTTTCGCGTCCTCCGCCGGCGCGGCCCAGTGCGGCGGCAGTTTCAACGCCTTCCTCGCGGAGTTCGCGCGCCAGGCACAGGCCGCCGGCGTCTCGCGCGCGGTGATCGACCAGGCCTTCGCTGGCCTCGCGCCCGACGCCAAGGTGCTGCGCTTCGACCAGCGCCAGCGGCGCAGCTTCGGCCACCGCAGCGTGGAGAGTTTCGCCCGCACCCGCGTCACCAGTGCGCGCCTCAAGCGCGCCCGCGCCCTGATGCGGCGCCATGCGGCGCTGCTGTCGCGGGTCGAGCGCCGGTTCGGCGTGCCCAGGGAACTGCTGATGGCGATCTGGACCATGGAGAGCGACAACGGCCGCGGCGACATCGGCAACCGTTCGGTGGTGCGCACGGTGGCCACGCTGGCGCACGACTGCCGGCGCACCGAATTGTTCCAGCGCGAGCTGCTCGCCGCCCTGCAGATCGTGCAGCGCGGCGATCTGCCCCTGCGCGACCTCAAGGGCGCCTTTGCCGGCGAGCTCGGCCAGACCCAGTTCCTGCCCTCGTCCTATATCAAGTACGGCGTCGACTTCGACGGCAACGGCCATGTCGACCTGCGCCACAGCGTGCCCGACGTGCTCGCCTCCACCGCCAATCTGCTCAAGGTCAACGGCTGGCAGGCCGGCGCGCCCTACGGTGCCGGCACGGCGAATTTCGAGGTGATGCGCGAGTGGAACCGGTCGGAGGTCTATCGCAAGACGCTGGTGCTGTTCGCCGAGCGGCTGTAAGGGCGGTGAGGGCGGTGCGCCCCGCTGCGCCGTCCGCCTACTTCACCTTCATCATCTTCTTCGGCTTGGCGCCGACGCGGCTGATGCTCCTGATCGCCAGCGGGGCGCGGCCGGATTTCTCCGCGATCTCGCGGTCCTGCTCGATGATGAAGCCGCGCGCCGGTTCGTCCTTCTCCAGCCCGCCGAGCAGTTCGGCCGGCACGCGCCGGTTGGAGCGCTGCGAGCCGTCCTCGTACACCACGTCGAAGAACACGAACTCGCCCTTGGGATTGCTGCCCGGCTTTTTCGCCATCACCGCCGCCTCTGTCGAAATGCAAAACCCCGCGCCGGGGCGGGGTCTGTCGCGCCCCGCCTATACAGGAGCGGGCGGGGTCCTGGCAAATCGGCTCAGCGCACGCGCACGCGCGCCGCTGCCGTCCTGCCGCGACCGCCGCCGCCGCGCGGCGCGCGCTGCTGGCCCAGCCCCATGATCGCCGTACCCATGGCCACGCTGCCGAAGGTCACCACCAGCCCGAACAGCAACAGCCCGAGCGCGGCGCCCGGCGTCTGGTCGGCCAGGATCAGTTCGCGCAGGTGGCCGGGGTTGAGCGCCAGCAGGCCGCCCAGCATCAGCACGGCGGCGGCCACGCCGCCGGCGAGATTGACGGCGAGCAGGCGGATCAGCGGCTGGCGCATGAACGGCATGAAGACTCGCTCCCGGCACGGCCGGTTCGGTTGCCTTATCGCGCCGCCGCCCGCCGCCGGCAATCGCGAAAAACGCCGGGCAGGTCTGCGACGTCCGCTACGGCGCCACCAGCTCCACCCGCCGGTTGAGCGCGCGGCCGTCGTCGCTGGCGTTGGAGCCGACCGGCGCCAGATAGCCGACGCCGGCGGTGCGCAGCCGCGCCGGCGCGATCTTGTAGTCACGCACCAGCGCCGCCGCCACCGCCGCGGCGCGCTTCTGCGACAGCGCCATGTTGTAGTCGTAGCCGCCCTGGCTGTCGGTGTGGCCGACGATGACCACGTTGAGCTGCGGCTGCCCGCGCAGCAGCTTCGCCATCTCGTCCAGCGTCGGCTTGCTCTGCGGCTTGATCACCGCCTTGTCGGTGTCGAAATAGATGCCGTAGAGCGCGATGTGGCCCGTCTCGCCCAGCCCCTTGGCCATGGCGGCGGCGTCGACCATCTTGTTCTCCAGCGCGCCGGTGACGGCGACGATGAGCTGGGCGTAGATCTGCTTGTTGTTCTGGCTCACCAGCACGGTGGCGTAGGTGTCCTTGCCGCCGTCCTGCTTGTGGCCGGCGTAGTAGCGAAAATTGAAGCCGTCGACGATCATCTGCGGCACCGGCAGCGTGTCGAGCGCGCGGCTGAACGCCAGCCCGCCGCATTGCTTGGTGTCGCAGGCGACGAGCGTCTCGAAGCCGGCCTTGCCGAGCTGGCTCTCGAAATTGCGCGCCACCTCGAGGATGGAGGGGCCGGCGCCGGTGCGGTAGGCGATGCGTGTGATGCGGCCCTCGACGCGGCGTTGGTCGGCCGCCTTGCCGCGCGCGAAGGGCGCCGCCTGCAGCGTGGTGGCGTCGAAGTCCTGGGCGCGATAGCCGGTGATCACGCTGCCGCCGAAGCGGCCGATGTCGGGATAATCCTTCGCACCCCTGACGTCGCCGCTGGCGGCGTGGGCGGGCGCGGCAAGCGCGAGCAGGATCAATGCGGGCAGGGCAATTGTGAGCAAGGCAATTGCGGGCCGGGCAATGCGTGGTCGAAGCATGGCGATCTCTCCCTCAAATTGGCGGCAAGGGTCGGCGTGAATTGTGATCATGATGTGTCGCGCCCGCCGGCGCAAAGGTTCATAATTGGTGCGGGGCGACGCGCGTATGACGCCTGAGTGAAGGGAGAAACTCCATGCAACTGCCCGGCCGCATCATCGACATTTCGGCCACGCTCGACAACGACACCGTGCTCGATCCGCCCTTCATGCGGCCGAAGATCGACTACAAGACCGGCAAGGAAAATGCCTGGACGCTGCTCGACGCCTTTCCCGGGCTCAAGGCCGAGGAGCTACCGGACGGCGAAGCCTGGGCGATCGAGTTCGTCACGCTCGCCACCCACAACGGCACCCACATGGACGCGCCCTATCATTTCCAGTCGAAGGACATCCACGGCAACCGCATGATCACCATCGACGAGGTGCCGCTCGACTGGTTCTTCCGCCCCGGCGTCAAGCTCGACTTCCGCGCGCTGCCGGACGGGCATGTGGTGAGCGCCAAGGAAGTGGAGGCGGAGCTTGCGCGCATCGGCCATGAGCTGAAACCCTTCGACATCGTGCTGGTCAACACCCGCGCCAGCGAGTGCATCGGCACCGACGAATATCTGACCGCCGGCATCGGCATGGGCCGCGAGGCCACGCTCTATCTCACCTCGCGCGGCGTGCGCGTCTGCGGCATCGATGCCTGGGGCTGGGACGCGCCCTTCGTGCACACGCGCAAGACATGGGAGAAGACGCACGATCCGTCGATCATCTGGGAGGGGCACAAGGCCGGGCGCGAGATTCCCTATTGCCACATGGAGAAGCTGTGCAACCTCGAGCAGTTGCCGGCCGACGGCTTCGTCGTCGCCTGCTTCCCGGCCAAGATCAAAGCCGCGTCCGGCGGCTGGACCCGCGCGGTGGCGCTGTTCGACTGAGGCGCGGTCCCGACGTCCCGATCCGCCGCATCCAGCGCGCCGCCCGTTGATCCATATCAATCCTGTTTTTCACGGGCGCGGAACAATAGCCGCGCGACGCGATCGGCGGGGCAGGGCGCGCACCATCTGACGGACGCCGCTGCCCGGTATCCGCCGCGAGCCGGGCGACGCACACCGATGCGGCGGCCAGCGGGCCGTGGAAGGGATTGGGAAATTTATTATCGGGAGCAGGACAATGAACGCCGCCGATGTCATGGTCTCAAAGGTCATCACCGTCAATGCCGATACCCCGGTCGAGGAGATTGCGGAGCTCCTGCTCGCCAACCGGATCAGCGCCGTGCCAGTGGTCGACACGGCCGGCACCCTGGTCGGAATCGTCAGCGAAGGTGATCTCATTCATCGCGCAGAAACGGGCACCGAGCGCAGCCGTTCGTGGTGGCTCGAGCTGCTGACCTCGAACGAAATCCTGGAGCATGAATTCATCAAGTCGCATGCGCGCAAAGCCGCGGATTTGATGACGCATCCCGTGATCACCGTAACGCCTGACACGCCGTTGGGCGACATCGCCTCCTTGCTGGAACACCATCGCATCAAACGCGTGCCGGTCGTGGACAATGACAAGCTCGTCGGCATTGTGAGCCGCGCCAATCTGGTGCAGGCGCTCGTGCGCCGGAGTCAGCCGACGGCCGCGCAACCGGCAACCGAAGATTCGGCTCTGCACGCCAGTCTGCTGAAGCAACTGCGCGGGCATACATGGTGGCCCGCCGAGATCAACGTTGTTGTCCGTAACGGCAACATCGAACTTTGGGGAATTGTCGAATCCGAAGTCGAGAAGGATGCGGTCAAGGTCGCGATCGAGGAGATCGTCGGCGCGCGGAATATCGCGGACCATCTGTCGATTCGCGCCCAGCTGCCGCCGGGCATGTGAACGGCTGCTCTTTTCGCCTCGTGCCGAGGAGCATCGCTGGCGCGACGCTCCTCGGCATGAGGCTGATCGCGTCACTCCGCCCCCTCGATGATACGCACGTCGCGCACGGCGCCGTCGCCGAGCACGCGCACCGCCTCCTGGTAGGCGGGGCAGTCATGCGCGGCGATCGCCTTGTCCAGGCTGGGAAACTCGGTGATGACGACGCGCTCCTTCTGCCCGTGCTCGTAGACCGCCTGCGGCAGGCCGCGGCAGAGATAGCGGGCCCCGAACGGGGTGGTCGCCGGCGGCGCCAGCTTGGCGTAGGCGGCGAGCTTGTCGGGGTCGGAAATCTCGCGATAAAAGGTGATCCAGTAGGCCTTGGGCATGTTGGGCTCCGGGTATGAAACGTTGCGGCAGTTGTGCAACTTGCGATCGTAGCGCGGGACGCCGCCGGCTGTCATGCCCGGGATTGCCAGGGCGCGCAGTCTTAAATCGAGATTGGTGCAGCGGCTGGTCAATATCCGCTTTGACTCCGAACCCGGCAATCTCATCGCGGTGCTGGAAGCCTGCCGATCTCCGGTTCCATCATGCGCCGGGCGGCCATGCCGGTCGTCGCGCGCAACAAATCGGAGTCCGGCCTCTTCTCCGGCATCAAGCAAATTGGTATGTACGGATGCGGGCTCTGGCCGCGCGATCTTAAGGGAGGCGACACGATGAAAAACAAGTTTGCATGGATAACGCTGATCGCATTGTCGTTATCGGCACCGGCGTCAGCCGCGGACAAGTTGAACATCGCCTGGGGCGGTTCCAACCCCGGCGGCGTGATGTACTACATGGTCGGTGCCGCCGGCACGATCATTTCCGAGAAGCTGCCGCAGTACAACATCAACCAGGTCACCACCGGCGGCTCGACCGAGAACGCCAAGCGCCTGATCAAGGGCGAGCTCGACATGGGCATCGTCTACGGCGCCCACGTCTACATGGCGCAGAAGCCGGAAGGCCCGTTCAAGGGCGGCGCCAAGGGCACCATGCTGCGCGGCGTGGCCAAGGCCTACAAGGGCCCGACCTACTTCGTCACCCTGCCGACGACCGGCATCAAGAAGCTGAGCGACCTCAAGGGCAAGACCGTCGCCATGGGCCCGCCCGGCTCCGGCACGGTGTTCAACTGCACCAACATCGCCACGGCCGTCGGCGTCATCGGCGACATCAAGCAGCGCTATATGACCTTCGCCGACGCCGGGCGCGCGCTCGCCAACGGCCAGATCGACGCGCTCTGCCAGTCCTCGGCGCCGGCCGCAGCCGTCAAGGAGCTGGCCGAGACCAAGGGCGCGGTCGTGCTGGCGCCCTCCGACGACGAGTTGAAACAGATATCCGGCAAATATCCTTTCTACGTGACCAACACCATGCCGGCGACCACGTACAAAGGCGTGCCGGCGACCAAGCTGCCGTTCCTCACCGTCTACTGGGTCGCGCATGAGCGCGTGCCGGCCAAGGCGGTGCAGGACATCCTTGAGCTCGTTTACAAGGACGACATCAAGAAGCGGTTGGCCGCGGGCCATAAGGCCTGGGGGCAGATGGAGCCCGACACCCACAACTTCAATCAGCTCGGCGTGCCCATGCACCCCGGCGCGGTCGCCTATTACAAGTCCAAAGGGCTCTATAAGGAATAAGCCCGAGGTCTCGCACAAACGGGCCGCCCGAAGACACGGGCGGCCCGATCTTCATGCATAGCTTTCCGTGACGGTCCGGCATGCGCGGCGCGCCAAAGCGCGTCAAGCCGCGTGGCGCCGCGTCCGCAACACGGAATGAATTGCCGGACCGGGCGTGGCGATGCAGAGCATCGAAAGCTGGATCAAGCCGATCAAGGGACGCAATCGTACCCTCACCGGTCCGATCGCGCTCCTCTATGCGGCGACCGCCATCTTCTTCAGCGCCTGGTACCTCTACACGTCCGGCTTCGGGCTGGTCTCGTCGGAGAGCAACCGCGGCTTTTATCTGATGCTGACGTCGGTGCTGGTGTTTTTGCTCTACCCGGCGCTGCCGACTTCGCCCAAGACGCGGCCCAGCCTGTTCGACGCCGTCTGGGTGATCGCCGCCGTCGTTTCGGTCGGCTACTGGATGGATCAATACGTCGACTACGCCGTCAACCGGGTGAGCGATCCCAACCAATGGGATTTCTGGATGGGCGTCACGGGCATCGTCGTGATGCTGGAGACCAGCCGGCGCGTGCTCGGCATCACCATCGTGCTGATCGCCATTGCCTTCCTCGCCCAGCTCTATTTCGGCAAATACCTTCCCGGCAAGCTCGCCCATTCCGGGCTCGACGTCACCCGCATCGTCGAATTCACCTTTTCCACCCAGGAAGCGCTGTTCGGCGTGGTCGCCACGACGTTTGCCACCTTCGTCTTTCCGTTCATGATTTTCGGCGCCTTCCTGGAGGCGAGCGGCGCCGGCCAGTTCTTCATGGAGCTCGGCACCGCGGTCGCCGGCAGGTGGCGCGGCGGTCCGGCCAAGATCGCGGTGATCACTTCGGCATTGTTCGGATCGATTTCCGGCTCGTCGGTGGCCAATGTCGTTTCCACCGGTACCTTCACCATTCCGCTGATGAAGCGCATCGGCTTCCAGCCGCATCACGCCGGCGCCATCGAGGCGATCACCTCGACCGGCGGTCAGTTCATGCCGCCGATCATGGGCGCGGGCGTATTCATTCTCGCCACGTTGACCGAGACCGAATATCTCAAGATCGCATTGATGAACGTGATTCCCGCGTTCCTGTTCTTCTTCTTCCTGCTCTTCATGGTCGATCTGCAAGCGCTCAAGAGCGGGCTGAAGGGTCTCGATGACGAAGATATTCCGAGCGTGCGCGCCGTGCTCGCTCGCGGCTGGCACTATGTTATTCCCCTCGTCGTCGTGCTCGGCCTGCTGTTCAACGGCTATTCGCCCGACTTCGGCGCCTTCTGGGGGACAGTCTCGGCCTTTCTGCTCTCGTTCCGCCGCAAGGACACCTGGATGGGTCCGCGCAAGGTGATCGCCGCCTTGATCACCGGTGCGCATAACAACACCTCGGCCGGTGCGGCGATCGGCACGCTCGGTGTCATCATCGGCGGCATTGTGCTGTCCGGGCTCGGCCTGAAATTCTCCGCCGTGCTGATCGAGTTTGCCGGCGGCAGCCTGTTTTTCACCGTCGTGCTGGTGACCATCATTTCCATCATCATCGGCATGGGCTCGAGCACCACCGGCTCCTACATTATCCTGGCTGTGGTCGCGGCGCCGGCGCTGATTCAGCTCGGTGTGCCGGAAATTCCGGCGCATCTTGTGGTGTTCTACGCGGCGTGTCTTTCCAACATTACGCCGCCGGTCTGTGTGTCGGCCTTTGCCGCCGCGGCGATCGCCAGCGCCGACCCGATGAAGACCGGCTTTGCTGCGCTCAAGTTCGGCGTCACGCTGGTGCTGATCCCGTTCAGCTTCGTCTACGCGCCCGGACTGCTGCTCATTGGCTCGACGTTCGACATCGCGAGCACCTCGTTGAGCTATCTGTTCGGTTATCTGGCCCTGGCCATGATGGTGCAGAACGCGGAACCGGTGCGCGGGCGTATTGCGATTTGGCAGCGCACCGTATTTGCGATAGCTGCACTTTGCTTGCTGTTTCCGACCCACTATTGGATCGATCTGATCGGACTGATCATGCTTGCTGTCGGCTGGGCGCCGTCGATCATGGGCTCGCTCCGGCGCTTTAGTTGAGGCCCGCCGCTCCTGGTCTGCCAAGCCAGGCGCTGAGCCAACCAAGGCCATCCAGGTAAGGTTTGCCGACGGAGGAGAAATTCCGGACGTGAGCGGCTATCCTGATTGACGTGCCGGCGCCAACTTCCGGGTCAAGCCTGCGTTGCGAGGCTGCGGCCATCGTGGCGCGGGCGCGTCGCCGAGCCGAGATGGACAAGCAAGAGCCAATCACACGGGCGAGCGGCCACACGGGCGAGCGGCGCGTTCGATGAAAGGCACCGTATCTGGCATTCCTGAAGCTCGAGCAGGACATCATCGCATGCAGCACTATTCTGATTATCTGCGAGAACAGGCAGCCAGGTTTCGAGAGCTTGCCGAAAAGGCCGAAGAGCCCGTCATCAAACAAGAGTTTTTGGAATTGGCGGAAGTTTGTGAAGAGGTCGCCAATAATCTCGATGATCGTCGGTCGAGCGGATAATCGCGTTCGTAGTCGTATATTATTCTTCGCTCCTCCTTGTAAAGGGACACTTCGCCATGGCTGACGACAAAGGCACGTCGCTCGAAGAGCGCATGCGCGCTCTCGAGGATCGGCTTGAGATCTACAACATAATCGCCAGCCATCCGCCAAGCGCGGATACTGGAAGCGACAATTACTATCGCGAGGCCTTCACGACCGACGGATTGATTGATCTCGGCGGTGGGAAGGAGGCGCGAGGCAATGAGGCCATCGCCGCTATCGTCAAGACTCCGGAACATCAAGGCGCCATTGCGGGCGGGATCGCGCATTTTTGCAGCCTGCCGTACGACGGATTGAGAAATCTTTTTGCCTGCATCGACGGTCCGTTCTTCCGAAAACGGAAATGAAACCGTTCCGTCACAAAGCTGTGGGATAATCGCACAATTCCCATGCGGAGATATTGCGAGGTAAGTTCTATACGGGCAGGCAATCGAA
>Ga0210122_1000030_pt1 | contig 32885 bp, 27 predicted proteins | sample Muzzi_CordB_D2_FD_185530 | JGI IMG/M metagenome (GOLD analysis project Ga0210122, IMG submission 185530) | Wetland microbial communities from San Francisco Bay, California, USA, that impact long-term carbon sequestration - Muzzi_CordB_D2 (SPAdes) | ecosystem: Environmental > Aquatic > Marine >... | reverse complement strand
CACCCGGGTTTTCGCCATTTCCATCATTTCCTCGGGCAGGCCGCGGGAAACCAGTTTGTCCGGGTGGTACTGGCTGACCAGCTTACGATAGGCCTTCTTTACTTCCGCATCGGTCGCCTTGCTCTCCAGTCCCAGGTGCGCATAGGCCTGGGCCAGGCTTCCGACCAGGTTCCCCTTTCTGCGCTGACCGCCTGTCTGGCGACCGGCGCCGCCACCCACGCCACCACGCGCATTCAGCATCGCTGCAAAAACGGGTCCCGGAATCCGCAACAGGCGGGCGCCGGGCGGCATGCGCCAGCGGCTGTCGGCGATCACCCTCAAGGGCTGCCGGGTCAATGTGCCGGTGCGCACATTCAGGGACGGGTCGTCTGCCAGCACGGTGCCGATCCCCGTCAGTATGGCGTCGGCCCGCGCGCGCCAGCGTTGCACATCCGCGCGCGCGTCCTCGCCGCTGATCCAGGTGCTGGCGCCGCTCGCCAGCGCGGTATGGCCATCGGTGCTTTGCGCCAGCTTGATACGCACCCACGGCCGGCCCTTGCGCATACGCATCAGGAAGCCGGCGTTCAGGCCTTCCGCCTGCTCCGCCATCAGGCCCAGCTGAACATCGATACCGGCCCGGCGCAAGCGCTCGACCCCGCGACCGCTGACCTCGGGGTTGGGGTCTTGGTGCGCACAAAAGACGCGTGCCACGCCCGCGCCGATCAGCGCGTCGGTGCAGGGTGGGGTGCGGCCGCTGTGACTGCAGGGCTCGAGGGTCACGTAGGCCGTGCCGCCGGCCGCCGCCGCACCGGCATCCGCCAGCGCGTTGATCTCGGCATGCGGGCCGCCGGCCCGCTCGTGCCAGCCGCTGCCGACGATGGCCCCGTCCCGGGCGATGACACAGCCGACGCGCGGGTTCGGGTGCGTGCTGCTCATCCCCTTGCGCGCCAGTTGCAAGGCGCGGGCCATGCAGCGGTAATCGAAGGCGCCGGCAGTAAGCATCGTCAGCCGTGCCGCTTGCCTTTTGGCGGTGTGTCCAACAGCGAGATCTGCCGCTTGTCCAGGTTGCCCGGGTGCTCGGTTTCCAGGCGCTCGATTTCATCCCGAAACGCCTGCACGTCCTCAAAGCGATGATAGACCGACGCAAACCGCACATAGGCAACCTGGTCCAACTGGCTCAGCTCCCGCATGACCCATTCACCGATCAGCTTGCTCGGAATCTCCGATTCCTCGACGCTTCTGATTTCGCGCAGCAGCGACCGTATGGAACGTTCGACTTCACGGGTCTTGACCGGTCTTTTCTCCAGCGCCCTCAGCATTCCGTTACGCAGTTTATCCTCCGAGAACGTCTCGCGGTTGCCGTCGGCCTTGACGACCCTGGGTGCTTTCAGCTCGGGAGACTCGAAGGTGTTGAAACGCGCATTGCACTGCGGACACTCGCGCCGCCGTCTGATCTGCATACCGTCGCCGGTCACCCGCGAGTCCACGACCCGGGTATCATCATGATTGCAGAACGGACACCTCATGGTGCTAGTGCTCCTTCAAGGTAATAATTGCGGATACCGTTGGCTTGTCAGCGTTCATGGCAAGGCGCACCTCGCAGGTAATGGCAGAGTCCTTGGCAAGAGGTGCAACGCCGTCCATGGGCGCTGACAAGTCAACCCCCTGGGCGCTCCCTATGCGCTTCCGCAGCTGCGTTGCAGTGCTGGTAAAGGGCGCGCCATTCACTGCACACTGCGCCTTGCTGCAAAACCTCAAAGGGGCGCTGGATCCGCAATTATTACCTTGAAGGAGCACTTGGTCAGTGCCGGTACACCGGGTACCGCCGGCACAACTCCGCGGCCGCCTGCAGCGCCCGGGCCTCCGCGTCGGGGTTGCCCGCGTCGTCGAGCACGTCACAGATCACGCCGGCAAGATGCCGGCAATCCTCGACCCCGAACCCGCGGGTAGTCACCGCCGGCGTGCCGAGACGCAGACCCGAAGTTACGAACGGTGAGCGCGGCTCGCCCGGTACGGTGTTCTTGTTGGTCGTGATAAAGGCCCGGCCCAGGGAATCTTCCGCGTCCTTTCCGGTGAAGTCGCGGCCGATCAGGTCCACCAGGAACATGTGATTGTCGGTGCCACCCGATACGATCTTGTAGCCGCGTTCCAACATGACGGCGGCCATCGCCCGCGCGTTGTCCACGATGCGTTGCTGGTACTGCTTGAATTCAGGCTCCAGCGCTTCCTTGAATGCCACCGCCTTGGCCGCGATCACGTGCATCAGCGGCCCGCCCTGCGTACCCGGAAAAATCTGCGAATTCAGTTTCTTCTGGATTGCCTCGTCTTCCCCGGCGAGGATGATGCCGCCGCGCGGGCCGCGCAATGTCTTGTGCGTGGTCGAGGTAACCACGTGTGCGTGCGGAATCGGGCTGGGATAGACGCCGGCAGCGACGAGACCCGCGATATGCGCCATGTCGACCAGGAAGTAGGCCCCGACCGAATCCGCAATTTCCCGCATGCGGGCCCAATCGACGACACGCGAATAGGCGGAGTACCCGCCGATCAGCAGACGCGGCCGGTGCTCCTCGGCGGTTCGCTGCATCGCATCGTAGTCGATCAGTCCGGTCACCTCGTCCAGACCGTAGTGGACCGCTTTGAAAAGGCGCCCGGAAAAGTTGACGCCGGACCCGTGTGTCAGGTGCCCGCCGTGCGACAGGTCCATCCCCAGCAGCGTATCCCCGGGCTCCAGCAGGGCCATGTAGGCCGCGGCGTTGGCCTGCGAGCCGGAGTGCGGCTGCACATTGGCGTAGGCCGCGGAAAAAATCTTTTTGACCCTTTCCTGCGCCAGCCTCTCGGCAACGTCCACGTACTCGCAGCCGCCGTAGTAACGTCTACCGGGGTAGCCCTCGGCATACTTGTTGGTCAGCACCGAACCCTGGGCCTCGAGCACCCTCGGGCTGACATAGTTCTCGGAAGCGATCAGCTCGATATGGTCTTCCTGCCGCTGCATCTCACCGGCCATGGCGCCGGCCAGTTCGGGATCGAATTCCTCTATATTAAGACGGTTGTCAAACATGCCTCTTCCCGTTTTGCCCTAGGTCACTGAGTAGCGCGTCATTCTAGCATCTGTTGCGCCGCTGAACCTACAGGCGGAAACGCGACTGCACGACGACACAATGCTGGCGGCGCAACCCGCCTTCGAGGATAATGCCGCCTCTGTCTTGAATGGAGTCCATATGGCCCAGTTCATTTATACGATGATCGGTGTGAGCAAGACCGTACCGCCGGCGCGCACGATCATCAGGGACATTTCGCTGTCATTTTTTCCGGGCGCCAAGATCGGCGTGCTCGGGCTCAACGGCGCCGGCAAATCGACGGTCCTCAGGATCATGGCCGGCGTCGACGGCGAATACGAGGGCGAGGCGCGGCCGCAACCGGGTATCCGCATCGGTTTTCTGCCGCAGGAACCCGCGCTGGATGAAAGCAAGAGCGTGCGCGAAATCGTCGAGGAAGGCGTGCAGCAGGTCAAGGACCTGTTGCAGCGTTTCGACGACATCAGCATGCAGTTCGCCGAGCCGATGGAAGACGAGCAAATGAACCGCCTGCTGGCCGAGCAGGCCGAACTGCAGGATGCGATCGAGGCCGCCAACGGGTGGGAACTCGAACGCAGCCTGGAAGTGGCCGCGGATGCCTTGCGTCTTCCGCCCTGGGACGACCGCATCAGCCACCTGTCCGGCGGCGAGCGCCGCCGTGTCGCCTTGTGCCGCCTGTTGCTGGCCGGCCCTGACATGTTGTTGCTGGACGAGCCGACCAACCACCTCGACGCGGAGTCGGTCGCCTGGCTCGAACGCTATTTGACCGAATTCCCGGGAACGGTTGTGGCCGTTACCCATGACCGTTATTTCCTCGACAACGCGGCGGAATGGATCCTGGAGCTCGATCGCGGTCATGGCATCCCGTGGAAAGGCAACTACACGTCCTGGCTGGAGCAGAAGGAGATGCGCCTGGCGCAAGAGCAGCAGGGCGAAAAAGCGCGCCAAAGGGCCATCCGCGACGAACTGGAGTGGGTGCGTGCCAACCCGAAGGGACGGCGCGCCAAGAGCAAGGCCAGGTTGCAGCGGTTCGAGGAACTCAGCAGCAGGGAGTACCAGAAGCAGAACGAGACCCGCGAAATCTACATACCGCCGGGCCCAAGGCTGGGCGACCTGGTGATCGAAGCCGAGAGCGTCAGCAAGGGCTATGGCGACAGGCTGCTGATCTCTGACCTGAGCTTCAGTTTACCGCGCGGTGGCATCGTGGGCGTCATCGGCGGTAACGGCGCCGGCAAAACGACCCTGTTCAAGATGCTGGTCGGTACGGAGCAACCCGACAGCGGCACGATCACGCTGGGGCCGAGTGTGCAATTGGCCTATGTCGACCAGAGCCGCGAGGGTCTGAGCGGTGACAAAACGGTTTGGGAGGAAATCTCTGAAGGCTCGGAACTGATCCGGGTCGGTAATTTCGAAATTCCGTCACGGGCCTATGTCGGGCGCTTCAATTTCCGCGGATCCGATCAGCAGAAAAGGGTCGCCGACCTCTCGGGCGGCGAACGCAACCGCCTCCACCTGGCCAAGCTGCTGCGTTCCGGCGGCAACGTCCTGCTACTGGACGAACCGACCAACGACCTGGACGTGGAAACGCTGCGGGCGCTCGAAGAGGCAATATTGGAATTTCCAGGCTGCGCGGTAGTCATTTCGCACGACCGCTGGTTCCTCGACCGCATTGCCACCCATATGCTGGCCTTCGAGGGCGACAGCCAGGTCACATGGTTCGCTGGAAACTACTCGGAATACGAGCAGGACCTCAAACGCCGCCTCGGTGACGACGCGCTGAACCCCCACAGGATCAGGTACAGGAAGCTGTAGCCTGCTTACGAATTTATCCGAGTACCTGCGTGTCAGGCCGGGTGGGAGGGCCCCGGCCCGAGACACGCTCAAGGCGTCCATGCGCGCTCGGAATCCGCTCCCGGCGGATTCACGGTCCCGGGCGGGACTCTCCCGCCCGGCACCAAGGCCGTCAACTCACCAAGCATGCCTTGGCTTTCCCCCGGAGCAACCTGACGGGGGCGGGCAAACAATTCCGGGACCTTGTTGCCGGCAGGGATGCTGGCAACAGAGCGCCACAGGGATGTGCTTGCAGCGTGTAGGGGGGTTGTTTACCCATCCCCGTCCTGCAAGCAGTTCTTTTCGATTTGGCCATGGCCGAAGACGGGTATTGAAAAATCCGCCTGTTTGGGCTCGAAGGGGCGCGGCCGGTAGCCGAGAAGTTCCCGCGCTTCGTGGTCGTCGAATACCAGGTCATGCCGTTGCCGGCGCAGCATTTCCGCATTGGTCCCAGCGACCAGGCCCGCCAACCGGGCGAGGCTCAGCAATGTGACCATCAGCCATTGCGGTAGATGGAGCAGACGCTCCTTCTTGCCCAGCGCCCTGAAAATCTTTCGTACCATCTCCGCATAGCTGAGCGTGCTGCCACCGGCCAGCGACAGGATAACCGGCAGATCGCCGTCCGTCGTAAGCGCCGCGACCGCGGCGGCCGCCAGGTCGTCCGCGTGCACCGGCTGTCTCAGTCCCTCTGCCCGGCCATTGACCGGTATGAACCCATAACGCAGGATCCAGTCCGCCAAGCGCGTGATGTTTGCGTCGAGGCCGCAACCATAGATCAGCGTCGGTCTGAAAATGACGAGCTTTACCCCGCCTCGCCCCGCGGTTGCGCGGATGGCGGTTTCGCTCGCCAGCATCTGCTCCATCTCGCTGCGTTCTGACGGGTCGGCCGAGTCCCGCTTGCTCTGGACACTGCTACTGCTGAACACGGCCGCCGTTTGCAGCGAGGGCATATTGTGCAGCAGCGACTGCGCCACCGACAAAGGACCTGCCGACAACAGGTATTGCAGGGAACCGGCCGACGCCAGCTCATCTAACCCCTGCAGCCAGTCGACATGGGGGAGAACGGGGAATTCGTCCGGCTTGCCGTGGCGGCTGAGGGCCGCCACGTGGAATCCCGCCGCCAGCAGCCGCGGTATCGCAAACAGGCCGATCTGGCTGCTCGCGCCGGTCAGCAATACGCAACGGTCGGTCAACGCCTGATCATCACCAGTGGCCACAACAGCACGTACCTCAGCCAGATGCCCGCCCGCACCAGCAACCTGACAGGCCAGGCGGTCTCGCGGGCCTGGAACTTGTCGAAGAAGCGCGCCATGCTGCGGTGTTTCTGCAAGTGCACCCAGCCGGGCCTGCTGCGGCTCGAAAGGCCCTGCAGATGCGTGCAAACCGCCTGCGGCACATACAGGCAATGCCATCCGTCTTCGTGCAGGCGGTACATCAAATCGAGGTCCTCGCAATGCATGGCGTAGGCTTCGTCCAGGTAACCGGCGCGGGCAAAAACCTCGCGTCTGATCAGCATGCAGGCGCCGCTGACGGCCTCGGCGACGAGCGGCTCGGTCCGGTCTCTCGGGACCGCGACCTCCACGCCGCGGAACCCCTTCCAGAACCTTCCCAGCCACGACAGCCCTGTGGCCGTCAGCAACGATCTCCACGGGTCCGGAAAGCGGCGCACCGTGGCGCGCTGGAGACGGCCGCGTCCGTCAACGACCGCGGGACCGGCCAGGGCTGCCCGCGGGTCGCTCTCCAGCGCCATGCTCAAGTGGTCCATGGCCGTTCGCTCGAGGATGCAGTCGGGGTTGAGTACGAGGATCATATCCGTGTCGAGGCGCCGCGCCAGCGCGTTCACGGCACACGCGAAGCCGACATTCCTGGGATTGAACAGAAACTCGACGCCCTGGCGATCGCCGTACAGGTTGCGCAGTGCGTGGGCACTGCCGTCCGGTGACGCGTTGTCCACCACGAACACCTTCGAAAGGAGGGTGCTCTTGAGCACGGCTTCGACGCACCGCGGAAGTATTTCACCGGCGTTGTAATTAACGATGATGGTTGCGATCGTCACCGGCGGTTCAGTTTATTCTGAGCAGACGACGCCACCAGGGCACGCGCGTGGACGGCGCCTGGCTGCGCAGCTCCGAGAGCTCCTGTTCCAGGCCGGCGATAATGCCGCCGGCCGCCATGTTGCGCTTGATTTCGCCGTGATAGTGTTCGTAGACGCTTTCCTGCTGGTCGTCGAACAGCCACAGCCGTTCGTCGACGGCCGGCAGCGCGGCCTCGTCCGCCGCACACAGGGCAATGAAATACATCGGCGCATGGCCGATTCCCGGCGGTGAAGTCAGGCCGCCAGCGGTAAGCTGGTCCAGCGCCACGTGCCGGGCCCGTTCCATCGAGAAGATCGCCGAATGAAATACCAGTTTCTGACCCAGCACACGGAAGGCTGCGAAGTGCCTCCTGATCAGGGCCTCGAGCTCGTCACGGTAAAGTTCCCGCACGTGGAATTCGTTTTCAAAACCCTGCCGGTCCGAATAGACGGCCTTGTCCGGCGATGACAGGACCAGAAATCCCCCGGGTTTGAGCACCCGCCTGAATTCCGCCATCATCTCATCCTGCGCGGCCACGTGTTCGACAGTCTCGAACGACACGACGCGGTCAAAGGATCCGGCGGGAAAAGGCAGGGATGCACAGTCCGCCACCTCGAACCGGAGCCGTTCGCCATCGGCATAGCGCTTTTGCGCGTGCGCGACCGTCCCGGCAGAGATATCCACACCGACCACCGAGGCGCCGGACCGCGCGAGCAATGCGGCGCCGTAGCCTTCGCCACAGGCGGCGTCCAGTACCCTGGCGCCGGCACACCAGTGCGCCGCCAGCGCGTAGCGGTGGAAGTGCTCGTACCAGATTTCACGCTCGCATTCCGGCGTGAAGCGCTCACCGGTGAATTCTAATGAATCGGACAAATACACTGACCTGTCAGGGTTACCAACAGGATTCTACCGCAAACTGACCGCCGACCGCTCCAGGCAGGCCAGGATTTGCGAGCGGCGTTCCGCCAGCGGGTCTTCGCCGATGAAGGCCTCGATGTCTTTCTGGTAGCCGGGGTGCTTGTCCAGCAGACGCTGCATGCTCAACGCATCCGGCTGCAGCCCGAGCGGGCCGAAGGACGCTCCGCCTGCATGAACGACATAGGCATCGTCACACAATACATTACGCAACCCCTGCCCCGCGGCACGCCGGCAAAAGTCGTTCTCCTCGCCGTAGCCGCGGCCGAAGGTACGCTCATCGAACAGACCGACCCGATCGATCGCCGCGGCGGAAACGGCCATGCAAAAGCCCACCGCCGTGGGTATCTCCGGGTAAACCGGTGCGCTACAGCCCTCGATCGCTTCTGCCACGGCATCCGGATCCGCCGGCTGCGGATTGACCCGGCAGAATTGCGGCAGGGAAACGATTTCACCGTTGTTGGACCAGGGCGTCGCCGTGGCGATCGACGGATCGGAGGCCAGGCAGGCCTGCAAACGGTGCAGCCATCGTCCGCAAACGAGCGTATCGGAATTGAGCAGAACGACGCCCCCCCCGGCCAGGCGCATGCCATGGTTGGCGCTCGCCACGAACCCCTGGTTGCGTTCGTGCACGATCAGTTCCCGGCGTGGCGAGCGGCCGGCCCAGGCCTCGAGCAGCGGCCTGACACCGGTGTCTGTCGACGCGTCGTCGATTAAAAGGACCCGGGTTTCTTCCGGCACGGTCCGCGCAATCGCCTCCAGGCAGGGGCCAAGGTGTTGCAGCGCGTTGAATACGGGTACGACGACGGTCGGTAAAGTCATCTTTGCATCCAGCGGCGATTCAGGACCGGCACCGGCTGTGATTTCCGTGAGCGTTGTAAGCACGCCTCATCAAAGTGTTTACCGGTATTATCGCATTTGAGCCGAATGCCTTTCCTATACGGATGGCGGTTGCCTTTGTCCGGGACCGTGCATCCGTCAGGAACGGATGCCGAGCGACCATGGATGGCTCGAGCGTGTCCCGGACAAAGGCACCCGCCATGCGTAAGCTCGCCGAAAAGAGGCGCCTTCCCGGGCGGTCCGCACAGAGTCCGTCTCGCAATCGGCAAGCGGTTAGTCGAGCCATTCGTGCGCGAGCCTGACATAGCCGACTTCCTTGGTGTTGCCGGCAACCCTGAACGCCACTTCGCGGCTGTCGAAGACCCTTACGCCTTCCGGGTCCATAGAATGACCGCGCAGACTGTAACTGCCCGGCAGCAGGTCGATGGCGTCAAAACGAAACCGGAAACGATACAGCCGGTCGCCGATACCGTGCGGCCGCGCTCCCTCGTTGTCCGAAACGACACCGTAGACGGGTGTGCCATCCGCCCTCACGATGCCAAAAACGCCGACCGGGGCGCGGTCGTCGGGGGCATAGATGACCAACTCCGCCAACATGTCCTGGCCCATCGCGATGACGGGCTCCTCGCCCTGGGCGAAGCCCTCAATGGAAAGCTGCCTTATGTTGTAAAAGGCGCCGTCGCCCTGCGCCTGGATACGCAATTCCTTTTCCTTGGCGCTGCGCTTTTCGTGCCATGCGAGGTAGGCCTGCGTCACCGGGAACACGTCGCCATATTGGCGCACCGTGCCATCGTGTACCCACATGGCTTTCTGGCACAGTTTCTGCACGACGTACATGCTGTGCGACACCAGCAACAAGGTGCCGCCCTGCTTGAGGAAACGCTCGATCCAGCGGATGCACTTTTTTTGGAAGGATTCATCGCCCACCGCCAATACCTCGTCGGTGATCAGCAACTCGGGACGACAGGCCGTGACGATGGCAAAACCGAGTCTGACCACCATGCCGGAGGAATAGTGTTTGACCGGCTCGTCGATGTAATCGCCGATATCGGCAAATTCGAGTATGTCATCCAAACGCTCGTCGAGCTCCTTGCCGCTCAATCCCAGCAGTGACGCCTGCATGCGGACATTGTCGATACCGCTGAAATCCGGCTGGAAGCCGGCACCGAGTTCGAGCAGCGCGGCGATCCTGGCGTGGGTCTCCACGGTGCCGCGGGTCGGCTTGATCACGCCGGTGAGCACCTTCAGGAGCGTGGATTTGCCGGCGCCGTTCTCGCCAATGATGCCCAGCGACTGACCGCGTACGACCTCGAGATCGATATCGTGCAAGACCCGTGCGCCCTGCTCCGGCTCGCGCCCGAACAACAATGCCTTGAATGCCTTGAGACGCTCACGCGGCTTGTGCACACGCGGGTATATTTTCGAGACGCCTTGCAGTTTGACCAGTGTATCCATCAGGGTGCCTAGAGAAAGTCCTCGAAATGACCCGCGAACCGTCTGAAGAAACGCAGGGACAGCCAGGCGAAGACCGCGATAAAAAGGACGACGGCCAGCGCCGTGATATCCAGCCGGACTTCTCCGAACAGGAGCAGCTGGCGTAGCTGGGCCACGAACCACGCCATCGGGTTCCAGTTGGCAATACTCCGAACCAGCGCGGGCAGGTGAGCGGTACTGTAGAGGATCGGTGTCGTGAAAAACCAGAACGTGATCAGCGGCGGCAAAATCTGTGCGACGTCGCGGATAAAAACCTGTAAGGAACTGGTAAAAAGCGTGATCGAAGCGGCGAACACCCACAGCAGCAGAAAGACGGGCACGGCGGCGGTAAGAAAAAGCCAGTGGATGTGGGTGCCGGTCAACTGCAGGAAGATGAGCACGGCAAGATAGCCGATCAAGTGCATGACGAAAGTGGCCGTGACCATCGCCAACGGCAGTTGCTCGGTCGCGAACGCGACTTTGCCGATCAATGCCGCGTTGCCGATAACGGACCCGCTCGCCCGCAGTATCGATTCCGAAAACGCGGTCCATGGCCAGAAAGCCACCGCGAGGTAGGGTACAAAACCGATATCGCCCGACTCGGGTATACGTGACTTGAAAATCGTCGAAAACACAAAAGCGTACACCGCCAGCAGTATCAGCGGCTGCAGGATCAACCAGGCGAAACCCGTCACATTTTCGAGGTAATCCTGGCGTATCTGGCGTATGACCAGGTTCTTGAAGAAGACGCCGTCTAATCTATTATTGTCTTTGCGCATGCCGGCCCGATCGAACTTGCAGACCTGCTATTTTACTCCGAATCGCCGCTCCCGGCTTGCGGGGCAGTGTAGTCCTTGCCAAATACGCGCTCGACCATGGACTGCAATGCCTCCTTGGTCATATTGACCTCCAGTGAGGCCAGCGTGCTCAGGTACTCTCGGCTGATGCGGTCCCGGTGCTTCTTTCTTTCCTGTTCGATCAATTGCTGCCTGACTTCGTCGAAGGTCAGCTGCCGGGGCGCAATGTACTTGTCAAGACGGATGATATGAAAGCCGTATTCGGTCTTTACAGGCGCTGAGATATCACCGGGTTTCAGCTTGTAGGCGACCGCCTCGAATGCCTTGACCATATCGCCTTTCTTGACGTTCTTGAATTGACCCTTGTTGGATACCGCGCTGGGGTCTTCCGAGTACTTGACCACGTAGTCGTCAAACGCCGCCGGGTTGGCCTTGAGCTCGGTACCGACCTTGTCCGCCAAGGCCTTGGCCTCTTCCTCCGAATGCTTTTTTGAGGATATGAGGATGTGGCTGACGTCGATTCTGGGCTGCGACATCATGCTGTCCTTGTGCAGCTCGTAGTACTCCCTGGCCAGTTCCTCGTAGTCGGCCGGCGGCTGCATTTCGACGTAGTGCTGCAACCAGGCGTTGCCGAGTTCGGCATCGGCGGCCAGCTTCATCCGGTCCCTTACGATCTTTCCCTTGTCAAAACCGGCCTCCCGCGCCGCCGCGGCCAGTTGTTCGTTCAGCAGCAGGGTATTGAGCACCGTCTTCAGGCGCGTGCGGTCGCGCAACGTGGCACTCCGGATATCGGCCGGGATCTTGTCCGCGCGGGCCGCGAACATGTCCTGTGTGACGATACCCTTACCCCGTTGCGCCAATACACCGGGGTCCATCTGCGTTGCATCGGTCCCGGCCGCCTGGGCGACAGACGACGAGGCCATTACGAGGGCGATAACCAGCAATGATTTGAGAGCGAAGCGATTCATTGGCTTTTCCAAATAGCGAAACAGGTGATTGGGGGCTCCAAAAAAAAATCGGGAACCCAATGGGTTCCCGACTTCTGAAGTTGCTAAAAGTTCTATTGATTGACGGCCTGCAGCGTCGTCACGCAGGGCGCCACCGAGCAGGTGGTCGTGTTCGGGTCGACACCATCGGTATAGGTGATGTTGAAGTAATAGTCGGTGTTGGCTTTCAACTGGCACGCACCCGAGCGGCCGTTGGTCGCCCAGCGGATACCGCCACTGATACCCCAGACATAGTCGCACTCGGCGGGTGCGTTGAAATCACCCGGACATTCGCTGATCGAACCCAGCCGCACGCCATCGGTCTGCGTGGTTTCGATGGAACTCAGCTTGCCGTCGTCATATACGCTGCCGGTGTTGAACTTCAGCGCCAGGTAACCTTTACGGGCGATGGTGGCGAACTGGTTGTCATAACCCGGCCCCGGGAAATCGACCATCCAGAAGCTCGACCAATTCTGTACATCGCCCACGAGTGTCGGCGTCGGGCAGTTCCCCTGGGGCGGGGGCGTGGTGCTGGCCGTGACGGTCAGGCTTCTGACGTCGGTATCGCTGTTCGAGCCGTTGCAGGTCAGCGTAAACTGGTAACTGCCCTCGGAGGTGATCTTGATGTTCCTCGTGCCCGTGGGCAAGGAGATGTCGGTGTTGGTCCAGCCGAAATCGCCACCGGTCGGTGTGCAGGATACCGCGTTACTGACATTCCAGCTCAGCTTGGTATAACCGTCCACCAGGATGTTATAAGACGTGGCGGAAAAACTGTTGATGGTCACGCTCGGAGGCGGCGGCGGATTGCCCGACTTGGTTACATCGTAGCCAGGTATCGTCGACACAAAAATGTCGCCGCTGCCCGGGCTGATCGTGATCGACTGGATATCGCTACCCGGTATCGTTTGATTGTCGATAATGATATCGGCCTGCGATGACGTAACGATCAACGCGGAGGCAAATACCCACTTAAATCCTTTGTTAATGCGCATGTTTCCTCTCACTCACTCGACCCCTGGTTTGAAAAGTGCTGCTATTGGTTTGTATTGGTCAGCACAGTTACCGCTTTGGCGGTGACTTAACGATCCTTTAATAAATCATCGCTCCGGATATGGAAGAGGGCCGGTAACCGGCCCTCTCCATTTAACGACTTATAAAAGACTCACTCGATCAATAATCGAGTTACTGCAGCAACGAGCTACCCAGTTTGCGGGTTGCCTTGTGCTGGAAGATACCGCCGTAGTTGGCCAGTACATCAGCACCGTCACCCAGGAACGCATTCTGGAAACGCTGTACCGCAAAGCCGGTGACCGGCAGACCCTGCAGGCCGCCCAACTCGTCACGGGAAAGCGCGGCTTCGTTACCATCGATCACACCGTTTTCATTGGCGTCGTACGGATAGTCGTCCAGTTGCAGACGAGCCCAGCCGCTTTCGAAGCCCAGTTGGGCGTTGGTGTTGTCGATGTTGTGGAAGTTGCTGGAACCCAGGATCGACGTCGAGGCGCCCCCGGCCGGACCAAACTCGATCACGCTCGTTTCGTAGCAAAGCTCGAACGGAATGAGCGGAGTCGGGTCCACGGTCACCGGATTCGGTGCCGGCGAAACGATCGGCGGAACGGGCTCACCCGTGATATCCGGGCTCTTAAAGGTCTGCTCTTCCCGGTTCCAGATGGTATCGAGAACGACGACTTCACAGGCCGCATCTTCTGCGTTGTCAGAATCCCAAACGGAAGTAAACGGCGCCACCGCATTGGCGCTGCCGCTGCTCGGAGCATAGGTGTAAAACGCCTTGGTCGGGAAGGTGACGACCCATTCCGTGCTGGCGCCGACACCGGTTTCGGTGGAGTATTCATTCATGATCTGGTCATGCATGAAAACAAAGGACACGGCGTCCACACCGCGGCTCAGGCCAACAGAGGTAACGGCCTGGCCATTATCCTGGAACACCGTACCTGTCAGGACGTCACCGGAGTTCAGGCTCGGCAATACGTTACCCGGCTCCTGGTGCAGCACGTCATTGGCGTCTACGGTCGTAGCAAAACCATTGAGCGCCTTGGCGTCATAGCTGTACATCGTGCCGGCGGTTACATTGACGACGGATGCGCCACCGAACAGGCCGCCCGAAGGATCGTCCAAGTCGGTAAACGGATTCATCAGCCAGTAGCCTTCGTCACCTGGAACGGTGTCGTCCGGATCGGTCCAGGCGTCAACCAGCTGCTGACAGTCCGCGGGCACACCGGTGTCATCGTGGGTCGCGGCGTCTGCCGAACTTTCGCTATCGTTGGTCAGCGTGCCCATTTCGATCATTTCGAAATGACCTTCAGCGGTACGGCTGATGTCGGTGGAACCACCGTCGGTCAGGGCGTAGGGCAGGAAAGCCTGCGTGCCGAAACCATCCGCCGCCTTGTAAAAGTAAGGAACGGTACAGGTGGTGTCTTTCGTGATCATGGTCGGCGTGCCAGCATCGCTATAAAGGGCTGCTGTCCACACGTCGTACGCAGACATGTACATGTTGAAGTCCAGCACCTCGCGGCTGTTCTGGCCTTCGAGGAAACGCACCTTGACGGCCTTGGCGTTGTCCGAGGTATTGACCACCGAGAGCAACGTGGTGTTACCACCGTTTACGGTGTAGTACGGATAGATCAGTACCTGGCCGAGGCCATCAGGGTTGATATTAACTGCCTGAGCAGACCCTACAATACCGGCGGCACCCGCCAGTCCTGCAAGTACTGCTGCGGTTAAGTTTTTTCTGTTCATTACAACACTCCTATTGTGTACACAGGGCTAAATATTAGTATCTCAACGTGTGCCATAAAACCGCCGATAAAACGACCAATACACACCGTTTACGCATAATTGCACCGCAATCTTACGTTAAAACCCGCTGCAAGGCAATAAATTAAACATCATTTTTCCGGCAGGATGTACCACGAACCGCGGCTCAGCACCCAGGACTCCTCGATGGGTTCCCTGCTGCTGAACGTTTTTACCCCCGGCAGCGCGCCATAGACAGTATAACCTAAGGAAATCCTTATCTTGCAGGTTGTTTCTGCGCACTTACTTTCAATAAACTGCGCAGACGTCCACCTTACCTTCTTGTAAATGAACGACTTCTGGTACTGCTCGACGCTGACACTGGAGCGAAACCCGGGAGACAAGTACTTGTACGCCTCGGCGTAATTTCCCTTGATCAGCGCTTCCCAGCGCGCGACGGCGCGCTTTTCGACCACCTGGTCCGCCGGCATGGTCGTTGCGCAGGCGGACAGGAGCAGAAGACTCAACACGGCGGCCAACCCCAGCACCGGTCGGCCGGCTCCCTTCATTATTTTCATGAACTATTCCTCGCCCTGCAGTTCGGCGTGCCTGATCGGCGGCACCTTCTTGAATTCCTTCTGTATGTCGTCGCTGACCGCTTTCAGGTCCGCGGTGTTTTCTATCACCGTCGGCGTAATCATCACGATGGTCTCGGTCCGGTTCGTGTCCTTGGTCGAGGAACCGAACAGGCGGCCGATACCCGGCACCCGGTTCAGGAAAGGCACACCGGTGCGGCCCTTGCTGGATTGTTCTGAAATCAGCCCGCCGAGAAAAATTGTCTGACCGGACTGCACGGCAACCTGGCTGGTCACGGTCTTGTTGCTGATCGGCGGATTGCCGCTGGTGGAGACATCCGGGTCACGCGCGCCGGGGCGGCTGACTTCCTGCGAGATATCCATGTACACCAGCCCGCCCGGGTTGATCCTGGGCGTGACGGTCAGCGTTACACCGGTCGAGACATACTGCGCACTGGAGATGACATTCGAATTGTTGGTGGAGATGCTCGATGACTGCACCGGCACCTGTTCACCGACGGTGATCGTGGCCGTGGCGTTGTTTCGCACCAGCAGCGACGGGGCCGCCAGCGAACGCACATCGGTGACGCTGTCCAGGGCGTTGATGGTCGCCTGCACGAAGGTCCTGCCCGTCTTCCACGGGCGTGAGATCGTGCTGAAGAAATTGGTCGAACCGCCAAACTGGACCGTATCGATGTAGCGGCCGTTCGGATTGCCTGAACCCGCAGGTATCAGGTCGGGGTTGTTGGTCAGAAACCAGTCGACGCCAAACTGCAGGTTCTCGTTCAGCGTCACGTCCAGCACCTGCGACTCGATCAGAACCTGCAACGGCTCCTCGTCGATACGCTCGATGGCGGCCTGGATGGACGCGTATTGCGTCTGGGTCGCCTGGATCAGCAGCGAGTTGGTCTCCGTAACCGAGGTGATACGTATATCGCCCTCCTCGGTCGAGACGATGGTGCCGCCGTTGCCCCTGTTCTGGGTGCCTCGTTCATTGGCGGCCTGGCGGTTGGCGTTGAAGCTGTTGAGGGAGCTCTTCTGCACTTCCTGCAGACCGGGCGCGAGCGTACCGCGGTTGTCGTTCCGCCGCTGGCCGCCGGCCTGACCGCCGAACAGCTGCGAGAGGTAGTCCGCGAGCACCTGCGCCTCCAGGTTCTTCACCTTGTACACGTAGAGCTGCACACCCGAACCGGCCGCGCCGCGGTCGAGTCTCTCGATCCACTCGCGCGCCTTTTCCAGGTATGCCTTCTGCGGCGTTATGACCATGATCGCCGACAGCCGTTCCAGCGGAACGAAGCGGAACATACCGGCCAGGGGCGACTCGGAGCCCATGCCGAAAATGTCCGACATTTCCTTGGAGATGGACTCCACGTCCACGGTCTGCAACGGATAGATGCCGACCGACATGCCCGCCAGCCAGTCGACATCGAATATATTCACGGTTCTCTGGTAGTTGGCGAGCTCTTCCTGCGTACCCGCCAGAAACAACATGCTCCTGAGCGGGTCGACCCGGACCATCGCGCCGTCGCGCACATACGGCTGGAGGATCTTGGCCATCTCGGCCGCCCCGATGTATTGCAGGGGTATGGCCCGGACCTCATAGCCCATGGCCTGCGCCTTCTTGCTCAAAACCGGTGTCAGGTTGCCCTTTACGGCATCGGCGATGGGCAGGATATTGTAACGGCCGTCCGTGTACACCATCGCCGCGCCATTCCAGCGCAGAAGCAGCTCCAGTATCGGCATCAACTGGTCGCGGGAAATCGGCTTGGAGGTCGAAAACGTCACCTGGCCGCTGACGCCCGGGCCGATCACGAAGGTCTTCTGCAGAACCTCGCCGAGAATCGTGTGCACGACCGACTGGATCGACTCGCCCTCGAAATTCAGAACGATCTTGCCGTCTTCGGAAACCGCGCTGGACGCGCGCTTCGCCGCCCGTTCATTGATGAATTCGCCGCTGCCCGGATACTTCTCGACATCATGGACACCCTTGTCTTCGCCCGCGCCGGTCGCCGTGCTGTAGACGGGCGTGGCGTCGTCCTTGCTCGCGGTTTTGTGCAAGCGCTGGTGCGAGATTTCACGGCTGGCGGGGGGCGTTGTCGCACAACTGTTCAGCAACAGCATGATTACCGCGGCACAGATCGACCATTTCACTGGCGCTCCCCCTCCGTCTTTGCGTGCATTAACCTTCTTCATTGTCATCACTGCCTTTGTTCCTGCTGTTGTTCCTCATCATGGCGCGTACGGCGTCCTGGTAGGCGTTGGTGCCGCCGGAGCTGCCGCCGCTACTGCCTTTCGCTTCCTGCGCCCGCTTTTCCTCTTGCTGGCGGCGCAGTTCTTCGCGGCGCTCAGCGATGCGTTGCCTGATCTGCTCCGCGCGGCTCAGCGGTTCTTCACCATCCGCGGCCTGGGCTTGTGTCTGGCCGCCGTTTTGCGGGGGGCTATCGTTCGCCGGCGTGGGTTTTGGCGGCTCCTTGATTTTCGCGTCGTGGACTTCCAGTTCAAGCTGCAGCGATCGCCCGTCGGCTGACGCCAGTACCACGGCGCGCGGCTTGACGACGGCCAGCTGCCAGCCGACGTACTCGCCGGTCAGGGACTCTCCCTCGTGGGCGCTGACGCTTTTTTCACCGGCTTTGACCGGCGTCAACGACGCCATCCTCAAAGCAGGCGTGATGATGACGCCCGTCAGCTTGACCTTGGGCGCATCACGTACGGCGATGGACTGGTCGTCCGCCGACGATTCCGGACTATCGGCGTCGACCAGTTCCGGCTGGCGGGACTCGTCGAAGACGGGCTTTTCATTGATCACGCTGTATGCCCGCAGCGCTTTGAGGTCATGGGCCTTCACACGCTTGCCGGCTTCGCCCGCCCGCGCTTTCACGACCGCTTCCTGCGACGCGGCATCGTCGACTCTTACCGGCAATGTCCAGAGCACCGACATCGCAAGCATCAGCAACAACAGGAAACCGCTGATCCCGGCAAGCACCATTCCGACCGGGTTGTCCCTGAGCCAGTTCATTTCAGGTAGCCCGACACATTGAAACGAATATCCAGCAAGGCCCGCGGCGGCTGCGGCGCGCCCCTCGACACCCGCCGCGTCCGGGACTTGATAATGTTCAGGTCATCCACCAGCAACATCGGCCGGCCGGATTCCATGGCATAGAGTACCTGCATGAAATCTTCGGCGTTACAGCGCATGCGCACATTCACCGTCACCTTGCGATAGCGCTCCTGCACCCGGGAGCGAACCGGCTGCCGGCTGACGATCTGGCAGGTGTCGTCGCCCAGGGTCTGCACCATCTCGCCGATACGCCCGGACATGGCGGCGGCCGCCTCGTCGAATTCGGATTCTTTCAGGAACAGGGACTGGTCCTTCTGCGAGCTGCGAATCTGCGCCAGTTTTGACTGCAGAACGGGTCTTTTGGCGGCGACTGCCTCGAAGCGTTCGAGCTGTGTACGCACATCGCCGATTTCGTCCGCGTAGTCGAGCTGACGGATAACAAACCAGTGAAAAAAAAGCAGGTACACCAGCAGCAGCGAGATCACCAGCAGCAATATCGCTGTCGTCTTGGCGTTGCGTTCATCGGGTATGATTTGCATTATCCCGCGCCCCCGTGCGTCACCTTGGCATTGAGATCGAAAATCTCTTTCTTGCTGCGGGGGTCCAGCCGCGTGGGCCCGCGGAAGGATGCGTTCTCGAACATCGGGGAGGAATTGACCAGTTCGATCAGGGCCTGCGCATTGCCGGACTTGCCCTGCATCTGGACGTTATCGGCCTGCAGGGTCAGGCGGTCAAGGTACGTGTCCTGCGGCAGGATACGGGTCAACTCGGCCAGCATCTCGGTCTTGTAGCCGTTGTCGGTCTTGTGGTTCTGCAGGAAATCGGCGGCCTCGCTGGCATCGTCGATCTGCTTGTTGATCTGCTGGACCGCCACCGCCTCGGCCCTGACGTCTTTGATGGCCGCCTTGATTGCATCGAGCTGGTGCTCGCGCAGCAACAGGGACTGCACCATGACCAGCACCAGCAGCAGCACCGTGACTGCAGCGGCCAGCAGGTTCGTACGCGCCCGCTGATTGACGATGCGGTAACGCAAAGCGTCCGGCAGCAGGTTGACGCCCAGGGTTCCTTCGCGCAGAGCCACGTCGACCCCGGTCGGCGGCACGCCGAGACGCTTGAGCAGCTCGATATCCGCCTCGACCGCTTCCCGGGGCACGACGACCAATTCCAGCTTCAGCTGGCCGGCGTCACGGTCACGCTTCAATACGCGCCAATCGTAGAACACCTCTTCCGCCTGGAACGGCGTGTGCCGGTCCATCTCGTAGGCCAGCGCCTGCCGCAGGTTGGTCTCCGCCGCCACGGGCATGACGACATCGATACGCAACACATCGCTTTCGGCCAGCAGCAGAACTCGGTTGAGCTGCGTAAGTTCGTGCTGCTGCAGCAACTGCTGCACGCGCTGGTGCTGCAATTGCAGGTCTTCATGCGTCGGCACCGTATCCAGCGCCTGCACCGCGGCGTCGGATTCGATACTCAGACTGATCTCGTCCGCAGCGGCGCGGATCAGGAGCCTGCGGTGGGCGTATTTGAAACGCGCCTGCAACCCGGCGGGCAATATCGAGTAGAGCGCCTGGAACCACCAGCGGAAAAACTGACCCGCCTGGCTGGTTGCGAAGCGCAGCCTGATCGCCTGGAACCTGTTATTGATTGCGTCGATTGCGATAGCCATCAGGCCTGATCCTTAGCTGGTCGCTGCGTTGCCGGTCCACTGGCTCCCCGGCGCGGAGCGGAGAACATCGTCGTTTCGCTCGAGCCAACCGGATGAAACTCGACGCCGGGCCGGGTCATGCGGGACCGTGGAACCAAGGTTTGTGTCCCAATTCGACCTCGGCGTCGTCTCTGCTCATACAAGTACGTATAGTACATTAGGTTGGGTATACCTTGTAGTGAGCCGGGCGAGATTTCGCGGCGCACGGACCCTTGTCATTACTCATACCGGAAGCCCTCGTGCCAACTCAAAACACGGTAGGGTCTGCCGCTTTGGGTCGCACCGAGCCGGATGGTCGCCTGCAACTGTTCCCAGACCCCGTTGGGCATCGTCGCCCGCGCCGTGACACTGAAGGTGAGGCCCCTGCTGCCCTGCCTGACGACGACACCGTTGGGTAAGGCAGTCCCCTCTTGATCGCCGGGTTGCAGCGCGTTTCTCTGTTTGACGAAGTCCACCGCCTCATCGTGCGTAATGTCGGGCAGCGCCATCATGGCTTCGACCGGTGCAAACGCCGGGTCAGGCTGGCTGCTGCGGGAATAGACCGTGATGCCAGGCTCCAGCCTGCGGTAAAAATCGAACGACATGCCGATAACCTGCAACAACTCCTCGGTCATCATGAACGGACGGTTGGCCGGACCCACCGACAGTCCCGCTGCCTCGTAGGTATCCTGTTCCGCACCATTCACGCGCTCGAGTTCGTCCGGGTCGCGCCAGTCCATGACCGCCGCCGCCAGGTGCTCGGCCTCATCCGCTTCCATCCCTTGCCCGGTAAACAGATTGACCAGGGTCTGTTCGTCCGCTGCGTTGATGTCCAGCTTGCCGCGTTCATCGATAGCGCTGACTTCCAGCCGAACGCCTTCGATCACCTGCTGGTACACGCGGCCGTCGGCGCGCATGCGGGTTTCCTCGTCCGGGTCCCGCAATGACAGGACCGCGAGGTTGAGCGCGGCCTCCGCGCCCAGGCGCGCCTGCGTCCCCGACAACAGGGTATTGGCCTCGAGCCGGTCCATGCGCGCCGACAACGCAAAGGTGCCCGTGATAATGGTCAGAAGCAGCAATACCCAGAGCACCAGCACCAGGGCGACGCCGTGCTGCTTGCCGCGAAAATGACCCCCGCCCGCCATCATGAGTTATCCCGGCGCTTGCCCCTGATCAGGTCGCGTATGGTCTGTTCGTACAACGGTCTGCCGGCGCCTTCGCTGACCGCCTGCGGGTCAACCCGGACTTCCGCGATCATGTCCGGCCAACGCTGCCGGGTGTCATCGGCAAAATCGATCCTGAGCCGTACCGCGACGGGCAAGGTGTCGGGCTCGTCCCAGCTCGGGCTCCAGTCCATGAGTTCACCGTGCTCGTCCTTGCCGAGGAATTCGAATTCGGCCGAACGTATGCCCCTCAGCAGCACGACCGGGTCGCGGTCCGAAAGCCGGTCCTCCTCGAAGCCCTGCAACAGCGCGTGTGAAAACCGCAGCACCCGCGCGTTGCCGTCGTCGGCGATTTCGATCACTTGCACCTGCGGCCCCCCGGTGCCGAGGTAGCCGGGCATCGGCGCCACGTACTCAATGCGCCTGGCATCGCCGGCAAACACGACACGCGTATCCTTGCCGTCGTCGGAGATGGCGAACGGCAGAGGCAGCATCTGGTTCAACTGCCGGCGGACGAACTGGTGCGCAGAGCGCAGTTCGCCGCCTTCGACCAGCATGGTTTCCCCGCGGTTGGCGGAACGCGTCGCCGCCCTCAGGCCGCTGTAGGTCAGCGCCAGAAGGATGCTCAGCAACGTAATGGCCAGCAGCAACTCGACCAGGGTGAAGCCCCGTTGACGGGCCCGCCGCGTCATCGCCGCCCCCCCTGGTTCAGGCTGGCGAGCGTGCTGCGGATCGTGCTGAAGTGCTGATCCCGCTGCCGTTTGCCGGCCGTCCAGTCGATATCGAGGTCGATCTTGAACAGTTGCACGCCGGACAGGTCGGCCAGCTCGAGCGTGCGCTTGTCGTCGTCATTGGCCACGAGCGGATAAATGTCCAGCTGCCATTGGTAGCGGTCCATGCGCATACCCTTGAGCACGCTTTCCTCGAGCGGTATCTCGGAGCCGACCTGCTCCATGATGGACTGCGCGATCAGCGCCACCTCGGTGTCGTCGCGCGCACGGCGGACACTGCGCATCGAGCCCCCCATGATCTCCAGGACCGTGGCGAAGCTCAGCGCGAACACGACGAAGGCCAGCATGACCTCCAGCAATGTAAAGCCCCGCTGTGAACGGCTGCCGCCCGGTGAAGCCACCTGTGGTCCGAAGCGCCTCAACCTTCTTTCCGCTCCAGCGCGGCCTCGCCCGTCAGCCAGGCGACATCGACGCGGTACTCGCGCTCGCCCACGGTCAACTCGATGTGTCCGCCCGTCGAGCCGCCATCCGGGAAAAACCGGATACCGGCAACGTCCTCGGACGTCACTTCCGAACGCGCCGTGGTGATCGTGATATCGACGCCTTCGGGTAACTGGACCTTTTTCCGGCCCGGGGCCTGGTAGCTGCGCTCGCGGGTGTTGACCAGGAACACCTGCTCACCCTTGTCGATCACGGCCCGCGCCCGCGTGTAGCGCAGGTTGGCCACCAGTTTGCGCGAGGCCGACCGTGCCTCCGCCGAGGAAATGCTGCCGGACAGCGACGTTGCGACCAGGGCCATCACCAGCGCGATGATGACCATGACGAAAGTGATTTCGACCAGCGTGAAGCCGCGGCTGCTATAGCGGCAAATAGGATGACCTGTTTTCAAGCCTCACCCGGGCCCGGGGCGCTCGCAAGCCTATTCCCAGCTGGTCCGGTCTGCATTCTTGCCTTCGCCGCCCTGCTGCCCGTCGGCGCCGTACGTCATGATATCGAAATCGCCATGCTCTCCCGGGGCGCGGTAGATGTACGGGCGGCCCCACGGATCCTTCAACAGCGAGTTCTTGATGTACGGGCCGTTCCAGCCGGTAACCCCGGTCGGTTCGTTCACCAGTTCGTCCAGCGACGATGGCGTCTGCCCGGTATCGAGGTAATAACTCTCGACCGACATCGAAATACGGCTGATCTGCGACGCCGCAGCCTTATTTTTCGCGCTCTCCGCCTTGCCGATGATGCCGGGCAATACCAGGCCCGCGATCAGGGCGAGAATCACCAGCACCAGTAACAGTTCGACCAGCGTGAAGCCGCGTTGGCCGCGGCTGTGCCATTTGCCATTCATTCAATTACCTCCCGCGGCAGCCGATTCCACGTCGGCCGCCACTGTCCGTTCCGTTGCCGGACCACTCGATTTATACCATTTTGCGCAGGTTTTATGACCATTGCCTCATCCGACCAGTTCATTAATGCTCATGATCGCCATCAATACCGACATGACGATCGTGCCGATCATCACGGCCATCAGCAGCGTGACCAATGGCGTGAATATCTCGAGCAGACGGTCGATCGTGTTGCGCACTTCCTTGTCGTACGTCGCGGCCACCTTCAACAGCATCGAATCCAGTTGACCGGTTTCCTCGCCGACACTGACCATCTGCAGGGCCAACCGCGGAAACTGACCGCTTTCCGCCAGGTTGTGGGCCAGGCCGCCGCCGGTCTTGACGGCCAGCTCGGTCGTCTTGACCGCTGCTCTCAACACGGTGTTGGTCAACACGTTGCGCGCAATCGCCAACGCCGACAAGAGCGGCACGCCGTTGGCCAGCAGGGTGCCCAGGGTGCGCGAAAGACGCGCGACTTCCATTTTCGCGACCAGGTCGCCGACCCAGCGCGCCGCCAGTACCCTGGTGTCGAACTTTATACGCTTTTCGGGGTTGGCCAGCATGCGTCTGAACATGACCACCGCCAGCACCGCCAGCGCGACCAGGCCCCACCAGAAATTCTGCAGGACGCTGCCGACGGCGAGCACGATCTTCGTGACCAGCGGCAGGTCGCCGCCCAGTTCCTCGAAAATCGGCGTGAACTGTGGAATCACGTACACCAGCAGCAGCACCAGCGACCCGCCGGCCAGCAACATCAGCAGTATCGGATAGATCATCGCGGATACGACACTGTCCTTGAGATCCTTGGACCGCTCCAGGTAGTCCGCCAGGCGCTCCAGGGTTACGTCGAGGGAACCGCCGATCTCACCGGCACGCACCATGTTGATGTACAGGCGGCTGAACGAGCCGTGCTGGGCTTCGAGTGCATCCGAGAGGTTTCCGCCACCTCTCACCTGGTCCCTGATCGCGGTGACCGTATGCGCGACACGCTCGTTCTCGGCCAGGTCCAGCAACACCTGGAGCGAACGGTCCAGCGGCAGGCCGGCCCCGAGCAGGGTCGCGAGCTGCTGGGTAAACTGGCCGACTTCGCGCGTGTTCATACCGCGCCTTTTCAGCCGCAGCACGTCCAGGTTGAAACCGCCCTGGCCGGCGAGGTTGACGGATAACGGGATATTGCCGCCCTCCTGCAGCCTGGCGATCACCGTGGCCTCGGTTTCGGCTTCCATCGTGCCGCGCACGGTCTCGCCGGCTGGCGCCACGGCTTTGTATTCATACGAAGGCATCAGGCTTCCTGCGTCACCCTCAGCACTTCTTCCACCGTCGTAATGCCCTTGAGGCATTTCATCAGGCCGTCCTCGTACATGGTGCGCATACCCTCCCTGACCGCCAGTTCGTGGATTTCGCCGGCGGTCGCCTGCTGCATCACCAGCCGCCGGATGGGATCGGACATCTGCAACAGCTCGAGGATACTGGTGCGGCCAAAATATCCCGACGGGTTGTCCTCGGTCGGCACCGGCCGGTAAACGGTATAGCGATCCTGTTTCACGAGGTCCTCAAACCCCATCTCCCGGGCCATTTCCGGCAACAGGTCGACCGCTTCCCTGGCTTGCTTGCTCAGTGTCCTGACCAGGCGCTGGGCCAGGATCGCGTTGACGGTGGAGGTGAGCAGGTAGTCCTCGACACCCATGTCCAGCATACGGGTGATCCCGGCTGCCGCGTCGTTGGTGTGAATCGTTGACAGCACCAGGTGCCCCGTCAGGGCCGACTGGATCGCGATGCGCGCGGTTTCGAGATCACGCATTTCACCGATCATGATGACGTCCGGGTCCTGGCGCACGATCGCCCGCAGCGCGTGCGCAAAGTCCAGCCCGATGGACGACTGCGCCTGGATCTGGTTGATGCCCTCGAGCTGGTACTCGACCGGGTCCTCCACGGTAATGATCTTGCGCTCCGGTGTATTGATCTGGCTCAGCGCGGTATAAAGCGTCGTGGTCTTGCCCGAGCCCGTGGGCCCGGTCACGAGGATGATGCCGTGCGGCATTTGCAGGTCCCGGACGAAGCGTTTCTTCAGGTCCTCGTCGAAACCCAGCGAGTCGAAATCGAGGACGATGCTTTCCCGGTCGAGAATACGCATGACGACACTTTCGCCGTGCGAGGTCGGTATCGTGGATACACGCAGGTCCAGCTCCTTGCCCTGGACGCGGTGCATGATGCGGCCGTCCTGCGGCAGGCGGCGTTCGGCAATATTCATGCGCGCCATGATCTTGACCCTGCTGATGACGGCAGCCGTCGAACGCGCCGGCGGCGCCTCGACCTCCTGCAATACGCCGTCGATCCGGTAGCGGACCTTGAGGCGGTTCTCGAAGGGTTCGATATGGATGTCCGAGGCGCGCGCCTCCACCGCCCTTTGCAAGACCAGGTTCACGAGACGTATCACCGGCGCCTCGGACGCCAGGTCGCGCAGGTGCTCGACGTCTTCCAAGTCTTCCCGGTCTTCAGCCAGGCTGTCGACGATCTGGCCCATCGCGGTACGTCCGCCGCCGTAGAGCTTCTCGATCCCGTTTTCGATCTCGGACGCCACCCCGACCTTGACGCTGATATCGTGGCCGCTGGCCATCCTCAGCGCCTTGAGGGTGAAATCGTCGCGCGGATTGGCCATGACGACGCACATCTCGCCGTCGCTGACGCTGATCGGCAAAACCATGTTCTTTCTCAGGAAGCGCAGGGAAAGCTTGCCGATGTCGGGCGGTTCTTCCGGCAGGTCGTTGATATTCACCAGCGGCAGATTCAACAGGCGTGATTCCGCTTCCGCGACGTCCCGTTCCGATACCAGGCCCAGGCGCACCAGCAGCGTAACCAGGTCGCCTCCGTTCTGCTCACGAAAGGTTTCCGCACGTTTCAGATCGGCCTTTTTCAGCCGGCCGCTCTCGATCAGGTACCGGCATACCTCGTCATTGGCGGATTGCCGGGTATCCGCCCCGGCCTGGACCGCCCGGTCCTCGCTCTGTTCGCTAGTTTGCACCTTTTGACCTCATCGAAATAATTGACTGCATGGTCCAAGCGGCCCCGCAACCCGAGGCCCCGCTCCGTCATGCTCAAAGAGACCGTCGCCCATCGCCGCGCGTTCCGTCACCCTGGCGCCCGCGCCTTTTGCCAGCCGGTAAACTGCTCGATCAGTGACCAGTTTGCCAGCACCCAGATGACGATCGGCAGGAGCGGTGGAAAAATCAGCACGCCCAGCTGGTAACACAGGGCGATGAGTTCATCCGATATCCCCGCCGCCGTGACCACCTGGTGGGCCGCCGGGCCAAAATTAAAAGACAGCATCTTAAGCGACTGCCAGACCACACCCCAAATCTGTACGCCCATGATACATATATAGCCTGCCAATAGTATGGCCAATTTGCGCAAGAACGGCGCGCCGGAAGCCATGACCAGCCCGAACAGCAGCGGCAGACCGTAGCCGTACACCAGCGGGTTGACGATGAAACCCAGCGCTTCCCTGCTGCCGTCCGGGAACGTGAACGGTATACGGGTCTGTACCTGGAACAGGTAGTGGTGATCCGGGTTCGGCACGATATTCAGAAACTGCTCGCCCAGCAGGTGCGACAGAATCCGGTCGGACAGCAACCGGATCGGCACGCCGTGAAATGCACTCAGGTAATACCACAGCATAAAGCCGAACAGCATCCACAGGAACGCCAGGATCAGCAGTTCGCCGAGCCGCATGTCCTGGTTGTCTGGGCGTCCTGTCATCGCTTCGCTGTCATCACTCCGGGTTGCCGCAGGTGAAGCCCCTGCCCCATGTCCTCAGGCCAGCCATCTGCGCGCGTTCCGAAACATCCGCTGCCAGGGCGACACTTCCGGCCAGTCCGGCGGCGCCCAGGAAAAATTGACCGTACGCAGCAACCGTTCCGGGTGCGGCATCATGATACTGATCCTGCCGTCGTCATTGCACAGTCCGGTCACACCCCTGGGCGAGCCGTTCGGGTTCTGCGGATATCGCTCGGCGGCAAGGCCTCCGGCATCCACGTATTGTAAAGTGATTTGCCCTTCCGGCAACGGACGCCCCTGAAAATCCGCGCGGCCCTCACCGTGGGCCGTGGCCACCGGCAGCAGGCTGCCGGCCATGCCTTCGAAAAACAGCGAGGCCGATTCGCGGATTCCGACCAGGCTCAGGCGCGCTTCGAATTGACCGGAAAGGTTGGCCTTGAAATCCGGCCAGTCATCGGTTCCGGGTATGATCTCGCGCAAGGCCGATAGCATCTGGCAACCGTTGCACACACCGAGGGCGAAGCGGTCCCGGCGCTCAAAAAACGCCTGGAAACGGTCACGCAGCTGCGTGTGAAACAGTATCGAGGCAGCCCAGCCGCGGCCGGCGCCGAGCACATCGCCGTAGGAAAAGCCCCCGCAGGCCACCAGGCCCTGGAACGAAGCCAGGTCGACACGCCTTTCGAGCAGGTCCGACATGTGCACATCGACCGCCCTGAAGCCCGCCGCGTCGAATGCCGCCGCCATTTCAACGTGGCCGTTGACGCCCTGTTCCCTGATGACCGCGACCGCCGGCCTGGCGCCGCCGGCGAAGGCCTTCGCCGGGTCCTGCCGCGGGTCAAAGCTCAAACGCGGGCTGAGGAAAGGCTGCCGCCACTGAAGCGTGGCGGCGAACTCCTCATCGGCGCACTCCGGGTTGTCACGCAGTGACTGGATCGCATGGCTGGTCTCGTTCCAGGCCCGGTGCAACGCGGGGAGCCCGAGATCCAGATAGGCTTCGCCCGCAACCGTGACTTCGAGCGTCTGCCCGTTTACGGCGCTGCCGATATCCGTGACCAGACCGCCCAGGCCGTGCCTGCCGAAACAGGCGAGGACGTCATCCGCGTCCGCCGCCCGCACCTGTACGACGGCGCCGGGCTCCTCCGCGAACAGCCGCGCACGCGCCTGTTGCCGCGTGCAATCCAGCTTGACCGCCAGCCCGCAGCGGGCGGCGAAGGACATTTCGCACAAGGTCGTTATCAGGCCGCCATCCGAGCGGTCATGGTAGGCGAGCAGTCGCCCGTCCGCCGCCAGTTCCTGGATGGCGGCAAAGAACCCCCGCAGCGCAGCGGCGTCATCGAGGTCCGGTACGCGGCCGCTGAATACGCCGTGCACCTGCTCGAGCGCGGAGCCGCCCAGGCGGTCCGCGCCGCGGCCCAGATCGATCAGCAACAGGCGGTTGGGGGCACCGGTTTCCCTGAGCTGCGGCGTCAGCGCGAGACGCGCGTCGGTCACCGGGGCGAACGCCGACACCACCAGGGAAACGGGCGCCAGCATGTGACGATTCTCGCCGCGGCTCGTCCAGTCGGTTTTCAGTGACAACGAATCCTTGCCCACGGGAATGGCGATACCGAGCGCGGGGCACAATTCCAGCCCGACGGCCCGGACCGCCGCGTACAGGTCCGCGTCCTGGCCCGGCTCACCGGCCGCCGCCATCCAATTGGCCGACAGGCGCACGTCCGCCAGCCTGGCGATCGGTGCGCTGGCGATGTTGGTCAGCGCCTCCGCGATCGCCATGCGGGCCGCGGCCGCGCTGTTCACCACCGCCAGCGGTGTGCGCTCGCCGATCGCCATGGCTTCGCCCGCGTAGCCGTGAAACCCGTGCAGCGTCACCGCCGAGTCCGCCACCGGTACCTGCCAGGGGCCCACCATCTGATCCCGCGCCGCCAGGCCGCCGACGGTGCGGTCGCCGATCGTGATCAGGAAGGACTTGCCCGCAACGGCCGGAAAGCGCAGAACCCGCAGCAGGTCTTGCTCCGGTGTGCAATCCGGCAAACGGCCGTCACCGGCCGCAACCGACCGGCTGACCGCGTCACGGTGCAACCGGGGCGTCTTGCCCAGCAGCACGGCCAACGGCAGATCGACGGCGGGTTCGCGCAACAGTTCGTCGTCGACCCTGAGTTGGCGTTTCCCGGTCACCGTGCCCAGGACGGCGTAGGGGCAACGCTCGCGCCGGCACATGGCCTCGAACTCCTCCAGGCGCTCCTGGCCGATCGCCAGCACGTAGCGTTCCTGCGACTCGTTGCACCAGATTTCCATCGGCGACATGGCGCCATCCGCGCTCGGAACGGCACGCAGTTCGAGTTCACCGCCGCGCCGGCTGTCGTTGAGCAATTCCGGCACGGCGTTGGACAGGCCGCCGGCGCCGACGTCGTGGATCGACACGATGGGGTTTTCCTCGCCCAGCGCACAACAGGCGTCGATGACCTCCTGGCAGCGCCGCTGCATTTCGGGGTTGCCGCGCTGCACCGAGGCGAAGTCCAGCGACTCGTCCCCCTGCCCGCTGCCCACCGACGAGGCGGCGCCGCCGCCGAGACCGATCAGCATGGCCGGGCCGCCGAGCACGATGACGGCCGCCCCCGGCGGCAGGCGGTGCTTGTCGACGTGGCCGATACGGATATTGCCCATGCCGCCGGCCAGCATGATGGGTTTGTGGTACCCCCACAGCCGCCCGCCGATGGTCTGTTCGAAGGTGCGGAAATAACCCGCCAGCGCCGGCCGCCCGAACTCGTTATTGAAGGCGGCGGCGCCAATGGGGCCTTCGATCATGATATCCAGCGCACTGGCGATACGCGCCGGGCGCCCGGAATCCTCCTCCCAGTCATTCGCGCTGCCGGGCAAATGCAGGTTGGACACCGAAAACCCCGTCAGCCCGGCTTTCGGCCTGGCCCCGCGCCCGGTGGCCGCCTCATCGCGGATTTCACCGCCGGAGCCGGTCGCGGCGCCGGGAAACGGTGAAATGGCCGTGGGGTGGTTGTGCGTCTCGACCTTGATCTGGATGCCGACCGGCTCGTCCACGTACCGGTACTCGCGGCTCGCGGGGTCGACGAAGAAGCGCCGGCTGCTGCGCCCCTCGATAACCGCCGAGTTGTCGTGGTAGGCGGAAAGGATGCCATCGGGGCTCTGCGCGTGCGTGTTCCTGATCATGGCGAACAGGGAGTCCGCCTGCGGCTCTCCGTCAAGCGCCCAGCTGGCGTTGAAAATCTTGTGCCGGCAGTGCTCGGAATTGGCCTGTGCGAACATCATCAGTTCCGCATCGGTTGGATTGCGGCCCAGCTCGGCGTACGCGCCGATCAGGTAATCGATCTCGCTGCCGGACAACGCGAGGCCCAGTTCCGTGTCCGCCGCCGCCAGCGCGGCCCGGGCGTCGGCCGCCAGCTCGATGTGCCGCAACGGCCGCGGTGGCGCATGCGCGAACATGTCCGCGGTCCCGGCCACCGACGTCAGGACGGTTTGTGTCATGCGGTCGTGGATCAGCGCCTCGATTCCGGCACGCTCGGCCCGCAGCACCGCCTCCGGCAACCTGAACAGCGTGCCGCGCTCGATCCGGCTGACCGCCTCGAGTCCGCAGCGGCGCGCGATATCGGTCGCCTTGCTCGACCAGGGTGACTGCGTGCCGAGCCTCGGCACCACCAGCAGCACGCCAGGCATGCCGGCCTCGCGGAGCAGCCGGGCCGGCAGCAGCGATTCGAGCCTTTGCAAATCCTCCGCCGCCAGGCTCGCGGGGCTTTCGACGAAGTAGACCGTCTCTGCCTTGAACTCGAATGGCCGGCCCGCGCAACGATCCAGATCCTCGCCCAGTTTCTGTTTCCTGAAGTCGGAAAACGCCGGTCCGCCCAGCAGGCAGGTCATCTCGCTCAATGCATCGCTCCAGGTTGCGGCAGACAGGGCGACATTATAACGTTTGCCGTATGGCGATTTGAGGCCTTTACAAGAAAAAACCCCGCCGGATCAGGGCAGGGTTTGATCAACACGGGCGACCGGTGCGGCGACAAGGCGGTCAGGGCGCTGCACTCATGGCGTCGAGGCGTTGACGCAGTTGCGCCGGGGGCATGTAACCCGGTATCAGCGAACCGCTCGATGTGACCAGCGCGGGTGTCCCGGTGACGCCGAGCTCCCGCCCCAGCTGGTACTGGTCGGCGATCGGGTTCGGGCACTTCAGCGGCTTCGGGTCCTCGCCTTTCTTGGCCAGCGTCAGGGCCGTCTTCTGGTCGTCGGCGCACCAGACCGAAACGAACTTGTCATACGACGCCGAACCGATGCCGGCGCGCGGGAAGGCCAGGTAATGGATCGCGATTCCTTCCTTGTTGTATTCATCGATCTGGCTGTGGAGTTTGCGGCAATAGGCGCAATCGAGGTCGGTGAACACCAGCAGGTTGTACTTCGGGTCTTTCGGGGCGAAGGTGATTTCGTCTTCGGGCTTGAGGTCTTGCAGCAGTTCCTTGCGGATGGAGGACTTGGCCTGGTCGGTGATGTTCACCCTGGAATCCAGGTCCATGATCTGGCCCTGCAGCAGGTAGCGGCTGTCGGCCGACACGTAGACGATGTCGCTGTTGATCTGTACCTGCAAAATGCCGGCGATGGGTGTTTCAGACACGGCGATGGTCTTCGCGCCGGGCGCGAGCGAGCGGATCTTGTCCTCGACCGTTTTTGCCGCGCCCTGGTCGGCCGTGACACCCTGGCCCGCGGTTTTGCTCGCGGGAGCCGCGCTTTCTGCCGCCAGCGCCTGGGCACCCAAAACCAGCAGGCCGATGGCCAACGGCACGATTGTCTGCGCTCTAAAATTCATACATGTCTCCACTCTCTTTTGCGGAAAGCGTCGCCGCGGCAAGGCCCGCGAACACACGATTTCAGCTGTGCCTTGCCTATTTTTGACAGGTGGCGATTAAAAAGTTCCCATTCGCAAGTCCGGCCCGTGGCCGCTCGATGCCGACCCGCCGGAACTGTCCCGCAAACATCACCCGCGCGGGTGGTGTTTCTGATGCAGGCGCTTGAGACCCTCGCGGGCGATGTGAGTATAAATCTGGGTGGTCGAAAGGTCACTATGCCCGAGCAACAATTGTACCACGCGCAGGTCCGCGCCGTGGTTCAGCAGGTGTGTCGCGAACGAGTGGCGCAACATGTGGGGCGTCAGCTTCCGGCGGATATCGCAGCGTGCCGCGTAACGGTTCAACATGTACCAAAAGGCCTGCCGAGTCATGCCGGCCCGGCGCGCGGTGACGAAGACGCTGTTGCACTGCGCGCCCTTCAGCAACTCGGGCCGCGCCGTCGCCAGGTAATCTTTCAGGCTGTCGTGGGCGGCATCGCCGATGGGCACGAGCCGCTCCTTCTGGCCTTTCCCGAGTACGCGCACGACGCCCTGGTTGAGGTTGACGTTGGCCAGTTCCAGGCCAACGATTTCACTGACGCGCAGCCCGGTGGCATACATCAGTTCGAGCATGGCTTTGTCGCGCTTGCCCAGTGGAGTGCCGATGTCGGCCGCCGCCAGCAGGGCTTCGACCTGTTCCTCCGCCAGGGCCTTGGGCAGGCCGCGGCCGGTTTTGGGGCTTTCGATCAGGGCCGACGGGTCATTGCGGATCAAGTCTTCACGCACCATCCAGCCATAGAACTGGCGGTAGGCGGACAGGTAGCGGGAAACCGAGCGCGGGCTTTTGCCTTGCTGCACCTGGGCCGCAAGGACCGCGAGCAGGTCCTCGCGGCCGGCCGTGCGCAGGGTTTTTCCACGCCGGCCGAGCACCGCGCCCAGGCTGGTGAGGTCGTGGCGG
>Ga0210122_1000029_pt1 | contig 32987 bp, 22 predicted proteins | sample Muzzi_CordB_D2_FD_185530 | JGI IMG/M metagenome (GOLD analysis project Ga0210122, IMG submission 185530) | Wetland microbial communities from San Francisco Bay, California, USA, that impact long-term carbon sequestration - Muzzi_CordB_D2 (SPAdes) | ecosystem: Environmental > Aquatic > Marine >... | reverse complement strand
ACCCCGGCAAGGACAAGGTCACCCGCCTTGAAAAAATCGGTTTGCCGATCAATTTTATCGCCACGCTGGGTCTGTTGCTGACGGTCTTCGGTGACAAAAACCTGAACATGGCGGCCACCCGCGTCACGGTGAACAACGAACTCGGCCAGCAGGAGACCCACTACATCCCGAGCGAGATGTTCCGCCGCAGGATGGCCGTGTTCTTCTGGGAGAACGATTCCGGCAACCCCGACCTGGACTGGTTGCGCTACGGCGTTACCGAACTCCTGGTCCAGGATCTGCAACAGAACCCGTTTATCCTGGCGAATTCTCCGTGGAACAACTTCGGCAACGGCTTTTATCCGCGCATGCGCCAGGCCGGATTCGCCGACGGGCTGGGCGTGCCGCGTTCCCTGATGCGGGAGATCGCCGCCGAGGCCAACCGTCAGTATTTCATCGAGGGGGCGCTCGATTCGCAATCCGGTGAATACCTGCTGACCGCCCGGATCTGGGACACGCAGACGCTGGAGCAGTTGGTCGAACTGCAGGCGCATGGCTGGGATATCTACACGGCGGTGGACAAGCTGTCGAAAGGTATCCGCGAGGCATTGGATGTGCCGCGTGCGAGCAGGCAAATGGCGGAAGATATGCCATTGACCGAAACCTACGGGGAGTCACAGGATGCCCTCAAGGCCTATCTGCAGGGGCTTAACGCGCGTTTGTTCGAGAACGATTTCGATACTTCCAACGCCTACCTGGACCAGGCCACGAGGATCGACCCGAATTTTGTCCTGGGCTTCTATGTCAAGGCCGTCAACCTGGTGGAGGCCGGCAAGCTGCCGGCCGCCCAGCAGGTGTTGGCCAAGGCGCAGGCGCTCGACTACCGTCTGCCGTCGCGCGACCGGGCCCAGCTCCGGTTCCTGCATTACCGCCTGGCGGGTGAGAACGAGAAACTGATGTCGTTCCTGAAGATGCAGGCGACGATTCACGACGATGCCACGTCGCACGGCCGGCTCGCTACCATGTACGCGGTTGGCGGCGAGCTGGAAGCCGCCAAGAAGGAGTATCTCGAGACGCTGGCAAAGGATCCGTTGAACGTCGGCATCTATCTGCAACTTTCCAACCTGGAAAGAGCCAGCGGTGATTTACAGGCGGCGGTGCACTATGCCCGCCAATACCAGGAGCAGAAACCCGAGGACATCGAGGCGCACCTGCAGCTGGGGGACCTGCTGCGTGACAGCGGCGACCTGGAAGCTGCCCGGGTACAGTACAAGGAGGCACAGGTCCTGCAAAACCTGCCGGTCCGGCCCACCGTGAGCCTGGCCCTGTTGCTGGCGCGCGAGGGCGACATGAACCAGGCGCAGGCGTACCTGGAACAGGCGGACGTCTTTGCCCAGACGCCGACCGAGAAGGCCCTGGTCAGGAGCGGCGCCTGCTACCTGCAGTCGCGTCTCGGTAAAATCCGTGAAGCGGTCCGACTGGTGCGTGAGCAGGAGCAATACCTGCGTCAGGCGCAGTCGCCGCTGCAGGTTACACTGGGTGTCTACGCACCGTTGATCTCCTACTACTTGCTGCTGGACGACGTCGACGCGGCAAGAAATGCACTGGCAACTGCGCAGTCCGAGTTGCAGGCGCCGATGGACCGGTTCCTGGCCTTTTCCGAAGCCGTCGTACTGGCCAGGGAGAAGAATTTCGACGCGGCCGAGGCCGCATTGCAGCGCGGCCGGGAAATCATAGAGCAATTCAAGTTGAAAACGATTGCATTCGACGTGCCGCTGGTCGCCGCAAAAATCGCCAAGGCCCGCGGCGACGACGAGGCAACCGCCCGACACTACCTGGAAGCACTCACGCTGCTGGAGAAATCGGCGATCGGGGGTGAATTGCAGATGTCCACGCCAATGCTCTACGCGGAAGTCGCGGCGGCACAGGTCAGGAGCGGACAGCTCGAAGCGGCGCAGCAATCGTTGCAGCGGGGATTTCGGCTGGATCCCTCCGAGCCGATGTTGTGGCTCGCGCGTGCCCACCTGCAACAGGCACGGAAGCTGGATCGGATGGCCCTCGCCTCCGCCAATTACGCGCTCGCCGTGTGGGCGGACGCCGACGACGACTACATCATGGTGAGACAGGCGAGGGCACTGGCGGCGGAGCTCGGCGAGACCGCGGTTGCCGACTTGTAGCAACGCTGTTACTTTTTTCTTTGATTTTCAGTAAAATGCCGGGTCCGTTGACGTGTGGGCCAGATGGTGCAGCAACAGAATCATTTTGATGTCATCGTGATCGGCGGCGGTCACGCCGGGACCGAGGCCGCGCTGGCCGCGGCCCGCAGTGGCGCCCATACGCTGCTCCTGACGCACAGTATCGAAACGATCGGACAAATGAGTTGCAACCCTGCGATCGGCGGCATCGGCAAGGGGCACCTGGTCAGGGAGATCGACGCCCTGGGTGGTGTCATGGCCGCGGCGGCCGACGCCGCCGGCATCCAGTTTCGTACCCTCAACTCCCGCAAGGGTCCGGCCGTGCGCGCGACGCGCGCGCAATGCGACCGCAACCTCTACCGTGCGTATATCAGGCGCCGTGTCGAAAACCAGCCAAACCTGCGCATTTTCCAACAAGCAGTGGATGACCTCCTGCTGGTGGGCGGGGGCATCAGCGGTTGCCGGACCAGCATGGGACAGGTATTCCACGCACCCGCCGTGGTGCTGACGACGGGCACCTTTCTCGGTGGCAAGATCCACGTCGGCGACAGGCAAAGCGCCGGCGGCCGCGCCGGTGACCCATCCTCGGTGACGCTGGCCGCGCGTCTGCGTGAAATGCCGTTTGACGTCGGGCGCCTGAAGACCGGCACACCGCCGCGCGTGGATGGCAAGAGCGTCGACTTTTCCCGTCTGCTCGAGCAGCACGGCGACGTCCCAAGACCGGTATTCTCGTTCCTGGGCAGCAACGAAGACCAACCGGAGCAGGTTCACTGCTGGATCACGCACACCACCGAGAAAACGCATGACATCATTCGTTCGGCGCTGCACCGCTCGCCGCTTTACGCCGGCAGGATCGATGGCGTGGGGCCGCGATACTGTCCTTCCATTGAAGACAAGGTCGTGCGATTTGCCGAGCGCGACAGCCACCAGGTCTTTATCGAACCGGAAGGGCTGCACACACGTGAACTGTACCCCAACGGCATTTCCACCAGTCTGCCGTTCGACGTGCAGATCGAGTTCCTGCACACCATCGCTGGTTTTGAGAACGCGCACATTACACGGCCCGGTTACGCGATCGAGTACGATTTCTTCGATCCGCGCGGGCTCCGTTCCAGCCTCGAGACGAAATCGGTGGAGGGCCTGTTTTTCGCCGGGCAGATCAACGGCACCACCGGCTACGAGGAAGCCGCGGCCCAGGGCCTCGTCGCCGGTATCAACGCCGCGCGCCTGACGCGCGGGGAAGAGTCCTGGACGCCCCGCAGGGACGAGGCCTACATCGGTGTGTTGATCGACGACCTGGTGACGCAGGGAACCCGCGAACCGTACCGTATGTTCACCAGCAGGGCGGAATACCGTTTGCAATTGCGGGAGGACAATGCCGACCTGCGCCTGACGCCGTGCGGGCGCAAGCTGGGGTTGGTGGATGACCGCCGTTGGCGCGCGTTCGAGACGAAGCGGGAGGCGATTGCCTCCGAGCAGGCCAGGCTCGGCGCCATCTGGGTGACGCCGGACAACGACGTTGGCCGCTCGCTGCAGGCGCGACTTGGCGTCACGCTGAGCAAGGAAGCGCGTGCGCTGGACCTGCTGAAGCGTCCGGAGATCGGTTACGCCGACCTGGTTCGGGTGGAGGGCCTGGGACCCGGCAGCGCGGATGCCAGCGTTGCGGAACAGGTCGACGTGCAGGTGCGCTACTCGGGCTACCTGGCCCGCCAGGCCGACGAAGTCGAGAAGAACCGGCGCAACGAAAGCTCGCAGATCCCGGCCGGTTTCGACTACACGGCTGTAAGGGGGCTGTCGGCGGAGTTGTGTGAGAAGTTGCAGGCGACCCGGCCGCAGACGATCGGCCAGGCACAACGGATACCGGGCATGACGCCGGCCGCTGTTTCACTCCTCCTGATTCATCTGAAACGCGGTGAGAATGGGCGCCAGGTGGCCTAGCGAACATCGCGTTCACCGGGCCGGTTTTAGCCCGTACGCTGCCGGGCCGCGGCTGCATGGTGTCCATGGCAGCGGATTTTCAGGGCCAAATGACAACTTTTTTGCATCAATTACAAATAAAAAACACCTGTTTTACATCTTTTTAACCTGCGCGGCGTATCCTTGCATTGTAAGTTGACTGTGCCTGGTGTATCGCGTCTCATGACAGGCAGTCCCCACACTTCTATGCCTATTGCGATACACTGATTGATACCCCGGCTCAAAGCCGGGGTTTTTTTTGCGTCGGGCCCTGTACGGGTCGTCCGTATCCCGGCCACGGTGCCCGTTGCCGGGGACAGTATCCGGCGGGGAGTTGTTCGGTCAGCCCGCGGGTTCGGTATCTTCGTAGTCGAGGCCCGCGCGCGGGTCGTTGAAAATCTCGTTGTCCAGTTCACCCTCGCTCTTTGCGACCACGGTCGTGACCATCGAATCACCGGTGATATTGACCATGGTGCGGGTCATGTCCAGCAACCGGTCGACACCGAGGATCAGGGCAATGCCCTGTTCCGGCAGCCCGACCTGGCTCAGCACCCCCGCCAACACGACCAGACCGACGCTGGGCACACCGGCCGTGCCGATGGACGCCAGTATCACCATGACCACGACCATCAGGTACTGGCCGAGCGACAGGTCGATACCGTAGAACTGGGCGATGAAACCGGTCGCGATACCCTGCATGATCGCGGTGCCGTCCATGTTGACCGTGGCTCCCAGCGGCACCGTGAACGACGCGATCTTGTTGCTGACGCCGATCTTTTTTTCCAGGGTCTCCAGCGTCACCGGGATTGTGGCATTGCTGGACGCGGTGCTGAACGCGAACAGCATGGCGGGGCGCAGCTTGCCGAAGAAGGTCAGCGGATTCAGCCGCGCCAGCAATGACAACAGCACCGGGTAGACCACCAGCGCGTGTACGAACAGGACCGCGAACACCAAGACCACGTACCGCCCCACGGCCATGAAGTCCGCCGCGTTGCTGGTTGCCGTGAGGATCGCGATCAGGGAAAAAACACCGTACGGGGCGAAACGCATCACCAGCGTCACCAGCTTCATGATGATGGTGTTCATGTCACTGAACCAGTCGGCGATCCGTTTACCGGCGGTTTTGCTGAGCGTGATGGAGATACCCAGCAGGACCGCGAAGAAGATGATCGGCAGCATCCTGGCGTCGGCCATCGCGGCGACCGGGTTGGTCGGCACCATGTCGATGATGACCTGCGTGAAAGGCGCCGCGGGCGCGATGTCCGTACTGGCGGCCGCGACCGGGTGAGCGCCGACGCCGGGTTTGAAAAGGACCGCGGAGACCAACGCGAGGGTCACCGCAATTGCCGTGGTTGCCAGGTACAGGCCAACGGTCTTGCCGCCGACCCGGCCGAGCATTTTCGGGTCGGACAGGGAACTGGACCCGCAAACGAGCGAAACGAACACCAGCGGGACCACCAGCATTTTCAGCAGATTGATAAAAACCTGGCCGACGACCTTGAACAACCCGCCGGTCAGCCAGACCCCGGTCCATGCAGGGTTGCCGGCATAGTTCAGCGCGAGACCGACCGCGGCGCCCACTATCATGCCGAAAAAAATCTTGTTGCTGAGGCTGAGTTTGTTGGATGCCATTGGTTCTTACCTTTTTCGTCGTGTCAGCGTCATGTGTCTGCAAAAGCGGTGAAAACGTGGTTGGTGCTTGCGGTTATGGGATAAAATCAGGAAATCAGGTTTCTGCAAAAGGTGCCCAGTGAATAACGAACAACCCACCACCCCGTCCAATTTCATCCGCAATATCGTTATTCGGGATCTCGAATCCGGCAAACACGAAACCATCGTAACCCGCTTTCCTCCGGAACCCAACGGTCACCTGCACATCGGTCACGCGAAATCCATCTGCCTGAACTTCGGGCTGGCGGCGGAATTCGGCGGCACCACCAACCTGCGCTTCGATGATACCAATCCGCTCAAGGAAAACGAGGACTTTGCCCAGGCCATCATGAACGACGTTCGCTGGCTCGGCTTCCAATGGTCCGAGCTGCGGCATGCTTCGGATTACTTCGAGGTGCTCTATGACTACGCGATCCACCTGGTGCGCAACGGCAAGGCCTATGTCGACAGCCAGGACGCGGAGACCATCCGGCGCAGCCGCGGCACGCTGACCGAACCGGGCAGCAACAGTCCTTACCGCGAGCGCACGGTCGCGGAGAACCTCGACCTGTTCGAACGGATGAAGAACGGTGAGTTCGAGGACGGCGAGCATGTCCTGCGCGCCCGCATCGACATGGGCGCGGCCAATATCAACATGCGCGACCCGGTGATCTACCGGATACGCAACGTCCCGCACCACCGCACCGGTGAGACCTGGCACATCTACCCGATGTACGACTGGGCGCACGGCATATCCGACGCGATCGAAGGCATCACGCATTCGCTTTGCACACTGGAGTTCGAGGACCACCGGCCCCTGTATGACTGGTTTCTGGACAATATCCCGATAACCTGCCACCCGCAGCAGATCGAGTTCGCCCGGGGCAACCTGGACTACACCGTCATGAGCAAGCGCAAGCTCCGGCAACTGGTCGAGGAGGGTCACGTCAGCGACTGGGACGACCCGCGCATGCCGACGCTGGCCGGTCTGCGCCGGCGTGGTTACACACCCCGTTCGATACGCGCGTTCTGGAACGAGGCGGGCATATCCAAGTCGGAAAGCATCATTCCGATGGGTGTGCTGGAAAACGCCGTTCGCAATGACATGAACGAGCATGCACCCCGCGTGATGGCGGTGCTGGACCCGGTCAAGGTCGTGCTGACCAACTACCCGGAAGGGGAGAGTGAGTGGCTGGAGGCGCCGTCGCACCCGCAAAAGCCGGAGATGGGTACCCGCGCGGTGCCGCTGGGGCGCGAGATCTGGATCGAGCGAGCGGATTTCATGGAGGACCCGCCGCGCAAGTTTTTCCGTCTGCGCCCGGGTGGCGAAGTGCGCCTGCGCAACGCCTTCATCATCCGCTGCAATGACGTCATCAAGGACGCCGACGGTGAGGTCAGCGAGATCCGCTGCGAGTTCGACCCCGACAGCCGCAGCGGCTTGCCGGGAGCTGAACGCAAGGTAAAGGGCACCATCCACTGGGTATCCGCCGAGCACGGGGTCGGGGCCGAGGTTCGCCTCTACGACCGTCTCTTCAGGGTTGCCAACCCGCTGGCCGACAAGGACAGGGATTATCTCGAGTTCCTCAACCCCGATTCCTTGCAAACGATTACGGAGGCCGTGGTTGAGCCTGCGGTGGCCCAGGGCGAGCCCGGCGACTACTTTCAGTTCGAGCGGCTCGGTTATTTCGCCATCGACCCCGACAGCGCCGCGGCAGATCACCCGGTGCTGAACCGGACGGTGTCTTTGCGCGACTCCTGGGCCAAAATGAACAAATGACTTGAGGCACAGTCGTAACAGCCGACTTTTTGCTAATATTTCAGTCTGATTGGACTGTTTTTACTGGAGACTACGATGGGTTGGATAATTCTTGCTTTAATCGTCGGCGCGGTCTTTTTTGCAATTTCCATTTACAACCGCCTGGTGGCGGGCCGTAACCGGTTCAAAAATGCCTTCGCGCAGATCGATGTTCAGCTTACACGGCGTCACGACCTGATACCCAACCTGGTTGAAACGGCCAAGGGCTACATGAAACACGAGCGTGAGACGCTGGAAGCCGTGACCAATGCACGCAACATGGCGGTGGCCGGGCTGAAGAATGCCGCCCGCGACCCTTCCGACCCCGAGGCCATGAAACAGCTGGCGCAGGCGGAACAGGGACTGTCCGGGGCGCTCGGCCGCCTGTTCGCGGTGTCCGAATCCTATCCGGACCTGAAGGCCAACCAGAACATGATGCAGCTTTCCGAGGAATTGACCACCACCGAGAACAAGGTTGCCTTTGCCCGTCAGGCCTACAACGACTCGGTCATGCAGTACAACACGATGTGCGAGTCGTTCCCGAACAACCTGTTTGCAAGCTGGTTCCGTTTCCTGCCCGCGGAATTGCTGGAAATCGAGGACGAAACCAAGCGCCAGGCGCCGCAGGTTTCATTTTAGGGCCATTCATCGCGATGGCTGTCCGTCCGCGACAGCCGTCACCATGGTGGCCGAGCAGGGGCTGAGGAGTTGAATTTCTTTGAATACCAGGACCAGGCGCGGCGCCAGACCCGCTGGCTCGTGGTCCTTTTTGTCCTCGCCGTACTGACGATCATCGTCGTCATCGATTTGGCGCTGCTGGTTGGGTTCGGCGTTAGCGGCCGCGGTCCGCAGCAGGCCGTGTTCAATACCGAGACACTCAGGGCGAACCTGCCCGCGCTGACGGTCGGCGCGCTGGTCACCGCCGCCGTCATAACGCTCGCCAGCCTGTTCAAGACCATGTCGCTGCGCGCCGGCGGCGGCGCGGTCGCCCGCGAACTCGGCGGGACGCAGGTCACGCCGGACACGCACGACCCGTTGCAGCGGCGCCTGTACAACGTGGTCGAAGAAATCGCGCTGGCCTCCGGGATTCCCGTGCCGGAGATTTACGTGCTGGAACAGGAGTCGGGCATCAACGCCTTCGCCGCCGGGTTTACGCCTTCGGACGCTGCCGTGGCGGTCACGCGCGGCGCGTTGGAGAAACTCGACCGCAATGAACTGCAGGGCGTGATCGCACACGAATTCAGCCATATTTTCAACGGTGACATGCGCCTGAATATCCGCCTGATGGGTGCGCTTTTCGGTATCCTCGTGCTGTCCCTGATCGGCCGGCGCGTGTTGCGTGGCTCGTACTACGTGGGCCGCTCCAGGAACAACAACGGGGCGGCCATCATGCTGGCCGCGTTCGCGGTCATGGTCGTCGGTTATGTCGGGCTGTTCTTCGGCCGCTGGATCAAAGCGGCCGTATCGCGCCAGCGCGAATACCTGGCAGACGCCTCCGCGGTGCAGTTTACGCGAGACCCCGGCGGGATCGGCGGCGCGCTGAAGAAGATCGCGGTCTACAGCGGCGCGTCCTACCTGAATGCCGAGAGCGAGGAAGTCAGCCACATGCTGTTCGGTGACGGTCAGCCGATGAGCCTGTTCTCCACGCACCCGCCGCTGAACGAGAGAATCGTGAGAATCGACCCGTCTTTCAAGCCCGACGACCTGATCGACGTCGCGGAAAAAATACAGGACAAGCGGGAGCGTCGCGCCGACGAGGATTCCCGGCGGCAGCGGACGCCGCCACGAGCCGCCGCGCAGATGCAATCCGGCAGCGTCGTCAACGCGATCGGCAAACCCGACTTTTCCCACATCCTGCTGGCGGCGACGCTCGCGGCCGCCATACCCGAGACGATCAACCGCGCCGCCCACGCGCGCGAATGGGCGCCGGAGGTGCTGTTGTACAGCTTGCTCGGCAGGGACCCGGATTTGCGTGAGCGGCAGTTACTGATCATCGCCAGGCAGATGGGTGCCGACAGCGAGGAGCGCGTGCGCGCCCTGTTGCAGACCGAACCCGGCCTGGCGAGCGAACAGCGCCTGCCGCTGCTCGAAATCGCCTGGCCTGAACTCAAGCGCCGGCCGCCGGAATACGTGCGCAAAGTGCTGGCGACCGTCAAGTCCCTGAACGAGGCGGACGGCCGCATCGACGTGTTCGAATACCTGCTGGCGAAACTCATCGAAATGCACCTGTGGGAGTCCGCCAATCCGCAGCGCGTGCAGATGTCCGGCAATAATACCCTCGAAGAGACGCGGCCGCAGGCGCATACCGTGCTCGCGGTGCTCGCCGCCCAGGGCCAGCGGGATCCTGCCGATATCGAACGGGCCTACCGTGCCGGTTTGGCGGAGCTGGGCCGGGACACGGCGGCAGCCCTGCCGCGGATCGACGACTGGCACGCGGCCCTGGACCCGGCCCTGGAATCACTCGATACCTTGAAACCCGGCGCCAAGCACAAGCTGGTCGGGGCGCTGGTTGCAACGGTCATGGCGGACGAACGCGTCGCCGTGCAGGAACTGGAACTGCTGCGGCTTGTCTGCGCGGTGATCCACGTGCCCCTGCCGATGATGGCCGCGTCCGGAGACGCTGGGGCCTGACAGCAACATGATCAGGCGGATCCACCATATCAATTTCATCGTCAGGGACCTCGGGCAGGCGGTCCGGCGTTACCGGAAGCTGTTCGGGGACCCCGTCACCGAGGCGGAAGAACTGCCGCAGCGCGGTGTCAGGCTGGCGCGTTTCAAGGTGGCCGATACCTGGCTGATACTGGTTCAGCCGGTGACCGCGGACAGCGTGCCGGCGCGGTTTCTGCAGGCGAACGGCGAAGGTTTTTTCCTGCTCTCCTGCCAGGTGGACGACGTCAGGCAGGCCGCGGCGCAGGCCGCGGCCGCGGGTATAGGCGTAAAGGACCGGCTGCCGCGCCAGGGTCTGGACGACTGGCAGGTGATCGACCTGGATGCGGCCGACCTGTTTGGCGCCGATATCCAGCTGCTCGAGTCGGCCGACTGAGCGGGGCGGCGCCCGCCGGCGGCTATTGGCTGCGGCGGTCGCGCCCGTCAGAAGTCGGATTCCAAATCCAGGTCGATCCGGTACTCGAAGCGTTCGGGGTGATACAGGACCCGCAGGTAGTCCACGGCGGAGTCCTGTGAAAGACGCTGTTCGAACGCCAGGCGCGTCAGGCTCAGTAACGGGCTGCCCCGCTCGATCCCCAACGCGCGTGCCGCCTCGGCGTCGGCCGCGCAGGCTGTCAGGGACTGCTTGATGAAGGCGACGTTCAATCCCCTGCTGCGAAAATAGGACATGCGCGGCGTGTGCTCGAACACGCCGGGGTCTTCGGGGGGCTCCATATTGCGGGTCCAACTCGTGTAATAGCCGAAGCGGGTGTTGTCGTGTTCCCTGACACGGCGGAGGTGGAGCACCTTCTCGCCCTCGGCCAGACCCAGCAGTCCGCTGATCCTGGCGTTCGGCTGCTCCATCGCGCACTTCAGCGTCAGTGCGATGGACGTGTGGCCGATCGACTCGATTTCCTGCAACAGACCGACCATGGGCGCGTGCATCGGTGCGGCTGCCGGTTCGTGGGTGACGTGCGTGCCGCGTCCCCGGCGTCGCTCGACCAGTCCTTCGCGCGCCAGTTCGTCCAGTGCGCGTTTGCTGGTGATCCTGGAGATGCCGAAGACCTCGGTAAGCTGACCCTCGGTCGGCAGCTTGGAGCCGTTGATGAACGTGCCGTCGAGGATGCGGTTCCGCAGCAACGTGTAGAGCTGGAAATATAACGGCGTCGGCAGGTCTTTCGAGAGGGTCTGGTGCTGTTTCTGGCTGAATACGGTGCGTAATTCGATCATTTCATGCGCTTCGACTATTTTGTATTAAATTCAAATTGTGCGTTGCATTAAAATGTTCTATTAATATAACATTATTTCTTATTGCCCGGATAAGCTTCCTCGGCCACTTGGCGCCGAGCCAGGACACGCGCATGGAGAAGTGCCCAAATCATGAATAAGCCGCTTGCAGGCATCAGAATCCTCGACCTGACGCACATGCTGTCCGGGCCTTACGGCGCGATGATCCTGGCCGACCTCGGCGCCGAGACCATCAAGGTCGAACCCCTGCACGGCGAAGGAACACGCAAGCTGATGGCCAGCGACCCCGAAAACTCACTCGACGGAATGGGGGCCTATTTCATTACACTGAACCGCAATAAGCGCAGTGTCGCCATCGACCTGAAAAGCCCGGGCGGGCTCGCGGTCTTTTATGACCTCGTGCGCGAAGCGGATGTCGTGATCAGCAATTTTGGCGCCGGTGTACCCGAGCGTCTGGGCATCGACTACGAAAATCTCAGCAAAATCAACCCGGCCGTCATCACCTGTACCGTGACCGGATACGGCTCGGATGGCCCCAACCCGAAGCGGCCGGCCTTCGACCAGGTGGCGCAGGCCACCGGCGGTGGGATGTCGATTACCGGCACCGACCCGGACCACCCGGTGCGGGCGGGTATCCCGATCGGCGACCTCGGCGGCGGCATGTTCGCGGTCATGGGGATACAGGCGGCCCTGTTGGAACGCCACCGCAGCGGCAGGGGCCAGCATGTCGACATTTCCATGCTCGATTGCCAGATATCGATGCTGAACTACATGGCCACGATGTACTTCCTGTCCGGCAAGAATCCCGTGCCGATCGGCAACACCCATTTCCATCACGTGCCCTACAATGCGTTCAGGACAAAGGATGGTTATGTCGTCGTCGCCGTCATCACCGATAATTTCTGGCAGAACCTGAAACAGCTCGTCAACGTCGATGTCTTCGATGACGCCCGCTACGACACGCAGCCGGGCCGCTGGGCCGACCGCGATATGATCAACATGAGGCTGGAGGAAATTTTCCGCGAACACGAAACGGCCTACTGGCTGGCAAAGCTGCAGGAACGGAAGATCCCGTGCGCACCGGTCAACCGCTTCAGCGAGGCACTCAGCGACGAGCAGGTATTGCACCGCAACATGGTCATCGAGCTGAAACACCCGGACGGCGGGTCCACGCGCGGACCGGGCAACCCGATCAAGCTGTCCCGAACCAACGAGGAATCGTACAGCGCCGCGCCGGTGCTGGGCCAGAATACGGACGAGGTCCTCGGTGAACTGCTGAATTATGCACCCGACCGGATCGCGGCGCTCAGGCAGGACGGAGTCATACGCTGATGCCTGGACGCGTCGTGGTCAATGACGTCGGCCCTCGAGACGGTCTGCAAAACCAGTCCGTCAGGCTGTCGCCGGAGCAGCGTCTCGAGTTGATCAGGGCCTTGCTGGCCGCGGGCGTGAGCCATATCGAGGTGGGCAGCTTCGTATCGCCAAAGGCGGTGCCGGCCATGGCGGGCACGGACCGCGTGCTGGCCGGGTTGGCGGACGAGTCCGGTGTATTCTCGGTGCTGGTGCCGAACATGAAAGGCTATGAGCTGGCACGGGACGCAGGCGCAAAACACGTTGAAATGGTCCTCTACGCCAGCGACGGCATGGCGAAGGCCAACGCGAACATGACGCGGGAACAGGCCAGCGGGGTCGCGGAGGAGATACTGCAAAGAGCCGCGGCAGACGGCATCGGTGTCTTGGCGACCATTTCGGTGGCCTGGGCCTGCCCGTTCGACGGGCCGGTCGAGGTCGGCACGGTCACTGCCATGGCGCGCAGGTTCCTGCACGCGGGCGCGCGGCGGGTGGTGGTGGCGGACACGATAGGCGCGGCCGATCCGCAGCGGGTGCGAACCCTGACGGCCGCGCTGGTCGAAGAGCACGGCGGCGAGCGGTTGGCTTGCCATTTCCACGATACCCGCGCCCTCGGATTGGCCAACGTGTACGCGGCGCTGGAGTCCGGAATACGCGCCTTCGACGCGTCCGTGGGTGGTTTGGGGGGATGCCCGTTTGCACCCGGCGCGTCCGGCAATGTCGCCACCGAGGACGTGGTGATGTTGCTGGAGCAGATGGGATTTGAGACCGGAATCGATTTGCCAAGCTTGCTCGCGGCGTCCAGACTGGCGGGGAGCCTGACCGGCAACGCGCCGGGCGGCCGCGCCCGGGCCTGGCTGGAGCGGCACTGCAACGAGAGCGAGGCGCTGCGGGCGCAACGATGAATACGATGCTTGAGAGTCAGGCCTGGAGAAACCTATGAGCTATCGTTTGGGTGTCGATGTTGGGGGCACTTTTACCGATCTTCTGTTGATCAACGAACAGGACGGGACGACGTACACGGCAAAGGTGCCGTCCACACCCGAGGATTCGTCGATCGGCGTGCTGAACGGCGTGGAGCGGATCTGCAGCGAGTCCGGTACGGACCCTGCTTCGATCCGGCGGGTGATGCACGGCACCACGGTCGCCACCAATTCGGTCCTGACCGGAAAGGGCGCCGTTGTCGGCCTGGTGACGACCCGTGGATTCAAACAGGTGCTGCAGGTGGCGCGGTCCTATTGCCCGGGCGGTTTGGGCGGCTGGGTCAGCTATGTCAAAAAACCGTTGCTGGCGCCGTTGGAACTCACGATCGAGGCCGATGAGCGTATCGCTGCCGACGGCAGCGTCGTCAGGCCGCTGGACGCGGACGTTCTGCGCGGCGAACTGCGGCGGCTGCGCGACAGCGGCAAGGTGGAGGCCCTGACCGTCTGCTTTATCAATGCCTATCTGAACGGCGCCCACGAGGAGCAGGCGCGGGAACTCGCGAAGGAAATATTCGGTGACGTGCCGATATCCATCTCTTCCGAAGTCGTGCCCGAAATGCAGGAGTACGAGCGCACCGAGACGACGGTCGTCAACTCCTACGTCGCGCCCGAGGTGGCGACCTATATCCGTCACCTGCAGGCCTCCCTGGAGGCTTTGATGGGGAACGTGCAGTTGTCGATCCTGCGCTCGGACGGGGGGCTCGCATCATCGCGGGCGGCGGCCGAATCGCCGGTCAATATGCTGATGTCGGGTCCGGCGGGCGGCGTGGCCGGGGCGACCTGGTTCACCCGCCGCGCAGGTTACGACAACGTCCTGACCTTCGATATGGGCGGCACATCCACCGACGTGGCCCTGATCCAGAACTCGAAAGCCCGCATACGCCGCGAAACCCGGATCGGCGACGTGACCGTGCGCGCCCCGTCGGTGGATGTGCGCACCGTCGGCGCGGGCGGAGGCTCGATCGCCTTCGTGCCCGAATTGACCCGTGCGCTGCGGGTCGGGCCGCAATCGGCCGGCGCGGTCCCCGGCCCCGCGGCCTATATGAAGGGCGGCACCGAGCCCACGGTGTGTGACGCCAACGTGGTACTGGGTTACCTGCCTTCCGACGTGCAACTGGGCGGCGCCATGGCGATCGACAAGGCGGCCGCCGAGACGGCGGTGCAGAAGATTGCCGACGCCATCGGCATCGACCTGATGGAGGCCGCCGAAGGCATCATCAAGATCGTCAATGAATCCATGTTCGGCGCGCTGCGCCTGGTGTCGATCGAACAGGGTTTCGACCCGCGCGACTTTGCCCTGGTGGCATTTGGCGGGGCCGGGCCGCTGCACGGCAACGCCATGGGAGAGCTGACCCAGGCCTGGCCGGTCATCGTTCCGCCGGGTCCGGGCGTGCTGTGCGCCTACGGCGACGCCACCACGCGCGTGCAGGACGAGGCCTCCCGAACCTACGTCAGGCGGGCCGATGAGATCGAAGCGGAGGAATTACTGCATGATCTCGAGGAATTGCGTGTCCTGGCGTCGCAGTCGCTGGACGCCGATGGCATACCTGCCGCTGACCAGGAAGTGACCTACCAGGCGGATATCCGGTATTTTGGCCAGGCGTTCCAGATCAGCATGGAGTTTACCGCCGACGATCTGCTGGCCAAGGGCTTGGCCCTGCTGACCGAGCGGTTCGACACGGAGCACGAGCAGTTGTTCACCTTTGCGCTGGGCAAAGACCACGAACTGGTGATGATCCGTGCCGTGGTGCGGGCCGCCGCGGCCAGGATCGTGGGCGAGGAAGTCGGGCGTGCGGACGCGACGCTGGAGGACTGCAGAATTCACGAGACGCGCTTTTATCACAAGGGCGGGTGGCACGACGCGGTCATCTACGACCGCACGCCGTTGCATCCCGGCCTGGTCGTTCCGGGGCCGGCCATCGTCAGCGAAATGGATTCCACGACCGTTATTCTGCCGGGTTACGCGGCCACCGTTGACAGTATTGGCAACTTGCTGATCAACCCGGTTGAGGGCAGGGAGGAAGAACAATGAGCGCGCGGATCATTGAAACCAATGCCACGCCGTTCGAGCGGGTGGATGTCGACACCGTCACGGTGGACATCATCGAAAACGCCTTGCGCAATGCGCGCGTGGAGATGGACGCGGTGTTATTCCGGACGGCGATGAGCCCGGGTATACGGGAACAGGGCGACTGTTTTCCGATGATCGCCAACCGCGACGGCAAGATGGTGGTCGGCCAGTTCGGCTCGTTCATCTACGGCTTCATGGAGGCTTACGAGGGCGAGTTGGAGGAGGGTGACGTCATCCTCACCAACGACCCCTACATGTGTAACGCGGCCGTGTCACACCTGCCGGACTGGATCGTGTTGGTGCCGATATTCAAGGATGGCAGGCACATGGCCTGGTCGGCCATGTTCGGGCACATGTCGGACAACGGCGGCATGGTGCCGGGATCGATCCCGATCAAGGCCGAATCCATCTACCAGGAGGGCATCCGCATACCGCCCACGAAGTTGTACAAGAAAGGTGTGCTGCAGTCCGATTTGCTGGAACTGATTCTGCACAACGTGCGCACGTCGAACTGGAACCGGTTCGACCTGAACGCGCTCGTGGCCGCCTGTAATACGGCCGCCCGGCGCTGCGTCGAAATGGCTGAGCGCTTCGGCGACGACGTGTTTTATTCGACCATGGAGATCATGCTGGAGCGCAATTACATGGCCATGAAGGCGATCATCGAAATGATCGTTCCAGAGGAGCCTCGCGTGTTCGAGGATTATGTGTGCGATGACGGTGTCGGCATGGGCCCGTACAAGATTCGCTGCAAGTTATGGCGCGAGGGCTCGAAGGCCATCTTCGATTTTGAAGGCACCGATCCGCAGGCCGCCAGCTCCATCAATTTCTATCTCAACGAAGACATGTTCAAGATGTTTTTCGGCTCGTTCACGATCAACCTGATCGACCCCCAAATCCTCTTTAACGATGGATTTTACGAACTGGTGGATGTGCGCATACCGGCAGGCACGCTGCTCAAACCCGAATTTCCCGCCGCGCTGTCTGGCCGCACCCACGCGCTCGGCAGGATATTCGACGTGATGGGCGGGCTGCTGGGGCAGAGCGCACCGGACGCCATGAACGCCGCCGGCTTTTCCGACTCGCCGCATTTGTTCTTTTCCGGCTACGACGGGAACGGCGAGTGGTTCCAGTTGTTCCAGATCGGCTTTGGCGGCATACCCGGCAGACCGGTCGGCGACGGACCCGACGGCCACTCGCTGTGGCCGGGTTTCACCAATGTGCCGAATGAATTCATCGAAGCCTACTTCCCGCTCAGGGTGGAAAGCTACGCGACCATACCGGATTCGGGCGGCGCGGGGCTGCATCGCGGCGGCAACGGCCTCAGCGTGGCCTACCGCTTCCTGGTCGACGGCACGATATCTGTCCACGACGAGCGCTGGCTCACCTACCCGTGGGGCGTCCGCGGCGGTGAGCCCGGGATGCGTTCCAGCAAACGGCTGGTGCGCGCCGATGGCGGCGAGGAATGGTTGCCTTCCAAGTGCGAGGGCGTCAGGGTCGCCAAGGGCGACTTGCTGTACTTCAATACCTGGGGCGGCGGCGGCTGGGGCGACCCGTATGAACGCGACGCGGAACTGGTGCGGGCCGATGTCGAGCGAAGCCTGGTCACGGTCGATGGCGCGCGCCGCTACGGTGTCGTTATTGCGGACGACGGCACGGTCGACACGGCCGCCACGGAATCGTTGCGGGAACAACTGCGCGAGCAGCGCGGTGAACCCGAGCTGTTCGATTTTGGCGGCAGCATCGAAGAAATCAAGTCCCGTTGCAAGACGGAAACGCATCTCGACCCGCCGCAGGCGCCGACCTTTGCGCACGGACGTGCCTGATGGCCGACCTTCAGCGCCATTCGCTGGGACTGGGCGAGCGCCCGGCGCTGGTGCTGGTCGACGTCATAAAGGGATTTACCGACCCGGCCTGTGCGCTGGGCTCGGAAGCCGATGCGGTCGTGGATGCCTGCGCGCAGCTCTTGAGCGCGTTTCGCCGGCGGCGGTTACCGGTGTTCTTCACGACGGTGGTCTACCGCGATGCGTCGCAGGCGCAGGTGTTCAGACAACGTCTGCCGGCCCTGAATGCGTTGCAGGCGGGCTCCGAGTGGGTCCGGATCGACCCGCGGGTCACGCCCGAGGAAGGCGAAGGCATCGTCGAGAAGCAATGGGCAAGCGGTTTTTTCAAGACGGATCTGGTTGAGCGCCTGCGGGCGGCGGGGGCGGACTCGATCGTGATCGGAGGCCTGACGACCAGTGGCTGTGTCCGCGCCACCGTGGTCGACGGACTCCAGTATGATTATCGTGTGGTGGTCGCGAGAGAAGCGACGGGTGATCGAAATTTGACGGCACATGAAAGCAACTTGTTTGACCTTGAGGCCAAATACGCCGATGTGCTGGACTTAAAGAGCGTGTTGTCCCTATTGGGTTGTTGATGAAGGAGGTTTCGGGTTCGGTTGGTCATCCTGACCGGCCGGAATATAGAAAACCGGGAGGTTGAAGTGAGAAAGCGAGGCATAGCGTTAAAATTTATCGTTCTGATCGTGGGTCTGGCGGTAACGGCGGATCTGTATGCGCAGGCGGCGCTCGAGGAAGTCGTCGTCACGGCCCGGAAACGCGCCGAGAACCTGGAAGAGGTACCGATCGCGGTGACGGCGTTCACCGCCAAGGACATCGAGAGCGCCGGTATCCAGAGACCGGGTGATTTCATCGGTCTGATGCCCAACGTCACGCTCGTCGACGCTTCCAATGTCGGTGACACCCAGGTCAGTATCCGCGGCATCGTCTCGACGCGGGACGCCGAAGGCACTTTCGCCTATCTTGTCGACGGCGTACTGGTGACCAACCCGAACGCCTTCAACGGCGAACTGGTCGACGTCGAGCACATCGAGGTACTGAAAGGGCCACAGGGCGCGTTGTACGGGCGTAACGCCGTCGCCGGCGCGATACTGGTCAACACCAAGAAACCCGGTGACACCGTTGAAGCCAAGGCAAAAATCAGCTATGGCAACAAGAACAGCTGGAATGGTTCGGTCGTTCTGAGCGGGCCGCTGAGCGATACGGTCGGCGCCCGTCTCACGGCCTATAAGCACAAGACCGACGGGTTTTACAAGAACACGTTCTCGGGCAAAAATGACGTGGTCGACTACCTCGACGACAAGGGCGTCCGCGGCCGCGTCATCTGGTCACCGGACGACAAGCTCAGCGTCGACTTTCGTGGCGGTTACTCGAAGGTCAGCGGTGGCGCGATCAACTTCAACGCGGTCTTCGCCATACCTGCATTTGTACCGTTCCTCGGCAGTGAGGCCTTTTTCGCCGACGTCAACAAGCACGATTTCAACTTCACGTTCAATGTCCCGGGAGAAAACGAGCAGAAAAAGACCGACCTGGCCGTGAAGGCGGACTGGAGCACCGGCAAGTTCGACGTCACCGCGATCGCGGCTTACAACAAGCTTGACGAATACCTCTTGTCCGACGGCACCAGCGCCACGTTCTATGGCTACGAGTTGACGCCGGCCTGTCAGAACGACCGTCTTACGCTCAACAGTTTCACCCGCCCGGACCTGTTCGGGCCGCCGCTGGCGCCTTTCCTGGTATTGCCGCCCGCTTCCGCCGGAGGTGCGGAATTTGCGGGTGTCTACGGACCCTACACGGCCACGGCCTGTGACGGTTACCAGTACCAGGAGCGTAACCAGGACGACGTGAGCTTCGAACTGCGTCTGACCTCACCGCAAGACCAGCGGGTACGCTGGATCGCCGGCGTCTACGGCCTCGACATCAATCGCGAGGTGGTCGTCGCCTACGGCGCCGACACCGGCAGCGGCTTTTTGCGTCAGCCGTATATCCCGCCGACCGGGCCGAACCCGACGGATCTGCTCTTCCATGACAAGTTCAACACCAAGGTCTACGCCTTGTTCGGCCAACTTGAATTCGACATGACCGATCGCATGGAACTGGCGTTCGCACTGCGTTACGACAACGAGAAACGCACGGTCAACAACCAGGTGCCGAACGTGATGTCGTCCGGTTTGAACGTCAATCTGATCGGTCAGCCGATCAACCCGGCGTTCGTGCAGTTCCCGAACGGCATACCGGGCCGCTCGAAGACCTTCAGCGAAACGCAGCCGAAAATCACCTGGAAATGGAAGGCCACCGACAGTATCAACGTCTACGCGAGTTGGGGCAGGGGGTTCCGCTCGGGCGGCTTCAATTCGATCGGCACCGAGGCGACCATCGACTACTGGTATAACGCCGGTTTTGGCGGGCCGGGCGAATTGGTCGATTCCAAGCTCAACATCAAGGACCAGTATCCGAAGGAAGTCACCGACAGCCTCGAGTTCGGCAGCAAGATGAACTTCATGGACAACCGTCTGCAGGTTAACGCGGCGGTATTCTCGACCCAGATCGACGACAACCAGTTCTTCGAGTTCTTCGCCGGACCGTTTGGCCTGATGCGTGTTGTCACGACCATCGACAAGCTGGAAATGAAGGGCTTCGAACTGGACGCCAACTTCGCGGCGACAGAGTACCTGCGTTTGTTTGGCGGCCTCGGCCTGCTGGACAGCAAGATCAAGAAAAACGTCAACCGGCCGCTGTCGGTGGGCAACGACGCGCCGCAGGCGCCGAACACCACCTACAACCTCGGTGCGCAACTCGATTTTCCAATGGGCAGCAAGCTGAATTTCACCGCCAGGGTCGATTACCAGTATGTCGGCAAGATGTGGTTCCACACCTTGCAGGGCGAAGCTGTGCCGACCATCTGGCAGGTATTTTTTGGTCCGGGTCTGACCTCCGACATGAGCAAGGCGCGGCGTGACGCTTACGGCACCATCGACGCCAGGCTCGGCGTCAGCAGCGAGCACTGGGACCTGATGCTGTGGGGCCGTAACCTGGCCGACAAGCACTACCTGCAGGAAGTGATCCCGGCGCCGGAATTCGGCGGCTCGTTCATCCACCCGTCGTCGCTCAGGTCCTATGGCCTGGAGCTTACCTTCCGTTACTGATCCGGCGATCTTCCGCCATGTAAAAAAACGGCCCTGCGGGGCCGTTTTTTTTTGAGCGCCCGAAGGTCTTATGCGGCGTCTCCGAGCATGGCCGCCGCGCATTTCTCAGCGATCATGATCGTGGGGGCGTTGGTGTTGCCCGATACCAGGGTCGGCATGATCGAGGCGTCGACCACCCGCAGCCCCTCGAGGCCATGGACCCTGAGGTCGGCATCCACCACGGCCAGCGGGTCGTTACCCATCTTGCAGGTGCCGACCGGGTGGTAAACGGTTTCCGCCTTGCGGCGGACAAAGTCCGCCAGGTCATCCGCGGAGGCGACCGACGCCTCGGGGTAGATGAATCCCTCCCGGTAGGGGTCGAAGGCCGCCTGCATGAAGATTTCCTTACCCAGACGGGCACATTCGAGCATCATCTCGAAGTCCCGGCCCGATTGCAGGTAGTTCGGCCGGATCAGCGGTGCCGCACGCGGGTTGGCCGTCTTGAGCCGGATGTCGCCGCGGCTTTCGGGCCGCAGATAGCAGGCGTGGATGGTCATGCCGCGGCCCGACAGTTGTCTGCGGCCATGGTCGTCGAGCATGGCCGGCAGAAAATGAAACTGCACGTCCGGGCGGGCGTCCCGCGCCAACGCGCTGCAAACAAAACCGCCGCCCTCGGCCAGGTTGGAGGTCGCCGGGCCGCGTCTTCCCAACAGGTAACGCAGACCGGCCAGCGTGTGGTTGGTTTTGTCATAGGTGGCATGGCTGGAAGTCGATACCAAAGTACAAATGTCGAGGTGGTCCTGCAGGTTCCCGCCGACGCCGGGCAGTTCGTGCTCGACGTCGATACCGGTCTCGCGCAGATGGTCGGCCGGGCCGATTCCCGAAAGCATCAGCAATTGCGGGGAATTGATCGCGCCGCCGCTGAGAACGACCTCGCCGCCGCTGGCCCGTTCAGGTTTGCCGTTGCGGACATACTCCACGCCCGTCACGCGCCCGCCGTGCAGCAACAGTTTCGTACTCAGTGCCCGGGTCAGCACCGTTAGGTTGGCGCGCCGCAGCGCGGGCTTGAGGTAGGCTGTTGCCGCGCTGCAGCGCCGGCCGTTGCGCTGGGTGACCTGGTAAATGCCGAACCCGGCCTGCTCCGCGCCGTTGAAGTCGTCGCTCAGTGGATAACCGAGCTGGACCCCCGCGGAGACGAAAACACGGCTCAACTCGTTGACGTACCTGAGGTCCTGTACGGCCAGCGGGCCGCCGCTGCCGTGCAGCTTCGAGGCGCCGCGCTGCTGGTCTTCCGATTTCAGAAAAAATGGCAGCACGGCATTGAAGTCCCAGCCGGTGTTGCCCAGCCCGGCCCACTCGTCGTAGTCCTGCGGCTGTCCCCGGCAATAAACCATGGCGTTGATGGCGCTGGAACCGCCCAGGACCCTGCCGCGCGGCCAGTACAGCCTGCGCCCGTTCAGGGCCGGCTGCGGCTCGGTCTGGTAGGACCAGTTGATATCCCGGTTGTGGCGCAATTGCCAGAGACCGGCCGGGATATGTATAAACGGGTTGCTGTCGGGTCCGCCGGCTTCGAGCAACAATACCCGGTTGGCGGGGTTGCGGCTCAGGCGGTTGGCCATCACGCAGCCGGCCGAACCGGCGCCGATAACGATGAAATCGTATTCCATGCACTTTTCCCCATCTGCCCAGGGCATCATACCCAAAGCGCGGCGCCGCAGAAACAGCTGCCTCGGCGACAGGCTCCCTCCGACCGCTTTTCGTGTCAACCGCCCGTTCATATGGGGTATAGTTGGCCAGCGTTCGACGGGGTATGCTGGCCCGTGGCCGTGATCTTGAGACCCCGGTGCTGTCTTATCGGCCAGGTGCATTCATTACTATCGGAACATGATCGTGAACGTCTTCAGAAAAAACCGCGTCCGCTGGCCCGCACAGGATAACCGCGCGGGCGCCCATGCAGGTGAGGCAGCTTGACACTGACGCGTTTATCCCTCGGCAACCCGGTGGCCGTCGTCGTGGCCGGTATCCTGCTGGCGATTTTCGGGACGCTTGCCCTGCTGCGCCTGCCGATCCAGATGACCCCCGAAATCGAGCGCCCGGAGATATCGATACAAACCCCTTGGCGCTCGTCCGCGCCCAACGAGGTCGAGTCCGAGATCATCGAGCCGCAGGAGGATGTTTTGCGCAGTGTGCCGGGCTTGCTGCGGATGACCTCGACCGCCAATTTCGGCAGCGGCTCGGTGCAACTGGAATTCGCCATCGGCACCGATATGAACCGGGCCCTGATAGAGGTCATGAACCGGCTCAACCAGGTTCCCAGGTACCCGGTGGATGCCACAGAGCCGGTTATCAGTGTCGGCGGCAACCGCTTCGAGAAAGTCATTGCCTGGTTTGCAGTGCGCCCGAAGCCTGGCAACACGCGCTCGATCGACTCCTACCAGGACTTTCTCGAAGAGCGGGTGATCACCCGCCTGGAGCGGGTCCCGGGTGTGTCCCGGACCGGCGCTTTCGGCGGGCGCCCGCATGAGATCCGGATAACGTTCGACCCTTACAAGGCTGCCAATATCGGTCTTGACCTGACATCGATATCGGCCGATATCGGTGGTAACGCCAATATCTCGGCCGGCAGCACCGAGGTCGGTCGGCGCCAGTACACGGTCAGGTTCAGCGGCAAATACGAAGTAGAATCGCTGGGTGACATGGTGCTGAAGTGGCGCGACGGCGAACCGATAAGGCTGCGGGACATCGCCCGGATCCACATGGCGATGGTGGACCCCAGCACCGTACTGCACATGAACGGCGGGCCGGCCATCGCGGTCAACGTGATACCTGAGTCCGGGGTCAACGTGCTCCAGGTCATGGCCGACCTGAAACAGACGGTCGCGAATCTGGCCGCGAATGAACTGGACCGCGCCGGGCTCCAGATCACGCAAGTATACGACGCCTCCGATTATGTCCTCAGCTCGATCAGCATGGTCCGTAACAACCTGCTGCTGGGTATGTCCCTGGCGGTGATCGTGCTGTGGTGGTTCCTGCGCAAGTTCCGGGCCACGTTGATCGTCGCGCTGTCCATTCCTCTGTGCCTGTTTGCGGCCTTTGTCGTCCTCAACGCCGCCGGCCGCACGCTGAACATTATTTCGCTGGCGGGCCTGGCCTTTGCCACCGGCATGGTACTGGACGCCGCCATCGTGGTTCTGGAGAACATTTTCCGGCAGCGCGAAGCCGGGCTCAGCGGCGATGCGGCCTCCGAGCGCGGCACGAAGCAGGTCTGGGGCGCGCTGGTCGCCTCCACCGCCACCACGGTGGCCATTTTTATGCCCGTCGTTTTCCTGCAGGACGAGGCCGGGCAGCTGTTTGGCGATCTCGCCATCACGATTTCCGCGGCAGTGATCGCATCGCTGGTCGTGGCCGTGACGGTCCTGCCTTCAGCGGCATCCCACCTGGTCCGGGCCAGCGGAATCGAAGACGTACACAGCGGCTGGTGGCGCTGGGTTACAAGTCACATCATGCGCTGGACCGATACCCCCAAACGCCGTCTGGCCTGGGTTGGGGCCCTGACGGTTCTGCCCGTGGTCCTGGTCCTGCTGCTCAAGCCGTCAGCCGACTATTTGCCCGAGGGTAAGCGCAATTTCATTTTCGGCTTCATGGTTTCCCCGCCAGGACTGGGCGTGGAAACCGCCAAGCGGGAAGTGATGGATGTCATCGACCGGCGGTTGAAACCCCATATCGACGGGGAAGACCCGCTGCAGCTCGACAGCTACTTCCAGGGCTCCTCACGGGGTTTTGGTTCGTTTATCGGCGGCCGGGCCAAGGACCCGGCGGACGTCGATGCGCTGATCGGCGTATTCAATACGAAAATCCTGCCAGGGTTCCCCGACACTCCCGCGTTCGCCGGGCGCCGGGCGATCTTCGGCGGCTCCCGCGGCGGGCGGCAGATCAATATCGATCTCCAGGCCGATTCCTTCGAGTCGCTGATCAAGGCGGGCCAGGTGGGATTTGCAGCCATACAGGGCGCCCTGCCGGGGGCCAGCATCCGACCGTTGCCGGGCCTGGAACAGGCCGAACCGGAATTGCGGTTGATCCCCGATGACCGGCGTATCGCCGAAGTCGGCTGGAACCGGGCCCGCATGGCGACGATCGTTCGCGCCATGGGTGACGGTGCATACATGGGTGAGTATTTCGACGGCACTCGCCGTTACAATGTCATCCTGCGTTCTGAAAAGTGGCATACGCCGGAGCAACTGGCCGCACTGCCGGTCGCGACCGCCAACGGCGATATACAGACCCTCGGTGAGCTCACCAGTGTGGTGCGCACGGCGGGTCCGTCGCAGATCCGACGGGTCGATCGTGGCCGTACGCTCACGCTACAGGTGACGCCCCCCACGGGTATGGCCCTGGAAGTCGCACTCGATCGGATCGGCGAGCAGGTCCTGCCGCAAATACGCGAGCACTTGCCGCGGGATGCGGTGATCCATATGCGCGGCACGGCGGAAGCCCTGAAACAGGCCCTGAGCAGCATGTCCGGAAGTTTTATCCTGGCGATCGTCATCCTGTACCTGCTGATTTCCGCGTTGTTCCGCTCGTTCAGGGATTCCCTGCTCGTGGTTCTGACGATCCCGATGGCCACGGTCGGCGGTGTGATCTCCCTACGCTTGCTGGACCTGGTTCTGATGTCCAGCGGCGGACAGCAAATGGACCTCTTGACCATGATCGGTTTTGTCATCTTGCTTGGCCTGGTGGTCAATAACGCCATCCTGCTGGTGTACCGTGCACGTGATGGCGAACGCGAGGGGCTGTCGCGACGGGACGCCGTGGAGAGCGCAGTCCGATTGCGCCTGCGGCCGATCCTGATGAGCACCATGACCAGCATTTTCGGCATGCTGCCGCTGATGCTGGTGCCAGGTTCCGGTACAGAACTGTACCGCGGCATGGCTGCTGTCATCGTCGGCGGCATGCTGGTCAGTGCGTTGTTCACATTGGTGTTGCTGCCGAGCTTGCTGCGTGCCAACGAAACGGCCTATCCCGAGAAACCGAGCCAAACGCAAAGCCCCGTGCGGGGTTGATTGAAATGGACCCAGCAGAATGAAAAAAGCGCTTTTACTGTCTTGGATTGCGATTTTACAGCTTGGCGTCGGCGCGGCCGCTTATGCCCAGCCGGCCGCCCCCGCGGCCGTCGTGCGTGTTGCCAGGGCGAGCCTGCAGACCATGTCGCCGGTCACCATCGTGCCGGGGACGGTGATCAGCCGCAACGATGCAAAACTGGCGGCGGAGGTCAGCGGTCGTTTGCTCGGCGTGGCAGAAATCGGCACGGTTGCCAAGAAGGGAGAAGCCGTCGCGCGGATCGAAGATACGGCGCTCAAGCTCAGGCTGGCCGAGCAGAAAGCCGAGGTCGCGCGGGCCGAGGCCAGGTTGAAGTACCTGGCGAACGAGGAGCGCCGTTTTGAAAAGCTGGCGAAGTCGAACCTCGCGGCCGTAACCAAGCTTGAGGAAACCCGCTCCGACCGGGACGTGGCCCGCGGCGATCTGGACGTCGCGCGCTCACGAATGGAGCAGATCCAGGATCAGTTGGGCAGAACACGAATCGCCGCACCGTTCGGCGGGATCGTGGTCGAGCGTTTGGCGATGCCGGGTGAACGGGTCGCTGCCGGCACCGATGTCGTGCGCATGGTCGACCAGCAGCGCCTGGAAATCGTTGCCCGCGCGCCGCTGGACTATTTCTCCGTCGTCAAGCAGGGCCAGGCACTGCTGCTCAAAACCGGCCGGGTCGAGGCCCAGGGCGTGGTCAGAACGGTCGTGGCGGTCGGTTCTGAAAACACCCACCAGTTCGAATTGAGGCTGGACGTCGGGGCCAACCTGTTTCCCGTTGGGCAGACCCTGCGTGTATTCGTGCCCACGGCCGAGTCCCGCGAGGTTCTGGCTGTGCCGCGAGACGCGCTGGTACTGCGGCCGGAAGGAATATCCGTGTTCGTCATCGATGCGGAAAACAAGGCGCGGCAGGTTCCGGTCACCACCGGGATTGGTATGGAAGACCTGATCGAAGTGGTCGGCGACCTGTACGACGGCGACCGCGTCGTCATTCGCGGTAACGAACGGCTCAAAACCGGCCAGACGGTCAGCGTCACCGACAGCTGAGCGCCGTAGCCGTCAACACGAAACGCCGGCGATGCATTACTCCAGCCTGATCAAGCTGAAGCCTGGGGAGTGGCCGCGTTTCCTGCTGGCATTCGTCTATTTCTTTTTGTTGCTGTCCGGCTATTTCATGCTGCGGCCGATCCGCGGCGCTGTGGCGGCCAATCACAGCGCGTCGCTGCAATGGCTGTACACGGCGACCTTTGTCTCGATGTTGCTGCTGGTGCCGCTGTTCGGCGCCCTGGTGGCGAAGTTCAGGCGTGGTCTGTTCGTTCCCGGGATATACCTGTTCTTTATCAGCAACCTGGCGCTCTTTGCCTGGGCTTTCAAGGATGGTACGGCGGGTGACTGGACGGAATACTCGTTTTACGTCTGGCTCAGCGTCTTCAATCTTTTCGTGGTGTCCGTTTTCTGGAGCTTCATGGCGGACATATTTCGCCCGGAACAGGCGCAGCGACTGTTCGGCAGCATCATGGCGGGCGGCAGTCTCGGCGCCATCACCGGGCCGCTGTTGACCGCCGGGTGGGTGGAGAGTATCGGCACCGCGGGCGTGATGACGCTGGCCATCGTCCTTCTGCTCGGCGCCACGGTGGCGGCCATCGGGCTGGGCCGTTACGAGCGCCAGCGGCAGGGCGGTCCCGCGCAGGTCATCGGCGGCAGCATCTGGGAAGGGGCGGTGCACGTATTCCAGTCGAAATACCTGCTTTTGATTTGTCTCTTGATGCTCTGTCACAACCTGACCGCGACCTTCCTTTACAACGGTCTGGCGGTACTGGTCGATCAGCACATCGCCGGTTTCGACGAACGCACGCGTTTTTTCAGCTACGTGGATATCGTCGTGCAGGTGCTGGCTTTCCTGTTCCAATTCCTGATTACCTCGCGGCTGGTCATCCGCCTGGGGATGCCGCGCACGGCGGTGCTGCCGCCGGTCCTGCTCGCGGCAGGCCTTGCCTTGCTGGGCAGCACGCTGGGACTGGTCCTGTTCGCCGGCGTGCAGGTCATGCAAAGGGCGCTGAACTACGGCTTGCTGGGCCCGGTCAAGGAAATGCTGTTCACCGTCGTCGACCGGGAAGCCAAGTACAAGAGCAAGAATTTCATCGATACGGTGGTTTACCGCGGCAGCGACGTGACCGCCAGCTGGTTGTTCAAGGGCATGATGACGGCCGGGCTGGGCCTGGGGCAGATCAGTTGGCTATATCTGCCGTTGCTCGCCCTGTGGAGCGCGGCCGCGTGGCGGCTCGGCAAAGCCTATACCCGCCTGAAGACACTGTCTGCCGGCGCCAGCGCAACGGGTCAGCCCGGATAGAAGCGCGGGCCTGTCGCGGTTTCGATCGCGTCCACGTCGCACTGGTAGAGACGCCCGAGGTTCTCGCGATTCAGTAAATCGCGGCAGGGCCCGGCACGCCATTCACCGGCGCCGAACAGCATCAGCACGTGGCTGCAGAATCGCGCCGCCAGGTTGACGTCGTGCAGCGCCGCGATGGCGCAGCGCCCGGTTCCGCCGACCTGTTTTTCGACCTGCCGCATGATGCGCAACTGGTGCCGCATGTCCAGGTGGTTGGTGGGTTCATCCAGCAATAGTATGTCGGGCTCCTGCACCAGCATGGCGGCGAAGGCGAGACGGCGCGCCTCACCGCCCGACAGGCCCGTGACCGAACGCGATTCAAAACCTCCGAGGTCGACGGCCTCGAGTGCAGCCCGCGCCTTCTGCTTGTCCAGGGCACCTTCGCGTTCCCAGTAACCCAGGTGCGGGTGACGGCCGGTCAGGGCGGTTTCCAGTACGCTGGCGTCAAACACGTACACGGTGTGCTGTTGCAGCATGCCGAGCAGGCGGGCGACTGTCCGCCGCGGCAGTTTTTCCATTTCCTCACCGGCCAGCAGTACGCGCCCGGTCTGCGGCGCGGAGAGGCCGGCCAGGCACCTGAGCAGGGTCGTCTTGCCGATACCGTTGGGCCCCAGCAGCCCCCAGCATTGACCGGGCGAGAACTCCAGTTGCAGGCGTTCGCAGACGCTGATGCCGGCGATGCTCACGTGCAGCTCCTGGCAGGCGAGAGAGGTCATCCGCCCTGCAGCCTGGCGCGATTGAGCAGTAACAGGAATAACGGAACACCCAGCATGGCCGTAATGACGCCCACGGGTAGTTGCTGCGGGCTCAGCAGTGTGCGTGCCAGCGTGTCGGACAACACCAGGAACAGACCGCCGAAGAGGGTCGCCGCCGGGATCAGGATGCGGTGATCGGAACCCACGATGAGCCGCATGAGGTGTGGTACGATCAGGCCGACGAAACCGACGCTGCCGGCGATCGAAACCGCCGTCGCCGTCAGCACCGAGGCCAGCAGGTAAACGATCCACAACAGCCGTTGCGTGGGTTCCCCGAGCAGTCGCGCGGTGGTTTCACCCATGGCCAGTACGTTCAGGCTGCGGGCGAGGCCGACGATGACGACGAAAACGCACACCAGGACCAGCAGGGCCCAGAGCGGCAGGCTGGCGTAGCTCAGATCGCCCATCAACCAGAACAGCATACCGCGCAGGCTGTTGTCCGGGCTCAGCGACAATACCAGGCTGATCAGGGCTGCCCAACCGGAGGCGGTGACGACGCCGGTCAGCAACAAGCGTGTCCCGCTCCATGGGCCGCGCCCGCGCGCAAGGCCAAACACGATCAATATCGACAGCAAGGCGCCGAGCAGGGCGAGCCACGGCAGGAATGGCGCCGCCAGACCGAAGCCCATGCCCAGCAGTGTGGCAAAGGCGGCGCCGCCGGACACACCCAGTACATACGGGTCGGCCAGCGGGTTGCGCAACAGGACCTGCATCAAACAGCCGGACATCGCCAGCATCGAGCCGACCGCCCAGGCGGCCATGGCGCGCGGCAACCGCAGACGCCAGACCAGTTCGCCGTGGGGGCTGGCGGAGTCCCGCATGGCGGACAGCCACTGATGCCAGTCGAGGGTGACGGAACCGGTGGCGGCGGCGATGAAAATACTGCCGGCGGATAACAGCAGCAACAGCAACAGCAGCACATTCTTGTAGTTTGACGGGATCATTGCGCGGGTAAGATTGACATGCGTCGGACAGTAGGATATTTAAATGGCTTACGCAAGAACTGCAGCAGGCGCCAGTTGACGATGATCGACCCGGACGGATTCAGACCCAACGTTGCCATGGTAATCATGAACCGGCAAGGCCGGGTGTTCTGGGCGCAGCGCGCCAACAACGACGGCTGGCAGTTTCCGCAGGGCGGCATGAAATCCGACGAAACCCCCGAGGAGGCCATGTACCGGGAACTGCGCGAGGAAACCGGTCTTCGCACGTCCCATGTCGAACTGTTGGGGTCGACGCCGGGCTGGCTGCGCTACCAATTGCCGCGCCGTTTCCGGCGCGCCAGCAGCAAACCGCTGTGTATCGGGCAAAAGCAGGTATGGTTTTTGCTCAAACTGCTGGATGAAGACGCGCGGATCGATTTCAGCCAGACCGAACAGCCTGAATTCAAGAATTTCCGCTGGGTCAACTTCTGGTATCCTGCTGACAACGTGATTCGCTTCAAGCGTCAGGTTTACCGCCAGGCCCTGACCTTGCTCGAGCCCCTTGCGGTGGCGGAGTTATAGTATCGGGCGGACTTTGTCGGGATGCATCGGTGTACCCGTGCGTCACGGCTGTGAGAGCGGGCCAAGTGAATACCCACCTCCATTGAAAATACAAATCCAGGGAACCAACGTGCTAAAGAAAACGATCCTGAAGCTATCGGTATGCGTGCTTTTTGTCTTCATCCAGGCAGCCGCCGCCGCGCAACCGGACCAGGGCGGAGACGCCGCAGGAATGAGTCCGGAAGGGTCCGGCGAAGTCGTTGCGCAATTGCAGAAGCAGGCACTTTCCAGCGGTCTGGCGTGGCAGCTGCTGAGCGATCTGACCAGCGAGGTCGGACCGCGCATGGCGGGCAGCGAAGCCGACGCCCGCGCGGTCAAATGGGCCGTCGACCGGCTGAAGACACTCGGTTTCGACCGCGTCTGGACCGAGCCGGTGAGGTTTCCGCGCTGGGTCAGGCGCCACGAGAGCGCCGAGGTGCAGTCCCCGCACCCGCAACGGCTCGCGGTAACGGCGCTGGGCGGCAGCCCGGGCACCAACGGGCCGCTCGAGGGCCGTGTCGTCCAGTTCGATTCGCTGGCCGCGCTCGAGGCGGCACCGCCGGAACAGGTCGCCGGCAAGATCGTGTTTCTTTCCCAGCGCATGCTCCGGACCCGTGATGGCGCCGGATACCCGGAAACCGTCCCGATCCGCACCCGCGGACCGTTCGTGGCGGCTTCCAAGGGCGCGCTGGCCTTGCTGATCCGTTCCGTCGGCACGGACAGCAACCGTCTGCCGCACACCGGTAACATATCGCGGACCGAAACCGGGAACCCGGCGCCGGCCGCCGCCCTGTCCAACCCGGACGCGGACAACCTGATGCTGATGCTGGGCCGTGATGACCCGGTGGTGGTGCGTCTGGACCTGGATGTCGGGCTTGACGGCGAAGCGACCTCGTACAACGTCATCGGAGAATTCGACGGCAGGGAGAAAGACGGCCGCTTTGTCCTGCTCGGGGCCCACCTGGATTCCTGGGACCCGGGCACCGGCGCCATTGACGACGGCGCCGGCGTGGCCATCGTGACGGCCGCAGCAAGGCTGGCGGCGGGTTTGGCGGAAAGACCTCGTCACGGCATCCGGGTCGTGTTGTACGCCAACGAGGAGGGAGGATCCTATGGCGGCAGGGCGTATGCAGAACGGCATGCGCAGGAGGTGGACAAACACCTTTTGGGGGCGGAGTCGGATCTCGGTGCCGATCGTATCTATGCTTTCAGGTCCGCCGTGTTGCCGGCCGCCGGGCCCGTCATGGATGGACTGGCAAAAGACCTCGCCAATCTCGGTATCGAGCGCGACCCGAGTGGGGCGCCCTTCGGTGGCGCCGATGTTGGCCAGATGGGGAAACTGGGTATGGCGATGGTCGATCTGGAACAGGACGCGAGTGGTTATTTTGACCTGCATCACACCGCCAATGACACCCTTGACAAGGTCGACCCCGAAAGTCTGCGCCAGAATCTCGCGGCCTGGGTCACGCTGGTGTACCTCGCCGCGAACAGCAACGTGGCGTTCGGGCCCCTGCCGGCAGCCCCGCAGCCTTGAGTTTAGGCTGAAAAAGCCGCATTTTGGTAGTTTCGAGGACGTCGGCAAAGAGCATGTTCAGCCATACCAGTCAGCCCTGCCAGTTCGAACGGGATTGCGCCGTTGTCATGATTCCGTCCGGTGATGAACTGACCCTGCCGGCGGGCACCGTGGGCTATATCACGCAATCCCTGGGCGGCAGCTTTACGGTATTTGTCGACGGTAACCTCTTCCGGGTCGCAGGCGCGGATGCCGATGCCATCGGCAAGGAGGCCGTCGTGCCGCCCAGTCTGCCGGAAAACGCCAGCAACGAGGACGTCGAAAAGCTGGTCTGGTCACAGATGAAGACCTGTTACGACCCCGAGATACCCGTCAACATCGTCGACCTCGGGCTGATCTACCAGTGCGACGTTACAGTCGATGACGATGGCAAACGGCGGGTCAGCATCGTCATGACGCTGACGGCGCCCGGTTGCGGCATGGGGGACATCTTGGTCGATGACGTGCGCAGCAAGGTCGAGATCATTCCGACCATCGACCACGTCGATGTCGAACTGACCTTCGAGCCGCCGTGGAACCACCAGATGATGAGCGAGGCGGCGCGGCTGGAAACGGGGATGTATTAGCCCGTGAATCGTGCCCGTCCTCGTGGCCCTGGCTGGTCCAGCCACGCCTGAACTTGAGCTTCCTTCGGCCCATAGCGAAGGCTATGGCCCTCTGTCCAGCCCGGCGTTCAGCCGCGCCTGTCCGGCGCCAGGTCCCACGGTACGGGCACGATTCACGGGCCGCCCGTGAACCGCACTCGATACCGGGTGCGGACGTTCCCGGCGAAGCCTGAACTTGAGCTTCCTTCGGCCCATAGCCAACGACAACGGGCTTAGTGCCG
>Ga0210122_1000028_pt1 | contig 33106 bp, 22 predicted proteins | sample Muzzi_CordB_D2_FD_185530 | JGI IMG/M metagenome (GOLD analysis project Ga0210122, IMG submission 185530) | Wetland microbial communities from San Francisco Bay, California, USA, that impact long-term carbon sequestration - Muzzi_CordB_D2 (SPAdes) | ecosystem: Environmental > Aquatic > Marine >... | reverse complement strand
CAAGGAGACATTCAAATGACCAAGCCAACTTGGCCTCGCTACACTTTATTGTTTGCGGCCATGTCCATCAGCGCCCCGCTATACGCACAGAATGCGGGCACCGATGACCAGGCCGACGATACTTCCACGACGCTGGAAGAGGTCGTCATTACCGGGTCTCGCATCCGCCAGAATCCGCTGGATGTAAAAACCCCGGTTCAGATCCACACCGAAGACGACATGGATGTAACCAGTGCGCTGAACGCCGCTGATTACCTGCAGCAGTTGCCGATCACCGGCTCAGCCATCAACCGGCTGAACAACTCGTCCGGTAACCTCGGCTTCCCGCCCGACGGCGCGGGTATCGGCGCCGGTGCGTCCGAGGTCGATCTGCGCAACCTCGGCTCCAAGCGCACGCTGGTGCTGGTCGATGGCCGCCGCTGGATCCATGGTTCCTCGGCATCGGGCGTCTCCGGTGCGGTGGACATCAACACGATCCCGAACAACGCTGTCAAGTCGATCGAAATCTCGATGGACGGCGCCTCCACGGTGTATGGTTCCGATGCCATCGCCGGCGTGGTCAATATCATCACGCAGGACAAGTACGATGGTTTCAAGTCATCCGCCTACTACGGTTCTTATGAAGACGGCGACGGCGAGTCTGCCGAGGTGGACGTCAGCTTTGGCGCCAAGTCCGACCGCGCCCGTATGTTCGTGGATGTCAGCTGGACCAACGAGAAGCCCGTTTACGCCGGCGACCGGAAAATATCCGAATACGCCATTCAGGGTTTTCCGTATGGCCTGAGCTCCGGCACGCCGGAAGGACGCCTGGTTTTCACGGACCCCCGTATCGGCCAGACACTGAGCATTACTTCCTACGTGGCCAACCCGCACTATGACCCGAACTGCTGGGCGACCGGCACCTCGACCCCGGGCTGCGACGACTTCCAGCCGTTCACGCTGGACGACCGCTTCAACTGGCAGCCGTACAACTACCTGCTGACGCCCAACCGTCGTGTGAGCCTGTTCACCAAGGCGGAGTACGATATCACCGACAACGTCATGTTCAGGATGACGATCAGCTACAACAAGCGTGAATCGACCAGCCAGGCCGCGCCCGAACCGCTGTTTTTCGGTCCCGACGCCGGCGCCGGCGCCATCCTCGACAACCTCGTCTGGCCGGCCGACCACCCGACCAACCCGTTCGGCATCGAGCTCGGCCCGGATACACTGGTATTCACCGGCCGCCGTCCGATCGAAGCCGGTCCGCGTGTTTTTGACCAGACGGTCGACACCTACTACTTTGCGGGCGGTTTCGACGGTTCGTTCCAGACCAGCGGCTCCCCGATCTACTGGGATGCGACTTTCATCTATTCGGAAAACGATGCCTCCCAGATCAAGCACGGTGCGTTCAACGCGCAGAACATCGCCATTGCGCTCGGCCCGACCGACGTCTGTGACGCCACGCCGGGCTGCGTACCGTTCAATTGGGTCGGCCCGGGCACGATGTCGCAGGAGATGCTGGACTTCGTGACCTTCGTCCAGAAAGACCGCAGTGACCAGAAACTGTACGATTTCACCTTCAACCTGACCGGTGAATTCAACGGCTTCGGCTCGGCCGGTCCCATCGGCTGGGCGGCCGGTTTCGAACACCGCAAGGAAGACGGCAGCTTCACGCCCGATTCGGTTGTCTCCAAGGGCTTTACCGCCGGTGTCCCGGCCCAGCCCACAAGCGGCAGCTTCAACGTCGACGAGCTTTATGCCGAAGTCAACGTGCCGTTGTGGCGCGGCGAGGGCGCCGAGCGCTTCGAAATCAGCGGTTCGGCCCGTTACTCGGATTACAACCTGTTCAGCAGCGACACGGTCTTCGCCTTCGGCGCCAACTGGGCCCCGATCGAGAGCCTGACGCTGCGTGCCAATTACGCGGAAGGTTTCAGGGCGCCGAACATCGGCGAACTGTTCAACACCGGATCGCGTTTCGATGCCAGCATCACCGACCCGTGCTCGAACGCGCAGGCTGACGTGGCCGCCAATTGCGCCGCGCTGGGTGTCCCGGCGGGCTACGCGCAGGCCAATCCGCAGCTGAGCGTCACCACCGGTGGCAACCTGAGCCTGACGCCTGAGAAATCGGATACCTTCACGGCCGGCTTCACCTGGGACGCTCCGTTCACGGATGGCTCCGACAGCATCGACGATTTTCTCGTCGAAGTGAACTATTACGACATCAAGATCGACAATGCCATCCAGCCGCCGGATGCACAGGACGTTCTGACCCAGTGTGTCGATACACTCGATCCGTTCTTCTGTGACAACATCGTCCGCTCGGTCAACGGCGCGGTTTTGCGTGTCGACGGCGTGCTGCAGAACATCGGCAGTATCGAGACCTCGGGCCTGGACTGGAAGGTCGAGTTGCTGACCGCGAAGAACGACGCCGGCCAGTTCCGCTTCCAGTGGCTCAACACCTACCTGCTCGATTACACCGAGACCATACCGGGTCCGAACGGCGACGTGAAAATTTCCCGCGAAGGCACCGAGCTGGGCTCGCCGGAACGCGGCTTTGTCGAGTACAAGTCAACGCTGAACACGGACTGGTACTTCGGCGACTTCAGCGCCAGGGTCAGCTTTCAGTACATGAGCTCCCTGGATGAAGAATGTGGCGGTAATGTCGCGGCGTTCGAGCTGTGGGACGACTTCTGTTCCAAGGGCCAGGACGGTAACAAGATCGATAGCACGGTCTTCACCAACCTGCACGCGACCTGGGCGCCGGATTTCGGCGGCCAGGGACAATGGACGTTCATGATTGGCGTCGACAACGTGTTTGAAGAAGACACGCCGATCTGTGTTTCCTGCGATCTGAACAGCTTTGACGGAACGCTCTACCCGATCCCGGGTCGCTTCTGGTACGCCAGGGCGGTCTTCCAGATCGACTGATCCGCAAGGCTCGTTGCTAAAAGGAAACGGCCCCGCGAGGGGCCGTTTTTTTTAGCCGTCATCAGCAGCGTCATTCCCCGTACGGAATCCAGATATTCTTGATTTCCACTGCCTTGCGCAGGAACGTTTCGCCCTCCCCCTGCGCCGGGTCTTCCCAGTCGTGGTACAAACCGTAGTTGACCCAGGTGCGTTTCATCGTCGCCGCGGCCTCGGTTTCGACGAGCGCGCTACCCTCCGCACTGCCCCAGTACCAAAGCCCCTCGATGTCATAGTGCTTCGCCAGCTCCGCCGTAAGGGGCCCGCGCTCACCGGTGACGATATTGAGCGCCCCGCCCGGCAGGTCCGAGGTATCCAGCACCTGGTAGAAATCGGTTGCCAGCAAAGCGTAGCGTTGCGACGGCACGACCACCACGCGGTTACCCATGGCCAGCGCCGGCATGACGGTGGAGACCAGCCCAACCAGCCCGGCCTCTTCCGGCGCGACGACGCCGATGACACCGAGCGCCTCTTTCATCGCGAGCGTAACATTGCGAAACGGGGTCGCGTGGACAGCGCTGTCGTACTTGTCCGCCATGGCGGCGTACGTGAAGATGCGGCTGACACAAAGCTCCAGTTCGGCCGCGGCCTCATCTCCCCGCTTGCCGCTCAACTGGGCAATCCGGCGGCTGAATTCCCCGGCTCGGGCCTGCAGGTTTTCGGCGATGTAATACAAAACCTGCGCGCGGTTGTGCGCGGTCGCACCGGTCCAGCCCCGCGCCGCGCGGGCCGCCTCGACGGCGTCGCGTATATCCTTGCGTGAGCCGGCCGGATACTCGCCGATGGGTCGCCCCCCGGCGTCATGGGCGACCAGGCTGTAGCCCTGGTCGGGCCGTTTCTGTCGGCCGCCGATATACAGCTTGGCGGTCCGGTCGATGTCGCCCGCCTCGCCGGGTATTTCCATGGCGGGCTCCGATTCATATTGCGGCAGCGGGTACACCGCCTCCTCATGCATCGCCTTTTCCCAGGCCGGCCTGAGATATTCAAACAACCCCTCCTTGCCACCCTCGCGGCCGAACCCTGACTCGCGGTAGCCGCCGAAACCCGAAGCCGCATCGAACACATTGGTACAATTGATCCACACCGACCCGGCCTTGAGCGCGGGTGCGACATCGAGCGCCAGGTTGATGTTTTCGGTCCAGACACTGGCGGCGAGCCCGTAACGGCTGTTGTTGGCCAGGCTGACCGCCTCGGCCGGGGTCCTGTATGTCATCGCCACCAATACCGGTCCGAAAATTTCCTCCTGCGCGAGCGTCGCGGACGGCTGCACATCGGTCAACAGCGTCGGCGGGTAGAAGCAACCCTGCGCAGGCAGATCGCACTCGGGCTGCCACAGCCGGCCACCTTCCTCGACACCCAGTTGCACCATCTCCCTGATGCGCTCGAGTTGCACCGGGTCGACCACGGCGCCGAGATCTACCCCCTTGTCCAGTGAATCGCCGATGACCAGCTTTGACATGCGCACGCGGATCTTCTCCAGCAGCGCTTCGGCGACCGACTCCTGCACCAGCAGTCTCGATCCGGCGCAACAGACCTGGCCCTGGTTGAACCAGATGGCGTCCACCAGGCCCTCCACCGCGCTGTCCAGGTCCGCGTCCTCAAAGACGATGAACGGTGACTTGCCGCCCAGCTCCAGGGTCAGCTTCTTGCCGGTCCCGGCGGTGACCCTGCGCAGTTTGCGACCGACCTCGGTCGAGCCCGTGAAGGCGATCTTCTTGACATCCGGGTGCTCGACCAGGGCTTGGCCCGCCTTGCCGTCGCCGAGCAGAATATTCAGCACGCCGGGCGGCAAACCGATCTCCTCGCAAACCTGTGCCAGCAGCACGGCCGTCGAAGCGGTGTACTCGGCCGGTTTCAGCACCACCGTGTTGCCCATCGCGAGCGCCGGTGCGACTTTCCATGCGGCCATCAGCAACGGGAAATTCCACGGAATGATCTGGCCGACGACGCCGAGCGGCTCGTAGCCCGGCAGCTCCCGGTCCCTGACCTGCGCCCAACCCGCATGGTAATAAAAGTGGCGCGCGACCAGCGGTATGTCGATATCCCGCGATTCACGAATGGGCTTGCCGTTATCGAGGCTTTCCAGCACCGCGAAAAGACGGCTGTGTCTTTGCACCTGGCGTGCGATTGCGTAGAGGTAGCGGGCACGCCGATGACCGCTCAATGCCGCCCAGGCAGGCGCCGCCTGCGCCGCGGCAGCCACCGCCTGGTCCGTGTCCGCCGCGTTGCCGTCGGCCACGCGCGCCAGGATTTCACCGTCGGCCGGGTTTGCGGTGTCGAAGAATGTCCCGCTGGCGGGATGGCGCCATTCACCGCCGATGTAGTGCAAGAGGGTGTTCTCACGTCCGGCATACCACGCCTCGGCCATGGCGGTGTTTTCAGGTGCCTTGCCATACGCCATCGTGGCAAAGATTTCCTTGATGCTCATGTGCTCGGTGTTCCTGTGCTGCGGCTTGCTCAGCCCATCGGGTGGCGATAGCCGGCTGAGTAACTGCCGGTCAGGCGGTGCTCGAGCTGGCGTTCGATGTCAGCCAGCAGGCTGCTGGCCCCGAAGCGGAACAGGCGCGGGTCCAGCCAGGCGTTCCCCAGTTCTTCCTTGATCAGCACCAGGTAGGCGATGGCGTCCTTGGCCTTGCCGATACCGCCGGCGGGTTTGTAGCCCACCTTGTAGCCGGTCAGGCAGTGGTAGTCACGGATGGCGCGCACCATGACCAGGCTAAACGGCAGCGTGGCGTTGACGCGCTCCTTGCCGGTGCTGGTCTTGATAAAATCTGCACCGGCCATCATGCACACCCAGCTGGCCTTCGCGACATTGGTCAGCGTCGCCAACTCGCCGGTCGCGAGGATGGTTTTGAGATGGGCCTCGCCACAGGCCTCGCGACAGGCCCTGACTTCGTCGTACAGACCCTTCCAGTCGCCCGTCAGGACCTTGCCGCGGCTGATGACGATATCGATTTCCGCGGCGCCCGCCTTGATCGATTCGTGTATCTGCGCCAGTTTGACGGGCAGTGAAATCTGGCCGGCCGGGAATCCCGCGGAAACGGCCGCTACCGGAATGCCCGAGCCGTCCAGTTCCCGGACCGCCGGGGCGATGAGGTTGTGATAGACGCAGACCGCGGCGGTATGGATGTCCAGGTCGGCGGCCCCGAGCCCTTCGAGGATGTCCCTGCGGACCGGCCGGCGTGCCTTCCGACACAGCCGCTTGACGTTACCCGGCGTGTCGTCGCCGGCCAGCGTCGTCAGGTCGATCGACGTGACCGCTTTCAGCAGCCAGGCCGTCTGGTGGTCGCCCTTGATCGACCTGCGCCTGGCAACCGTTGCCGCGCGGCGCTCGGCCGCGCTGCGGTTGATGCGAATGCCGGTAAACAAGTCCGGCTGCCAGGACAGGCCCGGATTGCGCTCCAGGCCGCGGTCTTCAGAGGGGCCCGGTTGTCGCAAGGTCAATACGTTGGCCACAATCTCTCCGTCCGAGAAAAAAGCATTTGCCCTAACCGCCGTTTGGGCCGGTTAAAATCGTGCCTTAGTATAATCGCTGTACTGCTTTTGTGCTGCCAATGTGGCAAAATTGACGCACTTTTAAGGCTCCCATCAAACCATTTCATGGACTTACCGAACTGCCGGGCGCTGCTGCTGGCCCCCGCCTTGTCACTGCTTGCCCCGCTGCCCGTATGCGCCCTGGAGGCGGCCGCCGGCGACAACGGCGAGCCGGTTACGCTGGAACAGGTCTACGTCACCGCCACGCGCTCGAAGAGGAGCGACCTCGAAGTGGCCGCGGCCGTAACCGCAGTCGGCGCCGAGAAAATGCTCGGTGAACGCCCCGGTGTCATCGCGGCGGCGCTGCGGGCCGAACCGGGTGTCTTCTTCCAGCAAACGACACCGGGCCAGGGCGTGCCGATCATCCGCGGGCTGAAGGGCTCACAGGTATTGCACCTGATCGACGGCATGCGGATCAACAACGCGCTGTTCCGCAACGCGCCGAACCAATACCTGGGACTCATCGATGGATTCTCCGCCGAACGCGTTGAGGTGGTGCGCGGGGCCCAGGGCAGCCTGTACGGCGCCGATGCCATGGGCGGCGTCATGCAGGTCCTGACCAGCGAGCCCGATTACGACACGCGGGCCTGGCGGCAGGAAAACCGGCTTTACGCCAGTTACGATTCGGTCGATGACGGAGTCGCGCTCAGTGCGCGCAGCAGCGGGGGCCACGCCGGCTTCGGCTTTGCCGGCGGTGCGAGCTACCAGCGTCACGGCTCACGCAGGGCCGGTGGCGGCGCCAGGCAGAGACCCTCCGGCTACCGCTCCAAGGCCGCCGACGTCAAGTTCCTCGCGGGGCTCGGCGAAGACGCCAGCATGATGCTGTCGGCCCAGGCCATGGAGCAGCCGTCAACGCCGCGCTACGACGAACTGGTCGCAGGTTTTGGCCAGACCGAGCCGTCCTCGGAGCAATTCCTGTTCAGACCCAACCGGCGAGAGTTCATCCACGCCCGCCTGCGGCTTTTCGGACGCTCTGCCTGGTTTGAGGAATTCGAGGCGCACGCGGCCCGCCAGGTCATCACGGACGACCGCCTGAGCCAGGGATTTCAGAGCCCGGTCATCGTCACCGAGCGCAACCGCAGCACGCTGGACGGACTGACACTGCAATTCAATACGGTCCTGCAGGCCGTCACCCGTCTCGTCTGGGGCGCGGAATACTACACGGACGCCATTGACAGCCACAGGTTCGAAATAGACGGCGGACCGGGGACACTCACCGAGGTCCGCAGCCGTTTTCCCGATGGCGCCTCGATGGACTCCGCCGCGCTCTACGCCTCCGCCGAGTGGCCGCTTTTGCAAGACCTGGCGGTCCGGTTCGGCTTACGCTACAGCCACTTCGATATCCGCCTGCCCGCCACTGACGAGTACGGCGCCGTGAACCTGACGCCGGCAGACCTGACCGGCGACCTGCACGCAGTCTACGACCTGCGTCCCGGTATCAGGCTGGTGGCCAACGTCGGTCGCGGCTTCCGCCCGCCCAATGTTTTCGACCTGGCGACATTGGGACCACGCCCGGGCAACCGCTACAACATCGCCAACCCGGCCCTGCAACCAGAAACGGTCATGAGTTACGACCTCGGCATCAAGGCGGAAACCGGTGACAGCGAACTGGAGCTGTTCGTGTTCCGGATGGACTACGCCGACAAAATCACCTCGGTCGGGACCGGTGCGACCACGGCCGACGGCCGGGCAATCGTGCGCAGCGAAAACCGCAGCCGCGCCACGATCTACGGCCTGGAAGCAAATCTCGAATGGTCCCCGGGAGAGCGCGCCACGACATTCCTGGTGCTCAATTTCACGCACGGCAGGGAACATGACGATGACGGGGCCTACCCGGCCGACCGGATCCCGCCCCTCAATGGCCGTCTCGGCCTGCGGTACCGCCTCGCCCGCGAATGGACCATCGAGCCGTACACGACTTTTGCGGCAAGGCAGGACCGGCTCAGCCCTCGGGACCTGCGGGACCCGCGCATCGACCCCCGCGGTACGCCGGGCTGGATGACGCTCAACGTCGGTGTCCGCTTCCAGCCCAGTGCCGGATTGCAGATCGGGCTGCGGTTGCAAAACCTGACCGATGAGAACTACCGGGAACACGCTTCCGGGATCGATGCCGCGGGCAGGAATATCGGCGCATGGGCCAGCTACCTGTTTCCGTGAATCGACCGGGCGCAGGCTGTCCGTTTGACTTCTGCCCTCATTGCACGATGATGATTTCATGAGCACACCGAGTTGGCCCGTCCGGGCGGTCTTTTGGCTGTTACTGCCGCTGTCCCTGTTGCAGGGACTCAGGCTGCGTCGAACCGCGACACGTCTGCCGGAGGCGCCCGGCCCGCGGTCTTCCGCCGTCGGCCGCGGCCGGACACTGCGTCTGCTGGCGCTCGGGGATTCGATCATCGCCGGTGTCGGCCTGGATAGCACCGCCGCGTCCCTGCCGGTGCAGTTTGCCCGCGCGCTGTCGAGGCACCACCCGCTCCGCGTCCGCTGGCGGCTCGAAGGCAGCAACGGCGCGACCGTACATGAACTGCCGGCAAGGTTGCCTCACATCGACGCCGGCTCCGCGCCGGACGTGGTACTGATCTCGGTGGGCGTCAACGACGTCACCGCCCTGACCCCCCTGAAACGCTGGCAGGCGGGCCTCGGGCACCTGCTCGACGATCTGCGCAAACGCTGGCCCGCTGCCTGCATCGTGGTGCTCGGCCTGCCTGACATGGCGCACTTTCCGCTGCTCAGGGGGCCGCTGCGCCTGACCATGGGGTGGCGCGCGGCCGCGCTCGACGCGATCGCCAAAAAGGCAATCGAAGGGCGCCACGGCATGTACCACCTCGCCAGCCGCATCGGGCCGTTCCGCCACGGCTTTTGCCCGGACGGGTTTCATCCGGACGCGGAAGCCTGCAAACTATGGGCCACGGAGATGTCGCAACACCTGGAACAGCAGCGCGGGTTTCAGCATTGCATGGCAGCAGCTGCAGGGCGGGAAACTTGAACCAATCCACCGACCAGCGTCACCAACGGGATCCGGGCTTGCCAGACAGCCAGCCCGTTGCGATCGCACGGACCATCCTGGCGGGCTTCGACAAGCATTACCACCTGTTCAGGCAGTATGGCCTGCACGCCAAGGACGATTTCGAGCGGGCCAACTGGGCGCAGATACACGAGGCCGGCAAAGAGCGGATCAACGGCTACCAGGCACGGGTAATCGAAACCGTCGCGAGGCTCGAGAGGGACTACCCGGAAGCCGCCACGGACTCGACCCTGTGGCCACGGATCAAGGCGGCGTACATTTCGCTGCTGATGAATCACTTTCAAGCAGAATGCGCTGAAACATTCTATAATTCAGTAGCTTATAGAGTTCTTCATAGAGATTACTATAATAATCGGCATATTTTCTGGCGGCCCACGATGAGCACCGAGCACCTGCACGGCGCAACCCCCAACTACCGCAGTTACTACCCGCTGCAAAGCGGCCTGCGGCGCTGCCTGCTCGAGATCGTCACCGGCTTCGACCTGCGTAACCGGTTCGAAAACCTGCGCCGCGACATCCGCTGGCTGGAGCAGGCCATACTGCGGTACCGGAAGAAAAACTGGCGCGCGCGCCCGAACTTCCAGCTGCAGGTGCTGGGATCACTGTTTTTCCGCAACAAGGCGGCCTATGTCGTCTGCCGCATTATCAACGGCGACAGCCAGCAGGCCCTGGTCATCCCGCTGTTGCTCAACGCGGCGCTCGAGCTGTACGTCGACGCGGCCCTGCTGCGCCGCAAGGACGTTTCCATCGTCTTCAGCTTTTCGCGAGCCTATTTTCTCGTCGACATGGAAGTGCCCTCGGCCTACGTGCGCTTCCTGCTCTCCATCATGCCTGGCAAGTCACCGGTCGACCTGTACGCCATGCTGGGGCTGCAAAAGCAGGCCAAGACCCTCTTCTACCGGGAGATGCAGTTCCACCTGCGGCATTCGCAGGACAATTTTCAGTTCGCCCCCGGTGTGCGCGGTATGGTCATGCTGGTGTTCACGCTGCCGTCCTTCGGTTTTGTTTTCAAAATCATACGCGACCGCTTCGACCCGCCCAAGAGCGCCACCCGCGAGGACGTGCGGGGCAAGTACCAGCTGGTCAAGTTCCACGACCGCGTGGGCCGGTTGGCGGACACGCTGGAATACTCCAACGTGGCTATCGACCTCGACCGGATCGAACCGGACCTGTTGCACGAATTGCGCACTTCGACCGCCGGGTCGATCGACGAGGTCGGTAAAAAGCTGATCATCCGGCACGTCTACATCGAGCGCCGCATGGAACCGCTTGACCGCTACCTGGCGCATGCGGAGGCGGGTGAGCGCCAGCGGACGATCCGCGACTACGGCCAGGCCATCCGGGACCTCGCCGGTGCCAATATATTTCCCGGCGACATGCTGAAAAAGAATTTCGGGATCACCCGCACGGGACGCGTTGTCTTTTACGACTACGACGAAATCAGCTATATCACCCAATGCAATTTTCGCAACGTCCCGCCTGCACCCAGTCACGAAGAGGAAATGCTGGACACACCCTGGTATTCGGTTGGCGAGAACGATGTGTTTCCGGAGTCGTTCACGTCCTTCTTCTTCTCCGACCCGGATGACCTCCGCATCTTCCTGAAATACCATGCGGATCTCCTCGAACCCGCCTGGTGGAACCGCACCAAGGGGAATATCGAGGCCGGAGAGCAGGCCGACATTTTCCCCTACCCCGAGAAACGGCGCTTTCTGGTTCAGCACCGGAGCTGAACGCAACCCGGAGGCTTGGATATACTGCTGTCAACCCCATGACGAGCGACTCGCCCGCATATTGCACCAGTCGGTACCCGGCCCTAGTATCATTGAATGAACTCACAGGCATAAATGAGCATGTACCCAATGAACCCATCGGTATATTCTGTGCCCGGCCCGCCCTCTATCCCGCCCCTGGCCTGCCCGGTCACGCCTGGACATGAGCTGCCCTCGGCCCGTCGCTACGGCTACGGTCTTCGATCCAGCCCAGTGTCCGGATGCGTCTGACTGAAGCCAGTATCCAGGGATGCTGGTGCAATATGCGGGCTAGCATGACTGCCCGGCCCGTTTCAACACCACAACCCAAGGTTTCCGCACCGATGCTCAGCCGTTTCTTCTGTTTTTTTTCGCTCTATTTCGGGGTCGGCTTCGCCAGCCCCTTGCTGGTCATTATGTCGAATCGCGACGATATCGCCTTCGGCCCACCGGCGTTTTCGGTCGTCTCGCTCGCCCTCGTTCTCGCACTCAGCGTGCTGTCACTTTATCTTTCGTCAAAAACGCCCTTCGCCAGGGTGCTGGCGACGGCGGCGCTGACCTGCGCGTTTGTCCTCGCCATCCAGGGCAACGTGGTGCACGACTTCTTCAACTACGGCGCCTTCAATGGAGAACGGGTCGACTGGCGCCAGTATGGCTGGAAATTCTGGACGGAGTGGATTGGCTGGCTGCTCGCGTTCCCGGTCTTGTACTGGCTGTTGAGCCGTCTGCGCGAAATTCCGCTCCTGCTCGCGCTGGTGCCGGTGCTGTCGTCCCTGCTGCTGGTCGTGCCGGCCGTGGTCAACCAGCAGGGCCGCGCGCCGATGGGCATGGCGGACGACGAGGTCAGCACCGACGTGTTCCAGTTTTCCAGCGAGCTGAACCTGGTGCACCTTCTGCCGGATGGTTTCCAGGGGGATTTCGCGCGGCAGGTTCTCGATGAGCACCCGGAACTTGCGAAAAAACTGGCCGGGTTCACGCTGTTCGGGAACAACGTCGGTATGTACCAGGCCACCGCACCGTCGGTCCCAACCATGTTCACCGGCCGCCCGTTCGACCTTGAAGACGGCTACAAACCGGAACGCATCGTGGACGAACTCGGGCGCTATGCCTACCCCGAGCGGCTGCTCGAGCACGGATTCCGGCTCGACTTTCTGACCATATCACCGATGTTCTGCCTGCCTGGAGCGACTACCTGCGTGGTCCGGCCCTTCAACGACCTGAAGCCGCGTGGCTACTTCCGCTACAAAGACAAGCGCATCTCTTACGGCATCCGGCTCGTGACCGACCTCACGCTGTTCCGCCACGTGCCGATGTTCCTGAAGGAGAAAATCTACAACGACGGCGACTGGCTTTTTTCGGACACCACGCTGGACGGCTCGTCGCCGTGGCCGGACCCGGTCCTGCGGGAATGGACAGAGCACATGGTCGTGGACGGCGACCAGCCCCGCTACAAGTGGTACCACTATATCGGCACCCACATCCCGCCGCACTGGGACGGCGAATGCGTCTTTCACCGTGACCTGCCGCGCACGCGCAAGCAGTACCGCGACCAGGCCCTGTGCGTGCTGGAGGGAATCGCCCATTTTGCCGACCGCCTGCGCCAGCTCGGCATCTATGACAAGACCGCCATCGTCATTACGGGCGACCACGGCGTCAACATCATGCCGGACGACATCAAAGGCCGGCGCGCCAATGGGAGCATGCGCGAAGGTGTCCTCGGGGGAGCACGGCCCGCATTCATGATTAAGCCGCTCGACAATAACACGCCCTACCGCGTCAGCGATCTGCCGACCTATTTCCTGGATATTGCACCGACGGCCCTGGACCTTTTAGGCATCCATGGCGATTATGCCGGCATACCCGCCAGCCGTATCGACCCCAATATTGAACGTCCCCGCTACTTCATGCGTTTCGACAGCCGGGAATTTTGGGACGGCAAGCCCGTATCCTTCGTGACCTGGAGAGTTGATGGCACGGTGCAGAACCTCAGCCACTGGTCACTCGCCGACATATTCTATCGGGGCGTAGCGCCCAAGGACTACCCTGCCATCAACTATAACTCAGTCTTGAAAACCAGCCGCGGCTTGAGCCTGAACCGCGCCCATCCGGACGCCGAGGCCGGCTGGATCGCCGGTTCGGAATTCTCGATTTTGCTCGGCACAGACAACCCCGCCAAACCGGCCCTGATCGAAATGGTCCTGTCGATGCCGTACTACATGGCCGAGGATAAGCAGACCTTCACGCTGGAGGTCAACCACCAGGCCGTGCCGGAAAGCTACAGCCTGCGAAAGTCGAAGGCGTGGACCACGTTCAAGATACCGGTTCCCAAGGACGCATTGCAGAAGGGTAATAATCTCGTCACCGTTCGCTTTGCTCATACCGCACAGCCCGGGAAGGGCAAGGACTGGTATGCCGCCGGAAAACTGAAGAGCCTGCGCCTGGTTCAATGAACCGTGGATTTCACGCAAAGATACAAGGTGCGGTCGCCGTCGTTGACGTCTGCGCTGCGCTCGATATCGAAGTGCCGCGAAAGATGCTGCTCCAATGAAGCCCGGCTGTAATCACTGTACTTGTCGTCCTTGTTGCGCAGCAGCGTCCTGACCTTTTCGTCACGGCGCGAGACATATTCGATCACGAGCCTGTCGGTCAGCCCCGCCAGGTAATCGATGAATTCGGCCAACGGTATGTTGGCGGTAATCACCACGTGGTGAATCAAGGCCAGGCACAACACCATGTCGGGCCGGCAGCGGTGTACCAGCTCGCTGCGCTCGCGGTTGCGCCAACCCCAACTGGGTGACGGGTCCGCGATGTTCTGCACCAACGGCAGGATATTGTCCGGGGCATCAGCGTCAAGGAAGAGCCGCTCGACCGCCACGTGGTCGATGTCCATCGACACGACCTGTGGGCAGGCGGTCGCCGCGACGCGAGAAAACTGACCGGTATTGCAGCCGATATCCCACACGGTCGTCGGCCTCTCCGCGACCACCGCATCCCGGACGAAGGCTTCCTTGAGGGCGTGGTCAGTGTCGGAATAATTGTGAAATTCGCTGTAATCGCCCCATTCGGAACCCGCTGCATCCCAGCCGAGGCCCTGGACGAGTTTGCTCAGCTTGCGCACATTGGCCAGGATCAATTCGCGATTGAACCCGGCCGACTTGAGGCTGGAACGCACGTTTTCCGAGGAGCCGCCGTAATGCCGGTCGAGTTTCGCCTGCAGCCACACGTGGGTCAGCACGCCCTTGCGAAAGCGGTCGCGAAGCCCGAACAGGGCCGCCGCTGTCTGCACGTCCACGCCGTTGATCGCGGCCCTCAGAAAGGGCTGAAAGTTGCAGCCCTTGTACGCCTGCAGAAACAGCGGGAACAGGTACATTTCACAAAACTGGCGGTAGCCCGCCCACGGTTCGCCCTCACCCAGCGGTTCGAACGAAGCCAGGTCGATGAAGACCGCGCGGCGGTCGACGAACTGCACGTTATAGGGCGTCGCGTCCTTCAGCGTATAGCCGTTGTTGACGGCGCGCTCCACCAACTCGAGCTGCAGACACGCGGCAGCCTTGAGCATGCCGAAGGTCCACTCGTAGGGATATGAGATCACGCCGATCCGGTCGTGCTCCAGGAAACCCGCCCACTGCCGCTTGACCGCATCCGGCAGCGGATTGTCCGCGGCTGCGACCTCGCGGCTGCCGACCAGTTTTCCCGCCGCGGCCAGTTTCTGGTAAAAGGGTCGGGTTTGCAGGTTCCTGAAGGTCTCCAGCGCCGGCCCGCTCAGACCGCGGAATACCCTGCCCCCGAAATGGTAAACCCGGCCGTCACGGTCGCGAAACGAACCGGCGTCGACCGATGCTGGCGTCCCGGTCGTCAAGGCTCAGACCGATTCGTCTTCCGGCTCTTCTTTCTTGCGCAGGCCGAGCGCCGCCATCAGCTTGTGCCAGTAAAGCTTGATGGCCACGCCGATGGCCGCGACGCCGCCCAGTATGACCTGCAGAAACATGCTGCCGGTACCGGGGTCCAGGTAGGCGTGGGCGTCAGGCCCAAAAAGCAGCAGACAGGTAACGATCAGAATTCTCACGTGCAATATCTCCATGAACGGGCGTTTTGAGTCACCGTTTATTTCGGAAAAACTCCTTCAGCAGGGCGGAACTCTCGGCCGCCATGCATCCGCTTTCAACAACAGGTGCGTGATTGTGGGCAGGATTGAGCAAAAGGTCAAACATTCCACCTGCCGCGCCCGTTTTGGGATCGCCCGCACCATAGACCACGCGCGCCAGGCGGGCGTGGATGATGGCGCCGGCACACATGCAGCAGGGTTCGAGCGTCACGAACAGCGTGCCGTCGACCAAGCGGTGGTTGCCGGTGCTGCGGCCGGCTTCGCGCAACGCCATGATCTCCGCGTGCGCGGACGGGTCACTGAGACCGATATTGCGGTTCCATCCGCGGCCGATCACCTCGCCGTCCCTGACGACGACAGCGCCGACCGGTACCTCGTCCGCGTCCCTGGCCTTCAGCGCCAGCTCGAGGGCCTGCGCCATCCAGTTACGGTCGCTGTTGTTTTCCTTTCGTTGCATCGATCAAACCGGGCCGTTCTCGAGAACGGTCATTTTAGCCCAGCCGCGTCCGCCCGTGGCGGGAAAAACGGGCCAGTACGTCCCGGTTCGGCTACAATCGGCCCGGTACGGGAGGCAGAGCAGGACAGCGGGCAGGCAAATGCGAATCACGGCATTCGAGAGCATCGGCGACGGGACGAGTGAACCCGTCCTGCGGGCCGATTTCCTCATCGAGGGCCCCATCGAGTTCGACCTGGATTTCCAGCTGCGTCTGCGCGACCCCGAGTCCGGGGCCGACGTTTGCTCGACGCACCTGCGCCAACAGGGCATCGATGTCGCCTGGCTGCCTGCCGGTGCCTACCGGGTCACCGTCCGGCCGGGCGATCTCGGCTTGCCCGCCGGCCGTTACCTCTGCGAAATGCTGGCCTGGAGTGACGCGAACCGCAAAGCGCCGGCTCTCAGGGAAACCGCCACGCTGGCAGACCATCTGCGTTGGAGCGATGCAGGCACGGCCTTCACTCGTCCCGCCTGGCGGATCGAATGCACGGATGGCAGCTGCGATATCGGTGACCTGTCCTGGAACCGACAGGGCGACGACTGGTTCTTCCGGCATTTCGATCACGCCTCCCGGGTCGTGATCCACATGATGCTGGGCGATTCACCGCTGCTCGGCGGCAGGATCCTGGATGTCGGCTGCGGCGACGGCATTATCGACCTGGCGGTGTTCCTGCGCTGCCGGCCGAAGTTGCTCGTGGGTATCGACCCGTTCCGGGGGTTCGAACGCCTGCCGGAGATCCTGGCCGCCAACCACCTGCCGGCGAGCCTGCTGGACGATGAGCGTCTGCGTTTTCGGGCCGAGGACGGTAACGCCCTCCCGTACCCGGATGATGCCTTTGACGTGGTCCTGTCCTGGGGTTCGCTTGAGCACATCGCCGGCGGCTATCACAAGACACTGCGGGAGATACGTAGGGTGCTGAAACCGGGCGGCCTGCTGTTCGCCCACCCGGGTCTTTACTACGGACCCGTGGGCAACCACCTGGGGGAGTTTTTCGACGACCCGTACATCCACCTCAAGCTGCCGCGCGATGAATTGCGCGAGAGGGTTTTGTCCACGCCGCCCAGACGCATGGACCGGGCCGGCGATACGGCGTCACCGCAACAGTACTGGGACTGGTACACCGAGCTCAACCCGATCCGCGTGGGGGATTTCGAAAAGGAACTGCGGGGGCTGGGTTTCGAGCCGTGGCGCGTGGCGCTGAGAAACGCCGATATGGTCGAATACACACCCGAGTTGCAATGCCACTCCTTCGCGGACCTGTCGATCGGCGAGTTATACCTGTCGGCGATTAACCGCAAGCCCTGACCGGCAGCCGCACCGCGGTTATTCGCGCCTCAGTCGGCCTCGGCCATATCGGCCCGGTGCCTGCTCAGATCGCCGATGAGGTCGGGCGATATACTCCGTGACGCAAAGCGCCAGCATCCATCGACCCGCTCGAAGCGGTCGCGGTAGTGTCCAATGAAAATGGGTTGCAGCGGGAAATCGGGCGGCACCGCCTGGAAAACCGTGACGTAAGATTGCGCCGTGGCCTTGGCATTGTGTTCGTCCACTTCGATTAAAACGTTGCTCAGAACGTGCTTGGACAGGGGCTTGCCGTCGTAAAGCGTGACATGACTGACCATTTCGCGCACGGCCTCGCGACCGTGCAGGGGGCCGTAGGGGTCACCGACGATCTCGAAGCTCGCGTGTTCGAACAGGCTGGCGAAGCCATCGAGGTCACCGGCGTCAATGCGGTAGCAGTATGTATTCATCAGATTCAAAACAGCCGTTCTGGATTCACTCATGGGGAAGACTCTCTCAAAAATCTGAACAATAACACGAATCCGGGTTTGCTCGGCGGCCGATTACCCGCCACCCCCATCCGACCCGCTTCCTTCATCATCGTCAACAGCGCGCAGGCGAAGGGAGACCAGCGCCACACCGAGAAGACGCTTGTCACCGCCCAGACCCAGGGCCCTCGGTACGACCGCGTCTGGAAGTCCGAACGAGATTCGCAGTTCATGACCTGTTACGCGCTCGGCGGGAATCCTCAGCGCAAAACTCTGCAAGGACTTCTTGTGACTGACCCATTCCCCAAGCTGTTCGCCGTTGACCGAAACCCTGATACGCTGCCTTGGCACCTTGGGTTCGCTCACGAAGGACATCAGACGCACATTCATGTCCAGTTTGCTGCCCGTTTTTTCCACCGGCAAAACCAATGTTGCAACGTGGCTGTCCGTCCAGCAGAACACCGCCGCGCAAGAACCCCAACCGACTCCCATGAAGGCATCCGCGTTGCCCGCCATGCCAAAACGCAATTCGGTCCCGTACTCGTAAACCGATTTCTGCCTCGATACCGCGACCTGCTTCACTTTCTTGCAGCTCTGCGGATCATAAACACTGCCATCCACGTCGTAGAAAGAAAGCGTTGTCACTTCCTTCTTGGCGTTCATATAAATATACGGCCGCGTTCTTTGGCTGTCCGGCTTCAGATCGAACACCGATCGCTGATTCTTATCGACCAGTTTCAGGATCGTCGGTGCGATATCGAGTACGCTCGTCGGCGCGGCGGAGATTTTCAACGGCCCCCTGGCACCTGGCGGCTTGATCGCGAGAAGAGCCGGTAGACGGGTCAAGCAGGGCTCGACTTCCTGACCATCGATGACGGGATCGATCTGGCTGCCGTGATCGCCCTGCAAAACGATCATGGCGTCATCATAAACTCCGAGTGATTTCAGCTTTGCAACGTACCGGCGAATCAGAGCGAAAACGGGTCTCGATTCGTTCAAGTAGTTGTCCCGGGTGTTGGGCAGGATGTGACCGGCGTAAGTTGCGTCCGCCTTCGTGACATAAGGCGGATGTGGCGGATTCATATGGATGAAATTGTAAACTGGGCTGGCGGTAACCGCCCGGACGCCTTTGATGTAGTCACTCAAAAATGCCTTTTCACGGAAAGAACGCACCTGGATATCACCCCGGAAAAGTCGCGAAACAAACCAGTCACCACCGCCGTATAGCTTCTTGCGCAAGAAATGCGGTGCGTTTCGGAACAAGGCGACATCGTCGAGACGGGCGGCGTTCAGGCGCTTAAAATCCGCGATCGTGCCCTGGTAGTTCGAAGGAATCTCGTAATAATTGGAGTGTTCGCTGAGACGCATGGACAACTGCGGGATCAGGTTGACAACATAACCCTTGTCATAGAGCGTGTCTTGAAAGCCTTTCGTCATTGCATCGGCGTAGTACCGGGACGGCGGCTCGGAACCGTCGTATAACCTGCCTAGAAACATCGCCGGTACCGCCAATGAGGTGCTGGGTGCCGCGGCGGCGTTATCCTTGAAAACGGTGAATCCGGAAAAATCCCGGTCAGCATCGTTCTCGTTCAATAGCTGCAGAAATACGTCGGTTTGAAAGCTGTCCAGGATAAAATGGATGACGTTCTGCTTTCTGGACAGTTCGAGGAACGGGGCCGGGAGGCTGCTGTTCGAGTAGGTGTATTTCTTTTTCACAAAGCCCGCCGTGTCCTCGGACTGGCTAGCCATCATTGCGGCCTGTCCGACGATCAGGATCCAGGACAGGAACTTCACCAGCGGGTAAATTCGGTCGACGAAGCGGATTGCCGCTGCAATACATCCTAACCACAGCACGATATCCAGCCAGCCATAGACGTCGAACCGGTCCCAGGAAACGTTGCGTCCGTCGAAGACGCCGTAGTCCCACAAAAGAAAATTGGCCTGGATCCAGGTGAGTACGCCGATCACGAAAATCAGAATCGCATAACGGCGCGCAAACACGGGGTTTCTAACAAGGCCAGGCAGCAGCAGGAGCACCATGAGAGCGGCCAGCCACCACTTCTGGTAACCGAGCATCTGCAAATAGCCCAATTCAAATTCCTTGGGGCTACCCGAGTAAACAGCAAATGTTCCAAACACAAAGATATTGGAAAGCAGCAGCAAAAGCGCTGGCAGCAGCGTGCTGAATGCACCCGCCGTTCGGTGCAGATCATTTTCCTGTGCCATCAACCCAAACAGTTTCCTACCCCCCGGTTGGAAGCGTCGAAACAAATTTCACATCGTGTTCGTCCGGAAGCGGCGAACAGACCGGGAAAGGTGCATTTTGCATTAATTTGCGCAAGTCGTCGATTTCATGATGCGATGCTACAAACGGGAGAAACCGGGGCCGAATGTACCGTGGCCAGATTCAGGCCGCCTTGCGGCCAATGAATATGATATTTTCCCCGAGATATCCCCAGCTCGCGGAGTGATAACACACCAGCCGCGCCCGACCGAAGCCAATCGCTTTCAACTCCGCGATCAACCCCATGCCGAAATCATAAAAGCTGAGCACACCCTCCTTGCTCAAAGGGTTGCGGTGGTAGGACGGCTCTTCGAGGTGTCTGACCTTTCCGTCCGGCCCGACCACGGCTCGCATCGTGGTCGCCTGCTGGAAATTGAACGGCACGCTCAGTATCAACCAGCCGTCTTTCCCGAGTACCCGGCAAAACTCTGCCAGGGCCGCGCGGTAATCAGGCACATGCTCCAGAACGTCGAAACACAAAACTGCATCGAAACGGCGGTCCCTGAACGTCAACCGGGTGATGTCCTCGTTGCGCACTTCCTCGTCGTCGATGCTGACGGCTTCACCCGGTGCGTGACCTTTTGCGTATTCACTTGTCGTCAGCCGGGGAAAGCGCGCGGCGAGATGGCGACCGACGGGCGTCAACGCTTCCGTCAGGTAAATCCTGGACCGCCAGTGCGGCCGGCAAAGCGCCTCGAACAGGTGCAGACATCCGCGCCAGCGATTGACCAGGCCGCAACGCGGACAACTCAGCGTTTCACGGAAATTCGGCCCGTCCTCACCGTGCGCCGGCTCTATCAGGAATTTCACGTCCCGGCCGCAGACAAAGCAAAGCCCCGGCAGCCTGCTGATGCGCGCCGGCAGCAGCGATTCGGTTCTCCTGCCAGCGGCGACAATTTCAGAGACCTCCGCCAGGCTTTCCACGGCATGAAACGGGGTGGGCAGGACCTCGCCGGACATGCGCCCCGGCAGTCGCCGGAACGGGTTCACTCCCACTCTATGGTCGCGGGTGGCTTTCCAGAAATATCATAAACAACACGTGATACTTCACTGATTTCATTAATTATTCTTCTTGATACATGCTCGAGAAATTCGTAGGGGAGCCGGGCCCAGACGGCCGTCATGAAATCGATGGTCTCGACCGCGCGCAAGGCGATCACCCAGGCGTAACGGCGCTGGTCGCCGACCACGCCGACGGACTTCACCGGCAGAAACACGGCAAAGGCCTGGCTGACCTTGTCGTAGAGGCCGTGCTGACGCAGCTCCTCGGTAAAGATATGGTCGGCGCGCGCCAGCGGCCCCAGGTATTCCTCGCGCACCTCGCCGAGCACACGCACACCCAGGCCCGGACCCGGGAACGGGTGCCGGTAAACCATCTCGCGCGGCAGCCCCAGGGCCATGCCGATGCGCCGTACCTCGTCCTTGAACAGTTCTCGCAGCGGTTCGACCAGTTGCATTTGCATGGCCGCGGGAAGACCGCCGACGTTATGGTGCGACTTGATCACGTGCGCCTTGCCGGTGCGGCTGCCGGCGGACTCGATCACGTCCGGATAGATCGTACCCTGCGCCAGCCACTTGACCTGCGCGTCGGAACGAGTGCACTCCCTGGCCTGCTCCTCGAAAATATCGATAAACAAATTACCGATGATCTTGCGTTTTTCTTCGGGGTCCGCGACACCGCGCAAGGCGCCGAGGAAACGTTCGCGGGCATCCACGCGGATCACGTGGACACCCATGTGGCGCGCGAAGGTCGCCATGACCTGGTCGCCCTCCTTGTAACGCAACAGGCCGGTGTCGACGAATATGCACGTCAACTGGTCACCGATGGCCTCGTGCAGCAGGGCCGCCACGACACTGGAATCGACACCGCCGGAAAGCCCCAGCAGGACATGGTCGCCGCCCACGTCCCGCCGGACCGTGGCGATGGCGTCCTCGATGATATTGGCCGCGGTCCAGCGCACCTCGCAGCCGCAGATCTCCAGCACGAAGCGCTGCAGGATCTCCTTGCCCCTGGCCGTGTGCGTGACCTCGGGATGAAACTGCACGCCGTAAAAGGCCCGCTCTTCGTCGGCGATGGCCGCGACCGGCGCCGAGGCGGTGCCGGCGACCTTTGCGAATCCATCCGGCAGGTCCACGACCTTGTCACCGTGGCTCATCCACACGTCCAGCAGACCGAACGGCGCGTCGACCCCCTGCCGGTCGGCGATGCCATCGAACAGTCTGCACGCCCGCAGCAGCTTGACCTCGGCGTAGCCGAATTCCTTCTCGTCCGACGGCTCCACGCGGCCGCCCAACCGGGCCGCCATCGTGTGCAGGCCGTAACAGATGCCCAGCACCGGCACTTGCAATTCGAAGACACTGGCCGGCGCCGCCGGGCCGTCCGCGGTCGTGGCCGACTCCGGGCCGCCGGACAATATGATGCCCCTGGGCGCAAACTCCCTGATTTCCGCGTCGGACACGTCCCACGGCCAGATTTCGCAATAAACCCCGATTTCGCGGACGCGGCGGGCGATCAGCTGCGTGTATTGGGAGCCGAAATCCAGTATCAGTAAACGCTGCTGGTGGATGTCATGCGTCATTTATGAATGAGGGCCTGTATGCAACGGCTCAGCCCAGCTTGTAGTTCGGGGCTTCCTTGGTGATCTGCACGTCGTGGGCGTGGCTTTCACGCACACCGGCGTTCGTGATCCTGACGAACTTCGCCTCATTGCGGAAGCGTTCGATCGTTTCGCAACCCATGTAACCCATGGATGAGCGCAGACCGCCCAGCAACTGGTGAATGACACCCGACAACGGCCCCTTGTAAGGCACACGGCCCTCGATGCCCTCCGGCACCAGCTTGTCGGCGCTGATATCCATTTGGAAATAGCGGTCCCGGGAGCCCTCTTGCATCGCACCGAGCGAACCCATGCCGCGGTAGGACTTGTACGAGCGGCCCTGGAACAACTCGACTTCGCCGGGCGCTTCCTCGGTACCGGCGAACAGGCCGCCGATCATGACCGACCAGGCCCCGGCCGCGACGGCCTTGGCCAGGTCGCCGGAAAAACGCACGCCGCCGTCGGCGATGCAGGGTACGCCCTTTTTCTTCAATGCCTGCGCGACGTTGTTGACCGCGGTTATTTGCGGCACACCGACACCGGCGACGACCCGGGTGGTGCAGATCGAACCCGGACCCTGCCCGATCTTGACGCCGTCGGCGCCGGCCTCGACCAACGCGAGCGCGCCTTCCGCGGTGGTGACGTTGCCGCCGACCACCTGCACGTCCGGAAAGTGCTGCTTGACCCAGCGGACACGCTCCAACACACCGCGGGTGTGGCCATGGGCCGTATCCACCATGATGACATCGACGTGGGCGTCGACCAGTGCGGCAACCCGTTCTTCAGTGTCGCCGGCGACACCGACGGCGGCGGCGACCAGCAGGCGCTCACGTGAATCCTTGGCGGCGTTTGGAAAATCGGAGGACTTCTGGATGTCCTTGACCGTGATCAGGCCGCGCAATTCGAAATTGCCGTTGACGACCAGCACTTTCTCGATGCGGTGCCGGTGCAGCAACTCCAGCACTTCATCCTGGCTGGCGTCTTCGTTGACCGTGATGAGGTCCTTCTTGCCGGTCATGATATTGCGGACCGGATCGTCCAGACGGCGCTCGAAGCGCATGTCCCGGCTGGTGACGATGCCGACAAGTTCATTGCCGTCGACCACCGGCACGCCGGAAATGTTATGCCGGTGGGTAATCTCGAGCACTTCGGAAATCGTCGTGTCGGGACCGACCGTGATCGGGTCCTTGATGACGCCCGCCTCGTATTTCTTGACGATCCTAACCTGTTCGGCCTGGCTGTGCAGGCTCATGTTCTTGTGGATGACGCCGATTCCACCCTCCTGCGCCATCGCAATCGCGAGCCGCGCCTCCGTGACGGTGTCCATGGCCGCCGATATCAACGGCGCGTTCAGATACAAGTCCGTGGTCAGACGGGTTTCAAGGCAAACATCCTTGGGCAGGATGTCGGAATAAGAAGGCACCAGCGAGACATCGTCAAAAGTAAGCGCTTCACCGATTAATTTCATGGCAGGCGTACTCCTTCTAGGATGCGGCAACGCCCGGAGCAAGCCGGGCGCGTTAGCAGGGCATTATAGCCCCGCCCCCAGTTGAATGACAGCAAGAAATGAGCACCGGGCGGTGCTCCGGGGTGCGTCTGGCCTGCGGAATGCGCCAGCCGGTGGCCCCGCTGGACCATTCTCCAGGCTAGTCCTGCCCCGCCACCGGGGCTTGCGAGTTCCAGACCTGCTCGCCGTCCAGCCAGGTCTGTAATACCCTGATGGACGGGATCCTGGCTGCGTCGACCTGCATCACGTCCTGGTCGAGAACGACGAAATCCGCGCGCTTGCCCTTTTGCAGCGAGCCGACCTTGTCCTCCATGAAGCCCGCCCAGGCCGCGTCCAGCGTGAACCCCCGGAGCGCTTCCTCGCGGCCCAGTTTCTGCTCCGGATACCAGCCGCCAGGCGGCCAGCCCTTGGTATCCTGTCGCGTGACCGCCGCATAGATACCCAGCATGGGATTGACTTCTTCGACCGGGAAGTCCGAACCCAGCGCGAGCCGCGCGCCGCTGTCCAGCAAGGACCGCCACGCATAGGCGTACTTGATCCGCTCCGGCCCGAGCCGGTCCTGCGCCCAGTACATGTCGCTGGTCGCGTGAGTCGGCTGCATCGAAGCGATGATCCCGAGTTCGGCGAACCGCGGGATATCGGCGGCCGTCAGGACCTGCGCATGTTCGATACGGTGGCGTCCCGGATTGTCCGGGTATTTCCCCATGGCCTTCGCATAGGCATCCAGCACGGTTCGGTTGCCGGCATCTCCGATGGCGTGCACGCCGACCTGGAAACCGCAGGCCATGGCTTTCTCCATGCCGGCCTGCAGTTCCGCTTCCGGCATGAACAGCAGACCGCTGTTACCGGGGTCGTCGGAGTATTGCGCGAGCAGGGCCGCGCCGCGGCTGCCCAGCGCGCCGTCGATGTAGAGCTTGGTCGCACGCATGTACAAGCGGCCCGACGGGTCGCTCACCGCGCCGTTTTTACACAGCCAGTCCAGCGTGGCACCGACCCCGTCGGTCATCGCGTAGACCCGCGTGGGGAAATGCCCCGCCCGGATACGCTGCCGGTATAACTCGACGGCGGCGCGGCTGATACCGGGGTCATGGACCCCGGTCAAGCCCAACCTCACCATTTGCCGCAGCGCCAGGTCCAGCGACGCCACCAGCAGATCGTGCGAGATTTCGGGCACGGCCTTTTGCACCAGCGACGTGGCGTTGTCGATCAGCACGCCGGTGGCCTCGCCGTTGGCGTCGCGGCGGATGAAACCGCCCTGGGGCTGCCAGTCACCCGACAGGTCCACGTCGGCCATGGCCAGCGCCGCGCTGTTGGCCCAGGCGGCATGACCGTCGATGCGTTCCAGCCATACCGGGCGGTCGGGGAACTCGGCATCCAGGTCCTGGCGGGTCGGAAACACCTTCACCGGCCAGTCGTTCTGGTCCCAGCCCCGGCCCAGCAGCCAGTCACCCGGAGTCAGTTTGGCGGCGTGCGCCTTGAGCCGCCTGATGACGTCGGCCTTGCTTTGGGTTCCGCGCAACTGCGCCTGCGAGAGGCTCAGCGCCAAACCGTATAAATGACCGTGCGCGTCGATCAGGCCCGGTATCACGGTCTTGCCGCCGATGTCGATTTGCCTCGCGTCCGGGTAGCGCTGCAGCATGGCCTGCGAAGAGCCGAGTTGATGAATTTCACCCTCGCCGTCGAACAGCATGGCCGAGGCCACCGGGTTGTCCGTGTCCATCGTGTAGATGCGCGCGTTGTAGACGAGGATCTGTTCCACGGCCGGCGCCACCGCCGCCGTTTCCCCGGGTTTCGCGTCCGGTTCGCGTTGACAGCCGATCAACAAAAACGATAAGGCCAGGATTGTCGCTTTATTCCACATGCCGGAATCCTCCGCGAAATACATAGGGGACAGTTGAATGCCATCAGTTTATCATCGGTGCATGGAAGACGACGAACTCATCGGCAGGAGTCCACAGGACAACATTTATACGCCCAGCGAATTGAACCGCGAGGCCCGGATTCACCTCGAAGCCGGTTTCGGCAGGGTGCTGGTCGAAGGTGAACTGTCCAACCTCAGCCGGCCGGCATCGGGGCACATCTATTTTTCGCTGAAGGACGACAAGGCCCAGATATCCTGCGCCCTGTTTCGTTCCCATGCCTACGGCATCGGCTTCAAGCCTGAAAACGGTATGCTGGTCAGGGCCGGCGGGCGCGTCAGCCTTTACGAGGCGCGCGGCAATTACCAGTTGATCGCCGAGACGCTGGTGCGGGCGGGTGAGGGGTTGCTGCGGGCCAAATTCGAATTGCTCAAGAACAACCTCGCGGCAGAAGGACTGTTCGACGAGGCCCGCAAAAAGCCGCTGCCTCCCTACCCCCGCAGGATCGCCGTCGTCACGTCCCCCAGCGGCGCCGCTTTGCACGACATACTGAACGTACTCGGCCGCCGCTGGCCGCTGGCCCGTGTGCGCGTTTACGCGGTTCCGGTGCAGGGCGATGAAGCGGCGCCGGCGATCGCAACGGCGCTCGAAGCCGCCAACCGGCACGGCTGGGCCGAGGTCATCATTGCCGGCCGGGGCGGTGGCTCGCTGGAAGACCTGTGGCCCTTCAACGAAGAGGCCGTGGCGCGTGCCGTCTCCGCCTCGGCCATACCCGTGGTCTCCGCCGTTGGCCACGAAACCGACTTCAGCATCGCGGACTTTGTCGCCGACCTGCGCGCGCCGACGCCTTCAGCGGCCGCTGAACTGGTGTCCCCCGACGCCGACAGCCTGAGGCGGACGCTGGACGCGCAAGCGGAGCGTCTGCAACAACGCATGCTGACGGCGCTGCAACAACGCGCCCAGCGTGTGGATTACCTCGTACACCGTCTGCGGCAGCGACACCCGGGAGAGCGGCTGCGGCAGAACCGTGAACGGCTGCGGCAGGCACGGCAACGCCTCCGGCACCTGGGCGCGCGCATCGTTCCCGACCGCCGCGGTGCGCTGCAAAACCTCTACGTACATCGCCTGCTGCCGCTGGCAGAACGGATCGTGCCCGAACGCCGGCGCAGACTACAGGAACTGGCGCGTACGCTGCACGCCCTCAGCCCGCTGCCGACCCTGGCCCGCGGTTATGCCATCGTGACCGATGCGCGCAGCGGCGCCGTGATCAAGTCGGTCGGCGAGGTCGAGCCCGGGCAGGCGCTGGCCTCGCAATTCAAGGACGGAGAAATACGCTCCAGCGTCGACGAAATCTTGCCGCGGCGGGGGCCGGAGTAGAACCCGTTCACCCCTGGTTGGCGGCGACTCCCGCGCTCGACATTTTCTAACCCCGAATCCCGTTACTCAGACCGGAACCTGCACAAATCCGCCTGCGGCTCCCGGTCCCTTTTTCAGGTACAGCCTGCGTAGCGGCAAGTCCATGATCACCGTCGCACAGGTGCCAACCTGGAGCCCGCCCAGCAGTTCCTCTGCGTGATAACAGGAGTTGATGGATTTCGAGCCGGCGCTGTCGTCCAGCAGGATCGATTTCATCTGCTCCAAATCGTGTCCGCCGATGCCACGCAGCCACTCTTTACCCTGGACGAGTCTTTCTTCGGAACCCGGAACCAATACATCCATATTCTCCGTACCTGGCGCGATGTAATGATTGGTGTGGATCAGGCAGCCATCGAAGGGTTGCACTTCATAGCGTTGGGAGCCGGCAAATTCAATGCTGCAGTAATCACCCTGATCGTCCGCCACCAGGAAATGGCTGGCCTTCCCGCCGCCCGCGCGCTGGACCGTCTCCCGCACCTCCCCCAGGTCTGTGCAATCCAGGATCGCCCGCAGCAGTATGTGCACCGGCAGACCATCCAGGCGGTGACTGGAGAAGAGAATATTCAGACACACGCCGATGCCGCGACTGTTGAGCCCGATTTTCGCCAGCATCCCGGGCTCGGTCAGGGTCGCGATCCGGTGGCCATTGCCGAAATGGTAATTGAGCAGGACCACCTGCTCTTCCATTTCCCGGATCCAGTCCCAGTTCTGACCGAGCATGGCGGTATCGCGGAACAATACGGCGGTGCATTCCGCTGTACGGGCATTCAGAATTTCCGTGCGCGCATTGAGGGCGTAAATTTGCCACGCTTCCATGCCCGCACCCTCGGCGATTGCCTCGATTTCAGTGCCGTAGTCGGGCCGGAAGCCAAGGATGGTGTCGCGGACGTGGGCCGCACGATGCCGTATCTCTTCCATGTCCAGCGGGCTCGTACGGAATATTTCGCGCGCATAGAAGTCGAAAGTCTGGTGGATTCGGCCCTTCAATCGTTCGCCATGGGACAAACCACGCTCGCGGGGACCGCCTGCAACGGTAATTTGCGGTATCTGCCCCATGCCGCCGCTCAGGAAACGATGGCTCCGGCACCGGTCAGGTTCGGATTGGCGGCTTTCCACGCTTCCACCGGGTTACGCTGCCTCCAACGAGCCACGTAGTCGCAGATGGGCTCGAAAACGGCGCCCTGCGCGGAAAAGTGATCAAGCAAGCGTTCCAGCAGCAACATGCGGTTTCCCCGGCCAATGGTCTGGGGATGCAGTGTAAGCGTAAAAATGCCGCCGGGACAGTTGGCGTGCGCATAGTCGAAATCACCGCGCCATATCTCCTCGACGGCGGAGGGGGCACGCAAACCCTCGTTGAACCCAAGCACAAAATCGGACACCGGAAAATCGTCGAGGCCCCAGGTAATGGGCACCGCGACCAGGTCGGTCGTTTCACCGAACACAAAGGCCGTGTCCGTCGACCATTCATCGTCCGTACGCAGGTAATAAGGATAAAAATCGTGACCCATGCAACTGGAGTCGTATTCAAACCCGTACTCGATCAGGAGATTGACGGTCTTTTCGCTGAGATCCCAGGCAGGGGAGCGGTAACCCCTCGGTTTGACCCCGGCGACACGCTCCAGCGCTTCCAGGCCTTTCTCGATGATGCGGCGCTCCCCTGCCTCATCGAAGTCCGCCGGGTTTTCGTGCACCCACCCGTGGTGCACGAGTTCGTGGCCGCGGTCCCTGATTTCCCTTATCAGCGCGGGATAGGCATAAGCCGTGTGCCCAGGTATGCAAAAGCTGGTCTTGATGCCGTACCGGTCCAGCAGGGCGAGAATTCTGGGCATGGCCACCGCGCCGAACTGTCCGCGGGAAATCATGCTTGGATTCCTCGATTTGACCGTGCCGACCCAGCTGGACATGGCATCGAAGTCAAAAGTAACACAGCATGACAAGCGTTTCTCTTCAGACATTCCTTTCTCCTTGATGATTCGAACCTGCCTCGCGCATACCTGTGCGGTGCGCGCCGACCGCCGGCGCTATGGACATCGGCGCCGGACCGCGGCCGCCAGGCCTGCGGGCTCAGAAATCCATCGACAGTGCGACCCCGTACAGACGCGGCCTGGATGGCCAACCGGTGTCGGTTACGAATCCGCTCCAACGCTGATCAAACACCTGGGTGTAATATTTTTCGTTGAAGAGGTTTTCCACGAAGGCGGTGAGCTTCCAGCGATTGCGTTCCAGGCTCAGACGCAGGTTGACCAGATCGTAAGGGGATTCCGACATGACGTTGTCCAGGGTCCAGTAGGTTTTACCGAGACGCGAATAATCGACGCGGCCGATAAGATTTGAAGAGTCGCTGACCGGCAGCGTGTACTGCACGGAAAGGTTTGCGCTGGAGTCCGCCGTATTCGGCAACTTGTTGCCGGACAGAGTCAATGGAAACGGTGTCGTGATTTCAGATCCGATGGACACCAGCTTGTGATCCACCAGCCCAAACCCGGCGATCAGGTCCAGGCGCGGCGTGGGCCTGGCGATCAATTCGAAATCCATTCCCTTGATCTTGCTCTTCCTGCCGTTAACCAACAGTTGCACGGGCCCGCCGCCCGCGTTGGACGTCAGCAAGAAGAACTGCTGCTTGTCGTAGTCGATAATGTAGCCGGCCGCGTTGATTTGCAGGTGGTTGTTCAACCACGAGGACTTGAACCCAAGCTCGTAATTCCACAGCGTTTCCTGGTCATATTCCGTGATGTTCAGAATATTCGGGAGGTCAAAACCGCCCGGGCGCCAACCGCGGGAGACGGTGAGGTAGGACATGAAGTCGTCGGTCCACCGGTAGGCGAGCGAGAGCTTGGGCTGCCAATCGTTGAATGTCCTCTTCAGCCGCGGACCGGCGACACCGAAGATCGTCTGCGTCTCCTTGGTGGTAAATTCGTCGAAACGTAACGCCAGCGTCAACTCCAGGTTTTGCAGGATGTCGTAATTCAATTGACCAAAAAAGGCGTACGACATCCAGTTCTGGTCCAGTGTCTCCTGCGCTACCGGGACAAGAAATTTTTGCGCTGGGTCAAGTATCCCGCTGAACGAAGTCGCGTTGATCAAGGCTCCAAGGCCACGGATCCGATCGATATCCTGGTAGAACGCCCCCACGAACCAACGCAGCCGTTTTTCCGCCGGCGACGTAAACCTGACCTCCTGCGTGAAACCCTCCACGTCCGTCAGCAGATGTCCTTCGAGAAACGACGACGGGGTCCAGTCGATCTCCTGGTCGTTGGTTTCCTTGAGGTCGTTATAGGACGTAATCGATGTAATACGCCCCTGGTCGGTGTCCTTGTCGATCTTGAGCGAATAGTCTTTCATCGTGACCTTGCCCACGCCCGGGTAATCGCCCTGGATCGTGCCGGTCTCGGTGTTCAAGGGCAAAGCCGGGCCAAGGGGGATTGCTATTCCAAGGGGCACGTAATAGGCGCTGCCCTGATCCGAGTCGTTGTACGAGGCGCGAAAATCCAGGCTCAGGGTATCACTGGCGTGCCAGAGCAACTTGCCGCGGATTGCCGAGGTCTCCTCCCAGTCCGCCTTCCGGTGCAGCGTGACGTTCTGCAACAGACCGTCCTTGTCGTGATAGAAGGCGCTGACCCGGAACAACAACGTATCCTTGGAGATCGGGCCTGAGAAAACGCCCTTGAACGTATAATCGTCGCCCCGTGCAGCGCTGAGGCTGATTTTGCCTTCCGCCTCATTGCTGGGCTGCCTGGTGATGATGTTGATCGCTCCGCCAATGGAGTTTCGACCATATAGGGCGCCCTGCGGTCCCTTGAGAATCTCGATGCGCTCGATGTCGAACAGGTCCTGGGTAATCGCGTTGGAACTGGGAAGGGTCACACCATCCACGACGAATGCGACCGGCGGTTGGCCGTTGCGCACGGTACTGACACCGCGCACCGTCATTGTGAAAACACCCGGTTGCTGGTCGTTGCGAATATCGATGTTGGGCGTCAGGGCCAGCGCGTCGTCAATGCTGCCAATGCCGGCGTCTTCGATGGCCCTGCTGGAAAAAGCGGTGATGGCATCGGGTATGTCTTCCAGTTTCTCTTCCCGACGGCGGGCGGTGACCGTGACCTCTTCCAGGGCAGTGTCGTTGACGTCTACCGCCGCGGCGGCCGTGGCCGGGGGGAGGATGCCCGCGAGGGCCGTTGTAGCAATTGCCGTTGCCAGCGTCTTACTGAAATTCGTTGCCATGCTTTTCTCCTGGGCGAACCATCAAACCAGCTTCCGGCTGGCGGTGCGTCCAACCGGGAAGAAGATCTTGACGAAACCATAGCAGCAACCGGGACCCGTAACCCGACCCAAAAGAATGGGAACCGAATGAAATCCCGGCCCATCATGAAGGATGGGGGCATGGCGCAGAACAACCGCCGCGAACGAACTCAACCCGCAAATTGCACCAGAATCGCGGCAGCTGGCGCAGAACTGGTGCGGCTGAGCGCCGGGGTGGATCGAGAGCCATAGCTACAGCCATGGCTGGCAGGAAGCCCAAGCTCAGTTGTGCCTGCACAAGGCAGGGCCGGGATGGGTCGCTGGCCGGTCACAAAGCGTACCTTGCAAATTCATCCGATTACAATGAGGCAAGCTACTGGCTGGTGCAATACGCGGGTTAAATGTAGCCCTGGTCCTTCGCCGCGAGCACCGCTTTCATCCGGTTTTCCACGCAAAGCTTTTCAAGAATGTTGCGCACATGCCATTTAACGGTGTTTTCCGAAACCGACAGTTGCGAAGCGATTTCCCTGTTTTCCTCCCCTTCCGCGAGAAGTGCCAGGACATCGAGTTCACGCGCGGTCAGTTGTTGCTGCCTGCCGCAGCGGCCGCCCCGTACATTTCCGCTGTCGGTCCGCATCAACTTGAAACCCGCCTCGATCTTCTTCAGGAACTCGAGGGTCTGTTCCTCCGCCACGCCCATCCTGAACGTTTCCAGCGGCACCCTGATTGCACTGCCTTCCTCGATGAACGGCGCGACAATACCCTCATCTGCGGCCTCACCGATCGCCTCGCTCAAACGCGCATTCGCCGTTTTTATGTCGCCCATGGCAGTCCGGATGAGAGACTCGAGGACCGACAGTTCGATGTATCTTATTTTCCGCTCCGATTTCAGCGCCAGCTGCCGTATTGACTCGGTGCACGCCAAGGCCGGCTCGGGGAACCCCCGCGCCAGGAACAGACGCGCCTGCGTTCGAATCGGAATACAGACCTCCCGCTCCCAGTGGTCCGGGGCCTTGAGCGGTTCCGTCAGGGACAAGCCAAACTGCAGGGCCCTTCTCTCCGCCGACTCGATGTCTCTTTCGTTGATGAGGTTTCTCACCCGCTCATCCGTCACCAAAGGCAGGGTGCGGTTCAACCATTCCTGCCGTTGATCGTTACTACCCCGTTTGAGCACCTCCTCCGCCCTGGTCCAGGACCGCCGCAGAGCGAAGATGCGTGCATGCACCATGGACGCCGTGCGCCAAATCTCGGCGTAGCCACAGCCCATCACCAACGGCAGGTTTTCGGTCAACAAACGGTCGGCGTCCTCCAACTCGAATCGCAGGTAATGAACGGTGCCCTGCAGCAGCCTGGCCAGGCCACGCGTGTAGGAACTGACGTCAGTGTCCGCCTGCGCGATGTTTTCGGCCCGCCTGAAGTGATACATGGCCTTGGCGACCTGCCCGCGTGTCATTGCGACCAGGCCCATCAGACAGGTGGCAAAAATCATCCCGTAGGATGAATCGGCGTCAGACAACAGGGTGTAGCCCTGTTTCGCAAAGGCGGTCGCGCGGTCAAACTCACCGACGGAGAAACTGCCAGCG
>Ga0210122_1000026_pt1 | contig 34186 bp, 35 predicted proteins | sample Muzzi_CordB_D2_FD_185530 | JGI IMG/M metagenome (GOLD analysis project Ga0210122, IMG submission 185530) | Wetland microbial communities from San Francisco Bay, California, USA, that impact long-term carbon sequestration - Muzzi_CordB_D2 (SPAdes) | ecosystem: Environmental > Aquatic > Marine >... | reverse complement strand
TGCGGTCACGACGTAGGCGGTGCCCACTTTGAAGACGTTACGGCGTTTGAGTTCCTGGAAAAACGACAAGGGCGGCAATCTTGGCAGCGGCTGTGGCGATCAAGCGTACATTAAAAGTGCATGGAGAAGAAATTATTGTTTGTCCTGATGCCGCCGGCACCGCCCAAGCGGGCGGGCGCCAACCTTACGCGGGGTAAAGAACGGGCGTCAGTCCTTGCCGGTCGTATCGCCGATAATGATTTGCGCGATGTCGAAGTCCAGCAAGTCCGCGCGCGCGCCGGACAGGTTGGACAGCGCGATGACCGCCAGGTGGTAATCTGGCCAGTAATAGGTCCAGGCATTGCCGCCACCCTCGTGGCCGACGACGAAGCGCCCCGTCGATTGACGCTGTACCGAGAACCATCCAAGGCCGTAAAACGGCGCCTGCCCGGGCTTTAAGCCTTCGGCGCGGACCGGGTACGGTTTCCAGATTTCGGCAAAGGCCCGGGGCGTGAGCAGCGTGTTGTTTTCGATCGCCGCAAAGAATTTCGCCATGTCGAGCACGGAGGCGTTCAGCCCGCCGGCTGCCCAGGTCGCTCTCGGAAAATTCACCGGGTGATTGGTGAGCCGCCCGTCTTTCGCGCGTTCGTACAGCACCGGGTGGCGGCCGGGGACCACGACCTCGGTACCGCCGTAGACACTGGCGCTCATGCCGAGCGGTTCGAGGATGCGCCCGGTCACGATGTCGGCAAACGGTTTGTCCTCGATCTTTTCGAGAATACGCTGGGCGATGACATAACCCAGGAGATTGTAGGACCAGCCTGCACCCGGCTGGAACTGGAATGGCCGCGGGGCGTTCCACGCGATCAGGTCATCGGCCGTCATGGCGTCCTTCACGTTTTCCGGCAACGCGTCGAACTCGGCGGAGCGGTAGTAATCGGTCAGGCCGTGGGTATGACTCAGCAGCTGCCGCATCGTGATGGGGCGGTAAGCTTCCGGCAGTTGCGGCAGGTAGGTCAGGATCGATACGTCCAGGTCGAGCTTGCCTTCGGCGACCAGCGCCATCGCCACCGGGCCGGTGAAGACCTTGGAGACGGACGAGACCGGGTAGACCGTTTCGGTCGTGGCCGGCAGACCCATTTCGACATCGGCCATGCCCCAGGCGCCGCTAAAGACGAGATGCCCGTCCTTGACGATGGCCACCGAAAGACCGGGTATGCCCTTTTCGGTCTTGACGGCCAGCACTTTCCGCTCGACCCGGTCGGTCCAGGACGGCCGTTCCGCTGCCTGCGCGCTGCCCAGGGCCGTGAGAAGGATCAACAGCGCGCCGATGCGGCACCGGGCCGCTCGTTTGTCTTTGAGCAATGGAACATCTCCGCCGTGTGTTGTGCTTATGTGACCTGTTTGGACGCAGTATTTGCGCAAATGGTCGCAGGCAGGCGGGCGCAAACAGCGTTTGGACGCGCCCGCGCAAGAGTGTCATCCCCGTGGAAAAACGTCATCCTCGCGAACGCGGGGACCTCCCGGGCCTCGCACGGTCTTTGCCCGTGACGGATGCCGCGATGGCCCGAAGAGATCCCGGGGCCGCGAAACGGGGCCCCGGGACGAAAGAAAGGCTATTTCTTGTCGGCGACGGGAACCATGATGTGCGCGTAGTCCGTATTTCCCCACATCACGTAGGGACCGCCGGTCGAGGGGTCGTCGGTCATGCCCTCGAGCTGCTCCTTGGGCACGATGATCATCAGGTGAGGACCGGTCTCAACGTAGTCATCGGCGCTGGGGGGGTCGGGGTGAAAGGGGTCGGAATTGCTGGCGCCGTTGCCCTCGGAGTCGCCCAGCAGCATGTAAGAGATGCCGACCTTCGTGGCCTTGTACGGGGCTTTCGCGCCCATGGCCTGCATCATCTCGCCCCAGACCGCGTCGACACACACCGGTGCGGTATCGTTCGGCATCGTGTTCGGCATGCAGGTCCAGCCGTTGTTTCCTTCGACCACGACCTTGCCGCCGACCACGATGGTTGCGTGGTCGCTGATCGAGGCCGGTGCGGCGGCACGCGCGTGCGCAACCAGCTCGTCGGTGTCGTCAGCGGCTGCACCGACGCCCACTCCGGCAATCAGCAGCAGCGTCAAGGCCGGGTATAAAATGACGGATCTATTCATTGATTCAATCTCCTCATGGTATTCACTTCTCTGTCAGCCCCTCTGTAACCTACCTGCAATCAAGCCCGAACCGCTTCGGTCAGCGGATGGGCCAGCAAGGCATGTAACAGAGAGTATAGTAGAGCGGGGAAATTGTGCAGCGTGACTCACTCGCCAAAGACGTCCTCCGGCCACATTCGGCTGAAGCACAGCCATTGCTCCGGGTCCTGCCGTATCCAGGTTTCGAAGTGCTTGAACATGCACGCGGTCATCTGCCTGGCCTGTTCCGCCGCCGGCGCGCCCGGGTCGGCGGGTCTTATGGGGCTGTGCGCCGTTACGCGGAATCTCTGCCCCTCCAGCCGCTCGGTCGAGACCGGGATCAGATCACACTGGTTGCGCAGCGCCAGGCGGGCGGCCGCGGTGTTGACATAAATGGGTTTGCCGAAAAAATCAACCGGTTCGCCGCCGTCATAACGCGAATCCACGACCAAACCCACGACCTTCCCCTGTTTGAGTACCTTCGTCAGGTGACGCATGCAGCCATCTCGCGAGATGAACGTCACGGCCAGGGCGTCACGCAGCCGTATCGTGAATCCCTTCAGGTAGGGGTTCACCTCGGGTGCGTACACCGCGGTGACATCCAGGCCGTATTGCGCCGCGATGAAGGTGCCGATCTGCCAGCCGCCGATATGACCGCTCACCAGCACGGCCGGGCGGTGCCGGTACTCATTGAAGTCCACGCCCTCCTGCATGACGAACTCAATGTGCCGTTGACGCTCGTCCCAGATGCGGCGGGCCAGCACCAGGTCGACCGCGGCGCTGCCAAGGTTGCCGCAAACCGCGCGTGTGAGTTGCTCGATCTCGTGTTGGTCCTTGTGTGGGAACGCGATGGCCAGGTTGCGGCGGATCTTGACCGTGAACGGCAGCATCGGCTTGAGCCGCCTGAACAGCCCGTTGGCGAGGCCGTAGGCACGCGCGGTCGGCATCATGCGCAGCAGGCCGGCCAGGGATTTGACCACGGCAGCTTCCAGGAGCCAGCTGAGTTTACGCAGTATTGGCAGCTTGTTGATGACCCGGTTCGGGATCAGCAAATGTTTCTTGGCCATGGCGCTGGGATTGACTCAGAACATACAGGTATACCGGCTCAGGCCTTTTCCGCGAGGGCGACCGGTGTGCCTGCGTTCGCTTGTGCATAGCCCAGGCTGGGCGAGAGTTGCTCGCTTACCATCGTTTCCATGATGGCGACCTCCTCGGCGCTGAAGTAATCCCGATAGCCGCCTACCTTGCCGCGGCGCACTTTTGGATCTTTGGCCTTGTTCGGCGCCATGCTGGAGTTCTTGAAATAATTACTTTGTTCGAGCTTGCGCATATTGTCGAATGCGGCAAATTCGACGGCGTGCTCTATTTCCGCCCGTTCGAACGGGGTTCCCAGATGACGGCAGAGCCGCACCATCGTTTCCACGGGCTCGCTGCGCAGATCCTCGTAGCGGATTACGAGCGCGTTGTCGCAGGCAGCCAGGCGGCGTTCCCAAAGATTGTGAAAATCGATCAGGGCCGGCAGACCGACGCCTTCGTGCATCGCGAACTCCCAGCGCGTGATCCGGTCCTTGTCGATGGGGTGATCGAGCGTGCTGTTGATCAACTCCCGCTTGTAGGCCGAGGTACGCTTGGTCAGCTGGATGTGCCAGGAGACCGCCAGGTCACACGGGTTGCGCGCCAGCAAAACCAGTTTCTTGCCGCCGGCCGCGGGTCCCAATTCGTCGAGCACGTCCTGTACGACGCTCTCGTACGTATAGTAGCCGTTGCTGACCAGGAAGCGCGGCATGGTCCGGTCCAGGTTGTAGAATTCGTCGGACTTGACCAGCCTGTGCGGCGGCAAGCCATAGCGCATGTGGTAAAGACGCGAGAGCATAACCCGCAGCCAGGTGCCGCCGCTTTTCGGGTGATTGATGATGATGAAGTCCGCGGCGCGGGTCTTGCGCTCGTGCAGACTTCTGAGCCACTTGTCGCGTGCGGCGATGCGCAAGCCATGCGGAAGCGACGCAGTCAGCGCAACGGCTGCAAACAGCCTGATCCGGTCAGGTATTCGGTACATGTGTCCTCTCGTTTTTGCACGGACTCGCAACGCTCCCCATTATATCCGACGAGCGCCGCCGCACATTGCCTTCCGGATCGATTTTACTCGTCTTCTCTTGGTTTGTAAGCCTTGACCAGTTCCTGCTGCACATCCGACGGCACCGGGTCGTAGTGGCTGAATTCCATCGTGTAACTGCCCTGGCCCTGCGTCAGGCTTTTCAGCTCCGTGTGGTAATTCGACAAAACGCTCAACGGGATGTCGGCGCGGATCGTGACCAGTCCGCCGCGCAGGCTCTCGGTACCGCTGATACGGGCCCTGCGCCCTGCCAGGTTGCCCGTAATGTCGCCCATGACGGCTTCCGGCACCGTGACCTCGACGTTCACGATCGGCTCGAGTATCTGCGGTCCGGCGTTATTGATCGCATCGAGAAAGGCGTTCCGCGCGGCGATGACGAAAGCGATTTCCTTCGAATCGACCGGGTGGTACTTGCCGTCGTAAACCGTGACTTCGAGGTCCTGGATGGCGTAGCCGGCGACCGCGCCTTCATCGAGGATCTGGCGGATGCCCTTTTCCACCGCCGGTATCAGGTTATACGGGATTGCACCGCCGACAACGGCGTTGACGAATTCGAAGCCCTCGCCACGCGGCTTGGGTGCGACGCGCAGAAAAACTTCGCCAAACTGGCCGGCGCCGCCGGTCTGTTTCTTGTGCCGGTAATGCCCTTCCGCGGGTCGCGTAATGGTTTCCCGGTAAGCGATACGCGGGGGGCGGGTATTGACTTCGACGTTGTAGCGTTCCTGCATGCGCTCGAGCATGACGCGCATGTGCAGTTCGCCCAGCCCGCGCATCACGGTCTCGTTGAGTTCCTGGTTGTGCTCGACAACGAAACACGGGTCCTCCTCCTGCAAGCGCTGCAGGGCGATGGAGAGCTTCTGCTCCTGACCGCGGCTCTTGGTATTGACGGCCAGACCGAACATCGGTTGTGGAAAGCTCGGCTCCTTGAATCGGTAGCGGTCCGCTTCGTGGGAGTCGTGCAGCACGGCCCCGAACGTGATCTCGTCGACCTTGGCCAGCGCGCAGATGTCGCCGGGTATGCCTGCGTCGACTTCAACGTGCTTGCCGCCCTGAACAGTGAACAGGTGACCGATTTTCAGGGGTTTGCGTGCATCTCCGACAAATAATTGCGTGTCCGGGGTCAGCGTGCCCTGGTATACACGGAAAATGCTCAGCTTGCCGACGAAGGGATCATTGGTGATCTTGAACACGTGCGCGATGACATGGTCGTTGGCCTGGGTCGTGATCTTGACCTGCTTGGCGTCGTCGCCTTCACCCTTGAAGAAGGGCGGAGGGTTGCCGTCGCGGGGGTTGGGTGCCAGCCGCTTGAAAAACTTGAGTAACTCGCCGGTGCCGGCGCCGGTCTTGGCGGAGACGAAGCAGATCGGTACCAGGTGGCCTTCGCGCAGCGCCTGTTCGAAGGCGGTGTGCAATTCCTCGCGAGTCAGTTCCTCGCCCTCGAGAAACTTTTCCATCAGGTCTTCGTTGACTTCGACGACCTGGTCGATAATCGCGTCGTGCGTTTCCGAAAGGGACAGGATGTCGGTCTCGCCATCGGTCTGGAAGAAACAGTCGCTCACGGTACTGAGATTCTCCGCCGGAAGGTTGACGGGCAGACACTCCGGTCCGAATTCCTCACGGAGTTCCGCGACCACGCCGGCCAGGTCGACATCCTCGGCGTCGATGCGGTTCACGATGATCATCCGGCACAAGCGCCTGCGCTTGGCCCGGCGCATCAGGCTGCGGGTGGACAGCTCGATGCCGGCGTTGGCATTGACGACGATGGCGGTCATTTCCGCGGCCATGATGCCGGCCAGCGTCGGCCCCCTGAAATCGGGAAACCCGGGGGTGTCGATCAGGTTCAGGTGCATGCCTTCATAGTCAAGACTGGCGATCGCGGAATCCAGTGAATGCTGGTACTTATGCTCCAGCGGGTCATGATCCATGGTGGTGGTGCCGCGTTCGATGGTGCCTGCTTCGCCCTTGGTTCCCGACTTGACCAGCAAGGCTTCGACCAGTGTTGTCTTGCCTGATCCGGTGTGGCCGACCAGGGCGATATTGCGGATATCCTTGGTACGATACTTGGGCATGCAACAATCCTTTATATGTCTTAACGAATCGTGGGACGGCCATCCTATTACGTTTATCCGAAACCGGCAAATGACATAGGTCATCACCCTGTCCGGTTTCAATCGGCGCGCCGTTCAGTTTCAATTCATCCGCAGCGGGGTAAGCTTTGCCCAACGGTCCGGGAACCGTTTGGATACAGGAGATTGAAATGGCCAAATGCTTCGCAAAAACGACCGCAATGTGGCTGGCCGCAAGCGTGCTCCCGATGTTGGCGAGCCCCGCAGCTGCCGACCATCCGCAGCCCATATACGATTACGCCAGGGTGCTCGAAGTACAACCGGTGGTCGAGCGCGTGCAGATACCGGAGACTGAGCGGCTGTGCCGCGACGAAACCGTTGCACGGCGTGTCCCGGAGTACCGGTCACCGGCACCGGTCATCGTCGGTGCAATACTGGGCGGCGTTATCGGCAGTGAATTGAGCCGCGGACATGGCCACCGCTACCACGGCGGTTATCGGCGCAATTACCGGCATGGCCACGGTGGTAACCGGGCTGCCGGCACGGTGGCGGGCGTTGCAATCGGCAGCATCATAGGAAGCTCGTTGCAGTACAGTGCCGCGCCGCCGAGATATTACAGCGAGAGAGTCAACGTGTGCCGTGACCAAACGCGCTACCGCGACGAAGAGCGTGTCGTGGCCTGGGACGTGACCTGGGAATTTCGCGGCCAGGTTTTTCACAGCCGCATGGATGAACCTCCCGGTGACCGCATCAGGGTCCGGGTCAGCGTCCGGCCCGTACAGCGTTAGCCATGTAGAGAACACACTCCGGCAGTTCCGACGCACCCTCCGAGGAACTGCACCCCCGGGCGGTACCTGCAACGGTACCGCCTTTTTTTTGCCGTTGCCGGCCATTCTGCCCACCGGCGGGCAAGAGGGTGGCACGCAGGCGGCAATCCGCCGCCGGCCGAGTTTGCCCCTGTACAGTCATTTCCGCTTCGGTTAACGTTGCCGTTACTTGGAATCAGGGTCTCCAAAGTGTCCGAATCGTGGCTGGTACTCAAGTTTGGCGGCAGTAGCGTCAGCGGAAAATGGCAGTGGGACACCATTGCGGCGCTGGTGCGCCGGTGTCTGGAAGAGGGGCACAGAGTCTTGCTGGTGTGCTCCGCGGTGCAGGGTGTCACCGATGCCTTGCAGTCGCTGGCCGACCGCGCGGGCGAGACCTGCGAGGACCAGGTGGAGGCACTGCTCGAGCGCCACCGGCAATTGGCCCGGACCCTGCAGGTCGACTCGTTGGACCTGGTCCAGAAGGCCGAAGGGAATATCCGGCAAGCACTTGGCGCCCTGTCCGGCGCGACCGTGGCCGGTGAGCGCTACGTCGCCATCGCTGCCCTGCTGTCGGTGGGTGAATGGCTCAGCACCCGCATCGGTGAACGATTCCTGGCGCAGACGTTTCAGACCGAGTGGGTCGATGCGCGCGATGCGCTTGAAACCCTGCCGGAAACCGACCCCCGGGGGCGGCGTGCATGGTTGTCCGCACGCTGCGACAGCAGGCCGAGCGAGCGGCTGCAACATGACTGGTCTTTGAAGAAGCACGTCCTGATTACCGCGGGGTTCGTGGCCCGGCACCACCGCGGCGGTACAGCGTTACTGGGCCGGGGCGGGTCGGATACCTCGGCTGCCCTGCTCGCCGGCAGGCTCGGGGCAAAGCGGGTCGAGATCTGGACGGACGTCAATGGCCTTTTCAGCGCGGACCCGCGTTTGATCCCATCCGCCCGGTTGCTGAAGACGCTGGATTACGACGAAGCCCTGGAAATGGCTGCCAGCGGCGCCAAGGTGGTTCATTCGCGTTGTATCAGGGCGGCGGCCGATGTATCGGTCCCGATCGAAATCCGTGATCTCGCCCATCCGGACGGGGGCGGTACCCGTATCTGCGCAGCGGCCGCAGGAGCAACGCGCGCGGCCGCGGGCATCCGCAGCGTCTGCCACCGCTCTGACATGGCGGTCATGTTGTTGAGAAATCTCGATACGCGTGAACAGGTCGGGTTCCTGGCATGGGTATTTGCCAGCATTGCCGAAGCGGGTGTCTCGATCGATCTCGTCGCGACCTCCGAGACCACAACGACGGTCGCGCTCAACCGCACCAGCAACGTACTCGACGCCGTTCTCCTGGAACGACTGGCGGAAGGTTTGCGGGAGCGTTGCGCGGTGACGGTTTACCCGGAATGCAGCGCCATTAACCTGGTTGGCCGAGGCGCACGCGTTGCGTTGGCGGAACTCGACCCCAATGCAGCCTTTTTTGCCCACCACCGTCTGCTGATGTTGTCGCAATCGGCCAATGATCTGTGCACCAGCATCGTCGTAATGGCTCAGGACGCCCAGGCACTGCTGGAGAGCCTGCACGCCAGCCTGATTGGCAAGGGTTTGCAACGCAGGCAGTATGACGCCGTCTTCGGCCCGCCCTGGCAGGCGCGCCAGGCCTGAACGGTGGCGCGGCAAACGGGCAAGGGCAACCAGGCGGAACGTTTCACGTTTACGGCCCCGGGCTATGACCCGGCCAGCGGCGAGGCACGGCTGGGTTATGACATCGACGGCCTGAGCCTGATCGAGAAACTCACTTTCCCATGGCAGCCGTGGCCGGCGGATGCCTCGCGCCAGGCGGCGTTCCTGAACGCCCTCGAAGTGTTGCACCTCATCGCGGGCGTCTCCTATTACAAGGCCGGTCTCGCGCCCACCGTCGCCGCGGGAGACAGCAGCCTCGACCCGGAGCTGACCGGTTTTCTTAACGAACTCTACGTCAAGGGACTCGGGGAATTCGCCTATGTCAACGGTCTCGATCTGTCCGGTTTGCCATTGTTCCGGGCCAATACGAACGTCGCCCGGGAGGCCGCCGAACTCGACTTGCCTGAAAGGGCGCTGGTGGCCATGGGCGGAGGCAAGGACAGTCTGGTTTGCCTGGAATTGCTGCGTGGCGCGGGCATCGAGGTGCAGCCCATTTGCGTCGGCGACGCCGGGTTGATCGGTGACACGGTCAGGGCCGCGGGTCTGCCGCTGATCCGGATCAGACGCCGGTTGGCGCCGCAACTCGCCGCGATGAACAAGCGCGGCGCCTGGAACGGCCACGTACCGGTCACGGCGATCAACTCCGCGGTGCTCGTGTGTGCCGCGCTGCTGTATGGTTACCGTTACGTTGTGTTTGCCAACGAGTCCTCGGCCGACGAGGCGACGCTGACGACCGCGCAGGGCCTCGAGGTCAACCACCAGTACAGCAAGAGCCTGCCGTTCGAACAGGCGTTTGCCGCGCTCGTGCGGCGGCGCGTGTCACCCTCCCTGGATTATTTCTCCCTGCTGAGACCGTTTGGCGAGGCCGCCATCACGCAGCGCTTTGCGGCATTGCGGCGTTATCACGGGGTGTTTTCGAGTTGCAACCGCAATTTTCACCTGGACGGCGCGCATGTCAGCGGACGTTGGTGCGGGCAGTGCCCCAAGTGCCGTTTCACCGCGCTGGCACTGGCGCCGTTTCTTACTCCGGCGGAGCTGGCGCGCATACAGGGCGCGGAGTTATTGGATGAAGCGGGGCAGGTCGAAGGCTTCAGACACCTTTGCGGTCTCGGGCAGGGGAAGCCCTTCGAATGTGTCGGCAGCGTGGCGGAAAGCCGGGCGTTCGCAAGACACCTGTCGGAGCAGCCGCAGTGGCGCGACAAGACGGTGATCCGCGCCTTGGCGCAAGAGCCGGCGGTGCGGCAGGCCGCTGCACTGGAATTGCAGCCGCAACCTGACGCTGCGCATTGCATTCCCGCCGCGGTGGTGGCGAAAATCGATGCGTTTTGACGAGCTCGAACAGCCCCGGGTAGCCATCCTGGGCGCCGGGCGCGAGGGTCAGGCCGTGTGGCGTGCCCTGCGTGCCCGATTCTTGCAAAAGCCCCTGTGGCTGTTTGCCGAGACAGACCCGGCCGATGAGTTCATGGCGCGGCTGAACCCCGCGCTGGACCATTGCCGCGTCGGCCCGTTTCAAGGCGGCAAGCTGCGTGATTTCGATGTGCTGGTTCGTTCCGCCGGAGTCAGCCCGTACCGGGCGGAACTGCGTGCCTTGCGGGACCAAGGGGTCGTCTTTACCAGTGCCAGCAATATCTGGTTCGCGGAAAACCCCGCGGCCAGGACCATCTGTGTAAGCGGCACCAAGGGCAAGAGCACGACCGCCGCGCTGATCAGCCATTTGCTTCGGTCGGCCGGTCTTTCCACCCACCTGGCGGGCAACATCGGCCGCCCGATGCTGGATTTTCCGGATGCTGAAGTGGATTGGTGGGTCATCGAATTATCCAGTTATCAGTTGACCGACCTCAGCGCCGAGCCCGATATCTCCGTATTGCTGAACCTCAGCGACGAGCACGTTGACTGGCACGGCGGATCCGCGCGTTACCGGGCCGACAAGCTGCGTCTTGCCGGGCTCGCGGCAAAGGGCCGCCTGTTCGCCAATTTCGCGGACCCGGTGCTGGTCAGCGCCCTGCGGGACCGCCCTCGGACCGAGTGGTTCAACCGCGAACCGGGCTGGGGTGCCTGTCGCCTGGGTGTCTCGAAGGGTTCTGCGAGGCCGGTCGCGGCCCCGCCCGTGCTCGGCGGCGAGCACAACCGGCATAACCTGGCGGCGGCCTTGAGCGTGGCCGACGCGCTGGGTATCCGGTTTTCCGACCCTGCGCGCGTGCTGTCTTCATTCAGGGGGCTGCCGCACCGTTTGGAATTGCTGGGCGAGAAAGGCGGAATCCGTTACGTGGATGACAGTATCTCGACGACGCCGGTATCCGTGTCGGCGGCGCTGGAGACCCTTGGGCGCCGAGACGTGGTCCTTTTGCTCGGCGGTCTCGACAGGGGGCTAGACTGGCAAGGTTTTGCGCGCGACGCCGCCGGACGGCCGCCATACGCGATTATTACGATGCCGGATAACGGCCCGCTCATCACCGCGCAACTGGAGTACGCCGGCGTGCGGCCGCCGGGCGGTTTGCACGCTGCGCCGGGTCTCGCGGATGCGGTGGTGCTGGCGCGGAAACTGGTGCCGGCCGGGGGGTGCATCCTGCTGTCACCGGGGGCGCCGAGTTTCCCCCATTTTCGCGATTATGAAGACCGCGGTCGACAGTTCGCCCGGTACGCGGGTATTGAAAAGGGCTGAACCGCACCGCATATGCTCCTAAGACCGGCCCACGGCAGTCGTAATATTCTTCTGTACTTTTCGCCCGCGCATAAAAAAAGACCGCGGGAACAGGGATGAGGAGTGCATTTAGACCCTGTTGGCATGAGGGAGAGACCATTGTCCCGCGATCTCTTGATTACATAGACAGCAGCCCCGCAAAAAAAGTTTCAAAAGTTTCTTTAATTTTTTTGAAGTCATAAGGAGTCATTTATGAACGACACAACCAACCCGATTCTGGCCGAAATCAAAACGAACAAGGGCACCATCAACATCCGCCTGCACCATGAATTAGCGCCGGTTACGGTGGCAAATTTCGTCAACCTGGCGAAGCGCGGGTTTTATGACGGTCTCAGCTTTCACCGCGTGATCGACAACTTCATGATCCAGGGCGGTTGCCCGAACGGGACCGGTACCGGCGGCCCCGGTTACCGCTTCGAAGACGAATGCAGCAGTTCACTGCGACACGATGCTCCGGGCAAATTGTCCATGGCCAACGCCGGTCCGGGTACCAACGGCAGCCAGTTCTTCATCACCCATGTCGAAACACCCTGGCTGGACGGCAAGCATACGGTCTTCGGCAGCGTCGTGTCGGACGCGGACCAGGCGGTGGTGAATGCGATTGCCGGCGGCGACGACATCGTTTCCATTTCCATCAGCGGCGGTGATGATCTGCTCGAGCAGCAGGCGGAGCGGGTCGCCGAGTGGAACCGTGTCCTGAACGCCTGAAGGGGCGGCGGTAACCGCAAAGTACCCTGTCCCCGTGCATGATCCCTGCAAAAGCAGGGACCTCGTGGTTTTACCCGGACGTGTCAATGCCCCTGTTTGGCGGGGGCGACGTGTACCTGCGGGCTAGTGATCGCGGTTGACGCTGTAGCCGGCCAGGCTCTCCAGCGCGGTGCGCCACGGCGAACGGGGCAATATCTCCAGGCAGCGGAGTGCTTCATCGGCGCGGGCCCTCGCACAGGCCATCGCCGCGTTGAGCGAGTCGGTTCTCCTGATGATCCCCAGAACCGGGTTCAGGTCGTCGAGTCCGCCGTTGCGAATGGCGCTATCGAGCAATTCGCGTTCCGTCTCCGTGCATTTCTCCCGTGCCAGTATCAGCGGCAGCGTGGGTTTGCCCTCCGCCAGGTCGTCACCGGCATTTTTCCCCATCGTGCCTGCGTCGCCGGTGTAATCGAGCACGTCATCGGCTATCTGGAAAGCGCCACCCAGGCGGTTGCCATACATCGACATGGCTTCCTCGGCTTCCTCCGGTTGGCCGCTGACAATGGCCGCCAGCCTGCAAGCGGCTTCGAACAGCTTGGCGGTCTTGTTTTCGATGACCGTCAGGTAACGCTGCTGATCCACGTCGGGGTCACCCATGTTGAGCAACTGCTGGACCTCGCCTTCGGCAATGGTGTTGGTGGTATCCGCCAGGACCTGCATGACGCGCATCGAGTCCAGCCCGACCATCATCTGGAAACTGCGAGAATAAAGGAAATCCCCGACCAGCACGCTGGCCGCGTTGCCCCATACGGCATGGGCGCTCTGCTGGCCGCGGCGCAGGTCGGATTCGTCCACGACATCGTCGTGCAGCAGCGTGGCCGTGTGTATGAATTCGATGATGGCCGCCAGCGGTATGTGTTTGTCGCCCTGGTAACCACAAGCACGTGCGCTGAGGGTCAGCAGCATCGGGCGCAGTCGTTTTCCGCCGCTGGAAACAATATAATTGGCAATCTGGTTGATCAGAACAACCTCTGACCGCAAACTTTTCTGGATGCAGACATCGACCTGCGCCATGTCCGGTGCGCTCAGGGATATGACCTGGTCCAGTGGAGATTGTCTATCTGCAGTGGCTGGTTTGGAACTAACGGTCATACGATTGCTCTGACGTTTTGACGATTATAAATGATTGTGTCGCACGCTGGCATCCTATACTGTGCTGCGAGCCCCGACACGCCAAGAAAAGGACTGGTCTCTTGTTTGGTCAATTGAATTCGCGTGAACTGCGCACAGGTGTCACGCTCGCCTCCGTTATTTCATTCCGTATGCTGGGTCTGTTCATGATCCTGCCCGTGTTCATGCTGCTGGCCGAGAATATTCCGGGTTATACGCACGCCCGTGCCGGTATCGCCATCGGCATATACGGTCTGACCCAGGCCGTGTTGCAGCAACCGTTCGGTAAACTCTCGGACCGCTTTGGCCGCCGCCCGGTCATGCTGACCGGCCTGGCGTTGTTCGTCTGTGGTGGTGCGATCGCGGCACTGGCGAATTCAATGACATTTCTGATACTGGGCAGGGCATTGCAAGGCTGTGGCGCGATTGCCGGTGTCGCCCTCGCGTTCGCCGCGGATCATACCCGCGCCGCGAACCGCAGTGTCGTGATGGCGATCATAGGCATGGCCATCGGCGCATCGTTCCTGTTGTCGATGATGATCTCCGTGCCCCTGTCAACATTGATGGGTTTGAGCGGTTTGTTCTGGTTGACATCGGTGCTTGGCGTGGTAGGCATGGTGTTGGTCGTCAGTCTTCCGTCTCAACCGCCCGAGAAAACCGATATCCTACAGGATGACGGGCAACCCGGCAGTGTTATGCCGTACGCAGTTTCGGTATTCTTACTGCATGCGGCCATGACGCTGCTGTTCGTGGTTTTGCCGGGGATGCTGGTCAAACAGTTCGGTTTCGAGCTGCAGTACCACTGGCGAATATATGTGCCGTCCATGTTGGGCTCCGCTTTGCTGGTTTTTCCCATGTTGAGGCGCATGTCGGCATATCAGAAGGAGCACAGCGTTTTACCGCTGGCGTTTTTGATACTTGGAGTGTCTTTGGGCTTGCTGTCCCTGAGCAGTTCGGTGATTGCGGTCGTATTCGTTTCGCTGGCATTTTTTCTGGCGTTCAATTTGCTGGAAGCGACCATGCCTTCCTTGGTCAGCCAGTTGGCCGGCACAACGGGCAGGGGACGCAAAATGGGTCTTTACACGAGCTTCCAGTTCCTTGGCGCATTTGCCGGTGGTGCGATTGGAGGTTGGTTGCTGGGTCACAGCGGGCCGGTGGTTACGTTGAGCATTGCAGGGCTGGTTTGTTCCGTGTGGGCCGTGGCATTGAAACTGTCGCTGAAGCCGAGTGAAATTGAAAAGCCGGCCTGATGGTGTGTGCTAAACTTGAATGTCTGAATTTGAAAACGCGAAGACTGACTTCGCATTGTGGGAGATGTAGATGGCAAGAGGTGTAAACAAGGTCATTCTGGTGGGAAACCTCGGCAGGGACCCGGAAGTAAAATACACGGCCAGCGGTGCGGCGGTTGCGAATGTCACGTTGGCAACGAGCGAGAGCTGGAATGACAAGCAAACCGGGGAGAAGCAGGAAAAGACCGAGTGGCACCGGGTGGTGTTTTTCAGGCGTTTGGCCGAGATAGCCGGCGAATACCTGCACAAGGGCTCCCAGGTCTATATCGAAGGCAAATTGCAAACCCGCAAGTGGCAGGATCAGAACGGTCAGGACCGCTACACGACCGAGATCGTCGCCAACGAAATGCAAATGCTGGGCAGCCGCGGTGACTCCGCCGACTACCCGCAGCAAAAGACCGGGTTCCGCAACAACCCGCCTGCCCAGCAGGGCATGGACCAGACGCAATCCGACGACGGATTTGCAGACGACGATATCCCGTTCTGACGGGCTGACATCACACGGCATCAGCCGCGGCCGGCTCCCGCGTGCGTGCGAATGCGTCAGGCGGGAGCGCTCGCGCCCGGTTTGAACCCGGCCAACGGAAGCTCGCATATGGCGATTGACAGAAAAGGCATCATCCTGGCCGGCGGCAGCGGCACCCGTCTTTATCCGCTCACGCGGGCGATCAGCAAGCAACTGCTGCCGGTCTATGACAAGCCCATGATCTATTACCCGCTGGCCACACTGATGCAGGCGGGCATACGCGACATCCTGGTCATTACGACGCCGCACGAGCAGAACCTGTTCGGGCAATTGCTGGGTGACGGCAGCCAGTGGGGGATACGGATCACTTTCGCGGTTCAGCCCAGTCCTGATGGTCTCGCCCAGGCCCTCGTGATCGGCGAGGAGTTTCTTGCCGGCGGGCCATCCTGTCTGATTCTGGGCGATAATATATTTCATGGCGGCGGTCTCAAGAAGTTGCTCCAGGAAAGCATGGGGAGAACGGCGGGCAGCACGGTCTTCGGTTACTGGGTGCGCGATCCCGAACGTTATGGCGTGGTCGAATTCGATCAAAACATGCGCGTATTGAGCCTGGAGGAAAAGCCGGGCAGTCCGCGTTCCAATTACGCGGTGACGGGGCTTTACTTCTACGACGGACGCGCCAGCCAGTTCGCTCGCGAGCTGAAGCCGTCGGCGCGCGGCGAACTCGAGATCACCGACCTGAACCGGCGTTACCTGGAGGAGGGCAGCCTGCGTGTCGAGCGCCTGGGCCGTGGCTATGCCTGGCTGGACACCGGCACGCACGAGTCCCTGCAGCAGGCCTCCAGCTTTATCGAGACCATAGAGCAACGCCAGGGACTCAAGATCGCCTGTCCTGAGGAGATCGCCTATTTGCGCGGCTGGATAGATCGGGCACAGGTGCTGGAACTCGCCAAGTCGCTGCAGAACAACGGTTACGGTGAGTACCTCGTCCGCATGATCGAGTGGGGGAGCGAGGGTTGAAGTCGGGTGCCAGGACACTGGAAACCGGTCTGGACGGCGCGGTCATCATTGAGCCCGTGGTCCACGGCGACGACAGGGGTTTTTTCCAGGAACTCTGGAAATCCAGCGGCTACGACGTCCTGGGACTGCCTGAAGCATTCCTGCAGACCAACGTATCGCGTTCTTCCCGGGGAGTATTGCGCGGTCTGCATTATCAGTTTCGGCAACCCCAGGGCAAACTGGTAAGCGTGCTGGAGGGCTGCATATTTGATGTCGCGGTGGATGTCCGGCGGGGTTCCGCGAGCTTCGGCCAATGGGTGGCCGTCGAGTTGAGTGCGGACAACCATCGCCAGTTTTACGTTCCACCCGGGTTCGCGCACGGTTTCCTGGTGCTCAGCGACGGCGCGTTGCTGCATTACCAGTGCACGACCGAGTATGCCCCGCAGTACGACGCCGCAATTGCCTGGGACGATCCGGACATCGCTGTCGACTGGCCGCAGGAACCGACCGCCGTTTCGGCCAAGGACGGGGCGGCACCGCGGTTACGGGATGTGCCAGCGGCGAAACTGCCCGAAGTCTCGTGAAGATTCTGCTCACTGGTGCTGCCGGTCAACTCGGCAGTGAGTTGCTTCCGCTGCTGTCGGTGCGCGGTCGCGTCATCGCCACCGACCGCAGCACGCCGCCGGGCGCGGGCCCGGCCTGGCTGCAGCAGGACATCAGCAACACGGGCCAGTTGGAGGTGTTGTTGAACCGTTTGCGGCCGGACCTGATCGTCAACACGGCTGCTTATACGGCCGTTGACGAGGCAGAAAACGACCCGGAAACGGCCTTCGAGGTCAATGCGGCGCTGCCGGGGTGCCTGGCGCGCTGGGCAAGACGCAATGACTCCCGCATCCTGCATTATTCGACCGACTACGTCTTCGACGGTGCCGCCAGCACGCCCTACACGGAAACGGACCCGCCGTCGCCGCAGAGCGTTTACGGTGAAAGCAAGCTGGCGGGAGAGACCGCCCTCCGCTCCGCGGGCTGTAAGCACATTGTCTTGCGTACATCGTGGGTGTATTCATCGCATGGAAAGAACTTCGTATTGAGTATGCTCGACCTGGCCAAACGGGGTCTCAATCTCAATATCGTCGATGACCAGCGGGGCTGTCCAACCTGGGCCCGTAACCTGGCTATCGTCAGTGACGAAGCCATCCGGGCTTGGTGCGGGTCCGGTTCGGAGGACCACAGCGGTGTTTTCCACTATTGCGATGACGAGGCGCTGAGCTGGTATGATTTCGCGTGTGCGATTTTTTCCTTGGCTGTGGCTGCGGGTATCCTGGATGCAGCGCCCCAAATGAAACCAGTGCCCAGCTCCGAATTCCAACAGGCCGCGACGCGGCCGAAGTGGTCGGTGCTGGACACGAAGAAAATCGCGGCCGAGTTTTCCCTGCGTCAGAAATCGTTCCGGCGGGCGCTGCGGCAGGTTATCGCCGAGATCGCGCACGCCGGGGAAAGCGCACAGACTGTCAATTGAGGATGCGGTATGAGTGAGTCTGAGGCATCATCGGTATTGGTTCCCGTGATACTTTCCGGCGGCGCCGGAACCCGTCTCTGGCCGGTATCGCGGCGCTCGCACCCCAAACCGTTCATGCAGTTGCTCGATGGCGAGACCCTGACCGAAAAAACGATGTTGCGGGCCAGGGCCGTCGCGCCGAGCGGACCCATTTTGACCGTCACCAGCCGTGATTACTATTTCTATACGAGGGATTTGTACCAGGGTTTGAAGGTCGGTGAGGGGGCGGACCGCTTTCTGCTCGAGCCGATGGGCCGCAACACCGCACCGGCGATAGCGCTCGCGGCGATGTGTCTGCGGGAGAGCATCGGTGATGATGCCCTGCTGCTGGTCATGCCGGCCGACCACCTGGTCAATGACCTGCACAGTTTCCGCGTGGCCGTGGAAGAGGCCAGCCGGCTGGCAAGGGCGGATTACCTGGTTACTTTTGGCATTCACCCGACCCACGCCGAAACCGGCTACGGTTACATACGCCAGGGTCATCCACTGGGGCCGGGGCAGGCTTTCCAGGTCGCCGAGTTTGTCGAGAAGCCTGATACGGAGACCGCCATCGAGTATTTCCGGTCGGGAGAATATCACTGGAACTCCGGCATGTTCTGTTTCAAGGCCGGTGTCTTCATCGATTCCCTGGTCCGTCACGCCCCGGAGGTGCACGCCGCGGTCCTGAAGGTTTGGGAGGCGACGAACGCAGGGCAATGGCCGATCGAGTTTCCGCCGGAACCGTTCAGCGAAATGCCTTCGATTTCCATTGATTACGCGGTGATGGAAAAAGCCGAAAACACGGCGGTTGTCGTCAGCGACTTTGGCTGGAGTGACATCGGTTCGTGGAAGGCGATCAGCGATCTTTATGCTTCCGACGAAAGCGGTAACCGTCTCAGCGGCAAAACGGTGATGGTGAATGCCCGTGAATGCTTTGTGCAAGGTAAGGACCGGGTGATCGCGGCCGTGGGCGTGAACGACCTGGTCATCGTCGATACCGGTGACGCGGTGCTCGTTTCACACAGGGATCACGCCCAGGATGTCAGGCAGGTGGTTGCGGAGTTGTCAGAGTCGCGGCATCCGTCCGTCGAGAGCCACACGACGGTGCACCGGCCCTGGGGCAGCTATTCGATCCTGGAAGACGCCGATGACTGCAAGGTCAAGCGGTTGGTGGTCAAACCGGGCCAGGTATTGTCACTGCAATTGCATCACCGCCGCTCCGAACACTGGACGGTCGTACGGGGCACCGCCAAGGTGCGCCTCGGGGACGAGGAGTTTCTGCTCGAACCCAACCAGTCGACCTATATCCCCGTCGAGACCCTGCATCGGCTGGAAAATCCCGGCAGCGAGGACGTGCACCTGATCGAGGTACAAACCGGCGACTATTTCGGTGAAGACGACATCGAACGCCTGGAAGACATCTATGGCAGGATCAGGTGAACGTGTTTCTTGAACGGCCGCCGCGGCCGCTGGCCCGCCGGCCGGATTCTCCACTGCAAGTCCTGCGCACCAGCGCGGTCTTTCTGCTGGCCGTGCTGCCGCTTGCCGGGGCAGCGGGGGTGGAGAAGGCCCCGGACCCCGGTGAGGCGGCCGGAGCCTATGTGCAGTCAATCGACGAGTGGCGCGCGGGGCGCACGCAAAGCCTGGCGCAGCGTGACGGCTGGCTGACGGTGGTCGGCATGGAATGGCTGCAGGGTGGCGAAAACCGTGTCGGCAATGCGGAGGACAATGATATCCGGCTGTCGGGTGGCCCCGCCCACTGGGGCCGCGTGACGCTTGACGACGGCAAACTGCGGTTCTACAACCTGGGCGGTGAAGAAGTTACCGTGGACGGTGTTTTCCAGGCGCAATCGGTGCTTGTCGCGGATGATGCCGGTGAACCCAGCATCGTAGCCAGCGGCGCGATGAGCTTCTATGTCATAAAACGGGGGTCGTATGCGCTGCGTATCAGGGACGCCAACGCACCGGCCCGCCTGAAGTTTCAAGGCGTCCCGCACTACCCGGTCGATCCGTCCTGGCGCATCCGGGCCCGATTTGAACCGGCGCCGGCGGGCTCGACCATCGAGATCGCCAATGTCCTGGGGCAACTCAATGACCGGGAGGTGCTGGGCACGGTTGAATTCGATCGCTCCGGAAAGACCTTCAAGCTGGTGGCCATCAAGGAGGGGGAAGGCGATATGTGGATCATTTTCAATGACCGGACCAATGGTCATGGCACCTACGGAGCCGGGAGGTTTCTGCATAGTGACGGCATGCCGCGCAACGGTTATCTGACGCTGGATTTCAACAAGGCCTATAACCCACCCTGCGCGTTTACCGATTTTGCCACCTGCCCGTTACCGCCGCCGCGCAATCGCATGGACATCGAAGTGACAGCCGGGGAACTGGCTTATCACGCGCACGAAAACCCGTAACGAAGCGCCGCGCCGTCGGCGCGAAACAAGAGGGGTATTCCAGGTCGGATGACGGTTAGCGGGTGATGCAGAAACGCACGGACGGTCTCAATGCGTTTTGGGTTTGTCCCGGTGCTCTTCGGTATCATCCGTGTTGCGCTGGTACAGGTAACCGTACAACAGGTCGAACAGCGCCAGCCAACTCGATGCAAATAATGGCGAGGTCCTGGTCAGGTCTCCGTGATCGTTGGCGGGGTAGCGATTCATGCTCGTACGTTCCTGTTTCGGGTACCTGTTATTGTTCTTGATACAATTAAAGACAATGGTTGCTCGTTAAAGTTGACGCTTCTGGCGGCTGATTCGTTACATTCCGTCACGGATATCTTTCCCTCGGCCGCAGCTTCAAGATGACTTGCCGCCACCCGGGCCGGGATTGCGGCCGAGTTCGCGGTCCATCGCAAATTCCCGTGAGGTGACGAAAGCCTCCATTTTTTGCAGGCGTTGATCCAGTTCGCGAAAGCGGTGGCTGAGGTTGCTGAACACGTCCGATGGAGCCATGCTGACGCCACGCCAGAACTTCTCCTGGCTTTCATCCTTGTACAGGTTCGCAGGCTTGACCGGCAGGATGATCGCCAAAATGATGTAGGCCGGCACCACGAAGGGCATGAAGAACAGCGTGGACAGGGCCGTGATTACCCTCAGGCCTTTGCGGTTCAGACCGAAATAGTCGGCCAACCCCGCACAGACTCCGGCCACAATGCCGTTCTCCCGGTCCCGGTACAGGCGGTGCGGGTTCCTGCGCTCGTACAGATCACTCATGGCGCTGTCTCCAGCTGGGTGATTCGATATCCAGAATTCTTTCCAGGGTCTGGATCCGTTCTTCCATTTTCTTGGTGGATTCCCAAACCTCGCTCAACATCTTTTCGTCCTCGGGTGTCAGCCCCTTCGCCGTTCTCATCTTGGTGGTGTAGTGAAAGATGATCCACAGCGGTGCGCAAACCGTCAGGAACACAATTGCGATGGTCTCGGGCATTTTACTTCTCCTTGGCGGACGGGTCTTCGGCTGCGGGTTTGTCTTTCCCGGTCGCCTGTTGCCCGACTTTTTTCTTCAGTGCCTTAAGCGCATCCTCGACACGGTCATCGTCTTCGAGCGCGGCGATCTCTTCCGCCAGGCCTTTGCGACGTCCCATGTCCATGGCCTCGCTCTGGGCCTCGACGCGATCGATGCGGCGTTCGGCATTTTCAAAGCGATACAGCATTTCATCGATCTTGTCGTCATGGATGTGTTTGCGGGCCGCCAATTGGGAGGAGGCGGTCTTATGCCGGATCACGATGCTGCGCTGACGCGTCTTTGCGTCGGTCAGCTTGCTCTGCAGCTGGGTAATGTCTGAATTGAACTTGTCCATCTGCTCATCGAGCAGCTTCAGTTCGTGCTGGACGCGTTCGGCTTCATCCGCCAAGGCCTGCTTTTCTGCCAGGGCGGCCCTCGCCAGGTCTTCGCGGCCCTGGCGGACGGCCAGCTCGGCGCGGTTGACCCATTCCTTCTGTTCCCGTTGCAGGAATGACTGGTAACGCTGTTGTTCCTTGCGGTCGGCTATACACTTGGCGGCCGCAGAGCGGATTTCAACGAGCGTGTCTTCCATTTCCTGGATCATCAGCCGAATGATTTTTTCGGGGTCCTCGGCTTTTTCCAGGAGCGCGTTGATATTGGCATTGATAATGTCTGTGAATCTGGAAAAAATACTCATTGCTTATGGCTCCTGCATACAATTCTGTACTGATACCAATGCATCCTTCATGCCAATATGAACGGAACATGTAACCATATGATATATAAAGATATAAATTTGCATGATTTTCAGTCTCGGCGGTCGGCGGGGCTCTGGCTGGTCAAAATAACCAACAGGTGGCAGATTTCGGTGGTCCCGCCCGGCCGGGTACCGCCCGGCCATGCACGGCAAAACATGCACGCATTATGAACCCTTGCGCCAGAATTCAGTCTACTTTGACGGCTGCTGGAGTTCATCAGGACATGACATGTTGTTGGCTGCTCCTGTAGAATAGCCTCCTTTTATTTTACAACCGGCGTCAGAGCCGGCGCATTCAATCTTCTGGAGGAAACCCAATGCGTTCCAGACTCGTACTAATACTTCTTTTCCTGCTGGCCTCGGGTTCGGCGCTGGCCCAGGACGTGACCACCGACAAAGGCAAGCTCAGCTACGCCGTCGGCTGGGACATCGGTGGCGATATCAAGCGCCGCAAAACTGATTTTGACGTGGAATCACTGATCACCGCCATCCGTGACATCGTGGCGGACAAGGAACCCAGGGTCAAACCCGATGAGATGAAGACGCTGTTGACCGCACTGCAGGAAAAGGTTCGTGCGGAACAGGTGGAGCAGTTCAAGAAACTCTCCGCGGAAAACCTGAAAAAGAGCGAAGAGTTCCTCGCCAAGAACAAGACCAAGACAGGCATCGTATCGCTGCCCAGCGGTGTCCAGTACCGCATTATCGAAGAAGGCGATGGGCCGCGGCCGACCCTGGACAGCAAGGTTCGCGTCCACTACCGCGGTTCCAAGATGGATGGGCACGAATTCGACAGTTCATTCGCCCGCGGCACGCCGGAGGAGTTTACCGTCAATTCAGTGCTGAAGGGCTGGCAGGAAGTGCTGCCTCTGATGAAGCAGGGGGCGACATGGCAGATATTCGTGCCGCCTGAGCTGGCTTTCGGGGCGCGCGGCAACCCGCCGGTCGGACCCAACGAGGCGTTGACGTTTGACCTGAAGCTGGTCGAAATCGTCAAGGAATAAGGAAGCAAAAGCCGGCCGGGTAAACACCGGCCGGCTTTTTTATGACGGCTGAATTACATTCCGCGCTGCTAAGAGCCGTATCGCCCTTTGAGCAGGGTGTCGCCGGGCTGCGAATAAAAGCCTCGAGAATACCCGGCCGCAATGTGCGGCCAAGCAGAACCGCGGCCGTGCTTGTGCCGGTACTGGACAAGACGGAGCCCGAGGTCATCCTGACCGTACGCTCCAACTCGCTGAAACAACACCCGGGGCAGGTCAGTTTCCCGGGTGGCCGGGTCGAACAGGACGACCGCTCGGCGGTTTCGACGGCCTTGCGTGAAGCCGAAGAGGAAATCGGTCTGCATGCCCGCGAAGTATCACCGTTGGGATTCCTGGATCGCCTCGACACGGTTTCCGATTACCGCGTGCTGCCGGTCGTCGGGCTGGTCAAGTCGTCGTTTCGATGGCAGGCCGATCAACACGAGGTCGTGGAAGTCTTTACGGTACCGCTCCAGGTGGCTATCGACCGGCAGCGCTACCAGCAGCAGGAAGTGCAACGGGGCGGCCAGACATACGTCATCTCCAGCCTGGAATGGCAAAGCCACCGGATCTGGGGTGTGACCGCGGCGATCCTGCTCAACCTCGGCGCGCGCATGCACTCATCGGCCGAAGGCGCCGGAACGTCCATGCCGCATTCGCCGTGAAACAGAGGAATCTTTGGTGACGGCCAAACTACTGATCACAACACCGGAGTTGGAGGCGCGGCTCCGCGGGCGCGATCTTGTCGTTTTCGACTGCCGCTTCAGCCTGATGAACCCCGACGCCGGTCTCGAGGCCTACCTCGCGGGGCACATACCGTCCGCCGTACACGTCAACCTCGACGTCGACCTGGCGGGACCGGTGACGGTGCAGAGCGGCCGCCACCCGTTGCCGGATGCGGCCGAATTCGCGGCCTTCCTGGCGCGGTCGGGATGGAAGCCCGGCAAAACGGCGGTGGCCTATGACGATGTTGGCGGTGCGATGGCGGCCCGGTTGTGGTGGCTGATGCGGTATTTCGGCCAGCAGGACGCTCTGCTGCTCGATGGCGGGATCGCAGCCTGGCAGGCGGCCGGCCTGGAACTGGAGCAGGGCCCGGTACAGCCGCAGCCACAGGCGATGGTCCAACTCACGCCGAGAAAAGAGATGGTGCTGAGCGCCGCCGAAGTCGTCGCCGGGCTGGAAAGGCAGGCCATCGTCCTGATCGACGCGCGCTCGGCGGAGCGCTTCGCGGGCAAGGTCGAACCCATTGACGCCGTGGCGGGCCACGTCGCCGGCGCCGTGAATTACCCGTTCAACCGCAACCTGGAGACCGACGGCACATTCAAGACGGCGCCGTTGATCCGCGCCGGCATTGCCCCGCTCGTCGGAGATCGCCCGGCTGCCGAGGTCGTGCACATGTGCGGTTCAGGCGTCACGGCTTGTCACAACCTGCTGGCCGCGGAACTGGCGGGTTTCAGCGGTTCGAAGCTGTACGTGGGCTCCTGGAGCGAATGGATCCGGGACCCGTCAAGACCTGTTCTTTAGTTGAGCCACCAGGGCCTGCATGACCTGCTGCGTTTCATCGGAGAACCAGGTATCCACGAAAGACTCAACGCCTTCGTCCGTGTAGCCGGCAAACTCCTGTTCGAAATGCGCACGCGCGAACGCCCGGTTGCCCAGCATGGAGTGCCGCGGCAATGAAAGCATTTCCCGGCACCAGCCGACGGCCTGTCCGACCGTCGCCTCGGAACCGTCCGCCAGGGCGTCGACCAGTCCGACCCTGAAGGCTTCTTCCGAGTCGATCAGCGCACCTGCCACCAGCATGTGTTCGGCGACCCTGGGCCCGGTCAGCCGCGCCATCGCGTTGTGCAGCACGGGCGGGATGATCAGGCCGACGCGGGTTTCATTCAGCCCGATACGGTATTCGCCGCGGTTCATGACGCGGTAATCGCACATCAGGCACACCACGGCGCCACCCGCTGGTGAATGCCCGGTGATGGCCGCCGCCACCGGCACGGGTGACAGGGCGACCGCCTCGAGCAGTTCGAAATAAGACTTCCAGAAGGCGGTCATGCCCCGGCGGTCCAGTTGCAGGAGTTCGACGACATCGAGGCCGGCGGAAAACAAGCCGTCCCGGCCGGATAAGACCAACGCGTCACATTCGGAAGCCGCCTGCCGGACGGAGCGTGTCAGCAACGTGACCAGTTCAGGATTCAGGGCGTTGACCGGGGGCCGGTCCATTCGCAGTTCGCGAACCGCGTCGTGGTTTGTGATTTTCAGCATATTTTTTCCATTCAGCACCAATTCAGCGCTGGTATCGCACTCTATGGCTGTGTCAGGACTTGTTAACCAAGGAGCCCATCAAATGACCCGTATCAGTAAAGCATTGTTGCCCGGCTTATTCCTGCTCGGTGCGTTCCTGTTCGCTACCGCGCCCGCCATGGCCGGTAACCATCGGCATGACGGTCACCACGGCGGTTATCACGCGGGCGCCGCCGGCAAACACCAAAGCTGGCGTCGCGGGACCGATCATCATAAACGACATGGTCACGGCCCTCAATCCTACGCCTGGCGGCCGTACCCCAGGCACCCGCGGTACCACGGACATGACCGCCGCGGCCACGCTGGATTCTATTACCGGCCGTACGACCGCCGGCCCGTCTACACCGCCTATGCACCGTGGTACCTGTATCCGCGGCCCGTGGTGAGGGTCCGTCCCTACGTTTACATCTACGGCTATTGAGGCGACAAGCGGGCTTTCACGCCGATTTCTTCTGTTTGGTCGAGCGGCGTTCGAACAACTGCCTGAGGAAGCGGCCGGTATGGGAATGCTCCACGCCGGCCAGTTCCTCAGGGGTTCCCGTGGCGATAATTTCTCCACCGCGGTCTCCGCCTTCCGGACCGAGGTCGACGACCCAGTCCGCGGTCTTGATCACGTCGAGATTGTGTTCGATGACGACGACGGTATTGCCGTGATCGCGCAGGCGGTGCAGCACGTGCAGCAACTGCCGGATATCGTGAAAATGCAAGCCGGTGGTCGGCTCGTCCAGTATGTATAGCGTCTTGCCGGTATCACGCTTGGATAATTCCTTCGCCAGTTTGATGCGCTGGGCTTCGCCCCCGGACAGCGTGGTCGCGCTTTGTCCCAGCGTGATATAGGAAAGGCCGACATCCATCAGCGTTTGCAGTTTGCGTGCAACCGCGGGCACCGCCGCAAAGAAGTCCAGTGCGTCCTCGACCGTCATGCAAAGTACTTCGTGGATATTCTTGCCCTTGTAATGCGCGCTCAGGGTCTCGCGGTTGTAGCGCTTGCCGTGACAGACGTCGCACGGTACGAATATGTCCGGCAGGAAGTGCATTTCGACGCGGACCAGGCCGTCGCCCTGGCAGGCCTCACAGCGGCCGCCCTTGACGTTGAAACTGAAACGGCCCGGTTTGTAGCCGCGTGAGCGGGCTTCCTGCGTGCCGGCGAACAAGTCCCGTATCGGTGTGAACAGACCGGTGTAGGTTGCCGGGTTGGAGCGCGGTGTTCGCCCGATGGGCGCCTGGTCGATATCCACGACCTTGTCGAAAACATCCAGGTTCTCCACCGACTCGAAAGGTGCGGGGTGGGCGCTCGAATCGTACAGTTGCTGCGCCGCGAGGCGGTGCAGCGTGTCGTTGATCAGGGTCGATTTGCCGGAACCCGAGACGCCGGTGATGCAGACGAAAAGACCGACGGGGATTTCCAGGGTCACGTGCTTGAGGTTGTTTCCGCTTGCACCGATCAGTCTGAATATGCATTGCGGATCCGGCGGCGTGCGCCGGGCCGGGACCTCGATCTCCAGTTTTCCGGAAAGGTACTGGCCGGTCAGCGTGGAAGCGTTCTGGACCAGGTCGTCCGGCCGCCCGCTGAACACCACTTGACCGCCATGCACACCGGCTCCCGGCCCCATATCGACGACGTGGTCAGCCATGAGAATGGCCTCCTCGTCGTGCTCCACGACGATGACGGTGTTACCCAGATCGCGCAGGCGCGTCAGGGTCGCCAACAAGCGCGCGTTGTCGCGCTGGTGCAGACCGATGGAAGGCTCGTCGAGAATGTACATGACACCCACGAGGCCGGCGCCGATCTGGCTCGCAAGGCGGATACGCTGTGCTTCGCCGCCGGAGAGCGTGTCCGCCTTGCGGTCCAGGGTCAGGTAGTCGAGGCCGACGTTGACGAGGAAGCGCAGCCTTTGCTGGACTTCCCGGATTATTTTCGCGGCGATCTCGCCCTTGCGGCCAATCAGGTGGAGGTCGTCGAAAAACGCCAGGCATTGCTGGATTGGCCAGGCCGTAATCATCGGCAGGCTGGTGTCGGCGATGAAAACGTTGCGGGCTTCCCGGTTCAGGCGCAGGCCACCGCACTCCGGACAGGGCTTCTGTGAAATGTACTTGGACAATTCTTCGCGTACGATACGCGCATCCGTTTCACGGTAGCGGCGTTCGAGGTTGGGGATGATCCCCGCAAAAGGGTGCCGGCGTTTCTGCCGGCCGCGCTCGCCGAAATAGGTGAATTCGATAATCTCATCACCGCTGCCGTAGAGAATGATGTTGCGGTGTTTCCCGGACAGGTCCTCGAACGGTGTTTCGATATCGAAGCCGTAGTGGTCCGCCAGAGCCTTGATGATCTGGAAATAGTAGGCGTTGCGCCGGTCCCAGCCCCGCACGGCGCCACCGGCCAGGCTCAGCTGCGGGTTGGTGACCACGCGCTCCGGGTCGAAAAATTGGGCGACGCCCAAACCGTCGCATTCGGGGCAGGCGCCGTTCGGATTGTTGAACGAGAACATGCGGGGTTCGATTTCCTGCAGACTGTAGTCGCATTGCACGCAGGAGTAACGCGAGCTGAACAGCCTTTCCCCCTGGCTGTCGTCGGCCTCGATCGGTGTCAGCAGCGCCAGGCCGTCGCTCAAAAGCAGAGCGGTTTCGAGTGACTCGGCCAGCCGCTGCTTCAGGTCCGGTCTCACCTTGAAGCGATCGATGACGACTTCGATGGTATGTTTGCGGCGCAATTCGAGCTCCGGCACGTCCTCGAGCAGGTAAATCCTGCCGTCCACGCGTACGCGCACATAGCCCTGGGCACGCAATTCGTCGAACAGTTGCGCGTGTTCACCCTTGCGGTCGCGGACGACCGGGGACAGCAACATCATTTTGCTGCCCTCCGGCAGCGTCATGACCTGGTCGACCATCTGGCTGATGGTCTGGGCTTCGAGCGGCTGCCCGTGATCGGGGCAGCGCGGCGTACCGACACGAGCGAACAGTAAACGCAGGTAGTCGTAGATCTCGGTGATCGTTCCGACCGTGGAGCGCGGGTTATGAGAGGTGGATTTCTGCTCGATCGATATGGCGGGCGAGAGGCCTTCGATGTGATCGATATCCGGCTTTTCCATCATCGACAGGAATTGCCGGGCGTAGGCGGAGAGTGATTCCACGTAACGCCGCTGGCCTTCGGCATAAATCGTGTCGAATGCCAGCGAAGACTTGCCGGAACCGGACAGACCGGTAAACACAATCAATTTGTCGCGCGGCAGGTCGAGGTCGATATTGGCCAGGTTGTGGGTACGGGCGCCGCGTATGTTGATGGTTTGCATAAATCCGCTACAGCGATTTCAAACCAACTACTATACCCCCATTTTTAACTTTATACATAGGCTGCGGCACCGTTTTCGATTACGCTGGCGTGTCTGCGGCAAGGCTGTCCGCCGCAACCCGCTGCAGCCGGCCGCCACGGGCAGGGGCGGGGCGGGCCGCCCTGGTTCGGCATTGCGAGAAGCAGGCGAGCCGGGGTCTGTCCGGATACGGCATCTTTCGGTCGCGGTGGTTGACCAAATCGACTAAAACCGCTAATATTCCCGCCCTTTTGTAGGGCTCTTCCAACAGGGAGCATTTTCTCATGTATGCAGTGTTTACGACCGGTGGCAAACAGTATCGCGCCGCGACCGGGGACATCTTGACAATCGAAAAGCTTGACGCCGAAAAGGGCGCCACGGTCGAACTCGACCGGGTGTTGATGGTCGGTGAAGGCGAAGACGTGAAAGTGGGAACGCCCTACCTGAATGGCGGCAAGGTAACCGCGACCGTCGTTGAACACGGCCGCGGCAAGAAGATACGCATCATCAAATTCCAGCGCCGCAAGCATCATCGCAAGCAGATGGGTCACCGTCAGGATTTCACCCGCATCGAGATTACCGGGATCGTGGCGGCAACTGCTGCCAAGAAGAAGAAAGTTTCCAAGGCCAAGGCGGCCAAGCCGGAAGCCGCGGCGGCTGATACCGGGCCCAAGAGCGAAGCCTGAGCAAAGAGGTTACTGAACCATGGCACACAAGAAAGCAGGCGGCAGTACGCGTAACGGCCGCGATTCCAACCCTAAGTATCTCGGTGTGAAGCGTTTTGGCGGTGAGGCCGTCACGGCGGGCAATATCCTGGTACGTCAGCGCGGTACGCGTTTTCATGCCGGTGAGAACGTCGGAATCGGCCGTGACCACACGCTGTTCGCGCTCAGCGACGGCAAGGTCAAATTCGAGCAACGCGGCTTGCCGAAGCGCAAATTTGTCAGCGTGGAGACCGACTGACGAGGGCTTGCTGCACGCGTGGGCAAGCACCGCTTCCCGTTATGGCCGCGGACCGGATTCGCGGTCGGCAGATGACATCGAAACCCTGCACCGGCAGGGTTTTTTTTCGGCGGTCCCCGGGCGGGCGCCCGCATCCGGCCTTGCGGCCGGTGACGGCGCAGGCCGCGGCCCGTGGCATGTATGATATGCGCGAGGCAGGAATGAACCAGCATGAAATTCGTCGATGAAGCATCCATCCATGTCGTCGCCGGCAAAGGCGGTAATGGCTCAGCCTCGTTCCGCCGTGAAAAGTATGTTGAATTCGGGGGGCCTGACGGGGGTGACGGCGGCCGCGGGGGTAGTATTTACCTGAAAGGGGATTCAGGCCTCAATACGCTTGTCGATTTCCGCCACCAGCGCATGTACAAGGCCCGCAACGGGGTTGACGGCAGTGGCCGGGAGAAGTACGGCAAGAAAGGTGAGGATATCCATATCCGCGTGCCGCTGGGTACAGTGGTCACCGACGAAACCAGCGGCGTGGTGATCGGCGATGTAACGCGGCATGACGAACTGCTGCTCGTCGCTCGGGGCGGTAAGGGCGGTCTCGGCAACGTGCACTTCAAGAGTTCCACCAACCGCGCCCCACGCAAGGCCACGCCCGGGGAGGCGGGTGAGGAGTTGCAGTTACACCTGGAACTGAAGGTGCTCGCGGACGTCGGTCTGCTGGGTTATCCCAATGCCGGCAAGTCGACGCTGATCAGCGCGGTTTCGGCGGCGCACCCCAAGGTGGCGGATTATCCGTTTACCACCCTGTACCCCAACCTGGGCGTGGTGCGTTTGGGTCTCGACAGCAGCTTTGTCATCGCGGACATACCCGGGCTGATCGAAGGCGCGGCGGAGGGTGCCGGTCTGGGCACCCAGTTCCTGCGCCACCTGCAGAGGACAAAACTGCTGCTGCATCTGGTGGACATTGCGCCGATGGACGGCATGGCGCCCGCGGCGGCGGTGCGCAACCTGGCCCGGGAACTGGTTCACTATGACCGCGACCTGGCCAACAAACCCCGTTGGCTGGTCTTCACCAAGGCCGACTTGCTGGCCGCCGACGAGGCGGAGGAAACGGCACGGAACACCGTGGACGAACTTGGCTGGGAGGCGCCGTGGTTCATCATCTCGTCGGTGACCGGCCAGGGTAAGGACGAACTGATGCAACGTGTCATGCAGAAACTCGAGGAAATGCAGGAATGAGCAGATACCGCTCGTGCTTGTGCTGCGCCCTCATTTCCGCGCTGGCCGGCAAAGAAAAGTCACTCGCCGAAAAGTCACTCGCCGGCGGGCGAAACAGCGCGCCGCGGGGCGAAACCGGCATCCGGACACAAAAAGGCCCCGTTTCTGACGGGGCCCCGGTGTAACGTTTGCGGAACGCCCGCTGCGGCGATGACCGCCGGTGCGGGCGATACGCCGGCTATTGCATGCTACGGATGTGCTTGTTCAAACGTGACTTATGCCGCGCGGCCTTGTTGCGGTGCATCAGGCCCTTGGCCGTAAGGCGGTCGATGGCGGGGACGGCGGCCTTGTAGGCAGCCTCCGCCTCACTCTTGTTGCCGGCCTCGATGGCCGAGACGACTTTCTTGATCGCCGTGCGCATGTGTGAACGCTGGCTGGCGTTGCGTAAACGGTGCTTTTCAGCCTGACGCGCACGCTTGCGTGCTGATAAACTGTTAGCCAAGGTAAATCTCCAATAGCAGGCTCTGAAATGAGCCGGATAGTATCTTAGGTTTTCCTCTTTGGGTCAATCATTTAACGGGATTAATTTTAGGGTCTGCTGACATTATGCGAATACCCATCGACAACGGTCATTCTTTTGCGCGACAAGGCGTGGCGAGCGTGGTCCATCGTGCTCGCGGGGACGATACTGCAACGCGGGCGTGTCCGAAATTGGTCCTGCCCCGCGGGGTCAACGGCAATCATTCGCATGGTCCCGGCAGGCGATAATACGTTTTCACGCCATGAAGCTGCTTAAATCGACCGCGACCGTCGGCAGTGCGACCATCGCCTCACGGATACTCGGGTTTGCCCGCGACGTGGTGCTCGCCAAGCTGTTCGGCGCCAGTGGCGAGACCGACGCTTTTTTTCTGGCCTTCCGCATACCGAATTTCATGCGCCGCCTGTTTGCCGAAGGTTCGTTTTCGCTGGCCTTCGTGCCTGTCCTGTCGGAATACAAGGCCCGCGGGGACCGCCAGGCACTGCGGGATTTGATCGACCACGTCAGCGGCACGCTGCTGGGCATACTGCTGGCGGTTTCCGCCATCGGTGTCATTGCCGCCCCGGTTGTCCTGGCCATATTCGCTCCGGGATGGCTGGCGGATGGACGCCCCGAGTTCTACCTGTCCGCCGACATGCTGAGGATCACATTTCCCTATATCCTGCTGATCTCGCTGACCGCGCTGGCCGGCGGCATCCTCAACACCTTCGAGCGTTTCCTGGTACCGGCGCTGACGCCGATACTGCTCAACCTGTCGCTGATCGCAGCCGCGCTGCTGCTCTCGGGCAGAATGGAAATACCGGTCAAGTCGCTCGCCTGGGGCGTGCTGGCCGCCGGTGTCTTGCAGCTGTCGCTGCAGGTGCCCGCGCTGCTGCGTCTCGGGGTCATGCCGCGGCCACGCTGGGGCTGGCGCCACAGCGGCGTACGCCGCATCCTCAGGCTGATGGTGCCGACGCTGATCGGCTCGTCGGTGGCCCAGGTCAATTTGCTGGTCGACAGCGTCATTGCCACCTTCCTGGTCAGCGGCAGTGTGTCCTGGCTGTACTATTCCGACCGGTTGCTCGAGTTTCCTCTCGGGGTGCTTGGCATCGCGCTGGCCACGGTGATCCTGCCGAACCTGTCTCAAAAGCACGCCAGCAAGAACGGCGCCGAGTTTTCGCAGACGCTGGACTGGGCCTTGCGGGTCGCCGTCATCGTCACGGTTCCGGCCGCTGTCGGTTTGGCGGTAATGGCGGAGCCTATTCTTATCACGTTGTTTCAGTATGACGCCTTCGAGCCCGGCGATGTGCACATGTCGGCACTGAGCCTGATCGCGTATGCCGCGGGTCTGCCGGCGTTCATCGCGGTCAAAGTGCTGGCGCCGGGTTACTATGCACGCCAGGATACGCGCACACCGGTGAAGATCGCGGTGACCGCGATGGTGACCAACATGGTGCTCAACCTGGTGTTTGTCGGCCTGTTGCTGTGGCAGGGCTTCGCCGGCCCGCATGCCGGTTTGGCGGCTGCCAGTTCCGCGGCGGCTTATCTCAACGCACTGTTGCTCTACCGCGGCCTGCGCAAGCGCGGCGTCTACCAACCGGGCAAGGGCTGGGTGAGGGTGATGATCGCCGTCGGGATGGCCTGCGTGACGATGGGTGCGATGCTGCTCTTCATGACCCATGACACCCAAAGCTGGTTGCAGGCCAGGATGGTCGGGCGGGTCAGGAACCTGGCACTTGCGATTGCGTTCGGCGCCATCGTTTACGCCTTTGTCGGGATGGTCGCCGGTCTCAAGAAACACGACTTGTCCCGCGGTGCAAAATAGACCAGAACGGCCGCCGGGGCTGTTATAATCCGCTACTTTCGGGCAGGTTGGGCGATGCGGCTGATCAGGGACAATCCGGGCAGGCGGTTGCTGCGGTCCTCGGTGGTAACCATCGGGAATTTCGACGGTGTGCACTTGGGTCACCAGGCGCTGATCAGGCACTGCCGGTCGTTGGCCCAGGACAAGCACACGCTGGCCATGGTGACCTTCGAACCGTTGCCGCAGGCCTGGTTCCGGCCCGAGGCCGCGCCGGCGCGGCTGATGCCCGCAAGGCAGAAACTCGAGTGCCTGGCCGAAGCAGGCGTAGACCTCGTCTGGCTGATGCGTTTTAATCAGGCGCTGGCCGATATGGAGGCCGGGGACTTTACCGGTGACATCCTGGCGGGCGTACTGGCCGCGAAGTACGTGGTCGTGGGTGAGGATTTCCGCTACGGCCGCGGCCGCAAGGGCGATATCCACAGCCTGCGCGAAGCCGGCGCGAGGCTGGGGTTCCGGCTGGAAACCTTCGACACACATGAGATCGACGGCCGCCGCGTGTCCAGCAGTGCGGTCCGCGAAGCACTGGCGGCCGGCAGGTTCGGACAGGCCGCACAATTGCTCGGCCGGCCGTTCCGGATGCAGGGCCGCGTGCAGAAGGGACGCAGCCTGGGCCGTGGCTTTGGTTACCCGACCGCGAACATTCCGCTGGCCGCCCGCCCGAGCCCGGTCAAGGGGGTCTTTGCGGTGAGGGCGCGTATCGAGCGCGGCCCATGGCGGGACGGCGTTGCCAACCTTGGAACGCGCCCGGCCGTGGGCGGCGGCGATTTCATGATCGAGGTACACCTGTTCGATTTTGAAGCCGACCTGTACGGCCACAGGATGGAGGTGGAGTTTGTCAGGAAACTCCGTGACGAGGAGCATTTTGCAAAAATTGATGACCTCGTGGAGCAAATGCAGGAAGATGAGCGCCAGGCTCGCGAATGCCTGGCGAGATTGAATTAACGGTGCCGCGCGGGCGCCAGCAGACAAGCATACAAAGCATGGATTATAAAGACACGATCAACCTGCCGGCCACGGCATTTCCGATGAAGGCCAACCTGGCCAACCGCGAACCGCTGATGCTCGAGCAGTGGGAAGAGACCGGTCTGTATGCCCGCATCCAGGAACACACCGCCGGGCGGCCGTTGTTTATCCTGCATGACGGCCCGC